>Ga0209930_1000246_pt1 | contig 170390 bp, 191 predicted proteins | sample ThiBiot_500_biof_2_FD_183948 | JGI IMG/M metagenome (GOLD analysis project Ga0209930, IMG submission 183948) | Wastewater bioreactor microbial communities from Cape Town, South Africa - Thiocy_cont_500_biof (SPAdes) | ecosystem: Engineered > Bioreactor > Thiocyanate-remediating >...
TCAATGCTCGGTCGAATCGAAGCAATAAACGAACGGACATTCTTTTCACGAACTTCAATTGGTTCGATAAGTTCTGCTAGAATCTAAATCAATTCTATTCAATAGTTCTAATCCAATCAATTTTGGATTTCACCTTATTTTGCATCATAATACCATCAGTAATTCCTACAACAATCTTCTCATCACACAACAAAGCACTTTCAGTCAATAATAACTTATGACCATTATGCAGTCGATCAAAAGTACCTTATAATCATCAAAACTAATCTAAAAATCTCACTATACAATGATATTTACCACCGAGTACGCCACGATTGTATTGACTAGTCGATTGACTATTGAATAGATTTTTGTCAGATACAACAAATTCATTATCATCGAATTGCTGTTCTTTGATATCTTTTTTGTCGATAACTCGAAGTTCAAAATTTCGAGCCAATGATTGGAAATTATTTAGACAATATTCACGTAAATCTAATCTTGATGACCAATTTGAATAGTCAGCGAAAACAACTTGACATAGTTGAGGTAACCGAATTGAATCGTTTGATTTCACTTTCGAACCAACATTATGAAGAAGAATATCAACAGATGGATTTTTGGTTGGTAATAATTGTTTGTAAATCGTATTTATTATTGGATGTATCTGTTTCTTTTGTGGTTCAACTAAATTCGGAAAGTATATATAAAGATTTCTTTCGACATGAGGTATCACCGCTGAAAGTATCGATGGAATGCATGAACGAACGGGATTCGTTATTAGTAAAAGAGCTGCTTGAAATTGCCGCATTTTCACATCTGCCATAACAATCGTCTCAAGACTTGTAAATGGAATGTTTAGTTATCAAAGACTGTCCTTTTCTAAAAACAACGATATGTTTTCCTTTTAAAATTTTAACAAACAAGTCGAATTCGTTCTTTTTTCAGTGAAGTTTTATTATTTTATTTTCTAAATTATGACAGAACAACATGTATTGCACAATAAGATCAAAATAAATATTATTATTAATGGAAAAGAATTCGATACGGTTCTCTAGTGGTAAAAATACATACATATTTGATTGGAATCATGACTACACAAATGTGCGATTAAAATTTCAATGGAAAAGAAAAGAATCAGTTATTCGAGTGATGTTAATGTTGTTAGTTGTTTTAAGACTTTAATTTGACTTGTTTCTCTGATTTCGCCAGCTAAAAACATTTCATCAACGACCGAATAAACCTGAAAAAATCGATATTCAATCATTTCGAATATAAAAACTTTAATTTGTTACTTTGTAGAAATTAAAAACTAAATCAAGTTCGCAGACATTATGAAAAAATCTATAGCAGACAACAAAATGACTTTAGAATATAATTTTTTGCACACTTTACTCATTAAGAACTTCGACGAAATTATGTATTGCTTCGAGATAAGCTAAATTATTATCGTTAACATCCACGCAGATGCAAAAATACAAGCCCGCATATCGTCGATAGACAATTTTGAAATTACGAAACTAAAAATCAAGTCTTATTAAATACGACATTCGATCCTCGTAAAATTACTTCGACAAAATTTGTATGTTTAGCATCACGAACAGTGACTAATGCGTGAACTTCTTCGATTAATTTTTGTTTTTCTTCATCATGAAAATTCATGAACCTATCGAGACAAAACAAAAGCAATGTTTTCACGATTCAAAGAAAAAACGAAAAACAGATTTCTACCATTTTGCTAAACGAGTTTTGCCGGCTCGATTTTGAATAAGAATAAATCGAATCATCTGAAACGAAAGGAAAATAAGAATTTCAATTCTTTGTTCGTAATTTAATCGTCAGTAATGCGAGAAGAAATTTGATAATTAAACCAATTAATTGAAATAAAAATCTTGGCGAAAAGATTTTCCATAACATTAAATGTCTTCGCAAGATAAATACACTCAACGAAGTCGTCAACAATTTCCAACAATCAACAATTAACATTTGTTTTAAGAAGTTTTCTTGAGATGTTCGTTGAAAGAATTTTCGAATGAAAATTATGTTTAAGATCTGACTGGAAAATGTTTCGAGAAGAACAAATAATCCTCGAACGATCAATGAATTTATCACAGAAGAAAGTAGATTGTTTAAAGGCGAATTCAGCGTCGGAAAAGCAGCTGTCCAACGAATTTGTGAAAGAACTGGTTGATGACCGGTTGCATAGAAAAAATATTCCGATAGTAAACTTAAAACTAGACAAATCGATTGAATTCGATTGCTATTGTTGTTGTTGGTAGTTAATAGAAGAGAATAAATTAGAAATTGAACAAAAATCACAAAAGAAAATCGATAACCAACAGCAAATATCATCATTGAATAGATCAATAGATCGAAACGAGATGGTTTCATGAGAACACAACATATCTGAATAAATATACTGATGTAAAATATTGCCAAAACATGAGACACATCGAACCAATAGGCAATCACGCTGAAAATCGATATGTAAGGTAAAAAATAGGATCTTGGACATGTTTGCTGAAGAATAATCAACCAACAAAGAGCAGACAGACATGGAAGAATATAATCGAATGTATCGGATGATTTTGAAAGAAGCCATTGTGGATCAACGCAATGAGGTTGTTGTTCCTCACGGCAAATTAAAAATGCACGTGTAATTAATAAACATATTGAAATGAGAAGTTTTCGTTGAATTTTCATTTTTTGAATTAAAATCATTGTTTGAAGAAGAAAATAAAGACACATGCCTTCATTGATAATAAAACTATTCGAAAATGATATTGCAAAAAACATGATGAGAATAACAAAATTGAAAACAATCATTTTCCAACTATTCGATTTCCATGATTGATGAAAATAAATAAACGAATAAATGAGACACGAGCTGAACATCATTGACATTCCGAAAACAATTCGAAAGATATTAAATGTCGACCATTGCCGACGAAAATGTGATTGTAATTCGAATTGAAATTGTTCGAAGAGATTTTGAATCATTGTTAGATTTCGTTGTCGATCCATAGAAATAAATATCGTACGTAGATTTGCTCGTAGTTCTTGCAATCTATCAGACAGAGTCAAACTCGACGAAATTTCTTCGAAATAATTTTCTATTTGTTCGAAATTAAATTTCATTGCTGAATATCGTTGTTCCACTGGAATCATATCGATAATCATCATGCCTAAACTTGAAAATGGAATCGATATATGCAAAAACCATGAAAGTGTCGGAACAAGATCAATTTGTGAGTAGACTTTGTCTTCAAAATTTGTTTTCATTGAAAAATAATCTTCTCGATTCGTGTAAGCAAACATTGCAGTTTGAATTTCATTGAATTCATCTCCGCCGTGATCACCTTGCTGTGTCATGCCGTGATCGCCGATGACCATTAAAATCGATGGTGATTTCGAACGATCGAAAAACTCTGTCAAATTTCGAATGAGCTCATTCATTTGATTTAATTTTCGTTTCATTTCGATATGCGTTGGTCCATACCGATGGCCACAATGGTCAACACCGAGAAAATGCGCGATGATAAATGAAGATTGTTGAGTTTTTGTTGTTTCTAAAACATGCCAAAGATGTTCGAGAATTCCATTATCAACTGTATCTAAATCGTGAACATCGAACGATGGATAAACATGTAAATGTTGAAATTGAACATTGGGATAGAGTGCTAACCATGTGTCATCGCCTAGCAACGAGATATTCCGTTGATATGAATGAGTTTTAATTTGATTGAGAAAATTATCTTCTTCGATTTCATATCCAATGAAATTATACGAAAGATCGATGAAAGTCGGCAGTGTGCCAGTTGTAAGAGCTTTTAAACGTTGAAGTGTTGTTGTCGGTGGATCAGCGAGAAGTTTGAATAGAATTGTTTGATTGGATTTTGTGACTAATAAATCTCTGACAATCGGCATTTGATTGTGATAATTTGTTTGAATGAAATCTTCATTTGGAGCAATGAAATCGTATCGCAATGCATCGATAACAATAAGAATCACCTGTTGAAATTCGTTTGTTTTCGATACTGGAATTGTATTATTCGAATATTTTAGTATTACACGACGTGTTAACAGAAATCCATTGAGAAAAAAGAGTAAACCAATGAGATAAGTAATTAACAGGCAAACAAATGTCAAATTCATTATCTGAAAGACAAGAAATTATGAAAAATTACTTAATTAAATGCTCAAGATTACATCGAAATGATGTAAATGTTTTTTCGAGCTCGAAAATTTTGTCAATTTCGAAATCAATTCGACCATTTAATTCAACAGAACGAACATTTTCTACGAAAGAAAATACGAAAACTAATCGATCGTAGTCAATATTCTCAATATGAAGACTAATCGAACGAATCGATTGATTACCCTGATAATGATCGATGTCTTTGTCCATAAAATCTCGATTGAGATCATTGATACGTGCACTTATCTGACGTAAATTCGGTAGTTGACTTATCAAAACAATGAAATCACTCGAATAACAATCACAATTGAGAACGATTTGTTTTAACTGACTGAATTTGATTTGATAATTCTGAAAGAATAATTGAGTGAATAATTGACATTCGATTGCACGAAGATTTGACTGTTGTTCGAATAGAATTCGAAATAGATTGTCAAGATGTTTTTCATTTTGAATCGATTTTGTTTGAATAAATAAGTATTTCAAATTCGATTGCTCAAGTATCGATAATAATTCAGATAATTGAACGTCATACAATCGAATTGAAATCAGATTTCGAAATGAAATCGATCGAAGAAGAATTTGCAAATAATTCATTTGATCTGAGATCGATAGATAACGAATATACGCGCCGATTTTTGGTAGAATCAGATTTTTATAGAACAAAAACTGTTGGTTTCCTATCGAGATCATATTTGCTTGAAAATAATTGTGTTCATCGGCTATCAAACGATTGAATCGTTGATTTAAATTGAAAAATGCTTGAAACAAATCGAACACATCGAGATAATCGAAGATTTCCAAGAGTAAATCATTCGACAGATCGTTGAAAAGAGATTTTCGTTTCATCTAAAATGAAAAATCTTTGGCAATGAAATCAAAACAACAAATTACATTGAACAAAAAAAAAACGGTTGAGAATATCACATCGTTTCCAAACAAAAACACAGAGAATATTAATTAACTAAATTACAAATACATAAAAAGACACGATGCTAAGATCGAGCACGAATTCAATATCTGATTATTAGGCATTGATATGTTCAATTTTTTCGTCGTTTTATTTGCCGGCCGGTCTGCAAACGAAAAAGAAACTAACTGATTCGCCAATACAATCGAATTAAGTGTCTATTTACTTGTGGATTTATTTTGCCGTCGATTTCTTCGATAATATTTTCTTGTCGATCGAAAATGCTTCGATTTAATTTCACGATATTATTCTTATCCGAATACTTCGAACAACGTCGCATTTCAGCGACGATTTTCAGTGCTGCCGTTCGGTAGACATGATGAACATCACGTAAATGTCGTGGCATGTCGAGACGAGAGATTATCGACGAACATGGCGCTTTAACAATGTATTTCGGTTGACAATCGAACGGATTTTTCGAATCTTGATTAAACGGACAAGCGATATGAAAATTTTTATTATACAAAATGTCGTCGGATGAAAATAAAACGGTTGTGACGGGATCACGTTGTTTTAATACAGCTTTACAGACTCGATACGCACTACGAGCTGTCATATGGTGAAAACTTTGTAAATGATTGTAGAGACAACTCGGTTTGCCTTCGCAGAAACGAATATTATGAATTGGAAGAATGCCGTACAAACCAGGACGGGTTAATGGACATGCACCACGAAAAATAGTCACGGATTGACTGATGTTTGTTGTTGATGACGATGAAGAATTGTTGTTCAATGTTTGACGACGATGATGACGTCGATCTTCATAGTCCTTCAATTAGAAATAATCAAAAATCGAAATTATCTATTTTAAATCAGAGTTCAATTTTACCGAATCTTCTTCACCAATATCACTAAAATTTGTATCACTACGTTCACCTTCTTCCGCCCATGAGCTAAATATAAATCTTAAATTTTAACAATTGATTTATTCGTATTTTTCGTCAGACATACTCTTCAGTATGATTGTCTTTATTCTCAGTCGATAAACTTCTACTATTCGAAACTAAAAACAGAAAATCAAATCGAATTCTTCACAAAATCTCTCCATTTACCAGAATTCGGAATAATATGATGAATATGATTCGTTCTACAAGAAAAAATTCTCGTAAAAAAAGACAAAATAAAGTTGAAAATTTACTCATGATGATTATATTCGTCATTTTCAGAGAAATCATTCGGTTCAAGTTTAATATGAACAGGCACATCAGAATTCGAATAAACACGTTCTCGTTGTTGTTCACGTTCAATAGCTACATCTAATTTTTCTAAATACATTTTAAGATCTTTGATTGTCGATTGAGATTGTATGATAGACGTTCCATCGGATTGTAATTGATGATGATCACGTCGTCGTTGCTCATATGTTCGTCGAATTTCTGTACAAGCTATTTCAATATCACGTTTTTCTTGTTCATTTAATTTGGTTAAATCAATTAAACGATTGTAGATTGAAAAACGTTGTTGAATACGTCGTTGAAGTTCTTTTGGTACATCGGTCTTTTCTCGTTCGTAGATTCGATGATGTTCTTGTAAATGTTCGAAACAAACATAACGTTGGCAATGTTTGACACATAAGAATGTATCGACATTCGAACAAGATATTTCGCTGCAAACTATAACATCAGATGACATCTGAAATGAAAAAAACACTATTTCAACGTGAGCATACACGCAGAAAAAAAGTTTTTCAAATAACCTTGAAAATCTGAAAATATTTTTCTTTAATTTACAAATGTCAAAGTCCATGCATTTGCAGTCTTTTTTCTTATTCTTTCTGAAGTTTTTAAACAAAACAACAAATAAATAGAAATTTTGTTATGATTTCTTCGTACAGCCAAATCATAACCAACATGATTAAATCGCTTTCAATAGATGTCGTACTTTTACTATAAGTGTTCAAGATATTACACACACGAGACACAACATGTGTTCTTTTTTCATTTTCTTAAAATGATTGTTAATCTACTGATGTTTTACGAAATTTGACTTCGCGTCATTCATATAATTAAATGCAAATCGAACTAATTTCACATATATTGATTGTTTCAATGCATACGATCGTATATACAAGGAGAAAAAAGCAATTATTTAAAAATATAAAAGTGTAAATCAAATTATTCTATATGAATGACCGTTTCTATATTATAATTATTATGATTAATAAGACAAGAAAATAATCTGTTTCAAGTTGACAGTAGATTTTCTTTTCAACATATAATGAAGATTCTTAATACAACTGTTTACTCTTATGAAAATCAATCTACTAGATGGTCGAACGACATCAGCCGCTTATTCTCAAAAGTTTAATGAAGAAAATTTCTTTCTCTTTTTTACTTCACCTCTTTTATGTTCTGTTTATGCAGCCCAATCGATCGGTAGACACTAAAATGTAACGAAAGAAATGAAAGAAACAGAACAGTCAGTTGTCGTGACACATTTTACTTCTTTCAATTTCTCTTCGCTTTTTTTGTTTATGCTGCGTTTCAAGACGATTTCTTCGTTACTCTTTTTTGCAGCTGCAGTACTCGTCTTTTTTGTATTTACGCTTCATTTTTTTATTCCCTCGTACCATCAAAATGATCAGATAAATCCTCAACTAAATAAAAATTTTCCCTTTCTACCTCATCGATGGGTTCAACCAGAATCAACAACAACAATTTTCATTCCAGCTGAACCAATACGAGATGTAACACCGCCAAGTATTCCATGTCGTGAACATTTAATAACTATCGAACAGTTTCGCAGCCGATCGATAGTTCGTGCTGTTTTTGTTCGATTTCCATCGAAACAATCGGATTATTATTTTGTTCAATTTCGTTGGTTCTATCGAAGTTGGATCGAATCCGAAATGTTTACACTCGATCGTTGGAGAACAGATTTAATCGTTCTAATTGACGATGAATTTCCCAAAGAAACACGAGGTTTATTAGAACATCTCGATTGTCACGTTGAAAATCAACGAAAATCTCGTCGACAAATTTCACGATGCATTCTCGTCGAACACAAACGATTTTCTCAACGAACGCAATCACAACAAGATTTCTATCGAGAAAAATACTCGAAATTAAAAGAAATCCAAGACTTTGATGAGAATATCGATCGTTTATTTGCTATTTATGATCATATCCAACAATTAAATCAAACTCAAATGCTTAAATATGATTTTCTTATGATTACTACGATGAATACTTTTCTAACAACACAATTCGGAAAATATATTCCGTTAAAATGTGCATTTCTCCTCGGTATACCTCCTGATTACACGACATGGTACGCGAAATCAAATCAGATTGTCCTTTTTCTTGATACGCTTCTGTTAACACTGAATCGAACCAATGACAAACTTCTAATTGATTTTTCTACTACGACAGATAAATTAAAATCGTCTCTAACATTTTATCAGAATCAAGTCGATATTCCTTGTGATTCGAAGAAAACAACCTATCGAACATCGATTTATCATATCAAATGTTACGCTGATTCGACAAGTTTATTTTCAGAGAAAATGTTTCGTGACGGTGCGTATGATGGCTTCGACAAAGAACCATTTAATATTTATATTGCACGAGAATATGCGGCGTTAATGGCTCTTCAATCAAAGACTTTGTCACTTGATGATTTACATTTACTAGCTGTTAATATAACGAGAAGAGAAATCTTCACTTGATCTATTAAATATCCCAAAAATCGAATCTTGAGTTTTAATTTTTTATTTTTAATAATCTATGTGTGTATTTGAATGAATAAATTATTTCTGTAGATAAATACAGACAAAGAACTCGTCATCATTTCATATTTGTTTCACAAAACACCAATAATGTTAATTAGGAAGTTTCCTTTTTTTCTTTCTAATTCTACTTATACAATTACAAATGATTTTTCTTTCTTGATGATTAAATAACAAATACTTCGAATATTGGAAAAGACAATCACAAATAAGAAACGAACGAACGAACGAAATCTCCATCTAAAATTCCCATTGTGTAGCTTGACGACTCTGTTGACATGTTGCTTGAATAGTTCCGTTTTGTTCAGCACGTAAATACATTCCATTCGGCGCTTTGATAACAACACGAGAATGTGCTGAACAAAGTTCAAGTGCAAATTTCGACGGTTCACATCCGGTAACACTAATAGTTAAATCATTTAAAATTTCCCAATAGAATCCATCCGAACTTTTAAGATAAACAATTCCTTCATTATGAGTCGTTTCGTCGGGTTCTTCTAATGTAAATAATGTAAATAAAGATTTGTTACATTCGAGTATACGTGATTGTTTATTTCGATAACCAACATGACCAAAATCACAATTGAACACACAAAATGGTCGATTGATAAATTTCATCAAAAAATAAGCTTCTGTTGAACTGATTTGATCAGTAACAGCACGCATATGTCCGGTAGCATGTGGAACAATAAATTTTCCGTTCGATGCTTGAAATGTTACATGACCATTGCCAACAGATTGAATACGAAAACTTGTTTCAACAGATCTAAATCGATATTTTCATAAGAAAAAAAAATATAAATCGAATCATTGATTTTTCTTTTCTCTTACTTTTTCTCGGCTATGGCTTGTAAACCAAGACCTTGAATCTTCCAATATTTATTGTCAAATGTTCGTATATGATAACCTTGTAGATCGTCATCATATTCAAGTTGAAATATACTACTCTCGTCTCGTTCTTGTTGATTAGCTGATAAATCAATGCCTTGTTTGTTCGAAACAAGTTTACCATTTGGTGCTACCAGACATATTTGTAATTTACTTTCTTCAACTAGAAATTGTTCGTCTTTTCCAGCTGTTTTATTTCTTGTTGATAAAATTCCTAATGGACCGATTGCTGTCATATAACATTGATCACAATCTTTCAATGTCAAATATCCTTTTTGTAATTCGATTGTAAATAATGTTTCATCAATAGATTGATCAACCAATTTACCATCTTTATGAACATAAAATCCATTACTCGTTCGTATACAATAATGATCATTGAGATATTCAATAGCGAATATAGCATGACTACCCCATGGTATAATTTCATCGATATGAATCTCATCATTATCTAATTTCGCATAACATTTACGAAGAACATGTTTGAGATTGATCTGGAAATATGAACATATTCGAAAAATGAAGACAAATGTCAAAGTGTGCTTTACTTGCGGATGAATTGCTAAATGAGGTGACCACCATTCGGGTGTTTTACTAAAACAATGTAATTGATCATGATCACCACCTAAGTACATACCATAGGTGACTGATTTCAATGCCCATCGGCCATTTCGATTGTATTCAAGTTGAAAACGACAATCATCATCGATTTCATTTGAATCACATTTCAATCGACCATACTTATCAGCAAATAAATAATTGTTCAATGGTGATTGTAAATAGACACAATCATTTGAAATATTATAGATAATTGTCCATTTCTGTTTCCGTTTTAAAGATGTGCCAGCTAAACATTAAGAAGAAGAAGAATTTATTGAAAAGAAAATGAAGACATGTGCATGTAACATACTTGCATTTATCTTAAAGCCGAATGTTTCCGCTGTTAAGTACTTTCCTTTTGCATTGACTAAACCTAATGTCCAACTTAATTTGTCTTCCGATGCATGATTCGACAGAGATGAAGTACGATGATGATGGTGACCGTTGCCGTTAGTTTCAGATTTCAATTCTTGTCCATTTTGGTTTGCAGAGATTTTCTTTTGTATAAGTTGTGAAAATTTATGATCAACTGTTGGAGGTATGAGTGATGGAGGCAATTTGACTGTAGGTTTTGGTCTAAATTTTAAATAGTCTTTCTTTCAAAAGTTATTTACGTATATAAAAATAAACCTGAGAGCTGAATGCATATTGATTTGTACGTATTTTGATTAACAAAACATAATTTTCTTCAGTTGGTTTATATTTTCATACAGTTATCTATAAAAAAATGATAAGAAAAAAACTACTATCTTATACATACTCTTTTTTTCTCTCCCTCTCTCTTTTTCTATCTGTCTGTCTGTCTGTTTCTCTTTCTCTTCTCTTAGGCTACAGCATTAGTTCATCAATATTCTCATTCATCTTATTCAGTGACAAGAATATAATTCATCTATCCTTTTTCTCGTTCTCTTTTTCTCCTTCTCTTTCGTTCTTGTCTGACCGTTGAAGAGAGAATGTTAATTAATCGAAAGAAAATTTCGAAAGTATTAAATTTCATCTGAATAATCAATCGATAACAGAACATATGATTTCAATGACTTGACCCTAGTGATTTATGAACGATCATCTCTTTGTGTAAGATTGCAAGGTTTTACAATGATTGATACGTTTGAATATGTGTGTTCAAGGAAAGAAACAAAAAAAGAAGAAGTAACGAACGTGTCTCAGATTAAGAACAACAGATTGACACTATGCTCATCTGTGTTTCTTTTGTCACATCTTGACTTATTTCTTTTTCAAACAAATTAAGCTTGAGTATGTGACCATTACGAAATACCATATGATGCTCATCGTCAAGACAAAGTAAAATTTAACCTCCAGCTGGTCTATGCACAAATGCATCGTAAAGTCATTATCAAAGATATAGTATTCAAAGAAAACATTTTCTTTATTTGAATTTGTACATGCCAATAAAACAAACCATTCTCTTATGTAGAGTCAATATTGTTTTTAAATTTTACGAAGTTGTAATGACGATAGTACGAAATAGTGAAGGTTGGAAAAAACCTGAAGGAAAAATAACAGAACAGCATGCTGAAAATTTTAATTTTTTTCTTTCTGCAAAGGTGTCGTCATTCAGCAGAATTGTCAGTAATAATATTTATTTGCATCATTCTTTTCGTAGGAAAAATAACTGAATACATCAAGTAAAAGTTACTGTAGCAACTATCTGGTTAATGGATATAAAGTTGACTAAGGATGAAAAGGATAAATTCGACAGTATGTTTATTTCGTTTATATCAAGACGAATACGATAACATTTAATGTTTTTTAAGGAGAAATCGCTAATGGAGACTTGGATATTATGCTAGACGTAATGTCATTTGTTGAGAAATCATTTTTAACATTGCATATAAGCTGATAATTTTTGTTAGAATGCCAATTGTTTAGCAATTACAATCCCAAGATCATCGATAATAGAAGTAAGAAACGAATTTTATGATATAATCCAATTCTTTCCAAGAAAATCTTGTCACGGCATAGGACACATCCAAACCGAAAGTTCAATTTAATAACAACAAATCAAAGCAAGTGGAAGTATCAAATGAAACTACTTTCGTAATATTTTGAATTTGAGTTAATTTGTATAGTATGTTTTTTCGTTAAGGATGACATTTTAAATGAAATAGAAGATTGTTGTCTGGATTCGGTAGTATTAATTGATGAAGCAATAACAATTTTTATCGTTTTCTTTTGTATTAATTAGATAGTACCAAAGACACCAAGGAAAAAATATTCGTAATTCAATATTTATTATTTTTGTTAGATGAAAACAGATGAGGATTGATTTTGTTTTAGACTAGAGCCCGAGACGTATATAGATCAACAAGAGTTTCAAAGTAACGTAGCCGGTGCTGGTTTTTTTGCTCAACCAAAATTCTGCAAAGCATTGGAAAAAGAAATGGAAAAAGACTATTCTGTTCAAATACATATTACTACTGGTCATGATAAAACAGCTATGCAAAATCTTATTTACATTGTTGACATCAAAAGTACGAATAAGAACAAAGTCGATGTAGCGAAAAAGGCATTGAACCTTCTTTTTGGCGAAACCATAATAGCAATTAAGCTTCTTGATCAACAAAAAGGTAATTAATCATCGATGTTTACATTGTATAGTCAACAGAATAGATCTTGTTTAGGTTTATGGACTAAATACCCTAAATGTGCAGATATTATTCAAGCATACGCTCTGCAAAATGACTATTTGCATATATTATGCGAGTATTCAGAAATCGGCCTAATGATCAGCTATTTTAATAAAGACAAATCCAATGTATTACTGAATTTGTGTACAACTGATAAAGTGCTTGACACAATTATCAAAGATAAATTTTGTTCAGTTGAAATTTCATTACCATCAACATCTGATTTGACACAGGGTAATCGAAGTCATTTGGCACAGGACATTTTAAAAGTTGAAAACGAAATGCAATCGAAAGAAATATTAATAATACTTGAACAACGACTTATATATCTGTTTGGTTTAACTGATTCGGTGAAGGATATCGAAAAACGTTTAAACGAAATCAAAGGAAAATATGCATCGGATTTAGTAAAATTGTATCTCGATCAAACACAGGTTTGCAGATATTTTTATATTTTACATAGAACATCGAGTTTTTTTTCTAGATCAGATATTTACTTAATGTGTGTAAATCTGAACTGAAAACGTTAGAAACTGATTATCAAAATACTAAAATCCTCGAAACAATAGAAAACGGAGAATTTACCGCACCGAAGTATTTACATGATATTCTCGAAAAGAAAATAATAGAAATGGCTACACTATGCTCTCCAATGTATGTCGATATTCAACAAGAAGCATTTCATTCGTTTGCACATGATGAATGTCCAAAACTTATAGAAATCGGACAACAGCACAAATGTCAAATTGATATTCAACAAAATACAAAAGATTATCTTTGCGAAATACCGAAAGCTGCAGCTAAAGATCATATTTCTGATCAATTGACAGCATCAGCTATTACAATACATAAGGATGATTTAGCTGAAGAAAAAGTAACGATGAAAATATCAATCCCAACTCTTTCTTCTTTCATATATCTTTGTAATTTGTTAAGGTTGATCTAGTTGTAGTTTGTACAACATCAGGAATACTTTGTAATAGTATTCTTGATAAAGCCGGTCCGCCAATAAGACAAGAATACATTGAAGGACGTCAACAATCGCCTACGAATCCTTTTGAAACCAATTCTGGACTATTAAAATGTCGAAAGCTTCTCTTCTTGCCATGGAATATGGATCAAAGTAGTAATGAAGCTTTTTATCGATCGATTCGAGATTTTGTTGCAAAAGCTGTTAAACATGCTATTCGAGCTCATCATACATCAATTGCATTTCCAGCCATAGGTTGTGGATTGCTCAATTTCGATAAGAACACTATTGCTACTCAAATGTTAATTGAAGCTCAAAAACAATTAATGAAAGCTAATGTTTTATTACAAATCATTTTCGCTATTCTACCTACACAAAATGAAGTTTATGATATCTTTCAAAGTAAACTTGACCGTCTTCAAAAAGGCAATGTCGAAACAAAACGAACTCACGTTCCATATCGATTAACAAGTAGATTCGATGTTTTATCAACTTTTGACAAAAAAAAACGACTTTTTTAAAAATTAATTTAGCACTGTCAATAACGATTCTTTCGTCAAATACAGAAAATCAAGAGCAGTGTTCGAAAGCGTTGACCGATCATATCGAACAATCATCAAAAACTGTCGAATTATTACAGCAAGATACTTTGAAAAAATGGACACAACCAGTTATCGATGAATTCTATACATTTTGTGCGAAACGACAAGTGTTAATCGATATGAATATTATAATTGGTTTTCTGAAATTATCAGGCTCAAAAGAAACAGTTTCACAAGTGGAAACTGAATATCATAAACAGCAAGCAAAACAAATTGAACAAGCTCATTTCGCTGCTATCACACGAGATGTCGTTTGGGCTTATAAAATCGACGAGAAAACATCAGAAAAATATTCAGCAGACCTGAATGGGCGTATTGAAGCTGCACATTTGTCGAAAGTACTAACAGTAAGACTATCTCTATCAGAAATAACATAGCAACTAGTTATTTACTTTCGAAATGTTGATTAGTATGAATACACAAGCAAAGAATCTAAACAATATCGAATTGATTTTTCGAAGATGATGGAAACCTGTTTGAATGATCAAACAGAACGGCAAGTTGTCCGTCATGATGATTTTCATTTACCTGAATACTGGGAAGTTCAATCTGAAAATGTTGCTCAATTTTCTGTCAAAGTCGATTGTGATGAATATCGAAAGATTTATTATTTATTTCACCAAACAATGGCAAACAAATATACTCAAATCATACAAATTGATCGTATACAAAATAAACAATGGTATATGCAGTATAGTTCCCTTAAGAAATTTTCACCGAAAAAAGATACAGAAAAAACGTTATTTCACGGTTGTGCAAGAGATGTAGCTGCGCTCATTGTTCGTTCATTTTTTAATCGATCATTTGCTGGAGTAAACGGTATGTTTTGTCCTGTTGAATCATTTCTTCAAATGAATATTTATCATTATCAGGTATTGTTTACGGTCAAGGTGCCTATTTTTCTTCCAAAGCTGTATATAGTCATGGATTTACACGACCAAACAGTCAAACCGGTGAACGATGTATGTTTGTCGTAAATGTTTTAGTCGGTGATTCCGCTCTTGGAAATCCTTCAATGAAAACACCTCCTCCCGGTTTCGATTCAACAACAGATGGAAATCATATATTCGTTACTTATCGTGATGATCAAGCGTACGCATCGTATTTGATTATTTACAAATGAAATATTTGTTCAGTTGTAAACAAGAAAATTTTGTTTTTATTCAATTTCCTTTAACAAAACAAAAGGAATAACAATGTTTGTTTGTATTGCATAAGCAAAAACAAAAACAACAAAACAAAAAACAACAACTAGAAGTCATCGTTATCATCAGTTGTATTCTTCATAACTTTTTTTCTTCGATTTTTCTTCGCATTTTCAATTGATTTCATTCGTTTTTTCTTGCCTAAACCCGCTCGTTTCGTTTGTTTGACACGTTTCTTTCGATAAACAACTTCCGGTTGATTGATAGCTAAAATTGCTAATTTCTGTTTTCGTTCGACACGTTTCGCACGTCGTTGTTTCGCGATATCTGCGTAAAGACTTGCTATCAAATGAATATCACAATGACGTTTAAATACATCGAATACATCTTGTGCGAGCGATTTCAATGGTAAATTGACTGTTGTTTCGTCACGTTCGATTTCTCGTTCGATAACTGTTAAGAATGCTTTCAAATGATCAGTTAGTAAACCTGAGAGATCAACGATAAGTCCGGCCATCCATTTGAGAACAGCGGAACGACGCGTGATTTCATTGGGATATTTTGTTGATTCGAATGTTGTCAAACGACAACAACGTCGAATAATTAAATCGATATGATTGGAATTGGAGAGGAGAAGAATTTTTGAGAGATAGAGAAGATTTTTTATGATTTGTAAAGTAAATTCATCGGATAGATTCGATGGTTTCAATTGTGAACATGAACCAAGACATAGACGTTGAATTTTTTTCAATGGTGAAACCGACGAATCATACGAAACTGCATAATGAACGAGTAAAGGTTCTTGATCAAGAGCAGATCGTTTTTGTCGTTTACGAGTTGGACCATTTTCTGCCGTTGAACTGCAAAAGACAAAAAAAAACAACCGATGAATTTAAATCGAACAGTTAATTTACTTATTCTCTTGTTCGGTGAGATGATTTTTAAATTTAAGTACGATTTCATCGACTTGTTGACTTTCGAAAATGAGTCCAAAAATTTGTGCCGATAAAAATCGAACCCAAATATGCGCATGCAACAAACATTTCTCGTCGATTAATTTCAATAGATCCAACCATTTCAATCTCAATTGACTCATTTGTAATGAATTCGGACAGAATTTGAGAACAAATATGATAACATTAATCAAATGATAAATATATTGATCATTGAATTTCTGTTGTTCATCATCGACGTCATCCGATTGAATATTTGTTAATTCTTTTCGAATAAAATCAAAGACTTCGACAAGATATTGATCAAATTGTTCTTTATCGATTTCGATCAATAGAATAAACAGTTGTAAAGCTAAACAACGATGTTCGATTTGATCGTCAAACCAACTGAAAATGATGTTTTTCAAAATATCATTTCGATGTTGTTGATCGATTTTTTCCAATAATAATTTCAGATCGAGTTGAAATTGTTTTTTACATTCGGAATTTGTCTCATTATAAAAATGGCAAGCTAATGGCAAAAAGAAATACGCCGCATAGTCATTCAAACGTTGTTTTGTCAAATCATTGAATAAATTCTGCAAAAAGATTAATACCGAAAGACGACCATTGAAATCTTCGTAATCAAGTTGAAGAAGAAAAAAATCAAAATACGATTTTAATTTTGCTTTCGTATGTTCATATGAAAATAGATAGAGATGAAATAACTCTCGACATGTACTACGAACATGTTCGAATGGCGATTGAACAATGAGAAATATTAAACGAGCACGTAGAAGTTCATCGATTTGTTGACGAAGAAGTTTGTCGTTGGAGATGATTGAAACTGAATGACGCATGATCGAACGAAGAAGTAGAAATGCACTCGATTGTCGATGAGTATTGAGTAAATCTGATTCGATATAGGTGAATAAACATTGATATTCATCAGATGTCAATTGAACTTGATCATTTACTGAACGTTGAACGAATAGACCGAGGATTTTATAAGATAATGTTAATAAATCATTTAAATCATTCGAACCAGCGATCGATGAATATAATTTTAAAAGATCAAACACTTTCTTATAAAGATTTGTTACACGTTGTTTTGTTAATGATGGTAAGGAATATTCTAAAATCGACGATAGATTTCTTAATGAAGAAACGATAACATCTGTATACGGCGAATTTAAACATTTTTCAATATGATCAACAAATGGATCGATCATTGAAAGAAAATCATCGCCGTTTGTTTTCGATTTTTTAATTAATTTATGTAATAAATTCAATGTCCAAGAAATCAAACAATGAATATTCGTTTTTTTCGTTAATTTAATCGCTTGTGCGACACGTGCAAGACCACGTTTTGGTTCAGCTGGTACCAAATGATATTGATTTCTTTCTTCAACGATCTTCTCAATTGAATTCAACGGTTTTTTCGTATTCGTTTGTTTATCTTCATCGATATTTTCATCTGTTTTTGTTAATAAATGATAAATAAATGTCAATAGTGTTTCCAACGATAGATTCGTATTTGAAATTAAACCTGATTGAAAACGTTGTAAACATTTTTCACATTTCGTTATTTGTCTCGAATCACTGTTGGAAAACAATTGTTGACGTAACGGTTCGACACAATGAAATAATTGTTCATTCGAACGGATTAATTTGCCGAGAAGTTCGAAAACATTTGCCGTTTTATTTGTTTTCGCTTCGGGAATACTCGAAGGTTTGTACGACGAATTTTCATGTTCATTTGCTTTTGCAGATTCGGTTTTTTCTTGATTGAAAAAATCCTCGGTAAACAAATTGACAATTACTTGAACCGATGAATCGATATTAAAATCGATTTCTAAGTTCGATATATGAATGAGAATATTATGAATCGTATGCAGAAGAACAAATTGTTGGTAACCACGTTGAAGACCAGCGATGATTTCTTCGAGAATGAATTTCAAATATCGTTTGCCAAGAATAGTTATGCATTTGCAAAGACAATCTCGTGCTTGATCACGTATCGAATAGATTCGTGAACGAAGAAGTGTGATTAAATGAAGAATAACTGTTGATAAATGTTGTTCGATATATTCCGAAGGAAAAATAGCGAGGAGTTTGATGGAAATCAATGCACATGTGACAGTGAGAAGAACGGCTTGTTGACGTTGCTCTTCAATCGAAGCATTTTTTGTTGCCAATTGATTTGTTAGACTGTCGATTGAAAATGAATTTTCACTGAGTAGATTTAAAATCATTGGAAATAAACGTTTCTCAATCGTTTGACGAATACGATCACCTGAAATATATGTTTCAATTTAAACTTTTTTCTTAAATAAAATATTCGAATTTACTTTCAGCGGTATTATCCAATTGAAAATGAAATCCATCGATAATTGCCGAGATTGTTTTGGTTAAACAACGTTTTTGTACTAAACTATATGTTTTTTTCGTTGATATTAACTGTCGAAAAAATGAAATGAACAATTGATTATATTTCATCCACGGTAATTTCTGTGTAAAAATCGTCAAACATAGAAAAACAATTTCATCGTGTATATCATCGATTTGTTCATTGAGAACATCGGTTACAAATGAAGAAATTATCGGTAGAAGATAATTTGTAATTGTTGAAAGTTGAAATTCGTTTTCCGAATGGATCGATTTCAAACGTTTCAATGCACGTAAACGACGATGCGTTTGAACGTGCGTTATATTATTGAAAAAATCGACTTCAGCGTCTTGATAATCACGTAGACGTTTGAGATCGATCAAATCACAATTTTGACTCGAATTTCGATCGATTAAATAAGCTAAATGACGAATATATTCGAAACGAATATCCATGTTGATCGACGGTTGTTTTAATATCGAACGAATTTCACTGAGAAAAAGTCTTTCATACGAAGTTATTTGTCGAAGAAATAAACGAAGAATTTCCGACGAATATTCACGTAATGACAGATCATTTCGTGAATGATGAAGTTCATACAAACAATGATAGAATAAACAAAGACATTCCGGTTTATCACCGTCGGATTCAGTTAAATTGGCAATACGTGAAGTTAATTGTTTGTAACTATTCAAACGACGTTCGTAATCAGGTTCATCGACTTGATCACTACTCCAGGAATTCAATTCGATGAATTGTTTTAAATACCAGAGTGTATCGGCTGACATAGTTGCTGATTGATCGATGAGAACTTGAATGAATCGAACGAATTCAATTCGTTGATCACGTTGAATGATTTTAGCTGAGAGAATCGATAATAAATGAAGATATTTGTCAATTGGATTAGTCAGATTTTTAGTTAGATTTTGAAGAATTTGTAGAATTACAATATTGAAATTTTCGCCGACAGTTTTCTTTTTTTTCTTGCCAAGAATATTCTGTCGAAGTAAACGAATAAATATCGAACATAACTGTTCGATTTTGTCGATACTCAATTGTTTTTGACTGAGAACTAGAAGTATATCGAATTCTTTCGGTGTCAATGAAATCGAACTTTTTCCATCGATCATTGAACTCGATATATTCGTTAGATACGCCAATAATTGATCATTATACGAACTTAACAACGGATCATTAGGATTGATTTGTAAAATATTCCAAATAAATTCAATAATCAACTGTTTATTTTGATTCGTTATGTTTTCAGTTAATAATTGAATAAAACATTGAACAAGCTGTTGACTTGATGATCGGTTATCAAGAAATTGTTGTTTAAGAATATTTGTACTACTCCAAATATTCGTTAGTTTAAGTAAATGAACAAGATCTTGACGTTCTTTATTGGCATTTAAAAATGTTTTTTCAACTGAACATAACCAAATATCATCGATTAATTGTTGATCGAAATGATTTTGTTCATCTTGATCGAATAATTGACAAATGATTTGTAAGCCTTTGTATGACATCGAACGAAGACGTTTTATGAGAATACGAAGTCTTTTTGCTTCAATCGATGAATCCGTTTGCTGTGTGAGATAATCAAGAAAAAGAATTGTTAATAAATAAAATTTCACAATCGAATTCATTTGATGAAATACATAAACACGTAATTTTGCAAGGAAAGTTTTCAATAGACCTAACGAATGTTGAAGATATTTGAGAAAGATTTCATAGGAAGTCAAATGAAATTCTTTATTGGAATTAAATTGAATTTTTTCGTTGAACATTTGTAAATAATCATTGGATTTCAATTCATCTTGAAATGGTTCGACGATTAATTGAATAAAATATTCGAATAACGGATGGTAGAATTCATTCGATGCGAATGTTATTAAAAATTGAAAAAGATATTTTCGATTCAATTCAAAATAATCTTTTCGTCCACGTGTTGTCGAACCGAGTGCACGTTTTGTATTTAATTTACTGTAGAGTAGACGAATTAAAACAAAACCATATTGATATTTAATCGAATCGGATAGATTCGAATCGACGAGAACTCCTTGAAAAAGTTCGTGAAATGTTTTTCTCGCCGTACTCGGATTGAATATCGGCATTAAATTTTCTGAATGTGCGAGAAAATCTGAATGAATTTCTGTTTGTGGTACTTGTGTGCATGTTAATAAACATTGATAAGCTAATTGTTGAACGGAAATATCCGTTGAAAGTAATAAACGTTTGTAGAAATTATACAAACGTTCAGGTTCAAACCATTGTTTTGGATGACGAAATTGTTTCAAACATTTTAAAATACTTTCCATAGTTTTCAATGAAGATTTTTTTGTTAAACGTTTCGTTGTGATTTGCTCGATTTCATAGGATTGTTTATTTCGATTGAGAAGGCCAATAGCTAATAATTGATCGTAGTATTCATCGGCAAAAAATTCGAATACAATTGGAAAGACAAGTTTGGTTTTATTTTCACATTCATTTGGAAAACAACTGAGAATTTGAAAGAGATTTATTCGATATTGATTGTAATCAACGATCGAATTTATCGCTTCGTCATTGTGATCAACTCGAAAATACTTTCGAATCCATTGATTTTCATTGACGATCGTCGTTTCAATGGATTTTCGTTTAATTAATTGAAATTTTTCATTTAATATCGACCAAAAACAATTATGTCCAATCGATTCAATTGCTTTATTCCCGTATGAACCTACCAGTTCAATCACAATTGACCACAACGGTGTAAAATTTGCCGATAATAAACCGAGCAAATAATGCATCGAGAGATAAAGACACGATGAATAATTATTTGCTAGTAAAAATTCGACAGATAATTTTTGTAGATGGACAATTTTCGAACGATATTCGTAAACATTCAAAGGCGATTGTTCACATCGAAGACAATTGTTTAACGGATGATTTTCATTGAGTTCAAATGAACAGAGTATTTCGAGTGTTAGGAGACGAATAGTCGATTGAAATGACGAAAGATTGTCTTTTAATAGATTAACAAATCGATCGAAATCAGTTGTTATTGGTTTTCGTAGAAGAAATGCTAGACGTGTTGAAAGTAAAATGAATTCGAATGAAACATGTTTTTCGAGAATCGAATAAAAGAATGTCGATGAAAACGAATGTGAATATGTGACTAATTCAATTAAAATCAATGGAATCATTTGATTTGATTTGAGACAATGTTCGATGAGTTGTTGTTCGAACTGATGATGATGATTCGTTGGAATAGAAAATGATGAATTTGATAATGAATGTTGCACAACGAGAGCTTTCCAAATAGTTCCATTGGTTAGATACTCGGGATTGGTTAGATTTGATAGAGATGTTTGAATGAATGTTTGAAGTTTTTCTCGAACTTCAGTAGGAAATTGATCTTGAGTTACAAATTGACTTTTTGTTTTTAATAAATCGATTTTTTCGAGAATTGTTTCATTGGTATCAGTTGAATAGATAATCATTTGTGATTTCTGTCGTTGAATAAGAATGAATTCAATAACAAAATCAAGAAAATCCTGTTGATTTGTTTGTTTCTCAAATAAATAAGTCCAAAATCGAATTGAAAATTCATTTGGTAATTTTTCATAGAATTTATCTTGAAAAATCTGTTGCATTTCCTCGCAAAGCAAACTAATCGGCGTTTGATCACTGAATCGATAGTAAATATCGAGAATATCTTTTTTAATCGGAAAGATTTTCATTAATTTCCAAACAGTTTGATAATGAATTTTCACGAATTGTTCGTCGGTATTCGATTGAACCGATGTCAAAAATTGTGAACAAATATTCCAATCATCGATCATTTTATGTTGAAGAAACAATTGAAAAATCTCGTAAAATGTTAAATAAACCAATGTATCAATCGATTGTTGTTGATTAATCGAATGAAAAACATCGAAAAAACATGTTGAAATCGTCGAACAATTCTGTTTGTTTGTATGTTCGATGAGAAGACGGAAAATAGTTTTGATTGTTGACTGTAGAAGTTCGGGTTTGACAAGAAATTGATTTAATAAACACGTGAGAAGATTTCTTGTGCAAGAATGAAATGTTGATTGAACATTTTGACATGTTTCTGCGAAGACTAGTCCAAGACTTTCGAGTTCATCATCGGTGATTTCCGTTCGAGAAAATAAATAATCGATAAATGGTTGATAATTCTCGATTTTACGTAATAGATAAGCAAATGATTCAGCTGCAAATGAACGAATATATTCAAAATTCGTTGTTAATGCTAATGGAGAAAATAAATATTTTGAATAGAGTTCATAGAGATTAGCTAAATCTTTTAACATAATTCGCCAAAGATATTTGAATAGATATGTTAAACATTGAAAGACTTGTTCAAGTAATTGTGTATTGATTTCATGTTGTTGCTGTTGTTTAGCTTTCGAACTGAGTAATAGATTGATTATATCAACAAACAAAAATTCTTTATAATAGGCATAGAAATCGCCTTGTAAATCTCGAGCCAATTGAACAATTAAATCTAATAAAGTTTCGTTTATTAATGGATTTTGTTCGTTTAATGTTTGTCGAAGATAGGCAACGATCTGTTCTCGATTGAAAACAACTTGTTCAAGTGAACCGGATAACGAACGAAGATTGTCATGAAGTTTGGAAAAAGCTTCGCTAAAATTCAATGCCGACCAATGTTCAAGCGACTGATGAAAATGACTTGTTCGTATAAGATCGTCATGTTGTTCAAGAGATGTTAGATCATCATGATAACGAATACGATGAACAACATTGATGTTAATATTGTTCAAACGTTCGTGAAGAGATTGAAAACGAAATGGACGAGATTCAATCTCGTTGGATTTCGATGATTTCGGTTTTTTAGTCATCTAAAAAGAAAGATAGTTTCAAATTTAGAAACGAGTAGTATTCTCTCTTTCGAATCTACTGCTGCACTTTTTTCGTCGAATTGGAGAGGTCGATCATGGAATATAGCTCGTATTCTATGGAGAACCAATCGATGCGATTTGCTTAACGACATCTGTCATCAAACACTAGGGCGTCGTTTCAGTGAGTGAGATGGATACATGAAATTTTATTTAGAATTATTTGAAAATAAATATATTATCATGGATATTGATAGAAAAGTAATGGATTTTCGAGATTATTGAGTAGATAAAATGTATATTTTGATGCTTTACCAATTAATCGACTACCGTTCGTATAACTTGCTAATAAACGTCCGTTTGTATCGTAAACAAACGAATTAACTTTGGTACCATCATTTTTTTCGAGATATATTCGACCAGATGCATCGAAGAACATTTGTTTACAAGTTAAATTTGCTACGAGAACCACAGGTACAGCTGATGTACCTTGAGCTAAATCTATTCGTCGAAGACCAGTTGTCGATGATATATAGAGTTGCTCGTTGATGATACGTGCCCACCAATTCACTGTACTTGAAATTGTTAAATTGAACAAAGAATCACCTGTTATAGAATTGTGAATATATATTTTAGAATTTCCATTCGATAATACTGCGATATATCTATCGGATAGAACAGCTGGATAGTAAGTGCTACTGTCACTTGTCCAATTTCGTTCCGTACTGTAAAAGTAAAGATCATAACTAAGAGATGTTAGAAGATATTCGCCATGTAAATTCATATCGAAACTATAGCTTGATAGAGGAAATGTAATGTTATAGAGATAATTCAGTGATGGCCATTCATATATTTGAAGTGTGCCAGTAGTAAATAATGGTACATAGAAACGAGTTGAAAGAATAATAGGATAATAAGTCAGTACCGACCATTGTTGAACAAGACGTAGTTTAGTTAAAATATTTTGAATAGTTATAGGCGGTTGAATATTTTTAGGTAATCCAAAGCAAATAAATTCAGGTTCTGAGTAACCATTTGGACATAAATTGAAACTAATGACAACAGATACTATTGAACTCACACTCACAATTCTGCCAACATATGAATTTTCTTCAAACAATGCACACAATAGATCTGTTTCGAATTCATAATAATTTGCTGTTCGACAATAATCATTATTATGACATAAGTAAACACAATCATGAAGACTATCGACAGCAGAAGTACTTATTCGATGTAAATGAGAAGCCGGAATGTATTTCGAATCATGCAAGATCTTTGTGTCGGCTACTCGAATATTCTGTAAACTGAAGAGAAGATTTGTATGATAAATTAACAATAGAAAAACAGTTGAAAACATTCTGTTATTCTAGGTAAGTGCGACTATCTTTTCTAATATGGAGAACTACACTTTTATAAGTTGATGGAAAAAAAATTATTTCATTCAAAACAAAGAGTTTCCTTTTTAAGATTTTCTATCAATAAAAGTTCTTCACAAATCAAATTTGACAAATATTACTCTTCATCGTTTTCTTTTTACCGAGGACAAATTCGGTTCAAATACGAGTCACCAACTGAGTTCGATGCTGTTGTAGACCTTCAAATATTGACATGAGAATCTTCATTAATGACGTACGTATACAGATTCTATTGCGAATCATTCATGAGTATTAATTCGTATTTTGATATAATTACGCTTCGTTGAATAAACTTCCAATTCGATTGCTTCGATTTTCTTACGCATGTCTTTCTATTTATAAGCAATTGAGGAACGTCAGTAAAATATTTATCTAAAATTATTTAGAAAACAAACATTTTTGTATAGTCTATTTAAATAAATCTATTTATAATCGCATTTTGTTGCCGTTTTATTTCTACTATGAAAATATATAAAAAACAAGAAGAAGAAAAAAACAAACGTATAAAAAAGAAAGAAGACAATTCGAAAACTAGACTAGTTTTTCTTCGTATTTATTTATTTCTATTCACTTTTAATACTTAATCTCGACGATGATAAACGTATTTGCTCAAGAGTTTCTTGTAGATTTTGTGCAGCATTCGTTGGAGCATTTTGTGATGTTGATATGAGAGATTGTGTCAATATCGAACGGCATGCATCATCTAGAGATGTGAATTTGTCTAAAATCTCATTTAAATTTCTATCCGTTAATGTTTCTCGTAGCTGAGAAGTGGCTTCTGTTTTCTTCGTTGAAACATTCAATAAAACTTCAATAATTTGTTTATATGTACTCGCTAAATGTTTTCGTGTTTGTTCATCTTTTGATCGTACAGATTGAGCTATGCCTAAACAAAAATATTTCTCTTATTTAAAACAAACAAAAAAGCAGACTAAAATCGAATTTTTTACTGTTAATAATTCGAATCTACAAATAATAATCTTACACAATGATTTCGATCTGATCAAAAAGAAAACAATCGACTTACAATTCGCCATAAACGAAATGAAATGAATAGTAAAGATATTTCTGCAATAACATTTGGTTCTTTCAAAAAATAGACATCGATTGCAAACGAAAGAAAAACAATGAATGCATCTAGCCATTCCATTTTTCGTTCTCGATGATCCCACCAATGTTTACCGAATGCATAGATTTTCACGAATACTTCAGCAACGAATACTGATAGTAAAGCAATCGATCCAAAATGTAAAATTTCAATCGATAATTCCAAATTATGATTTTCTTCGGTCTCATGTCCGGATGATTTCGTATGATTTTTACATTTTTCAGTTAAATAGATAAAATCGAGCATTAATTCACCGACTACAAGCAAACAATCGACTAAAACAAGAACAATAATTCCGATATGAAACACAGTTTTCTCGACAATATGTGCAATGAAACGTTGATGTTTTAATCGGCCATTCCACCACAAGCTCAAACACGGACAACAACTTTCGTTTTCGTTAGAATTTGATTCTTCTTCAAATTGTTCAACTGTTGTTAAAGAACTTTCCGATAGATAAGCATCGACTGATTCCATTCTAATCAACGTATTCGAATCTGATGACGTCGCCATTTCTAATCAAATCTAAGCTCTTCGTTTCGAGTGTTATTCGATCTTTTTTCTTTACGTTTGCTCTAAACGCACGAAATGTCTTATCAATGAAAAAAAAACGAAGAACAAACGAAACTAAATAAAAGCAAAAAGAACATCGTTGGACAAATGATTATCTTGTAATCACCATACGTTTCTCTTTTTTTTTGTATAAACAGGTTGATAGTATAGAAATTATCTCGTTTTCTTTGCTTGTTTGATTGATATGTTTAATAAGATTTTCTTGACAGATAGATTTTCGAATAATTCATTTTATTCCTTTTTTTTGTTATTCTTCAGGAATAAAATACGAAGAATATTCAATATATAATCATTCAAAATCAATGATAAGTCAATTATTTTAAGATAAAATTATTGCGAACTAATTCAATGGAAATTACTCAATTAACATAATTTCAATAATAATAGAATAATTCGTCTCTTTTTTTCTTTGTTTATTATAACTAAATTATATTTGAAAACTAAACTAGCCGCCAGTTTATTAAACTAAAGCTATATTATCAATCCTTAGATTTAGCTTTATCGGAAGACAAAAGATATCATTAGAAAAGAAAGTATGCTTTCTTATTCTTGACATATTTTGATTAGACTTAGGTCTTTTGAGAAGAAAAAAACAAATTATTTGATGCTTCCCTATGTGGGATCAAAAATGACCTTGTCAACATCTGAATAACGTGAATTCATTGATTACGAGAGAGAAAAATAACATATTTTTTGTTTTGTTTTGCATAGAAACGGAAAAACAGTCTTATTCAACATCCGTTATGCTGAAGAGAAAGAAAAACACGTTGTTAACTCAATAATATCATTTGCTTTTCCGATTAGACTTTCGATGTTTTTTAAAACGCAACACAACGACCTTTAATTTTCATCGAACAGTTTGATTACATTCGATTTGTTTAGGTCGACAGACAATCTATAATTTATGTGATGTCATTGAAAATATCGACAATGCAAATTCTTTTTAAGAAAAAAATACAAAAGAACCTGCATGCATATGAAAATCTGCTCTGAGACACGCCACATATTCCATTTCCGGAGATGAAAAAGGCCGTATTTTATTTATGAAGTAATCTCAGATTAGTTTAATTTTGTTTGATCTCGACGCAATAAATGAGATTTTTCTTAACTTTGTTTTCTTTTTTATTTTTGCCGCTTTGCTTTCCCATTAGAAAAAAAAGATTTGTACAAAAAAACCAAACAAAATCTAATAAATAACCACAAGAGACGAAAGAAAAATAGAATAATAACTCCAGACTTCGAATTCGAAGTCAAAACATTGGACAACAATTAGCATGATACACAGATGCAAATCGTGCGTAAAGATATGAAATTGACACATTGAGATTTACTCTCAGAAAGAAAACGAAAGAGAGAGAGAGAGAAAAAGTACACTGGAAGCATAGATCATTGTTGCAACTGATTGGTGTTGTGCTGTTTTTGGCATTGTAGTTTTTGTAAGAGGAAAAGAGCATTAATATTATTACCGTTTTATTTTCTTTTGGCAAAAAAAACAAAGCAAGAAAACAATTTTTTTTAAGAAAGAGAAAAAGAAATAGAGATATAGATATATTTTTGTAAGGATAAAAGAGAATAACTTCTATATATTAGAATTGAAACAAACAGAAAAAAATATACAACACAAAGAGAAAAAGGAGTGAGAGAGAGAGAGAAAAGTCTTTGTTTTAAACCGTTCAATTCGATCTTAGTTACTTTATCGGCTTGATTTTTTTTTGTTTTTGACGACTAGAAAATATAGTTGATACACAATGTATGATCATACCGACGAATGTAAAAATTCCAAACAGTTATCTATCGCTGGTTTTATTTCCCGATGACCGACGAAGATTGGAGGAGGAGGAACGTGATCGATTTTTACGATCATTTGGAACTGAATTTTGACGATTTTGCGCGCGAATACTAGCTTTCAAACGACCGATTTTTATGCTTACACGTCCATGTGGAAGTGTCTAGAAACAGATAAACATTAAAAACAAATAAATCAATTGTCTGTCAATTACTTTTAATGTATATGCAACGTGTTCGTACGCTGACGTTCGTAGATCTTGTCCGTTAACTTCAAGAATTAGATCACCAGACATCAAACGACCATCTTTTTCTGCGCAACCACCTTCGAGCTAATTGAAAAGAAAAAAAAACCAAACAATAATGAAATTCATGATCGATTTTGTACGTACGATATGTGAAATAAAAACACCGTAACCATGTCGTCGTCCGATGATACTAAATCCGAGTCCTTTGCCTGATTTTTTGATTAAATCAATAGTTATAACATCAAATTTGTCTTGTTCACTCGTCATTTCCGTTAACATTTTCCCTCGTAAGACAATAATACGAACGACATGACTTGCCTGTCGTAAAGCTTGAATAGCTTGTTCATGTGTTGCCGAACGTAAATCAATATTATTCACTTCAAGTATTTGATCACCGACAAGTAAACGACCATCACGTTGAGCAGCACAACCATCATAAATATCATGAATAATTATTCCTGACTAAAGAATAGAAAGAGAGAGAAAAAAAAACAATTCATTCGATTTTCATTGATGAGAAAATTTGTACCAATTGAGTATCTGATCCACCGACAACTGAAAGTCCAAGACCGGATTGACCACGTTCGATTTCAATTAATGTTTCTTGTCCAACAATAATCGGTCTCACTCGTGGATCATCGTCTTTGATCGGATCAACTTCATCTAAACAAATCAAAATCATCATCTGATTTCGATTCCATTCGATTTACTTGTGATCAACGTTGGTAAACTTTCAGCTTGATTTAAATTGACAACAACTGGCTGTGGTTGTGGCTCTCGGTATGGTATACATGTTAAATGTATTTGATTACTATTTGCATGTTCTAACATATTTTGAATATCCTGAAATTTGAGAGCTTCGACTGGCGTTCCATTGATTTGCATTAATTGATCACCAGCTCGAATGTCTTGCTAAAAAAATGAAGTTTTTTTTTCTTTTTCTCTTCTTTTCTCAAGAGAAATATTCAATTGATAACTAACCTGATCGGCAGATCCATGTGGTTGAACACTTTGTATCCAAGTTGCATTATCATGCTGAGAAATCGTTAGACCAAATGAGCCTTTTTGATCCTTGAAAAGTAACAACAAATCATTTATGCGAAATGAAACAGAGAAAAACAAGAGAATATAGATGTCTTACTTTATTTAATATGAGTGTTATCGGTGCACCAGGTGCTGACATTGACGCTCGTCGAGGTAATTGCGTGGAAGAAGATGGTGCTTGTCGTCTCGTTGTGTGTTCGGCTGATGATGGCGTTGAAACTGAGAGTGATGAAGACGAACTTGACGATGAAGTCATAGCTGGAATATGTGTTGTTGTTCCTGCACCATTTGTCGATGTAGTGGTCGTCGTATTTGTTGTTTTCGTAGGACTGTTTGGCAGTGTTGATAGATTCACTTCGGTTTTTTGTATATTAGGTGATGACATATTGACGTCTGATGAAGAGTAATTACTTATCTGTTTCTGTATTTCGCTTGTTTGATTAAGTGGAGACGAGTGCACCGATGAGATTTTATCTAATAAAAATCAATAAAAAAGTATTAACAAGAATGTTTGAATTTCCCTAGAAGAAAAAAAAACGACAAGAGATGAGTATTTACTTTTATCGTCTGTTGTTGTTGTGTTTGGCGGAGATGTCGATGTTTGACTATGATTCTTCGTCGTCGAAATATCTTTGTTCATTGGATTTTTATTTTCTGAGTATTTATCGTTTGCATGATTTGCTTGTTCATGCATTAATAAAGATGACGAAGTCGTTGGTGACGGTAGAAATGTCGGCAATGATTCGTCATTTCCATATGTATTCGATTGTTGATCGATTGATGATAGAATAAAACGACGAGTGGGAGAACTACTATCGGAAGATAGCGAAAGCGTTGCTGTGATCGTGGCACTACTACTAATATGATGATTTAATGATGAAACATCGTTGTTGTTGTTGTCGCTTTGAACGGCAGTAGTTGTTATTATTTGATTAGACGACAATGTCGATGATGTTGGCATTTCTTTCGTAACTGATAATTTTTCATTTTCTCTTGAACATGTCGAAACTGTTTCTGCTGCTGCTGCTGTTGTTGTTGTTGTTGTTATTGTTCGTGGAAGAGAGGATTTTCTTTCATTCTCGTTGTGAACATGTTCGATGTCGTCGAATAAATGCGAAGAAGGCGGAAAAACTGATGTCGATGTCAGTCTATCGTTATTTTCTTTATATTCATTGACATCCGGTTGATGCCTCGGGACATGAACATGATGATGATGACTAGCATCGTTTGTCATTTGTTGTTCAGGCGGATGTTGAAATGATGCTGGTAAATTTTGGCTTCGTATTAAATTTGGCGACGTTGTAACAAGATGAGCACTAGTTGATGTCATTGCCGACGCCTTTTATTAACAATAGAGAAAGAAAAGCGAAGAAGAAAAATGAAAGAAAATAACAAAATTATTAATTAATAATAGATTTGACATACTCGTAAACGTGCTGCAGCAGCATGCTGACTGTTTAAAGCCATATCATTGATTGCATTGGGATTTCTATTTGAAATAACAGAACATGTATATAGAAACGATCAAAAAAAAAGAAACAAGAGCATTTTTCTTACCGTAAAACAACAAAATTAAGTGTATCAGCTTTGATAGATTTAATAATAGGTGTTACTGTTGAATGTGCTTTGCCCAAAAGAATTTCTCCATTAACCTGAAATGAAAAAAAAACATCATTGTTTAAAATCGAGAAGAGAAAAAGAAAAAGAAAAACTCTACGATAAAAGCAAAACTAATTTGCTAATAACTTGAGCGTGTCAAAAAGTAAGATAGTTCGATTTTTCTGTCATAAAGAGAAAAAAAAACGTAAAAACTCAGGATTAGAGAAAGGAGGAGTTGGATTGAAAAGAAATAGCAAGTCACGCAATTATTCCGATAGATTATAACACAGCATTTTGTCTTTCTCAAAAAAATGTAAATGCACAGGAAAAAAGAATTCTTTTTCTTTTCTTTTGCTCCTTTGTTTTTTTGTTCCTTATTCTTATTATATATTTTTTCTCGTCTTCTTCTTCTTCTTCTTTTTTTTTGATGAAAAACATCACGCATAGACAAGAAGAAATTTACAAAGCGAGTTTTTCTTTCCCCGAGCGAGATTATAGTCACGCATTAAATCTCTAAATTAGAAAGCGGAAACATTCTTAGTTTCTTTTTTATTACTCGAAGAAGAACAAGAAGAAATAGAAATAGAAAAAAAAAAAGAAAAGAAAGTTTTGCTTTTTCTCTTTTTCTTTCTCTTTGTCGTCTTTATTTTGATTGCTTACTTCAAGAAGTTGATCGCCTGGTCGTATACGATGGTCACGATCAAGTAATGATCCTGGTTGGATATCACAAACGAAAACAGCTAATCTATTTGGATCACGATGACCGATAAGAGAAAGTCCGAGTGGTTCGTTTATTTCTAATTGAGTTCGTTTAATGTCAATAAATAGCAGATCACCAATTAAATGTCCATATTGTTTAATAAGTTCGTCTTCAGTTTTTCGTTCATTGACGAGAGATGTTTTTGTCGATGTGAGAATTTTATTTTGCGAAGGAGAATTTGTTGGAATGTGAGAAAAATTGGTTGACAAGGAAGGATCAATTGTTGTGGATGAAGGATTCGATGGGTCAAGTAAACTTTGAACAATAAAATTAACAGGTGATTGGGCAGCACGAATGATTTCTACAGCACGGTCATGTGAAGCATCACGTAAATCATAACCGTTGACTTCAAGTATACGATCGCCTGTTTTCAACGTGCCATTTCGGCCAGCTGGTGAATCAGGTAGAACATGTTTAATAAATATGCCTGATATACATGATTCAATTGTATTTCCTGGACCGGAAAAATCCAATTTGCCACCGACAATACTAATTCCTAGACTTCGAACATGTTCATTACGGTAGAGTGTCACTGTTCGTGCTGGACCCCATAATGTTGCACTCAATGTTTCACTATCGATAACCGTTGAGTACGTTTGTGCATTGTGATTGGAATCAAATCCGTAGGAATCATTATCATCATTGATTTTTGCCGACGGTGTTTTCGTTGATGCAATCATTTTTGTCGCCGATGGTTCCATATCTGAATCGGTAATTCTAGAGAAAGAAAAGATAACACAAAAGTGAAACAGTCATTTCTTTCTTCTTCTTCTTCGATTCGTTGTGTTAATTATTTACTCGTAAGGTACTGGAGATGATGTAGATTGAGGATCGAGTGTATGGTCTTTGAATTGTTTGGCTTCGTCACCAGGAATGAAAACAACGCTAAAACAAAATGAATAACAAAAACAAAAACGGAAATCGAATGAAAATATTACCTGATATCTGACCCAATAAGTGAAGCACGTCGAATAATTGAACGTGCTTGTGCATTGCTGATTTTCTTCATGCTTTCATTATTAATGGATAGGATATAATCACCAGGTTTAAGACTATGTTGATTAGCTACAGTCGATGTCGGTGCTAGTGAACGTATGCAACATCCATTAACGCCTTCATCAGCATAAGCATCAACAACTAAACCTAAAGAAGAAGAACAAGATAAGATGACGTTCGCGACTTGTTATTATTTTTTTTTGTATATATTTATAAATGAAGCTAATTGAGTATTAATTACCTAGTTGATCAAAATGTTGTTTGACACGTATTTCACGTTCAAGATAAACAGGTAATTGTATGACTTCATGATTAAGAAATGTAATAATACGTCCGGAAGACTGCGAACTAGTCGAAAGAGCGGGTGATGCCATACGCGACGACTGTCTTGATGAAGTCCATTTAGACGTTATAGTAGGTGTCGTCGGTGTTTTGATTGATGATTGTATTACACTATTATTTTCATTATCATTATCTAGAAGCTTTCGTTGATGTTCTTTAATAATAGTATCGACTTCATGTGCTTCTTCGTCGATAAATGACGTTACTGACGTTAGATTTGCTGTTGTTGTGGTGGTTGGCAGAGTTGTTGAAGATGTACGAAGAACATTGTTTTTTGTAATAGTTCGATTATTCAATAGAGATGAGGATGATGAAGACGAAAGTGCAGCATTATAATTGTTATTATTATTATTATTGTTATGGTCGTCGTCACTACTTAAGTCAGGCTACAAAGAAACAAGGAAAAAAATATTAATCAGTATATACAATGATTTCTTTTTTTTTCTCATTCTTCTTCTGCTTCATATTCTTTCTTAGTTTTTTTTCCTTCGACTCCCTCTTCTTCTTTTTTTCTTCTTCTTCTTCTTCTGGTTTCTGCTCTTGTTCTACTACTCTACTACTTTTTTTCTTCTTATTTCCGATAATGACGATAGAAAAAGAGAATAATCGATGAGAAGGAAAAGAAGTAGATAATGGCTGTTTGTTAAACTCTTGATGAGTCTGTTGTCACAATTGATAAACGGGTTCGTACATAAGAACAGATGAAAAGCTATCTTTCTGCATCTAATGTTTCGACAATCTTTATCTTTGCTGTTACTACGTTTATATACGTATATATGTATGTATGTATCTAAATTCTTATTATTTTTTCAGTAATCCATAGAGAGAAGAAGGTCAATATACTTACGAACAAAAACAACTAATCTATGTCATCGAAGTAAATGAGTATGAGTGCATAAGGCTCAATCTGCTAATCATAATTGACTTGAATGCAAACAGACGCGCTCCGGGGGATCGAAAAAGAAAGTCATACGCTCGTACAATTAGACTGACGGCTCGTCGATCATTTCCTCATGTATATCTTACAACATCAATTTGTGTATGTTTATTTAAATTTGACTAATACATGTCAGATTTGTGACTCAAAAGGAGAAATATAATAGTATACTTTTTTCTCTTTTAATAAAAAAACATAGATACAGGAGGGAAAAAAATCAAAATATGTGCAAACATAATACGCCAAGAATCAGACTGTGACACGCACGCTCACAATATACACACAAAAGAATAACGGACGGATGAAAAGACAGAAAAAAAATATTGGGCCAGCTACATAACGGCGACAACAAAAAGTAATTCTTTCTGTCCGCCTTTTTGGTTTGGTACCACAAAAGCGCGCACACAGACGATGTTTCTTTTCTTATCCTTCTTTTTCCTTTTATTTCTTCCTGCATCTTTTTTTTATTTATATGTAGTCTCTCTTTCTGCTTCTCTTTCTTTCTGTATTCTTCTATCTTTTTTTTATGGTACCACAAACACTTTCCTTGAAGAACAAGACAAGAAGAACGGCAAACACACACACACACATACAAAGACTCTAATTGAAAAAACATCGACTGATGTATGAAACTCAGTGCATCTCTTTTTTTTCCGCTAGACTACACACACACACACACAGAGGAACAAGTGGATTTACCGCGTTTTCTATGAAAAGAAAATTGGAATTATTATTATTTTAGAAGATAATAAAATACTATGGTTCTTTTTTCTATAACAAAATGTAGGATCTGAATGAAGTCAGAAAAAAAGAACTAAATTCAATTAGAAACAAAACAAAAAGTGGATGAATGAATAAAAGAAACATAGACAGTATGCTGTGATGTTAGTAGAAAAAGTTCGATTATCTTACCCTACAATAAACATCATCTAACTTTCCTGAACAAATAATACACGATCGGAAAATTGAACAGACTCTGTTATTGAACATTGTTTGCAATTAAACATCAATAAAAGTTTTTGTTTGATTTTTTTTTCGTTCGTATAACTTATTTGATCGAAATAATGTTTGATATATGCATTAAAAACACATGTATTGTCTGCTTGAACGAATACATTATTGTTATTAGTTACACGTTGTTTTGCTTTTACTTTCTTTCGCTTTTTTTTCTTCTTCTCTAACGGCCACTCGTTTCGAATTAGTTTGTTTTATATTTTAATGCATTTGTGTATAATGTTTATAATCGAAGAAGAGTCATTCAAAACATCAATCATGTTTTTTTTCTAATCGAATCGACATACAATCGCTTTACACGCTTGCATATACATATATATAATATATCTACCTTTCTGATGTCTTTTTCTTATTCTATTCGAAGTTCGAGTAAATAAGTTTACATAGAAAAATAGAAAAAAAACATGTGTATCTATATATTAGAACGAACGGATCAATTACAAGATCAATCTAGGGATTAAATGTAATGCCAACTAAAATGTTAACAGCTATTCTTTCCTTATTGGCATCTATCTAACACACGTACCTTATTTGATTTCTTCATAACGTTATATTTATAACTAATCGTAAATATCGACGATATAGATTCTCATTGTTAATAACAAAATACACATGAAGTTATGTAGACATATATGAAGGCAAGAAAACATCAACGATAGAAGATAAAAATCAAGATATAATCAATGCCGAAAAAAGAATCCGAAAGCCACAATAAACATCGAACAGAACAAAAACTGTGTACTAGAGCAAAGGATAATCTGAGCAAGGAAAGAAAACGGGTATATATAGTCGAAGAAGAGATCGTTTCTCGCTTTTTAATCAAGATGCATCCGTTATGTCGACAACGCTGCTGTTTTCCATTGCTACTGCTCAAATGTCAAAAGCGTTCTGTTTTGTTCTTTTCTAGTATGTGTTCTCAAGAGACTGACTGTTCTCTCTCTCTCTCTCCCCCTCTCTTACTCGTCATCTTCTACTATTAGTCCAGCTTTAACTCTCGCCGTCATCTTCATCAACATCATCATCACAGTAACTACATCAGTTGTTAGTAGAACTTCCATGATAAGTACAGCCGTCATCATCATCATCATTCTCGATTATAATCGAATTTTCTTTCGTTATATGTGCGTATTCGTCCTCGTCATTCTTTTTTTCCTTCGGGGTAGTGAATGTTGCTTTGGTTCAGAAGATGAGTCCGAGGAAGAAGAAAAAAAAATCACTAATCTACTCACTTCATGGAAACACGTCACTGAGTCGAACTTATTCGACATTTGTCGTGCTGTTGACGGTCGCACTATCTGCATTTGAGGATGTTGTTGTTCATAAATCATCGCTGTATCTTGACTTTGTCTCGAACGAGACAATCGTTTCGTTGATGAATAACTCGGACGTGGTGAACCACCGGATACCATTGCAGTTGATGATGTTACTTGGGAATTGATGTTATTAGTATTATTATTAATATTGTTGTTGTTGTTATTTGAATTATTAGCGATTGATTGTCGATTAAATTTTGTTGATGAAAATGCAGATGAACCACGTAAACGGTCGTAGAATGGAAATGAAGCGATTTGTGGTATGAGAACGATATGATCTGACTTGAACGATTGAAATTCAGGCAAATTAAAGCTTAATTCATCAGAAAACTTTCTAGTCGTTGTCACTGATGTTTTTCTTGGTAATAGATTAAGATATTCTTCAGTATTTAATTGTCGAATGTAGTCTTTATCTAATGGATCATTTTCTGTGAATGAATATTTCGACGATGTTGTTTCACGACGATCTTTACGATTGACGCTAACGGCACGTTGCGCCGTTTGTTTTCTCATATTTTCTTTGTTTAATAATGATTCCATATATTCATGTTTACTAAGTATTGCCGGAGCTGATAAAGCAATGCCAGCTGAAACAGCTGGTTGTTTGATTGCAGATGATGATTGTGAAGAACGATGACTTGAAATGGAGCGCTAGTGTGATAAAACAAAAAAAAGAGAGAATAATTTATTTTTCTATAAGTTTTTTTTGTGCAAACGTCAAATTAAAAACAGAAGTTCAAGAGAAAAATAAAATAATTGGCTATTAAATTAGAGACTGTGAGGTTTTCATTTTATTTTTAGTCGATAAGTTTTGTCAATAAATCTATTGATGAATTTCTCGTTTGTTCTTTCATAAGATAATTTAATCGAGTATAAGACGACATTCAGGACTCTTTTATTTTCTAATTAAGATTAATTCAAATCTAATAAGTAAACAGAAATTAATTGAAAATCATCCTGCAGGATTATTCGATGAGTACGGAGAAGAAAGGCTAAAAAAAAACTAATTAACTTGGTTTACTAAAATCTGTCGATGTCTCTTGTCTGTTTTATTTTGTTTTCTATTGATCATAGTGTTGAAATTGTTGTTAAACGACTCAAGAATCAATGAAGAATTGCTACTATTCTGAGATCAGTAAACTGTTTCTGTTTGCTTACAAGTAATTAAAGTAGAAAACTTTTGCGTGTTTGTTAGATTTTTGATTGTTATTATCAGTAAACAGGAAGTCACCTCCTTACTCAAAAATAGATATACTTAAATTGCAGACGAAACTTTTTAAGGCGATGTCTCGTCTAAATAAAAAACAAAAACTACTTCGAGTCATTTATTCATTTGTGAAAATGACCTAATTGAACATATACGAAAACTAAATTTATTATTCTGAGTTGACTAACGAGAACGAGCGTGTGTATGTGTGAAAAAAGCGTTCGCACTGATTATATTAATAAAGAAATAATAAATTAGTCTGTAACACGAAGACGAACAGGATATGAACTTTTATTTCATTAATATTCAACACAAATTTCTACCTGATGTTGACGAATATGTTCGCTTGTTGTCGTTGTTATTGAACTTTTACTTTGACGTGATGAATGTTGACTAGTAGCATTGAACGTTTGTTCTTCTCCACTATCAGTACTACTTTTATCATCATTATCATTTTTAAATTTCGGATATGGTAATGGTTTCGATAGACTCAATTTAACTAAACCTTTCGATGTTGACTTTAAGATTTTAATAACATCATCGAGTGTCATATTCTCTAATGTAATATCATTGACAGCTACGAGACGGTCTCCAGGAACAATTCGTCCATCTAATTGTGCGACACCCCCAGGTACTAAGGCACGAATGACAATAACAGGCGAATGACTTGGATTCGATGGATCTTGATAATCAAGAACTGAAAATCCAAGACCATAATCACCTTTCAATAATTCAATATCAATAACTGATGTTGACCAAAGTGCTAAATTCGAAATGACTTCGAGAGAACGTGATTTAAATGGTTTAGTTTGTGATATCGATGACGAAAGTAAATTAAATGCGCAATTATTTCCATCTAATTTACCCATACTTTTAGCTTTAACAACAATTTCAGCTGTTTTACCAAATGATGTCGAACGTGTACGATTACGATTACGATGATGAACATTATTCGAAACATGTGTCTCACGATTCGACGATGATTTACGACGTGCACAAACAAGTTTTATTTGATGTTTCACACGTTTAAGTATTTCAATAACATGAATATGATTCTTTCCGTAGAGAATTTGATTATTAACCTGAAAAACAAACATTAACAAGAACGAAATTGTTAATAAAATTTCTTTCTCTATAATTAGATTTCCAGTACCTCTAAAAGTTCATCACCGGATTTTAATGTTCCTTCTTTTGCAATAAGACCATCACGTAGTAATGCTCGAATATAATGATGTGGTCGAACTTCTTCACCATTTTCAATATCAACTGTACCTTCTAATGTTATACCTAAACCACCATTATCCGGCTTGTAAACGTCAGCTATTAAAATATCGTAATTTAATCCCAAGATTTTGCTCCATTTTTGAGTGATCTGTTCGTTTAAAGTTAATTCAGGTTGAAATTCGAGTTTTTCTTCATTTAATTGGGATGATTGGAGAGCTTAACAGAGAGAAAAGCAAAAAACAATTCGATATTGTGAAAATCAATTGAATTTTTTACCGATCATTTCTTTAATTCGATCATGTTTATTACCATCAAGATAACGTCGTACTTTTAATCGTACAGATGAACTCGTATTTTGCAAAAGGGAAAGTGCTTGAACATTGGAAAATCCATTCAATGATTGTTCGTTTACTTCAATAATTTGATCGCCAACTACTAAACGACCATCACGTGCACAAACACTACCTTCAGATATATCACGAATGAATATGCCAGCTATAGCATCTGTGATAAAAAGAAAAAGAAGAAAAGAAAAGAAAAATATTAGTTTTATGAATACTTTCACTGTCGACAATGAATACTTGATTTTTCTCGATGAGATTCCTTCTTTTTTTTCTCTATGCTCAAATATTACTTTTCTATAGAATGATGAATTCACCAATGAATAACGTAATCAATAAACTCAACTAAATATTTATCTTCTCTAATATTAAATTGATACATTTATAAAAATAACTTTCACTAAATTAATTTTATGAGTCAGCTATTATTTCTTTCTCATATGAATTTCAACAAGCGAAGATAATATTTTCTTGAGTAGACAAAAAGAAAGGAAAACAAAAATTACCATTATTTGTTGCATCAGGACTAACATAACCAGCAACAGTAATTCCTAATCCATCATCACCTTTTTCTAATATGACATCCAATAGTTGCGTATCATCATCATGTTGATACTAAACAGATTGAAAGCATGAATTAATAATGGTTAAGATATACAAATACGATTCAAACAAAAAAGAAGAGAAAAGAAAACTAAGTAGAACTAACTAAAGCAGATGCTTAAGTATAGAAAAGGATCTGCTAATACTTTCTAATGCTTGATTCTAAAGAAAGCGAAAAAAAAGAAGAAGAAAAAGAAGCAAAGATAGCCGAGATTAACAATCGACAATCGACTCGTGCTCGCCTTGCCATTCTAATAGAATCGACGGCATTCACTGGTGTGAATGCTTGCTTGCTTCTTTTCCTTGCCATTCGAACTCGCTCACTCACACTCTCTTTCCGACTTACACACACACACATGCACACGCTCGTTTCTTACTGCTATGACTACTAGAGCAACCTGTCATGCTTATATTCTGTGTAAAGACTCTTGAGTCGAGAAGTCGACGAGAATGATGAAGGGTGAAGAGAAGAAAGTGCCCAAGGGATCCGAAAGATAGATGGAGAAAGAAAAGGAAAAGATGGTGATGAAAAAAGAATTATATTGTTAGGATAAAGTGAGAAGGATGTCACACATGCACATTTACTCTCATTTTTTTAAGATAATTAATCGTTCTCTCTTTTTTTCTTCCTGTTTTACAATGTCAATAAAAAGAAAAAAATAGAAAAAAAACTGAAGGAAAAAAAGAGGAAATAAAAAAAACTCTAGAAAGCAAAAGAAATGAACCTGTTCACGAAGGTTTTCCAAGATTTTCTCAAAATTATGATTATTTTCCAGTAGACGTTCGGTGCGTAAAAGGATTCTCGTTTGTGAATTGGTCGTATTCGCTTCATTATCATTTCCGATGGAATACGATGATGTTTTCGCTAATAGACTAATATTAGTATTTGTTGTTTTATTTAATGATTCTGATGTAATTGATTCTTGTTGAGATAGAATTGGCGGCGATGTTTGCATAGTTGTATCAGTTGACGTTGGTTCACGTACACTTCGTGCAACAACAAGTGTTACTTTCTGTGAACATTGTCGAAGTATGCCAGCGACCTGTTCAGAACTCATCCCACGTACGCAGACATGGTTTATTTGAAATAAATGATCACCCGTTCGAATACGACCATCCTAGATGCGAACAGACAAAAAACGGATATTAGGAATCTTTGATGTATTGCTCATCAGATTGGCAGTATATAGACGCAAATGGCTGCTTGTCTCACTCTCTCGTTCGTGCCATTTCTTTTCTCCTTCATTCTTCCGCTCTTTCTTACAAGAATATACACATACTGACTATCATTCATTAGGCAAATTTATTTTCTTTCGTTCTTCTTCTATATCTTTCTTCTTTTCCTAAGGTTTTCCTCTATCATTCTTTTCTTCGTTGTGGAGCATCATTTTTCTTCTCCTTTTTTTTCTTTTTTTTCCATTCTTTGATACGTCTTTTAAGTCTTGTCTATCCGTACGTATGTATGTGTGTGTGTGTGTGTGTGTTGCCTTTGTTCGATCGATTGGAAAAAAACAGCTGTAAGGCAGAAAATTTAGGATACAGAAGGAAACAAGAACAATAATGTCAAATGAATTTCACCTTATCGACAATTGAACCGGGCACAATTGCTTTGACAACAACACCTGTTGACTTATTACCGGAAATGCCAAAGCCGAGCCCAGAACCGTCGATATTTAATTCGACTCTTTCGATTTGCGTCCACAATGTATTTAGCTAAACGAAAGCAATATTAATTAAATATAGATCAGATTTGTTCACATAGAAATCTATCCCGCTAGTTAGTTAATTAGTTAATTAGTCAGTTATTTGTTTATATGCGTCATCAATCAATAGCTTACCACCATGTCGACGTTATAAGGCGTCGACGATGTTCGAACACAGCTGTGTTCGCCGCTAGTCGACGAAGACACGGCCGCATGAGGATAATCAAAAATTGTAGTAATAACAACAAGCTCAATCGATAATTCAGTTGATTCACTAAGTAAATGACAAGCACGAACGACACTTGTGGGATCTTTTGAATCCAAATAAATTTGATTGATGCAAACCAATTGATCGCCTATATGTAATTGACCATTTCTATGTCGAATAATAACAATATAAATAATTCTGTTTCTATTCGAAATAAGATGAACATCATGCAAGCGAGACACATCTCAACTATTCGCACAAAAATTCTCAATATGACACCAAGAGGAAACGAGGAACAAGAATAAGTGAGTGATGAAGAAGAAAAAAAAGGGAAAAAAATGTAGCAAGACTACTAGTCTTTCGTTGTAGTTCACCAATGTTTTATCTAATCTAATTTTCATGACAAAATATCCATCGTATATGTATGTGTGTGTGTGCACATAAACTAGCAATCTCAATCATTGTTATCATTATTGTCTTAGTCGTATCAACGAGATAGGAAAGCTAGAATAACATGTCTCATCATAGATTTTTTACTGATCTTTATTAATCATATATATATATATATATGTATGCATATCGAGTCATTCATTTGATCATATAATAATAATAATAATAATCATGATCATTATAGAGATAAAGAGAAATCTTACTTGCACGTCTATAATAATATATCTTTTTCTTCGCTTAAAGATTCTGTTTGATCATCGAGTAGAAAAAATAAGGTGCATTGATCGTACTTATTGTCTAAAACTTTCCTTTTTTTTGTTTCTATTTCTTGTTTGCGATGAGAATCGATCTTGTTACTGATGCTGATGATGATTGTGATGATAATGATAATGATCTATTCCTTCCGTTCTCTTCTTAGTTTTTTTTTCTTTTACATTCAACGGGTTTATTCTTTATGACAATGGTTGGTGATCTCTCGAGACATGCACAAGACGACTGATTCTTTCTCTTTCACATATATCATAGGAACAGCGAAATAAAAAAAAAAAGTGTAATCGATTTTGTCTCTTTCTTGGTGCTTAGACTCTCTTTTTTTTTAGTTTCAGAAGTTCATAGATGCTATCGAATTGAAATAGAATTGTAATTTACTAAAAATTTCTTTCTCTTTCTCGCGATGTATTCTGAAGGCTAAATTGTCAATGTGTATTTCTCGTTTTGGACTTTAATGTGTGCGTGCCGGCAACTGTCAAAAAGTGGCAGGAATACATCGCATATATATGTTAGAAGAAGAAGAAAAAAGTAACAAATAGGAAAAAGATGGGTGTTATTTAACAGACATTTTGCCATGCCAATAAAAAATTGATGCGACAATACTAAAGAAATTATTTGTAGATCATCTCGGAGTATGTTCGCCCTTATCGTTCTAAAACACTAGAAACTCTAAATGATCATTATTGTTGAAGGTCAGACTAAACGAATTTATACGAAGGAGTAAGAAAACAGGCGAAAGAGTACAAGATTCAATAATAACTAGTAGAAGAGAGAGAGAGAGAGAGAGAAAAGAAAAAGAAAATTCAATAATTAATCGATTTTCTTGCTTTATTAGCATCGATTTGATAGAAAATATCGATTACTGACATTGATATTATATTGATCAATTCAATATGCGATTAGATCTTTTCTCTTTCGAAACATTTTGATAAAAGGCAGATCATGGATCTTTCCTGACACGAATCCCAGGAGAAACGACAGAAACAAAACATAAAACAAGAAAAAAAAAACATGTAATTAATCAAGGACATGGAATAAAAATTAAAAGTTCTTTTTCGCTTTGCAAAACAAGGAAATTGACTTACAGATGAGCTAAACTATTTGCTTGAATATTTTCAATAAAAACAGCATATAAATCCAATAAACAATGTTTATGTGAAACAAGATTTATTCCTAATGATTCATTAGATGTTTGTTTATTTAATGTAACCTTTCGAACAGTATTATTATCCGATAAACGACTGTTAGTTTCTATATCTAAGTTAATTGAAATCAACAAAAAACAAAGTGGAATCGAATGTTCACTTCAATATAGTTTCTCATTACTTCGTTTAGTTATTTGATCGTTAATAAATTTCAAATGACCTTCAATATCGAAATTGAATGAGCAATTTTTTATTAACGGATTTCCTTTTTCAAATTCAGCTTTTAACCGTTGAACTGAATCTTGTAAATTGTATAATGTATGAAATAATGGACTATCAAGTATATCTTGTAGTAGATCAATATTAGATTGTTGTTCACAATTATTATTTTGATATAATCGTTCACTCAATCGTTTTAATATAACGCTGGCTTCTAAACAAATCCAGAATAAATATTAGTTCTCGTTGTTTCTTTCGAATCAATCAAGTTCTTAGTTTTCTTTTCCCCTCTTCTTCATCGTTTCTTTTCTTACCACATAATTGAGCCATGATAATAAAACTCGATAACGAACCGAATGCATGACCCGAATTCTTCTTTTTTCTTTTTCTTCTTCTTTCTTATTGATAAATATTATGATACGTCTTTGTCCTTTTCTAGAAAAGATGAAGGAGACATGTTGCTGATAGGAAATCGATGGTGACAAGCTCTCGAAAAGCAAGAAAAGAGAAATGGTGCCGTAGAACCACAAGCGATCGCGATCGATCGATTGGATTTGTTTACGTTTCTCTTTCTTTTCTACGGTTCTTCCTGTTTTCCTGCTAGTTTAGCTAGTTTAGCGTTCGTGTAGATCTTATTGGAGATCAATGACTAACGAATCATTTCACAGCGCGACAATCACACACGCATACGAAGAGAATGAAATGAAAAACTTGTTTAGTTACTAAGAAAGAAAAGATCATTTTTCTAATTACTTAATGGATTTTAACACGCCAACAACGAATATGAATATCGATGTTTTTTTAATAGTTAGTTATGACAAGAAATGGATGTAGACGATGGTTTTATTTAATTTATATTAAATATGTTATTGTCAAGTCTGAAAAACAAAAAACAAAAAACAAAAACAAAAAGGCATCTCCTAAATATAACAATTTTTGTTGTAATCGTGAATCATACTCGTGTTGGTTTTTCGACTATTCAAATCAAAATAATGTTATTACTTATTCCAGTAATGTCAAATCTATCTTAATTAAATAATCATGATTGATGATTTTATTTTGATATGTTATTATCTGAGAAATGATCTTGGTTATGCAAGCAAAAAGACAGAAAGAAAACCTATTTACAAGTATGTCGCATGATAAATTGAAATGATTTATCTGTAGATTTAGATTGAGAAGAAGAACTGCCAGTGAAATGAAAAGAAGTGTCAGAAAAAGTAGTTTTTTTTTTCATTTTTATGCTAATATTGACTAAAATCTAATTATTCACCAGATGCGTTGGATGTTTGACGAGTTCTTTATTTGTCTGTAAAAAGCAAAAACTTGTATAGAAACAGAATAACTAAATTCAATTTTGCGATGTGATCTACTAGAATTTCCAAGTTATTTCTTTTCCGACCAATTATTTTCCATGATTATTGATAAGAAGAAGAAGAAGAAGAAGAAATCTAAAAGAATTCACGTGGGTGCTATCTGGTTAGTTCTATGGAATTTCTGATTAATAAAGATCGATTCGAGAATAACAAACTATTCATTCTTTAAATAGATTTTCTGTGGATTTTGATTAAGCATTAGAAATGTCAGATACTGTCTCTCTTTCTCTCTTCACTGCCCAATAAATTAATTTTGAAAATACTCGGATTGAATGGTTTTCAAGTAATTAGTTCTTACTAAAAATAGAGTTCTAATAACTTGCCATTCGAAATAAAACAAACGACTATCGAATAGTTTTTTTTTTATACAATTGGTGTTTCAGATAATATGAATGCTATTCGAGTTCAAATACATTTAAAGTATTTCTTTGATGATAATTCATCGATTAAATTCCATAATTTTTGGTATGCTTTTCAACCATCGAAATTATCGACAATAAAAGATATTATCGAAGATATTCGACTGAATTATATTCAAAATCAATTATCTCGTTTTACAGAAGATAATGATGCAAGATCATTGATTATTCATCTTGATGATTGTCAATTGTTACCATTTACATCGAGTCAAATCTTACGAGACAATGATCGACTTATGTAAGACGATGGTGACATTTAGTTTTTTTTTCGTGCATAGTATTGATATTTTTATGTTTAGTCTAATGCCAATAACAAAATATAAACTACATAAAACATCTTTGCAAGATTCAGCAAATCTCAATGTATCGAATTCAATGGAAACTGAGTCGACACCATCTGTCACAACAACAACAGCAATAATAACAACAACTGTGCCTGAGAATAATCATAAACGACAACGGATTGAATCATCTGAATCAACAATTAATGTGATACCATCGACAGAAATGCTCGAAGAACAGCCGCGTAAAAAGAAAATAAAACCAAAACCAATCGACGATCAAGTTTCTCAGTCATCGGCAGTAATTCAATCTAAACCTGAACCTCCTCCAACTGTACTATTAAAACCGTCAGTACCATCATCGCCACAGGTGACCATTGAAAAGGAAATGGTTTCTGAAGAAGCACCTGTGTCACAGCCATCGACAAATGGCGGTCGTATCCGGGAATTAAAATCCAAAACACCAGCATGGAAACCTCTACCACCTGCGCCACGAGGCAATCCTGAACGTAATTCAAATGAATTATCCTTACTTATTAATTTGAATATATTTTTAGATAAAATTCATATCCGTTTCGATTCTGATAGTGACGAAGAAGTGTCTTCTTCGCATCAAACTCCGTCGATAATCGAAGAGAAACAAAAAATAGAATCACCTTTACCACATACAAATGGCAGCAACAGTTCAGTTTGTATTGAGTACACGCCAAGATCAAGTCTACCATCATCAGATGAAAACAATTCGAAAAAGAAAACAATCGATTTACTCTTTGAAATGAAACAACATAAGAATCCTGAAGAAAAATTAGGCAAACGAATTCAACAGAAACATGGCCGTAGACGTGAACAAAATCGAAAACGAGCTTTAGATTATTTTTCAATGGCAAATTTTGTTGATCAAGCATTTGGTTTAAATAAAGAAGACCTTGAAAAACAGATCGCATCATCAAATGAATATCATACTTCATCTTCGTCAACACCACAGGTGAATTCAATTAGAAAAATGAATGATATAACAGACAACTAATATCAACAAGAATATTTGTTCTTTGTTTCTAGACTTTACCATCAACTTTCAGTAAATTAGCTCGTTTACCACTTGTTGCCGAAGCAATTGATGATAATGAGAAAATGTATGATTTGTATCCACCGTTGACTCAATGTCCATCAACTCAGACACGTATAGCATTCAAACTACTTGAATTAAGTGGAGATTTTTGTCCGACAATGTCAACATTCAAAGAAGGAACAGTCGTTGAAGTAAATCTAAACACGAATGAATTAACTATCGAACTTGATAAGCCACTTCAAAATGTCTTTCATCAACCGTCAAAATTCTATGCACCAGCTGATGATCATGGAGATGAAAATACTATTGAAGAAAATTCGAAAACGGTATGCCAATTTTTCTCCATAATCTATTTGCTGAGTTTATTTTTAGATGACTATATCGTTTTCGGATTTAAATTCAGCTAGATTATTACCAACAGCACAACAATAGTTTAACATTTCCATATCAATCCACTCTAGTCTTTCACATGTGTTTTCTTTTGTGTCTTTCTGAATAAACTTTCATAATGAAAAAAAACCAGTACAACCATTTAACTTGAGTTTCTTTTTCTTTTTCTGTTGAATTACAACCGTTGCTATAGTTAGAAAAAGGACGAAATGATTATGCTCAATTTCTTTTACATAAAATCAAACAATCGAACATAATTTTATCAGTCTTCTTCATAAGAAACTTCTTTTAAACTGCTTCAATGAGCATACTACGATAGCAAACATGCGTACAAAGTCATCTTTTGCTCATTGTTGTTAATTCCTCTTTTTTAACAAAAACATTTCTTCATTATATTCTAGTTACACACGCACACACATACATATACATAGTTACTTTTGAAGAAAGATGAAAGAAGAAAAGAAAAAGGAATTATCAAAATGGCATGAGAAGAAGTTGAACCGGCAAAGAACAAAAAAAAAACTTTTTTTTTAAGTAAAGAACTTGCGTATTCTCGTTTTACAAAGAAGGTTGGATAGAAGACAAAGACAGAGAGAGAGAAGAAAAAAATATTATCGAAGGTAAGACAGAAAAGAAAAGAAAAACAGAAATGAACAACTCAACAGCATCACTATGTAAGAAACACATAAATTCTTCAGCGTTGTCGTCGAGTTGAAGTGAAATTTTACGTGAAACCTCATCTGTTAAAGAGAACGGGAAAGAAAAAAAGGTAATTATATTGGTTTGAGTAAAGAAAAGAAGAAAAAGAAATTTGAGGAGCGAAGAAGAAGAAAAAAAAAGAAAAAATGAAACGTAAAATTAATTTTCATTTTCTAATTTATTTTAAATTTATTATGTTAGAAAAATCTGTAAACATTTACTTGACAACACTGTTTGGCTGACAAAGAAACGGCACTCATGGCTCGTGTAGCATCGGATAGTAATGAAAATTCACCGTTTATGGATCGATTGACACATGCAGTCCTCAAAGAAACATCAAAAAGCTTGTAAAAACTTTTTTTTTCTTATTTAAAAAATAAAGAATTTTCTTTACTCAATACGCTTTGTTTTTCTCTCTCTCTAGAAAATACTATATCGATGTCAAACGTCGCGAAAACGGCTTCGTTCTAAATCCGAATTCAACGGCATATGACTCCGTGCCTCACAAAGCTGTAGATTCCATGACGTTCATTTATTTCTCTTCTAATTAATTTTGTATTTTGCAGAGGTTTATTTATGGAACAACTAAAGAATATCCGCCACTTTACGGTTCATGCCATTCGGATAATGATGTGAAAATCTATTTTAATACTCTTAAACAGCCGTCCCAACAGAAATATCGATCATCACAAGTAAATCATTATGTTCTTTATTTCTCAATTTGAACTAGAATAATATGTTTTCTAGTCGACATCGAGTAATCCTGAGAAACAAATGTGCCGCAAAGAATTAAATTATCACATGCGCTTACTTAACTATTCGGTAAATATTGAATCATGTGTTGATATTGATTGATCGCTGAACATATGAAATTTTCTAGCCGAATGGAAGTAAAAAATTCAGCGAATTACGTTTAGGACCAGCAATTCGATCGACATCGTCATGCAGTCGGTAAGCTTCTTTTCTTTTGACTCGAGGAGATTGTTTTCTTTTAAAAATAAGATTAACTACAAGCGATTCTCGACGGCAAATGCCAAAATCTTCATTTAAATCACCACGAAACGAAAGAGATCAATTAGTCGATGATACTGCAGGTATTCTTGCAGCGATGGTTAAAACACGACGATCAGCTTATGACAAAAGGTTTATATCTGAACAGGTACAATCAATGAAAAATTTAAAAAAAAAACAAACATTCGACTTATCCGTCATATTTAGATACCTCCAAGTTATGATTCACGAAATGCGAATCCGTCTCCACGTCAAATAGAGTTTGTTTTTAGAAAAAAAAAGAACCATCTGTTTTTTGGAAGTTTGTGTTTCTATCTTAGTGAACAATCGAATATTTCAACGTCGAATGCAAAACAACATTCAACAAAAAGACAGTCCTCAGAAGAAAAGGCACGATATAATCTTGAACGAGCTGCGATTATCGTATGTCAATCGATAAAATTTCAAAAAGAAATCATTGACTTTTCTAATTATTTCTTTTACTCGTAGATGCTCAATGCAAAACCAGTTGTTAATCGTATGCTATGTGATTATAAAGTAACAATTCAAACAGGAACCTGTAATGGAGCTTCAACAGATGCGCCTATACGAATGAAATTCTATGGAACTCATGGATATACCGATTTTAGTACTTTAACCGACTCGAAAACGCATCGTGTTCCATTTTTAAAAGGTCAAAGTGATACATTTATTGTTCAATCAGATCATGTTGGCCAATTAGTAGGAATTGCTATTGGACATGACAAAAAAGACATACGTTCGTATTTACCGAATATGTTTTCCAATCCAACGTTTTTTTTTCTTTCAGAAGCTAGTTGGTTTTTGAATGATATAACTATCGAAGATCCAATTCGTGAAATTCTCTATAAAATCCCGTGCAATTCTTGGCTATCGAATACTTCCGTTGATCAGAAAACAATGCGTGACTTTGCAGTTACTTCAATGCAACGATTAAACAACACTAAAACTCCGCATCGTAACTACGATTATCTTCATATTTTTATCTAATAAACAAATTTCTATGTAAACTAGAACGTCGACGTGAAACCGATAGTCAATCGAGTTCATCTTCGACAACTGCACATTCAAAATCAACATCAAATACAAATTCAAGTCAAAAAAATCAGCGAAAATCATTTACTGAAGTAACAACAAATGAATCACCGAAACCGAAGAAAAATCGAACGCCATCGCCACGAATTTCTTCTGCAGCGAGTACAGATAGAGAACTTGAAAATACCGTAGCAAATAATCGAAGTTCATCATCAACATCAGCATCAACACCTAAGTTCAATCAACAACATGATTCCTCAGATGAACATCCTCGGCCACCGGCTCGATTAGAAAAACGTGCTTCACCAATATCCGTATCGCCCGAACGACCTGTGCGAAACAATGATGAAACAAATGAAACCGAAGCATATTCATTTTTTGATTAAACTCTTCATTTTCTTTTGAAATTCTCTCCAGAGTATATTTTTTCTTTTCTTTTCGAAAAAAAAGCACAACAAAATTCATTGACCAATCGAGGCACTGCTCTCTCTCGTTGTTTTTATTTGCCGGGTGGTATCTAAATTAACTTCCAATTAATCATTTCAATTGCTTCTTTTTTTTAACATTCAACACAGCACATAAACTTGCAATGCTAGTGTTTGTATGTGAAGATGATCATAACCAGACGCTCCAATCTCCGTACATACACATATATCGATTAGAGAATCATATCAATGAACAGAATGAGACAAACAATTTCATATATAAACATTGAAAAAGTAATTCTCCTGTTTTTTTTTTGCTTTTCGAAATCATAATACACACAGATAGCAGACAATGATAAATGTGCTTATGTTCTCTTTAAGTTAATTAATTGATGGATGGGCTGGTCTTTGGAGTATTGTCATCATTTTGTTTTTATTGGATATTGCGTGTGACAATTGTTGCCTGTTAAATAGCTATAAAATATAGAGAGATATTATATCTATGTTTATCCTAAAACACGAACAGATGAGAAAAAAGAAAGAGAGAGAGAGAAAGATCACACAAAAAAATGCTTTTTTTTTGTTTCTTGATGATTGTCTTATTAAATAATATTTAAATAAAATTGTTTTCTATTACTCCCCAATGAGAAAATTGACTTTAATAATTAAATGAAAGTTGACTAACAAAATGTGTTTACTAAAGTGTAACGACATCGATAGATACGATACTTCTCCAGGGATTAGTCTTTCTAATTAAAATGACAGATAGATAGACAGACATTACAATCTGCCAAGTGTTTATTGGAAGAACACACACATATACACACTTACATCATTGAAATATATTTATATAAGAAAAACGAAACGAAACGAGAAAACGAGAGAGAGAGAGAGAGATAGATATGTGTTTTTATTGTTGATTATTGATTCGATGATTACTATCATCAGATACTGATGATGTTGACGATAGATTCGAATGATTTGAAGGTGTTGACCAGGGTTGCAAATTTTGTAAAGCATTTAACGATGCACTTGAAAAAATCAAAGAGTTATTTGCTGAACTATTAGCATTATTATTGCTATTGTTGCTGCTATTGATTAGCTGATGTGTTGGAGATGCAACTTTTGGACTCGATGAAAGTGAACGATGATGATGAGAATTAGTTAGAATGAGACGATTAGCTGCTTGACGTTCTTGTTCACGTTCTTCAGCTGTTTGTCGTCGCCATTTCGTTCGACGATTTTGAAACCATGTCTAAATTTATCAATTTATGATCTCAAAAACGAAACAAATTTATTCTCTCGTCATTACTTTTACTTGTGCATCTGTCATTTTTAATCCTTTGGCCAACTGTGAACGTTCAGATGATGCTAAATACTTTTGTCGATGAAAACGTTTTTCTAATTCCTACGAAAAAAAAGAAAATTTCAATTGAGATTCAATCTATGCGCTCATTTATCAATTTACGAGAATTTGTAAACGAGTAAATGATGTTCGTGGTTTTTTTCTTTTCGGTGGCGTTCGATTTTGATAGGGATGACCTAAACGTCGTTGATTATTGAATACTTAAAACAAAATCAAATATTCAATTGTTGCGTGACTCGACTCATTTCAATAATGAACTTACAAGAAAAACGATCTTTGAGTATGCTATCTGTTTGAATCCATGGATAAGTTCCATTAACAATTGGTAATAGAGAATAATCGTGATTACGATAGATCGATGAAGCTCTCATTAATTGTTCATAATTTGACAAATGATGATTCGTTTCATTCGATGGTAGAGTTGAATTCAATTCGATTTGTCGATCATGATGATAATCACGAGTGGATGTTGGAGATAGATTCGAAGGTGATGGTGACGATGATGATGAAGAGGAAGATGCTGTGGAGGGTGTTGGAGATACTGATACAGGAACGGGTTGAGCAAGAAGATCCGAGATATTAAAACCAAGCTTCTTACTCATTGTGTCGAGATTGAATGAATGAGCGAATGAACGAATAAAGATATTTTCAGACGTCAAATGATCCGTTTGTCATTAAGTTTATTAAAAACTCGTTCGAGCAAATCATTTCTCTCTTGATATTACTGTCGCATTCTTTGTTGTGCATTCTATCTATCTATCTATCCAAGATTTAGCTCTTTTCTCGCTCTATTTCGTTTTTCTTTTTTTTTTCTTCTCTTCTTTTTATCGATGCCCATTAAAACGATCTGTTTCTGCTCAATGTAACTCTCTAGCACAATTTCTTCTTCGTTTTTTCTCTCTCTCTCTTCTTTTCTCTTTTTTTGTAATATTGTCTGGCAAATTTGATCTACAACAACAATCAGAAATTGCACGCGATGATATGTTTAATGTAATTGATTCTTCTCTTATTCTCATTCGTCGAACGTGATTGTCTTTTTCTTTTTTTCTCAACAAACCAATTGACTGATCGTTTTCTCATCGAAGAACATTTATCTTCTTTTCCTTTGCTTTGCTTGTCTGTCGTCTCGATGGCTAATCTCTTTCTTTTTTCTCTTTGACCAATAATATTTTCTCAATGTAAGACATCGAAGAGAAAAAGTCCAATATAAACAGAATTAGAAAATCTTCCAATGATTGAATTGATTGTATATAATCTCAATAGACGAACGACTGTTGACGACACAATTACAGACTGATAAGGAGTTGATGATATTTAGATAATCAAACAAATTGGAAACGAGAAGAGGTGTTGAATGAAAGATTTTCGCTTGTGTATATATCTGTTCTATGTCGATCAACTAGACAGATTACATTGGTTAACTAATAAATAGGTGTATGTATTTAGAAAATCATTCTAATTATCGAGATTTATCACAACAAAAAAGCAAATCAAAGCGATTTTGGAATTATCCTTTCTTTGTTTCATGTATGTAGATCTAGTTTATTGCAGCAGCAGCAGCAGTAGTAGTCATCGATCGATTGGTTATCGAAGGAAACATATGTGCACAGTATCGAGGTTCAATACCATGTTGACAGTAATAACCATTTTGTAAAGCATGTCTCAGCGGAAGTACAAAACCAGATATTGTTAGTAAACTACCAATTATCAATAGAATATATGGACAAATATGATCGATAGATAGTTTGGATGAATGTGATTTTAATTTTAAATAGCACAACGATGGCAAAATATAAGCGAGCGGAGAAGCAACAAGTAAACCCTAAAATAACAAAAATCTTGTTTAGCAAATACGACAATTAATTAATTTTACATTTAATTCAAGAACAATGCCGAGACAATCTGTAGATAATGATAGAATAACACTCGTAAAAACAATGAGAATCGTAATGATATAATGACTACGATTCGAACTCAAATTAATCCATGTCGTACAGACAATTTCCATAACCTTAACATAAACAAATATTCAATATATTTATGATTAGCAAGCGATTGTACTTGACGACAAACAAGACATTCCAATGGAAATGTCAGCATGATATTGACGGCGTAAATAAGTCGAGCTATGTTAATCAATGTATCCCAATGACAATAGTTTTCCAAAAGATCACCTTTTATTTATGTCAAAACAAGACAGAAGACAAATTGTTGCTAATTGGAAAAAAAAAGTTTTCGTTTGGAAAACAAATACCTTCAGTATGTTGACCGAAAACAAGATAACCTGTGAGTGCATAAGTTACAGCAAATAGAAATGCAACGGTTGTTGTTATCAATGTAACATGACGCCATCGTGTTAAAGATCTTTCGTTCATTGAATGAAAAATTAAAAATGAATTATGCTGACACATAAATGCAAATCTAATTCGATAGAAAAAAACATAAGTCTCTCATTTGATTTCTTGTTAAGAATCTTTCTTACGCCATTACGCCTATACTTTCAGAGATATTCGTATTTATAAGATGAAGATTACGAGTTTCTGATGGTCTAAAAAGAAAATTTCAATGGCTGACATATGTATAAATATCAACGTACATATATGGAACAGTATCATAACCACGTTTAATTAATATTAATACAGTAGTGACAACGAGGATAAGACCTGCGAGCGATATTTGAGATAATTTAGCAATATTTCGGTAGAGTGATAATGGAAGAGTAACAAAACAAGAGCATACAAATATGATAATGTATCGATTTTGAAATAGATCGGGTATTGTTGGCCACAAACGATGAAGAACTTTAGTTATTGTATCACCTACGTACAACAAAAGGAAATCTATTTATAAAATGCAAAATGTGATTGAATTGATTGTACCGATTATGATATTGTAAGAAATAAGACAAATAAATGGATATAAAAATTGAACTAATGAAAGCCATAGAAAACCTGTTTTTCCAAGTACAGTATAGACAAGTTCTTGATAGGTTGTTACTTTTGCCATTTGACCTGAACGAATTAAAATGGTTGCCGAATAATCTAAAGAAAAGATATTTGTGTGTTAAATTCACACGTTCTTTTTACCAGTTAACAGAGCTACTAAACCAAGTAAACCTATACCAGCAAGATAACCTGATTGTCGGAAAGCATAACTCATACCTATGAGATAGAGAGAGAGAGAGACCGAATAGCTAACAAATGATCTCGAAATTATTTTTAATTTACCAATAACACCCGATCCAACGATCGAATTAATTAAATTATACGAAGCTCCAGCAGTATTACTTCGTCTACGAGATTCATCTTCATCCTATTTGATGAAAATCTTGTTTGTTTTCTATAGAATTACTATTTGAAATGAAACTTACTGTAAAGAAATATGTAACTCTGAAAGAAAAAACATGCATTACACGATAATTCCAAAATAAAAGCCTATCATTGAAATATTTTACCCCATCATAGCTCGTTGAGAGTATCGTGTTATCTTTCGAAATATTTTAAACATATTCACAATTCACACAGATTATCACATATTGCTTATTTACTATTGATATCTGAAATAAAACATCGATCGATCCAAAACAAGTAAAAATCGTTGATCAACATGATGAGTCTGTGTTTTCTTTTGTTTTTTTTTGAAAGATAAAACTGACAAATGAATAGATTCATCATCACATAGATACAAATTCGGTGGAATGCAAAGAAAACAATTAATGTCAAAAGAAATAAATAAAAAGGAATTGATTTACGCAACAGGTTACTTTAACAACAGAAGTTTAAAATAAAATCTTTTCGTTTTCGATAAAAACAACAAAACAAAACAAGTTTTTTTTTGTATGAGTATGTTAGATTTTTCTAAGAAATATAAAGAGAAATTGACTAGGTCATGGATAATTAACTCTTCGAGTTTTGTTTTGCTTACAGTGTGTAACGTTTTCGTTTCTGTTTGAAATAACGTTTACGTACAACAAAGCCAATAATCACAAGAAATATTAACGAATAAATGGGAAAACGTCCGATAAAACCGAAAAATCCTGTTCTATTTGTTGGCACATCGCTTAGTTCAATCATTGTGTATTTTTCCATAAAAGATTTTCGATCTATTTTCATTTTGTTACTATCATCTTGATTATTTGATGAGATTGAAAATGTTCGAACAGATGATAAATCTAGATTCTCTTTGGAATAATAACGTAGAAGAAAATCTAATGTTTTTGAAAGATCGAAATCATTCGTAGTCGAACGACAATTTGAACAAAGATTCGAAGGTGGAAATTGTGCTTTTGGATTTTGTGGATCTTCAGTTTCATCACCATGTAAACGTTGATTGACATGATTGTGAACTAAATTGATTAGAAAGAAGAAACTTGAAAGCTTATGTATCGAAGAATCGATTATACTTTGCCAAAGATAGATGATCGCAGCATTTTTATCTTTCGAACTTAATTGGTGAATATCTTCTGTTTCTTTCATAAAATTCTCGCTGCAATGTCGGCAACCGAAAAAATGTTTTATAAAATGTTTGATAGCCGAAGGAACTTCAATAATATTCATGATCCTCGTTTCTAATTACGAAGAAAAACAGAGTCCTATCAATCACAAAGACAAATATCAAGCAAACCTCGTTGTATTTGTGAAACAGTTAATAGATGAAAAAGTGTCCAAAGCGCACATGGATAACCACGATATTGCGGTGATGAACCAGCACAATATTGATATTCAGCGAAGTTATTCGGCAGATAACTTGTTTCAGTGTTAAGATTAGCTAATTCACGAAATTGTTTTCCGGTTATACCATTTGGATTTTCGCTTAATTTTGATTGAATTTGTTTTAAATAATTCATAATAGGTTCACGTCCAGGAAAATACTAATCACATACATCGATTAGATTTTTTTGTAAAGATTCAATTTAAAAATAAATTACTTTGACGAGCACGTTGATCCAATGGATTAACGAATCGTAAGAGTCTCCTTGAATTTCTTTCATTCGAGGGATTTCTTTTCTTAGCATATACGATAGTGCAGTTTCGAGATCAAGCATATTGATTTTTTGTTCGTCAATATCGACATTTGGTTTGTTTTCATTTTTGATAGCCTCTGCATTGTTCAACGCATTTTTACTCTCAATAATTTCCTCCAAATCATTATCATCGAAATTCTCAATCGCTTTTTTCTCATGAACATATGTTCGAATAGCATAATTCAATAGATTTCGATTGCCAATATTTTCTCTAAATAAAATTCGGATAGTGCAGAGATTTCGTTTTCTTTGGATAGATTACTGATTTGATGGTTTTATATTGATACGTTCTGTACTTCGATTGTGAAGAATAGCAAATAGAGCGGGTACTTCAGTTGCATTTATATGAAAATTTTCCCAGAATTGTCCATCGACTGTCGCTCGAAAAATAGCTAATTGATCGAAATATTTCGAAAAATCGAGCATAATCTAATATTTACAAATCGAATCGTTTGAGAAATAGAAATCGACTTGCATACCTGACGACCAGTGAAATCATCTCGTTTTTCAACGATAACTAAAATAAGTTTAACTGTTGGTAAAATTCGTTCGTAGAGATCATCGAATTTTGCTTGACTAGAGAAAAATCATCATTTCAATGGAATGAAGAATAAAAACAATCAAATTACTTGACAGGTGAAAAATGTGGCCAAATTTTGTCTGTTCGTTGTAGTTTATCGAGTTCTTTGATTAGTTCTCTTTCGACATCCTTTGAACTTTTTGCAGTTAAACCGATAACTTGAGTTGTATTTGTCAATGCTTCAGGTGGTATTAACTAGATTATACAGAGACAATATGACCGAATAAATACTCTTTCATCTCAATTACTCGAAGTGTTGGATAAGCCACGATATTATGCTGATCACAAACTTCACTATTCTCATCAGCATAACAGTTTATTGCACCAATTCGAACAACTGTTTTCCATCCTAAATAAATCAAATTGCGGTTCGAGAAAAAATAAACAGACAAAATATTCGTTATTGTTTACCTAATGTATCAATACCAACTTCTCGGTAAGTCTAAGAAAACAAAATTAGAGCAAAGTATTTTGATAATGTAAGTCTCCTACATTTGCGTATGATTGACAATGACCACACCAACTCGCATAGAATTCAACCAACCATGCTGTTTTCGATCCGTAAACTATTGATGTAAAATTTTCACGTGTTAAAATTGTGATTTTATCATTTGCTGTGTACAATGAAACTCCATTACGAGATGATACTACAGCTGATAGAGTTTGTCGAACATGATTGATAAGAAAACAGATAATCAAATATCGACAGAATTTGATTATTGGCTTTGTCGTAATTAATGAGTTCATTTACTTTTAATCTTGAATTGAAAAAAAAAGTCAATAGATATATGTTGAAGTATTACACTGGAGAGCTAATAAAAAAAGAGAGAACAGTAAAGTATTCATTTGTCTTCTTTTCTTTTTCGACGACAAAATAGAACGATGTCTATGCGTAGGTTTGAAGCGAACAAAAAAGAAATTGAAGTGTTAGACAAAAGAGCTTAGCGATCGCCTGACTATAATGACAGAGCGGAAAAGAGAAAGAAAAAGAGATGAGAGGACAATTCGTATATAATCCTTTGAACAAAGTTTGCATCATCTTGTCTCTCGTTTGTTAAAAGAGACGTGTCGAAATAATTGGCTTATCAAGAAAAAAAACTACAATAGAAATAAATCTATTATCGATCATTGATCAGTGAAATTTGGTGGACGTTTTTCTACGAAAGCAGTCATGCCTTCTTTTCGATCATTCTACGAATAGAAACTTCATGATGATTCGATCAAGGTTTTTATCGATGACATACGAAACAGAATGTTGCTTCGGCTAGATGCTTTTCGAATCGATCACCTTCAGCTAATGTTGTTTCAAATGCTAATAAGAAAAAGAATTCAAAGCAAATCAAAATCAAAATTCGATTTGTTTTACCAGAATTAACCGCTTCTTTTGCTAATTGTACGACAATCTTTGATTGCTCGGCGATTTTCTCAGCAGTTTTTATTGCTTCATTGACTAGTTTATCTGCAGGATAAATGGCGCTTACTAAACCTATTTTGAGAGCTTCCTGTGCTTTGATTCTATTGCCGGTTAATATCAATTCCATTGCTTTCGATTTACCAACAAAACGAGGCAAACGTTGTGTTCCACCCGCACCTGGAATAGTTCCGAGAATGATTTCAGGTTGACCGAATTCTGCTTTATCACCAGCATAAATGATATCACACATCATCGATAACTCACATCCACCACCTAACTAAATCTTATAATATGGCAAAAATTCGAAAATCTAACTACGTACTGCGATACCGTTGACAGCAGCGATAATTGGCTTTTTGATTTGTGATATCGATGATAATTTCGAAGGAAAATCTGAATCAATCACTTGTGACATGGTTTTCTGTTGCATTTGTTTTATATCAGCACCAGCTAAAATCCGAATAGTTTGTGTACTGATGAATAGAATAAAAATAAAAAAACGAACGAACCTGCAAATGCACGTGTACTGCCTGTTAAAACAATACAACGAATTCGATCGTTCTTATCAATAGATTCTAAAACAGTAGCCAACTGAATTATGAGACGGTAAGTTTACATGCAGATGATGGTGTTATCAATTTAAAATCGTACCTCATTTATTAAACCGTCACATAGAGAATTAAATGTTTTTGGACGATTTAATTGTACGAGTGCAATGTTGGAATTTTGTCCTTTGATATCTACTAATAAATATTCATATTGAGTTTGCTGCTGTATTTTAGCACCTTAGAAAATAAAAATGACGAAAATTGAAATGTAATCTTTATTATTCTTATACTTTGTAATGGTGATTTCGATGAAATAGCATTAGTACTTAACATTCGACACCCAAAGGTTTCGGTAAAAATCGATTTTTTGATTGACGAATAGATGACTATGTGTTGGCAAAATTTAACAAGATTTGAATTTAAAACCATGATTGCATATACGTCAACTCGCTGATTTTCGTTAATTATTTACTATTATGAGAAAATATCAGATTTATTTCAATCGTAAATGTATGCACATTCCTATCAAACCAGTAGTCAGAAGATATATGAACCCTATTGGATGAAACGTATACCAATAGAACAAACAAGCGTCAAACAATACTCTATTTTATTTTAACTTTTCCTTTTACTAAGTGTGTCCTCTATAGATCGATGAAGGTTTCAAGAATAGAAGAACATTGAACAAATATTTGTATGAGTTATTGTTCAAGATAATTAGTAAAACATTTATTTTGAAGTACATAGTCGATACATACAGATAGTTATGCGAAAAAGAAAATACAAGTTTGAGATGAATAAACGTAATCTAAGAGTTTGTATCATAGTTTATTTCAAAGACGATAATGAAAGTACTATTTGTCACTGTTAGATAATAAGACAAATATAATTTTGTCAATTGAATGATGTTTGAGAAGCTACAAACAAAACAAAATTGTTCGATTAGTGAAAAGAATCAAAAACATACGAGGACGTCCAAGTGCTGATTGTACAATTTGATGCATACATCGTTGAAATTCTTTGAGAATTGTCTGTTGAGACTCGAGTTCATTCATTTGATTCATTTCACATTGTTGACCAGTTATTAATAGACAACTAGCCAAAGCTTCAGTGACTTCCATGTTAAATACATTATTTGGTATTGAACTTAAAAATAGACTTTGAAATAAAAGAATAATCGAATCGAATGATGATCTTACGTTTCTGTTGGAGGTCCTACACGTGGAATTTGATCAAGCGAAGTTTGTGCTGCTGGTTTCGATGGACCTGATCCATAAAGTCCTACATTAAGTGAATGCATCGATTGTTCCGTATTTTTACAACCAATACTAACAAAAATATAACAGAAAAATACTATCATAAAATCACTTTTCTCCATTGAGAAACTATTTACCATTTACATAAATTAGTACAAGGTACTTTAGACTATACAAAAAACAATAAAATTCTTCTTTATTTCTTTGTAAATCGAATTGAATTTACTTCATAACATTCACAATATCGTTTGTGACAACTGGATTTTTTACACTTAAATAGACAAAAAAAAATGATTTATCAATGAAAAATATTTTCAAGAAAGATCGATTATATAGTACATACATTACAACCTTTGAGTGGTCGATCTGTTTGTGGAAGTGTTGCATTAGCTAGATTTTTGGAAAGAAAACAAGATCACATAAATCGAGGAAATGGTTTCATACGAACCAAATTTAAACATTTTCGATTTAAATGCATTTGGATTGCGTTCGAGTGTTGCAGCTACGGCTTTTGTTCGTTCTTCTTCATGTCGTGAATCATTATGACAATTAAGACACGCACAATTTTGACAATTTAATCCGTTAGCAAAGCAATCACAATATCTACAAATCAAACCAAATCAGAAATATGTTTAGTCTATCATTTGAGTTTATTTACAATTTAAGACACATTGATTTTGTACAATTACAAGGTTTTCGTTGATATCGAACCGGTAAATAATCAGAATTTGTTGTTCTATTATCAATGGAGAATAGATATCAACCGTTGAATTGTGAAATAGAATAGACATACTTCGGTGTAACAGCTGCTTGATCTGTTGGAAAGAATGGTGTATTGACATTATTTTCTTTTTGTGCAGAATTTGGATCTTGTTGTACTTGTACCTATAATTGTTGACAATAGAGCCGCATTTTTCGATTAAATTCTCAAATATTTACTGTAACTAATGGTTGTGCGATAACAAAATTTCCATGTGGTTGAAATACAATTTGTTGTCCTGTCGATTGTACTGGATGCACAAGAGTTGATGGTGTTACAAGACGTAAAGTCGAAAAAGATGTATTCGTTGTAGCAACAGGTAGCGTATGAGATGTTTGCATCGGTTGTAAAGTCGTCATGACTTCACATTTTGGAACAGCAGAAAATGTCATTGTTGAATTATTCAAATCACTTGAATCGAGAGCAAGTCGTTTACTTGGTTGATGAAGATCAATATTATCGTTCTGAATGAAAATCAATTTCAAATCATACGTCAACATCCTCAAATTTCGATTACTCGTTGTAAAATAATCGGTTTAATATCAGCATTAGTACTTGAAGTAGTTAATGCTTGTTGAATACTGTCTCGATAAGGTTTAACAATAACACTTTTGAATGGTGTTGTTGAGGGTTGACTTGATTGTTGATGAACAACCATGGATGGACGAACAACTGGATGAGTAGTAATTGTTTGAATATTAGCATTGGGACTCGTCGATGATGACGATGGGAGAAGAACTATAGATGGAGGATTACCTGACATCGAATTTCGTCGGTAGAGACGTTCGATGATTATTCTTATTGTTTAATAAAAGAACTAAACTAACTGTTCGTTCGTTCCTCAAAATTCTTCCTTTTCGTGTTCACAATATGATTGACGGATAACTAAACCAAATAAATACTGATTACAGAGGGCACTAAATGACGATATTATACATCTATTCTCGATCGATAAGATTTTCATACAGAAACAACAAAAGAAAATACAATGAACAGACAAAATCTTAATGCTAAATTTTATTTTTTATACAATCAACAATTTTCGAAACGAATGATACACTTGGCTGAAGAATATTTAGAGTAATATCAGCTACAATTCTTTCTGTCATATTCATGAGTGTCAATTGTTGTTCGATTGTTGTTGCTTGTTTCAATTGATCTCTTATTAACGGTAAACGAGTAATTTCCGCTCGACTAAGATTTAATGAATAAGCAATTCTTGACGTGTTATGTGCTGTTGTGAAACATTCAGCAATGTATGGACGTAAATTAACAGGTATTTGATTGAACATATCGTATGTTCGTTTGATTAATTCTTGTGCCTGACGAATTTGATCGAGTAATTGATCAATTAATCCGAATGTGCTAGTAGATGTAACTACTTCATCGGACGAAAATGTTTGTTGAACAAGGCAAAGAAAGAGAAGATATTTAAACATGATGACAACGAAATGATGAGTATAAATAACTTAAAAGTTGTATCATTTGCCTTTTTATATCAACGACGATTTCTTCTTTAGATATCGATAACGTAGGTGTAAAAAACAACTGATTGCTATGACATTTCTATTTGTATCTCTTTTAATCAGCTCGTTAGTGGTATCTTGAAGAGAAGAAGAAACGCTATGTACATCGGGTAGATGTCAGTCGATTGTAGAAAAACGCACGACACAATTGGGTTGCCTCCCACCAATCTTAATCGATTAAATATAAGCATCGTCTGCGTGTTGTTTTTAAAGGATGGCGTACACACCCACCCACTAAACAGTCAGACAGTCAGTCTGTTGTTCAGAACCGAAAGAAACCATAGTATATTACAGTCTATATATTTATTGAACGTCAAATACAAATATGGATAAAGTATCTAGTGAAATTTCAGTAAATGGACCAATTCCTTCGACAATGACCTCAGTTGAAAAATGTACTCTTGCGAGTGCTATGCAAAATACGAAACGTTCGGGTGGAAACTATGGCAGTTTAGCAAAATCAAATTTCGAACCTACATATTATATCATTCATGAAGTTAAATCAGATGATACAATGCAACGATTGACATTGATATATAGTATTAGTGTATAAAAATCTTTTTTCCTAGTCAATAATTCAATTTAGATTGTTTTCTTTGTTTTTCTCTCTACAGATTCAAGATATTAAAAAAGTCAATAAACTATGGTCAGACAGTGAATTAACCTTACTTAAAAAAGTCTATATACCTGTTAGTTCATCGCAATTATCTAATCTACGAACAAAATATCCAGATTTGAATGTCGTTCACAATCCATCGCCGATAACTACGCATACAAGAAAATCTTCAGCAAACACAATGACAAATGATGAAACAGCATCGTTCATTCGAACATCAGAAAGTCTACATTCGATACCTACAAATTATCCTTCTTATCAAGATTATTTTTCTAAAATCGATCAACAAATACAAACATCAAGAAAATCTTTGCAATCAATGAATATTCCCAAACAGTATCCAAAGTAATCATATTCAAAACAAACGAGAAAATCAATAAAAGAAAATAATTTTAGACCATTTTCAACTGAAAATTCGGCTTCAGCAAATCTATCAAATGATTATAATAACAATCACCAGGAAACAAATTCTTCTCCGAGTGGCCGAATTACATTTTGGAATAACGGTCGACATAAAATCGGACAATATGTTTCCGATAGAAATGTATTTGCCAACGAATCAAGTCTAGATTCACGTGAAAAATATGTCTCGCTTGCACTCAAACGAATTGAACGAGAAAAAGATGATTTTGATGATTTATAAAAGTCAATTTAGTCATTTTCGATAGTCAAATGCATCTCTGTGTTGTCAGTACAAATGTTTCTTCTTAGCTTTAATCTTTTAATTCGTTGTTCTCGACCTATTCTCAATTATTCTTTTGTCTCATTTTTTATGTACGATCTCATATGTAATAAGTTTCTCTTCTAACGAACATGTTTTAGCAATGAAATCAACGAAATATTTCAAAGTAACAAATAAAAATTGAATTTTAGATAGAAAAATCCAACCAGCAATGTTTCGATTCTGTAAGAATTCAAGATCAATTTACAATTCATGTCAATTGTTAACTAAAAATCTAAATCAACAACGTTATCAATCATCATCATCAAAACCACCCGCTGGAAATGTTGCTCTCGAACCGGATACATCGAAAATGTCCATTTTAAGTGGACATATTAAAGGTGATCTAACGAATAAATTAGAATTTATTCGTCCAGAAAATATCACACCAATTCCAATCTATCAAGTTCTCGATTCCAATGGAATGATTAAAGATGAAAGTCAAACACCAGATGTGAATATTGACTTGTTGTTGTTGTTGTATTTATAGAATTGTTTTTTTTTTTCTAAATTTAGTTTACTGATGAACATTTGGTCAAAATGTATAAAGATATGACTTTGCTCAATGTTTTGGATAAAATTCTGTATGAGTCACAACGTCAAGGTCGTATTTCATTTTATATGACGAACTTTGGTGAAGAAGCAACTCATATCGGTAGTGCTGCTGCTCTCAATCCGAAAGATCTTGTTTATGGGCAATATCGTGAAGCTGGTAGATATTTTTCATATTTTTTTCTAAATGTCATTCGTTGCTTTTGCTCGAAGGTGTTCTAATGTATCGTGGTTTTCAATTGCCTGAATTTATCGATCAATGTTTCGGTAATTCCGGTGCATCATGTCGAGGTGTTCAAATGCCTGTGCATTATGGTTCCGAGAAACTAAGTTTCGTTACGATTTCATCGCCATTAGCGACGCAAATGCCTCAAGCAGTCGGTAGTGCATATGCATATAAGAGGTAAACAAAAGTGTTTAGTCGATAAAAACCTACGAATTGATTTTCTTCGATGTTCAGAGCTCAAAATGGTTTATGCGTTGTGTGTTATTTCGGAGAAGGTGCTGCTAGTGAAGGTGATGCGCATGCTGCGATGAATTTTGCTGCAACTCTTGATGTTCCTGTTCTTTTCTTTTGGTTAGTCGTACATCTTGTTGTTTATTTTTCTTCTTCTATTAATTAATTAATTAATCTAGTCGAAATAATGGCTATGCAATATCGACAACGACTGTTGATCAATATCGTGGTGATGGCATTGCTAGTCGTGGTCCTGGTTATGGTATGGCAACGATTCGTGTTGATGGCAATGATTTATTCGGTGTTTATAATGCAACAAAAGCTGCACGAGAACTAGCATTGAGTGAAATGAGACCTGTTCTAATCGAAGCTATGACTCTCAGGTTTTTAGTCGAACGTTTTGCGTTTGAAAAAGACGAGTTTTCTTGTTGGTAAATTTGAATAGAGTTGGTCATCATTCAACATCGGACGATAGTTCAGCGTATCGTTCTGTAGATGAAGTACGTTCGCGTGATAAACGAGATAATCCAACGTTACGTTTACGTAAATATATGTATAAACGTGGCTGTTGGAGTGAAGAACAAGATGAAAAATGGACGAAAGATTCACAAAAACAGGTTTGTTTGTTTGTTTATTTTTCGTTAAATTTCTATTTGTAAACTATCGTTTTTAATCAAGGTTATGGAAGCATTTGCAAATTGTGAAAAAACCAAACGCGCACCTATTTCAACAATGTTCGATCATATATTTGATAAAGTCGAGCCGCACTTACAACGGCAATTTAAGGATATGAAAGAGCATATTCGTCAAAATCCTGATCATTTTCCATTATCACTCTACGAACAGTCGCCAGCAGAAAAATAATGTCCTATGCCATTTTTTTTGGTTTTAAAAAAATCTTTTTTTGCATTCAGAATGTCTGGTCTCTTCCTTGCTTACTTTCTTTCTTATTTCATATTTCGTCAAGAGAATGAATTCACTCTTGAACAGTATCACTCATATGTGAAATATCTCAAAATAAATTCGATGAGCAGACTTGAAAACATTTCTCAGTTTCTCTTAGTGTCTTTAGTTTTAGAGATAAAACAAAAAAAGAAGATCTCAATGAACAAATGGATTGTAAATCGAGATCAGTGTGTATACACGTCTTGTTATTGGTAAAGATAAAATCGCGTATTGTGATGAAAATCTATGTGTAATTTTGTTCAGCGAAGAAAATATTTGGAAACTATGTGAAAGTTGGAAAAAGAACGACCCAAATCATTTGAAAAATATTTATGCAGTATTTATTTCAAATGAACGACGAGAGATTCCTATGTGGGAACAGAGATCTGCAACAAATAATGAACATCTTGCCATATGGGTGCGTGACCATCATCAAATGACACAAATTTCGAAATTGATTTTTAATATTTTCTTTTCAAGGATTATCATGTTATCCTAATTGATAAATCTTCTTCTCCAGCATTGATCTACGATTTTGATACTACACTTTCATTTCCAGTATCAGCAACGGATTATATTAAATTAGCAATTCGTGATGATGCAAATCTATTACCCAAATATCATCGGTATCTATTCAAATCATATTGTAATTTTAATATTAATTATATTTAGTATGTTTCGAGTGATACCAGCCCAAGAATATCTTGACAATTTTGCTTCGGATCGTTCACATATGCTCAAAGAAGACGGAGTGACTTATAATTCCCCACCACCGTCATATCCACCGATTCGTAATCAAAGTACGCTTTTCAAACTGGAAAGAAAGGTTGAAAATTTTATTTTTAGAAACAACGAATAATATTAACGAATTCATTGATATGAAATCGAAGAATAGCTTTGGAACTGTTATGAATTTCACGAACTTTTCTCAGTTTTTTTATTACTCATAATAATGAACAAGGATAAGATTTTTTAACTATCAGTATATTTATAATCAGCAGGCAAATTAACGAGATATTTCGGATCGTGAATAGCTGAGAAAAGAATCGGTCGACGATCGGCCAAATAAGGTGTTGATCGAATAGCATGTGTATAATTTTTTGGAATTAAATCAGCTACAATAAGTGGATCTGCTTCAACTCGACACAATTCATTACCATCGGGTCCGATAATACGTGATAACCCGATAAATTGCGGTGGAGATAGATTAGCATAGGCAAGCCAAACATGATTTTCCATAGCTCGAGTTGGCACCATCAAACGAGCAATATTTTCATCTGCTGGTGATGTTGCTAAAGCTGTAGGTATAAGAATAAGTTGTGCACCTTGTACAGTTAAACAACGTGCTACTTCAGGCATTTCCAAATCGTAACAAATCATGACTGCAACTCGGACACCTCGTATTTCAACAATCGATGAAAGTTGATCTCCTTCGACGAAGAGTTCTTTCTCTTTATTACCCCACAAATGAGTTTTTCGATATGTCAATAGAATATCACCATTTTCGCTAATTAAAGTTGCAGTATTATACATCTTATTATCAACGAATTCCGGATAACAGATACAGAGCGCAATTGAATATTTTCGTGCAATATTTTGTATATGTGATATGACATTATGTTCGATGATATATCGAGCAGCAGATAAAGTCATATCAAAACTTAATCCATAACCAGAAAGAAATAATTCAGGAAAAACAAGTAAATTAACTGAATGTTCTTGACTGGCACGTTCAGCTTGCAATTCGACTTGAGCAACGGTCGATGAAATATTTCCATCGGTTATCGATGTACCTTGAAAAACTGCGATGCGCAATATCGATCCTTCATTGTGTTGATTCAACCACCAGTAAGACGTCATTCTAAACTTATCACTAATCACGAGTGAAATGAATCACAAAAGAAGGCAAGCCAAAGCTTATCTTGATAGAGAACATCGTCTTTTCATCCAATGAAGTCATTCTGTTCTTCCACTGAGCAACATCGTGCCAACGTGCAGAAAGAAAAACGTGTTCACATGAGTATTGACACGTGATCACGTTCATTGAGTACATCATGAGAAATATTAACATAAAAATTCAGCAGATTAAATTTATTTCTATCGCTGGATTATGTTCAACATATACATGTATAAGAGATTAAAAATTTCATTACAAAACAACAACAACAACAACAACAATTAAAAAAAGCTGGATTAACACATTTGTAGAGATGCTTGCCTAGTTGGCAATATGTTTAGTACGATGCTGTTCAGCTTTGATATGATGTTCAGCAGCTTTGACAGAAGCTTTGTTTGCTTCAAATTCAGCATCTAAACGTTCACTTGGCTTTACTGTTGGATCATGAGCTTTTTCATAGTTTTCTTCAGCTTTTTTGTTTTGACTAGCTTCTTTAGCTTTTTCAATACCAGCTTTAATTGCTTCCATTGTTTGGTTTTTCTAAAAATGAAATAGAACTACCGTATATCACTACTGAATTGATATTTGTACTCACTAGCTTTGTGTAAGTTTTATGTACGTAAGTATGTGTCGTTAGTTTAAGAATGAATGAGAATAGAAAGAGCAAGCGATGGAAGTCTCTCTCTCTTTCTTTCTTTCTTTCTTTCTTTCGTTCTTTTTTTATCTATTCTAGAAAGTTTCGGTTACAGAGTCTTTATTGACTGAAGAAGAAAAGGAAATGGAAGGAATGATTATTGATGATTTTTCACAACAGCATTCGAAAATCGAAAAACAGACCATATGACAATACTTGCACATATGTGCACTTAAATTGAATGTTTTATTCATTATTATGGTTGACTATGTAAAACAAAATTTGCCTCCTTATTTTTCTTTCATTAAATGCAAATTTACCTTTTGACCATAGCTTATCATATAGCAATCATTTTCGCCATCTGCAGTATATTCAATTATTTTCTTTTCTATTTCTATTCACAATTCAAAACTATATATTTGTCATCAAAACATTCTTCTATCAACCATTTCATTTCTGCATTTCATATGAGTGCACCGATAGTTGCATATTTTATCGCATTGGTAGCGATAATCACTTTTGCAAATTCATCATTAGTATGTCCTGGTTTCGGATTTATTCGTCCACAGGAACCATGTGTTGATCAATGTTCGACAGAAAATGATACTTGTCCGGAGGGTAAAAAATGCTGTTATACACCAAGTACACCATGTGGTTACCGTTGCCTTGACGCCAAAGTAAATGTCACAAAAGCTGGTTCATGTCCATCCACTGAATCTGAACAAAACTATCCTTTGTGGTATTTATGCGATGGACATTTCTGTGATGTTGATAGTGATTGCCGTTGTAAGAAAAAATGCTGTCGCAACAAATGTGGCACGACAATATGTATCAATCCTGAATAGAAATATTAATAATTAAACAGCGAATTTGCTTCTTAGAATTTTATCCTCTATAATAAAAGTTGAACATGCACACCTTGAAAATATGATTTTTCAATAAATTTTATTCATAGATTTAGCAAAATATTTTCAACCTAAGCACATCTGATGATAGACAAGAAAAATAGAGATGAAAAGTTTGATTTAATTATGCAATTAGTGTGCAATTCCATTGCCATTGCTAACATGTGAAATTCCACCGGTACTTCCAAATCCATTTGCACCACGAACAGTATCATCGAGTTTCTAAAAGAGATGCATTCATAAATTTTATTTAACAAACGAAAAGAAAAACCTGTTCTTCGGCTAAATCAGGCATTTCAATTTTTTCACAAACTAATTGAGCAATACGATCGCCTTTTTTAACTAATTATAAATAAATGATAGACAAAGAGAATTTTGAAACAAAAAAACTGTTAGATTTACTGGTAAAATCGGAGTCATTGAAATTAAATAGAACGACGCCAACATTTCCACGATAATCAGCATCAATGACACCAGCTAGAAAGACGTATAAGAAATAGTTCATCTTGAATTCTAATATTACCTCCAACATCGATGCCAAATTTAGCAGCTAAACCAGAACGTGGTGCTAAAATAAAAATAGTTTTTTTTTTAAATTATCGGATCGTTATTTTTTCTTGAACAAACAAACAAATACTGACCAACTCGACCATAACAGCCAAGAGGCACTGCTATTTGAATATCAGTTAATGCTGTTACGCGTCCTCGTGCTGGTACAATATAATCATAGGCACTAAAAAGAATAATGGAATGAATAAATAGATAAAACATGTTGTATACGAACCTTCGAAGGTCAAAACCAGCTGCAAAAGCTGACCCTTTCATTGGTGCAAATGCATTTTCACTAAGTTTAGCGAAACGTAAGACGGAATTTGTTGGTGACATAATAGATTCTGAAATAAGTCAATATGAAATTCACAATAATGAATAGATGTAGTGTTTAAATCGACGAATTTATTATAGTCAGTCAGTCAATGCATCATACATATAACAAAGAAAACAGAAGAAACGAAAGAAGAATGGTTTTCATTCATTCTATGACTTAGTCTTAAATGTGCATACGGAGGATATTTTTATTTATTTATTTATTTATAGCTAATAGTCGAATAAATAGACATATACGAATGAAATTGTTGACAATGTTTTTATTTTTATATTTGATAGGGACAGATATGACAAGATAGTTATATAATGTAACGCCAAGTTGCATGTTTATCACCGAGATCTCGAATTTCTTCTTCCGTCATATGTTCATATCCCCATCTTCGTCGTTCTTCTTCAGTACCAATTCCTGACGTATCAATAATTGGTACGTCGGTTTGTGTTGGTATAAGATTCGCTTTACTATCGACGGTAATAATCGGACCATAGAGATGATCACGACGACGATTTTCATATTTAAGACTAAAGAATAAAATAAGAACTGTAATTAAACCCATCGCACAAAAACCTAAATTAATTGCATGACCAAGAATAAAACGAGGAGAATCTTCTTGCCGATAGATTTGACCACTAATTGCACCACCACTATTACCAACTGATAACATAAAAGCTAAAGCTGTAGCACGTTTCGTATGTGGACTAATATTACAAGAAATAAATGTAATACACGTTGCTACACATGGTGATATACTTGCTGTTGTTAGAAAGACAGCAAAATATTTCGCATGTGAATTTTGAACGGTAATTAATATAAGAAAACCAATAATACATACGATTAACCAGAATATAATAAAAACAGCACGTCGTGCAAATCGATCGGAAAAGTATGCAGTTATCATTGTGGTTATAAATGCTACTGCATATGGTGGTGCAGTCATTAGTTGAGCTTTGTAACTTTCGTAGCCAATACTTTTAACAATCGTTGGACAGAAAAGTGATAGAGAATAAAATGGTTGAACAATGCCAATATAACACAAACAGAAAACATAAATTTTCCAATCAGTAAATGCTGCTCGAACTTGTTTCCAACTGAAATGTTCACTAGCACCAGCACCAGCATCACTTTGTAAACGACTGATGGTTCGATCACATTCTTCTTCGGTTAAAAATTTTGGCCGATCGGATGGAAAATCATACAATAAAAAGAATGCTAGACATCCGACGATAACAGTAGCAATGCCTTCAATATAAAAAATCCATCGCCATCCTTCTTGACCACCTAAACCTTTCATTTTACCGATAGCAAACGCAAGTATACCACCGAAAGCACCAGCTAATGCAGCAGCAGAGAATAGAATGCTAACACGCCACGATAATTCACGTCGTTTATACCAACTTGATAAGTAGAAAGTAGCACCTAAAAAAATGTAGTTTCGTATCAAGATGAAATTCAATTTTTCTTTTACCGGGAAAGAGACCGGACTCTGCAGCACCGAGTAGAAGTCGACAAGCGAGTAGACTACCATAAGAATTGACAAGACCCATTAATGTCATAATTATACCCCATGTAATCATAATCGTTGGTATCCATCGACTGGGTCGAAGTTTTTTCAAAACTAAATTTGATGGAATTTCAAAAGCAACATACGTTGCAAAGAAAACACTCAAACATGCATTGTATTGTGCACTTGTCAGGTGAAGTGCTTCCGTAAGACCATCGACTTTTGCTTGTCCGATATTAACTCGATCGAGATAACTTAATAAATAGAGTAATGTCATTGTTGGAATAAGATGAAGATCGAGTTTTCGAAGAAGTTTTTTATCATTTGGATCATCTACACAAGGAGTTTCAATATTTATCTCCTGTGTTTTTTCTTCAAACGGTTTTGTTTGTAAGACATCAAGTTTGACTTCGTTTTGTTTACTTTTAGATATGGTCATGCCGACAATCAATAAATCAAGTGATAGTCATTCATCTATATATACTGAAAGAAATACCTTGAAAGAAAATATTTATCATTGAAAAACAGTTATTGTCACACACACACCTTCATGCTAATGTGCACTTTCATTAGACATTTTCTTTGAATAACTGTCAGAGAAATAAGCACATCTACTCTTTCGAAAACGAACGGCCTTGAAACCTTAAGGCGCTCTATATGACAATCGACGTTGGGAGGTGAACTTTAGCACTTTATTTAGTTTGTTTTTGTTGTATTTCTATCTTTATATGATACAGATCGAGAAAAATAGTATTTATTAACACAAAAAATAATAATTGATCAATCAATCAATTGAAAATTACAAACGTCAGTGTATTCGATATAATCACAACAGTGAATTGCACTACTACATAATTTGAATGAGATCGCATTTTTCTATTCTTCTGTCGAAGGCGTCGCAGATAAAGAAAATGACACGGGACAATATTGTTTTAATTTTTCAGCTAAATCTTCACGTGAAATTTTCTTCAGACGTTCGATTAAATAATTCACATTATCTGTAGTAATTAGACGTCGATCGAATAATAATTCCCAGATAGCATTCAAAGGTGTCGATGGATCTTTAGTGATCATATCGATGTATCGACGAGGTATATCATCAGATCCTATGAGAAATGAGAGTTGTTTACGTTCGTTATCTGTTAAGTGACGATCGATTTCCAGTAAAAGTGAACGTAATCGAAAATTTGAACTTTCCATCTTGAAAAATAGAAGACAAATTACCAATATCAATCAATAAATTATGATCAAAAATTTAATAAAAAAAAATATGACGAAGAAAAAAAAAAGAAAAGGGGGAAAAACACAGAAATCAATCACTTTATATAAGTAACATCTGATTCTTGACTACGAAAATGTAAATTAAACAATGATTTAAACATGTCAAGTTCATCTTTTTGATCGTTACCACCTGATGCAGTTGTAGTCGATGTTCGTTGAAAATATTCTTCGAAATATGTATAGACAGTGAAAAAAAGTATCTTTTGATTGGATGTCGTTGATGATAAGAGTTCATCGGATTTAATAGCGGCTTCTAGAAGTTTTCGTGCTAATGTTCGAGTGATTTCTAAATGTTCGATACAGAAATGAAGTGCTTCGATAATAAAATTATTTCCAAGAAGTATTTCAAGTATTGCTTCTTTCGCCGTTGTTAAACGTTTTAACATATCCAATGCTATTTGTGTTGTTGGCTGTTGTTTATTCGAAAGTGACAGAAGTAAACAGGCGAGATCCAATGAATCTGTTAGAACTTGATACTGAATTAATTGTTGTAATTGAAAGAATTGATTATTTTTAACTAGAATATTCACAAATAATTCATAAATTATATATTGAACAGGTATATTGAATTCATTTAATGAACGAATATATTCAAGAATTATACTTGTCGCAAATTTCAATAATTTCATTTGATTATTATCATCGGCAATTGCATCATTCGATGAAAGAGACAATTGTCGTTGATAGGTCGTCGTTACTTCACTGGTTGATATAGATACAATTGATGAAAATAAAGTTAAAACTGAATGTATATCGATTTGTTCTAAATGAGGACGATTAGGAAAGTTATTGACGAAAACATGATTGATTCGTGTAATGATTTCAATCCATAAATCGAGAACTGTACTCGGATTTGCATTTTCTTGATCATTGGACTCGATTTGTGATGGTGAAACGACATTAGTTAAAATTGTTCGTAGTAAAGTTAGAATCGACGCTTTACCATTGGCTCGTCGTAGTAAAATTTCAAGTAAAAGAAGATGATTTGGAATTACATCGAGTAGATAATCTAAATTGATTGTTAAATTCCATAGAAAACCTATTTTAATATCAATAATAACATTTGGCAAGAAAACGACCCAATTCGATGAGTAGAGTTCGATAGATATTGGTGTTGGCGACGGTGAAGTCGATTGCCAATTGATATTAGTTGGTTGAATTGATAACGATGAAAGTAAAGGTTCGTGAATTGTTTGAAAACCATCGTTTTGTGATGTTGAACTTTCTTCAATATCGTAGACATAAGTTCTTTTCGTTGGTTGATGATGAATTAGAACTAAATTATCGACGATATTCAACGCACATTTACCATGTAAACTTAAACGGAGAATATGACGTTTCTGAGCAGGTTTTTGATCGTCTTCGATCTGATAGAGTACGACTTCGACGGAACCTTGACCTAAATACGAAGAAAAACTCAGATCTTTTTGTTTTCGTATTAAGAAAACAACGAACCAGGAACTCGAAAGACTTGTCGAATGACTAAGAGAAATAGTTTTCCGTAGATAGTCGCGAGCATACAATCACGTTCGGTTAATTCACAATTTCGTCGAGATGTTGTTTGAGTAGATGCAGTCGAAATGACGGAATTCGAACGTTGATTGACCAATTGAGGTAGATCAACTTCGAATTTAGGGAAACGAACTAACGATTGTGAAGCATTTTTATGGAATGAAAATGGAATTAACGAATTGCCGGATGATGAACCCGACGATATCAATAAAAGATTCATTTCACGTGAAAATAATTGCCAATTAATACTTTGCAATTGATAGGTTTTAAGCGAACGTAATATTCGTCGGTCAGCATTCAATGAAAAATGTTCGATCGATTGATCAGTTATGAAAATAATTTCTTTCTCGGATAGCCAATTGAAGTCATAGAGTTTACTTGATTTTGTTTTTAAGATTTGAGAATATTCTATTGTGTCTGGTTGAAGAGTTGTTACACTTGTCGAACGAGTTAGAGTGGACATTGGAGGTATTGGTTGAAAGTTAAGAAATTCAACGGAATTTCCCGTTCGTTTAATTGCTAATACCGATAGATCAGGATTGAATTTAATTGATTGAATTGTACCTTTGTCTTCAAGACGAAATGAATACGCTTGTTCATGACGTTGACCTTTGACAGTGACACCTAAAACAAAACAAAAACATGTCGAATTTGCTTTTTATTTTGTAACAAAAAAAATAAATTAAAAAAAAAGAGAGATTAGATTTTCATGTTTGACAATTCGAATCTATCAGAATTTCATCATCAATCGTATAAGTCGGTTTAATATTCATCGACCAAATCTGTTGAGAAAGTTGCTCGATGGTTATTTGATCTAACTGTTGTTGTTTATTTTCGTTTGATTTCTTCGTTTTTTCTCGTTTTGTTGTTTGAATGATTTCTTTGCAATTGTCTAATGGAATTGTTGTTCGATCGAATGAAGTAAAAACTTGTTCGTTAAACGCATTTACGCATTGATCGAACGCTGGTAATGAAATCTCCGTTAGAAAACTTGTCGATTGATAGATATAGAAAAATTTCGTTGAATCAAATTGAACTTCATGTGAAAATCTTCGAAAACTATTTCCAAAAACCAGAATTTCTCTTAGTTTCTCTTTCGTCCAATTTGAATAGAGTAAATTATTATGTATCGGTTTCGAACAAAACGGAATGTAGATCAACGACACACGATCGATCGTTTGAAAAGCTTGATTATTTTCATTTAAAATCTCATATTTCAATAACAAATCATCATTTCGTAGAAAATCACGTTCATCATTCGTCCAAATTGGATCGTAGAGATAGATTTTCACAATTCGACTTTCGAATGTCTGTGTGATTAATTTCAATAGAGCGTACTGATATTGAGAAGAGATCGAAGTACTTATGTGACCGAGACCATACGATAGAATATCGATTGATGTCAATTGACGATCTAGCCATTGAGTAAAATGATGCTGAAATTGTGACCAAAAGTAACTCGAACGAAGATGATCGAGTTTGGTTTCGAGATTTTTGCGTAACTGTTCTTGATTGAATTGAATCGATGGTGTTTCGATTGATGAATTCAATTCGATTCGACGGTTTTGTTTTTTACGTCGAGTAAAACGAAAACTTTCGGTATCTTCTTCGTGTACGTACGACATCGATCAAAATTGAGCTGTTTATCTGAAAAGAATTGAAGAGAAAATAAAGTTTTAGTCATCTTACCCATTGCACCGGATCCTCGAACGCAAAACAATTGTTGATTGTCTTTATCATAGAACACACTGGTACCACTACTATTTGGTTCGAAATCAATCCGTTGAGAGGATAATTTAAGAAAATAATTCGATGGATTAGTCATCATCTGAAATAGGAATAAGATTGATTTTCTTCGAGAATCATTGCTGGTTTAGGTTTTCTTTATTTTTGTTCATGTTTTCAACACACAAAAGAAGAAGAAGAAAAACAACAAACGCGTACAAATATGAGAAAAATAAGTCTAGTTTAATCACGAATGAGTTCAGCAATCATACCGTAAAGATAGTAAAAAAAGGTAATCATATAGAACCCAAGTTTAATCCAACCTTCACGTTGTGCTACACTCAAAACTTGAGCGTTCATTATTGTCGTTGGATCGTAAATACCGAATCCACTTCGCATTGAACGTGTACGAAATTTATTTAAATGATATGCAATCAATGGCATATTAATGAATAATGTAAGCCATTGTGCACCGAAAAGAAATAGAATGTTTATGAATATATGTGTGGCGTATTCAGGAATGATAAGAGGATTTAAAGATTTGCATTGTTCGATTGGATTTTTGTGATCATTTTTTAACTCATCGAATGCGATGATCTATTGTATTTTGTTTTGTTTTTAAAAAAAAATAGAAAAATAAAGGACTTGTTTTCGTCTTTCAGATAAAACTTACGTGCCAAATAGCAAAAAAGATAAGTAAAGCCGTGAGAATAAGTGCAAGAATATAAGCAAATGCAACGAATGTGAAAGCCATATTGGACCGGAATATTAATATTATCAAAGATAAATTTGATTCGATTTGTTTGTTTAGTTGAAAGTGAGAAAGAGTTGTTTTTAATGAAACAGGACTTTAAACTAAGAGTAAAGAGAAGAGAAATTTGTAATGGAGATGTGTATGAATTTGGATTGGTTTGATTCTATCGAACAGAATAGAAGCGCTATGAACAATTACTTCGCTTCGACATCGTTTGTTGTAACTTAGTTTGTTATGACTAATAGCAAAAGTTGTTGTGTCGTGAACGATAGTGATTGGATATTCTCATTTGTACTCTTCCATCATTATCGTCGTTTGCCTACTTGCCAATATGCTCCCTGTTTTTTTTTAATATCTTCATCTTGAAGTCATATGAATCAGCAGTCTAGTGACACGTCGAAACATCGTCATTCTTGTTTTTACTATATATATTAATATCGAAAACAATTGTTTTGATTCAAGAATATCTAGTTCTCTTTTTTGATTTATAGATGGCTGCAAAACTCTACTTTGTCTATTTAGCAATATTTATTTTCGGCTCGTATGTGACTCTCGTAGCAAGTAACGAAGAATGTGAATTATCACGAAATGTTGATATGGTCGATGATTGTAATTGTCAAATATCTGATTTAATTCAGTTGAATAATCAACGTTTATATCCATTATTAAGTCAAATTGTTCGTCAAAATTACTTTCGTTTTTTTCCTGTGAATTTAAAAAAGAAATGTCAATTTTGGCCGAATCATGGTCAATGTTCATTACGAACGTGTGCAATTAAATCTTGTCCAGTTGAAAAACTACCTGAAAATCTACGTGAAACATTTAATAGTAATAAATTAAGTCGAACTGAAACGAATAAAAAAACCGAACAATGTCCACCGACGAACGACGACAATTCAACACTTGGTTTAGTCGATAAAAATCTAAGTGCTGAACATTTACAAACAATTGAAAATTGGATGAAATTCGATGACTTACAATCCGAAAATTTCTGTGAACTTGACGACGAAACATCGACCGATGTCGAATACATCGATTTACTACTCAATGTTGAACGATACACTGGTTATACTGGTGAATCGGCACAACGTATTTGGTCAGCAATTTACAATGAAAACTGCTTTTTCCTACCCGAATCGAAGAACTATTACGACTTAAGACAAAAACGTTTGAATGCAAATAAAATGTGTTTAGAAGGCCGAACATTTTATCGTCTTATCTCGGGTTTACATTCGAGTATAAGCATTCATTTATGTTCGCAATATTTCTTTCCGACAATCGGTGGCGGTTATTCGGGAAGTGATGGCCGATGGGCTGCGAATCTCGACGAATTTGAACGACGTTTCGATCCAGCAACAACCGGTGGCGAAGGTCCAACATGGTTGAGAAATCTTTATTTTATTTATTTGATCGAACTACGAGCTATTTATAAAGCACGTGATTATTTACAAAGTCAAACCTATTTCACCGGCAATGAAACCGATGATTTGCATACGAAAAATTTATTGACAGAACATTTATTGAAAGAAATCGAACCATTTTCGAATTATTTCAATGAGAATGATCTTTTTAAAAACGGAAATGAACAAATCAAAGTCGAATTCAAAGAACATTTTCGTAATATAAGTCGAATTATGGATTGTGTCGGCTGTGATAAATGTAAATTATGGGGCAAATTACAAGTACAAGCTTTAGGTAAGATAAGTTCTTTCTTTTTTTTCTGAATATTCAATTGATTTCGATCGTTGTTAGGAACATCATTGAAAATTTTATTCTCTCAAAATCCAATTCAATTACAACGTTCTGAAGTTGTTTCATTACTCAATGGCTTTACGCGATTATCGACCAGCATATATCGTCTTGAACACACATTCAAAAAATGTCTGAAATCAAAAACCGAACTCTAATCAGCACACAATTGACAACCAACAAACAAACAAAAAGAACCCAAAGAATCTTTAACTCGTGACCTGTTGTTCTCGCTTTTGTGATGTTCTAGTCAGTCATCTGTATATGTTTCTAATCAAATTTATTTTGGTGATTGCAATCAAAATTTTTGCAAAGAGAAAAAAATCAGCCGTATTTATTTATATTCCGTAGATTCCATTAGCATTCCGACAGAAGTTTTGATTTTATTATTTTGCTGCTGCTGCTTTTTTTGTTATCTTAAAACTCAACTTTTAAGATCTCTTGTCGTTGTTGTTGTTGTTGTTGTTGTTTTAACTAACAGGGGTCAAACATGTTGTTTTCTTCAAATTTTAGATGGCAATGAGTCTTGCTGGATCATTACCTTCGAATATATCGACAACACCGAATAATCTTCTCAATTTTGTTCCGTGTCAACATACATTTGTTGCAACAAAATATCGACAAGGTCATGCGGACGAACATAGTAATTCGGATACATCTGATAAAAAAATTGTGCCACGTGTTTGTCGTCTTCGAACACGAGATAATGCCATGGCGATTTATGCATTGGTCGATCCGATTGATGCAAAAATGCTTGCAGCTGATGTTAGTGTCAATATGCTTGTCGAACAATTGAGTGATGTTTTAATTGAAGATGAGAGTTACCAAGAGAAAATCAATACGAATATGCAAAATGTTATTTATAGTATTGAAAATCGTTTATTACAAATGACATTTGATCATGCTGAAGAAAAAGTAGCGACCACACCGTCGAGTGTGAGTGCAGCAGAAAAATTATTACCGTCATTAGATGAAGCTGAAGCTGGAGCATTTATATTTGCTGCAACAGTTACTCAATCGAATGTTTATGTAACGTATGTTGGTTAGTTAGAAGTTTAGACAAGATTGAAATGTGTATATAAACAAATGTTTTTGTCTTTCGTAGGAAATATTCGAACTTTTCTTATTTCAAAAAAGAGTGACGATAGTTTAACAGTACCGGCTAATCGACGACAGTATTATCATACTGGTTCATTGCATATTCTCGATAATGAAGATGAAAGTCATCGATTACAAAAGCTTGATGTTGATCTTGCTCAAGTTCGAGCCGAAGGTTTAGATAAAAAGAATTCGACATTTACTCGATGCATTGGGTAGACAACTGACTTTTATTCGTTCATATATTTTCACTAAATTTCTAATCTTTAGGAAATTAAGCGAAAAATTACTTTCATCTGCTGGTGTAGCCAATGATGTCAACGAAGCACGATGCAATCCACTTACTTGTGAACCCGTAATCGATAAATTTAAAATCACTCCATCGGATTATGCTTTTCTTATGATGACGGATAAAGTTTATCAAGGCTATCTTCGGCTTGGTATTGCTGAAGATAAAATTCCCGAACATCTTGTTCAAATTCTTCAAGAACCGGAAGCAAGACTTAATCCAGCTCAATATATTCTCGACAAACTTGACTCTGATCTACAAGCGAAAATAATCGATTCGATTGAAGATGTTGAATTGCCAGAGATGGGAGTACTGATACATTTTTTTCAACATCCCAAAGGTGCTTCACACACATCATCCGGAACGAAATCGAGTATTAAACGTGCAGCTGTCGGCGAAGTCACTGTCGATGAAGTGAAAACATTTATTAAAAAACATAAAGAAAATCAACAAAAACGAGAACAAAATCGTAATTCATCAGCTGATGCTGGACATCAACGTGAAACTCAAACACATGCGAATCCAATTGAACCATTCGTACGTTTTGATGTTTATGAAAAATTATTGAATGATAATCAAGATTTACGTGAAGCCAATGATTTTATAACGGATCTTCTTTATACAAAATCAACATCACTTCTTGATGAAAAACTAACTGAATTCTTAACAAAACATCCATCTTTAACGTGTGATTAAATAAATCTGTAGAATATATTGGCGTGTTTTTTTTGCTAATTTCTGTTTTCATATTATCGAATATTTTCTCATATTCTTTCAGATGTGCTTTGCATCTCATAATCAACCATGCGTATTCGAACATTAACAGATGATTATTGGTCGATTGCTATATTTTGTTCAATTGTAACCGGTTTTATTGCGATTGTTTCCTGTTTAGCTAAACGTCGTCGTCGATATTTTAGTCAACATCGTCTCGTCGACGACGTTCATCATCTGTGGCCATTCGATGAATATTTAATTCAGCCAACATTGTGTAACGTCTGTTCATCGACATTACTAGTTGGTTTTCATTGTTCATCGTGTGGAATCTACTTACATGACCGTTGTGTTCGTCCTGCTCGACGTCTTTTTCATTGCAAACATATGACAAGTCAAGACGAGCAAACACAACATCAATGGACTCGTGGAAATCTTCCATTAGATTCGGAATGTACAGTTTGTCATCGAGCATGTGGAGCTGAACCGAGATTATGCGATTATCGATGTATATGGTGTCAACGGATTGTACATGAATCATGTATGCGAGCATTAACAACTGAATGTGATTTCGGCGAATATCGTCGATTAATTATACCCCCGAATACTGTTGTATCACGTACTGGAAATAGGCAAATTGTTGGATATGCACATTCTGTAGTCGAACAAATTCTACCGTGTAAAACAGAAGATTGGTGTCCGTTACTTGTGATCGGTAATCGAAAATCAGGCGGAGCCAATACCGATCTTGTTTTAAATTCATTTCGAACTTATTTAAATTCTGTGCAAGTAAATAAATAAATTTATCTTGTTGAAATGATTTAATATTTGATGATTTATTGATAGGTTATTGATATATCAACGATAGCTCCTACTTCTATTCTTGAATGGTGCAATTCATTGCCAGATATCAGTTTTTACATCCTTGTTTGTGGTGGAGATGGAACTGTGAATTGGATTTTAGAAAGTATTGAAAATACAACATCCGGAGTAAATTATTCTCTCTTTATCGATTTGTTCATTGAAGAAATTCTTGATTTGATTTAGAAAAAACCTGCTGTCGCAATTCTTCCAATGGGCACAGGCAATGATTTAGCTCGTATTCTACAATGGGGTCATGGTGAAGATTCAGCCGTTGATGTATCAATATTTCTTAAAAAAGTACTCAATGCAAATGTTGTAGCTCTTGATCGGTAAATTTTCCTTTTTGAATTGAGAAACTAGTAGAATATCTATCTGCTTTATTTGAATTAGATGGTCAATAGATATAAGTGCCAGTTCTCGACATTTTGGCGTGGCTACATCTACTGCACGTGTAAATAGTTTTGAAAGATTTGTTTTTTGGTATTTGATGAATTAAATTCTTTTCTAGAATATGCGTATGTCGAATTATTTCTCCGTTGGTTGTGATGCTCTAGTCACACTTAATTTTCATCGTCGTCGTGATAAAATTCCTGAATTTTTTGCTAGTCGATTCGTTAATAAACTACATTATTTTCACTATGGAACTGTAGATACATTTTTAAGTAAGATTTTTATTTGTCAGAAAATCAAAATCATTTCCTTCTGATTTGTAGAAGAATGTAAAGATTTACAAAATCACGTAATTGTACGTATTTGCAAACATGAATTATTGGACTTTTGTTCATATATTTGTTGATAATTTTTAGCTTGAAATGGATGGACGAATTATTGAAAATCTTCCGGCATTAGAAGGCATCTGTATACTAAATATTCCATCATGGGGTGCTGGCGTACGTGTTTGGGGCGAAGGAGAGAATATCCCTGTCCAAAAGTATGAAGAAGAAATAAGCTGAGAATGACAATACTAAAGTTCAATTTGTTTTCTATTGTTTAGAATTGATGACGGTTATGTTGAAGTCTTCGGCATTTACAGCTCATTTCACATAGCTCAAATGCAAGTTGGTCTTGCTGATCCGCTTCGTATTGGACAAGCTCGTCGAGTGAAGGTACAACTTTCTTGACTAGGACTTATGATAGACTTTATAAAATCGAAATCATGTTTATTTTGTTTTTCAGTTAACAATCAAACGTCGTTTTCCTATTCAATGCGATGGTGAACCATTTGAAGAAGGACCTTGTGTTGTTGACATTCAACATTTTTCTCAGGCTAAAATGTTAATGAATACAATTATCAATTAATGCAAAAAATCAAATCTACAATCTTTTGCTTCTTAATCGACAAATTTCGTCTCTCTGTGTTCCGGTGACGCTTAACCTTCTTTCTTTTTCCTTTGATTTGCACATCTGACAAATTGAAATCTGTTGGGAAAAAAAAACATTCTGTGTGACTATGTGCTTGTGTACTCCACTATCAGATAATCAATGTATGCCTGCGTGTGTGTGTGTTTTTAAGTATTGTTCGTGCGCACCTATTGAGTAACCAAGATGTCTTATCTCTCAAGGCAACTATGCCTTTTCTTTGCATATTGACATTTTTCATTTTTCACATTTTTCCTTTCGTTTCTTTTCTTTGAAAATATTATCACGAATAATTTGATGTAGTATGCCATGAAATAAAAATTAAAGATCAGCCCATCTGGAGGTATTTCTCTTATGTTCTGAAAGAGTACAAAACGAAAACGAACGACGAGCCATTTTTGACATTATTTTAATGATCATGATATTTACTTTATCATAAAACATATCGAAAGAAAAACTATTACATAAGCGTTTTTTGGGCTTTGAAAAGGACACGAGAGTAAATATTAAATCGTCAGTTACCTTTGAACTTTTGTGAAGACAAGAAAAATGAAGCAAATGGATGTTGAAAGACCGAAATCGGGTAGACAATTAATACGAATTATGTACATATTTAGAATATGATCATGTCTTTCTTAATTTAGTCTCGTTTTTCTGTTCAATACGTGTAGCAGTAGCTTTTGTTGGATTTCTTGGCATGATTGCACATTATTCACAAAAGATCAGTATTGGTATTGCTCTTGTTTGTATGGTTAATCATTCTGCAATTGCACAACCTAAAGATTCCATTTCCATGCCTGTTACACCACTTGTTGATACCGAATGTCAAAGTTTGAGTAGCGATGCTAAAATTGTAAATATTCAAAACATTAAATTCAATATAATGATACTTTGTTTTTTTTCTCGTGAATTCTTAGGAAGGTCCGTATCCCTGGACAAAGAATATTCAAGGAATTGTGTTAGGAGGTTATTTTTGGGGTTATTTAATCACTGAAATACCTGGTGGATATCTCGCTGGACGATACGGAGCTCGACTTGTATTTGGTTTAGCCATGCTTATTGCTGGTGTATTCTCTGCATTGATACCATGGGGTGCACAACTTCATTGGGGAGTTGTTTGGACATTACGATCAATCGTTGGACTTGCACACGGAGTTATATGGCCTAGCATGGCTGTTATTATGTCGAATTGGGCACCACCCAATGAACGAGGCAAACTTTTCGGTTTTATGAATGCCGGTAAACGGGAAAAAATGTATATTTATAAACGATTTTTATTGTTATTGTATAGGTGCTCAAATTGGTAATGTAGTGACATTATCTCTTGGTGGTCTTATGTGTTCATGGAGTTTTTTTGGTGGTTGGAAATTGATTTTCTATTCGACAGGCATTGCTAGTATAATTTGGGCTATATTTTGGATTTTCTTTTTTGCTGATTCACCTGCTAAACAAACGTGTATTAGTAAAGAAGAAAAAGATTATATTCTCGAATCAACACAACAACAATTATCTAATCATAGTAAAAATGAATTCGAAGCTCCATGGGAAGCAATTTTAAAATCTCCTGCTTGCTGGGCATTGTTCGTGACTCATACTTGTAATAATTGGGGTACATACACATTTTTAACATCGATTCCAAAATATATGGCTGAAGTATTGAAATTCGATATTAAATCAGTAAATCAATAGAAAATACATAATTTTCTTCGAAATCAAATGAATTCTATTTATTTGTCTATAGAATGGTGTTCTTTCATCGTTGCCATATCTTATGTTTTGGTTAAATATAAATATATCGGGTGCAGTAGCTGATGCACTTATTCGAAACAAGACTTTAACTCGAACTCAAACAAGAAAATTTTTCAATATATTGGGTAATTTAGTTCCAGCAATCTTCGTTATTGGATTATCATTTATGTCATGTCAATTTAAATACGTAGCTGTAGCTCTACTGACCATTGGTGTAACATTTACGTAAGAATTCATTGAAATATTTATTTTGCTTTCTGTGTACGTTGTATATATTGAAGAGGATGCTGCTATGGTGGAGGTTTTATGTTAACAGCAAATGATATTGCACCGGCTTACGCAGGAATTATTTTCGGTATCTCAAATACATTTGCTACTTTACCAGGTATTATTAGTCCATATATTGCTGGTGCTCTAACAACAGAAGTTTGTGTTTTTTTTGTGATTCTATCGGTAAAATATCATCATTTTAAAATTCTTTTCAGGATCCAAGTAATTGGCGTTATGTATTTTTCATTTGCGCTGCTATCTACATAATTGGTATGATCGTTTTTCTAATCATCGGCACTGCTGAAGTACAACCATGGGCTGTTAAAAGTCCTGAGAAGCCAATTCGACTAAAAGATTGTGAATCAGGTATATCAAACACAATTAAAAATACATTCTTCAATTTCAAACGAATATTTTTATTCTAGGACCCGATGAAATAACGCAATTAAAAGATTAGAATGAACTCTATGACCATCTCTCGTTTCTCAGCATGTTTTTTTCCTCTATTGTGTATGTTTCGAGCAACGAAATCTTAGATGTAATAATGCTTTTTTAGTCGAACATCTAGCAGTATTATCACCATGATCATGTTGTCTTCGTTTTTTCCCTATTGAAATAAGTGATTTTGTTGATTTGTCTTTTGAACTGATTGGTTGAGAACTTGATTGAGAAATTAAACTCTTTGGTTTTATGCCATTTATCATATTAACTGTCTCTGAACTGGGATAATGCATAACAATGACTGAATTTGAAACAGATTGAATTGGTTTTTTAACTTCTACTATTTCATTATCTATAGGTAATACTGGTCGACAATTATATATCGATGGAACATCCGTATTGATTTTTGTATTTGATGAATTTGAGGACGTATTTTGATGACGATGCAATTGATCGACTTCGAATTGCCATAACTCTTCGACAGATGTTTTCAACATATTCAATGTATATTGAAAATCTTGATAATGCTTATTGACTTTCGATTTAAACATGAACAAGAAAAAAAAATATGTTAAATGAAAATAATTGAACTAAGCGCAAAAAGAAAACTAGATTTCATATTCTTTTTTTTCTTCTCGTATCAAGAACTTAATGATATTTATAAAAAGGCGAAATAACGAGAGAAAAGAACAAGACAAATATATGAAATTCATGTTTATTTCGTTTTTGTTATCATCAGAATATAGAATTTAGTATAACAAATATTCGTGATTACTGATGATATTGATGAAAAGGACAAGAACATATGTCTATCTTTTAGATTAGATCGGCAACGTTCATTGGCATTTCTTGTACTTGTGTGTTGTAGAATTGTTCGATGTCGCGTAATGTTCGTCGATCATCATCGGTAACAAAATTAATTGCAACACCTTTACGACCGAATCGACCACCACGACCAATACTTTAAAAAAAAAAGAAGAAAAACAACTCAAATTTTATTCGATAAATAGAAGAAAAAAAAAAGCTCGTACCGATGGATATAATTTTCACGATTGTTTGGTAGATCGTAGTTGATAACAAGACTAACTTGTTGTACATCAATACCACGAGCAAGTAAATCAGTTGTAATTAGGACTCGACTTGAACCGGTTCGAAATTCTTTCATAATAACATCCCGTTCTTTTTGATCCATATCACCGTGCTAAAATCGAAATGAGAACGATCATGATCATTGTCAATCAAGTTTTGTTCACTCAAAACATTTGAAAACGAAACGAATGACTTTACGATTGATTAGTTTTCTCTCTGGCCACGTCCAGTACATTAAATTCAAGAAAAAGGGGGAAATTAATGCTTGGTAATAGTGGCCAACTAACTGAATTGTTTAAGTATGATCGAATTTTCGAACTTACCATAGCTGATACGGTAAAATCTCGGCCACGCATTTTTTCTGTCAACCAATCGACTTTTCGTCGTGTATTGCAGAAAATGACAGCTTGTGTGATTGTCAATGTTTCGTATAAATCACAAAGTGTGTCCAATTTCCATTCCTATATTTCGAAAATTTAGATGATAATAATAAGAAAATCGATTTCTTACTTCACGTTCAACAGTAACGTAAAATTGACGGATACCTTCGAGTGTTAATTCTTCTTTTTTGACAAGAATTTTAACCGGATCGTTCATGAATTTAGTTGTTACTTCGAGTACTTCACTGGGCATAGTGGCTGATAAAAGAATGACCTGAATATTTTGTGGCATTGTTGTGAACACATCATAGATCTGTTCTTTGAAACCACGCGATAACATTTCATCAGCCTCGTCCAAGACAAACATTTTGATACTTTTACTACCTAAATAATAACGTCGAGAACAATCGATTAGTTTGTTTTTCTCTTCTATCTCTCTCTTTCGACATACGAAGTGCTGATCGATTAAGCATGTCGTAGACACGACCAGGTGTGCCAACGACAATTTGAGCACCTGCTTCAAGTCGTTTCATATCATCACGAACATTAGTTCCACCAATGCATGCATGACATGTAACACCCATGTAATCACCAAGTGCTAACACTACCTTCTGGATCTATAAAAACATGATAAATAAAAATCAATCATAAAATATGCGACGTATGATTTGAATAGCAATTAGTTACCTGTTGGGCCAGTTCCCGAGTTGGTGCTAAAATTAATGCTTGGCATTCTTTTGAATCCACATCGATTTGTTGCAAAATAGATATAGCAAATGTAGCTGTTTTGCCTGTACCAGATTGTGCTTGGGCAATAACATCATGGCCTAATTTAAAAACAAAAGGTAATCCTTAGACAAAAAAAAAACGAATATGATTTGAAGAAACTCACCCAATATGCACGGTTTAATAGCACGTTGTTGAATAGCTGAAGGTCGTTCGAAACCATAACCATAAATACCACGTAAAAGTGGTTCACGAAGGTTCATCTGATCGAATTGATCGACGACTTCATTCCAGTTACTCTCGATTGTTCCGTCTAAATTGATAAAAGAACATCTTGATTGAATAATTATCAATCTCAATGACTTACCAGGTTCCATAGATGGAACCCCCGTGCTCGAGCTTTGTGGTGTATCATTCCTAAAATACAAATTCATATTTTAGTAAACCCGTTCATTTCGATAAGCCTATGATGATTTTCGTTTCTTTCGAGGAAAAATTATTCGTACTTGTCCTTAGACATCTTGTTTGATTGATGACATAATCTACAGTAAGTTTAGAATAGCGATTATTTAAAATAGATATTTTTGTTTTCTTTTAAAAATCAAATGACAAAGTACAAACAAACACACGCAGACACTATTTTCGAGAGTCAGGCAAACATATAATAAAAATGGCGGATGAAAAGTAAAGATATTTTATTATATTATCGATATGCTAGCGTACATCGGTAGAGAGGACAAGTTCGAAGTCGAATGTGATTTTTTTGTTGTTTTATTTCATTGAAAAAAAAATGTTTATTTCGAATTTATTATAAGTAAATACTTACTCCAGAGGAGATGTTGTTTTGTAACCGTTTGCTTTGGATTTTATTCGATTGTCGCTCATAGATGAAGAAAAATAAAATAGTAATGCATTTCAAAATAAAGACGATCTACAAGTAAGGAAAGAAAAAAAAAAATTGCCTAGCAACCGAAACGTTGAATACGAATTGGTTTTCCTATGAAACGGCATTGCTCTTTTTTTTATTTTCGAAAAAGGAGAAATTTTTATAGATTTCAGTCTGGGTAAAAAACGAACGTGATAGACAAAGAAAGCTATTGCGCAGACAGATATTTCACTATAAATACATGTAATTTCGAAATCGGAGTACATAGATGAGTCAAAACGAAAAGACTATGTCGAATAAAAAATAACCAATGAATCCATGACATTGAAATGAAAAGAAATATTTCCTTCGCTACGAAGAAATGTTCATTTTTTTGCAAAATCTCGACTAACAATCGGATTACACATAAGCAAATAAAGAATCGCTTTGCATAAACGAACTCTCGTTCTCGATTGTGATTTCAGACGGCACTACAATCAATGTATGATGATTAACCAATGATTAGTCATAATGATTGCACGTTGATTTATTTAAATACAATAAGAATAAAGCATCTCATTTTTTTTTCTTCGATTTAATTTCATTGTGAGACTGTAGAATGGCTCATACTTCCTATCGTCTTCGTTGCCAATTGTACGGACATGAAGCTGATGTTCGTTCAGTTTCGACTATCACAGAATATGATGGTATTGTCAGTGGATCGAGAGATAAAACGGCAAGAATTTGGCGTCCATTAGAGTATGAAAAGTCAAGTTTCTTCGTTTGATAACGAAACTGTTTTTTTTTGTTCTTAATTAGCAAAACTTCGTTCGAACAACGAACAGTATTGAAAAATCATACAAATTTTGTCATTGCTACATGCTATATTCCGTCGAATGATCGTTTCCTTGATGGTCTTATTGTGACAGGAGGCAACGATAAGAAAATCTGTGTCTATTCAGCTAAACAAGGCACGCATCTATTCACATTGGAAGGCCATGAACAAACTGGTAAAATTCAATTCATTATATCATTAAAAATAGATGGATTTCTATCTTTTCTTTTAAAGTTTCATGTTTATATTATGTACCACAAAGTGATCTCTTATTGAGTGGATCATGGGATTGTACTGTTCGTGTCTGGTCATTGTCTACGAAACAATGTATTCAAACTCTTCGAGGTATGAACGAAGAAGATTTCTTTTCGTAATTATATTTGTATCTAACAGGTCATACAAAAGCTGTCTGGAGTGTGGTTTCAATTGGTGATGCAACAAATGATTCGAAAATAATTTTAACTGCTGGTGCTGATCATTCGATTATTGCTTGGAAAAACTATACTCAATATCAAACTTTTCAAGGTAAAACCGATTTATTCAAGTCATGAGAGCATTTTTTGTTATTTGTCGATTTTAAAACAACCAGGCCATTCGGATTGTGTTCGATCGTTAGCAGTAATCAATGGTGTTGAATTTCTTTCATGTTCAAATGATTATACAATCAAACGTTGGAATCTAAATTCTCCACGATCTGTTCAAACTTACGAAGGTCACACAAGTTTTGTCTATAGTGTATCGATTATCTCAGCTCAACAGTTCGCTTCAGTCAGTGAAGATCGTTCGGTTCGTGTCTGGTCAATTAATCAAAGTGAATCACTTCAAACTATTCGTTTACCAGCAACTACTGTTTGGAGTGTTTGTTCATTGACAAATGGCGATCTTGTTGCTGGTTGCAGGTTGATTTTCTTTCGAATTGAGCAAGAAAAGAAAAACATTTTTGTTTAGCGATGGACGTATATTTGTCTTTACTCAAGATCCATCACGAACGGCAACAATGCCGGAAATATCTGCTTTCGAAGAAGAATTAGCTTCATCGAGTATTCAAACAAAAACTGGTGATCTAGGTCAAGTGAAAATCGATGATCTACCAACTGAAGATGCTTTGAAAAAACCAGGAACACGTGATGGTCAAACAACTATGATTAATAAAGGTAGTGGACATGTTGAAGCATATCAATGGAGTATGAACGATCAACGTTGGATGAAAATTGGTGATGTCGTTGGTTCAGCTGATAGTACAGCACAAGGACAAGCGTCAGCTACCGGCGAAAAAATCATGTTCGAAGGAAAATACTATGATTATGTATTCAATGTTGAACTTGATGAAGGTGTTCCACTTAAACTTCCATATAATATCAGCGAAGATCCTTGGTTTGCAGCGCAAGAATTTATTCATCGACATGAATTAAATCAAATGTTTCTTGATCAAATAGCACAATTTATTATTAATAATACTAAAGGAATGGTCATTGATCAACGAGCATCGGACTACGCAGATCCATTTACAGGTTTGATGATCGATTTAAAAAGAACGAAAGAAAGAAAGATAATAAATATCAATGAATTTAGGTGGTGGTCGATATGTTCCTGGTAGTGATTCATCAGCAATGGATACATCAGGACCATCGAGCAATTACGATCCATTTACTGGCGCTGGACGTTATATACCAGGTGGAAATTCAACATCGAATAGACCAACATCACACGCCAATCAAGATCCATTTACAGGTGCTGGAAGATATGTTCCCAATGGAGATCATAATCAAACATCACGGCCATTGTCTGCTTCACAGACATCCGCTTTAAGTAAGACGAAGCTCGTCTTTGTTGTTTTCTCTAATGATAAACTTTTTCTATTTACTTTAGAAACACATACAGATTCACCATTGACATCATCATTTCCTCAAACTCAATATGCTACTATGACAAATGCTGATACGACAAAAATTCTTAGTAAACTCAAAGCATTTAATGATAGCATAACCGGTGATGGCATTCGTCTATCGGACAGTCAAGTACAACAATTAACTGAATTGATTAATGGAAATATCAGCAATCTTGAAGCTAAAATGGATATTGTCTTTCAATTACTCAAATGGCCTATAGATAAAATTTTTCCGATATTGGATATCATTCGCTTATTAGTTATGAATTCTACGATCTGCAGATATTTGTTCGAGAATGAAGCAAAAACAAAAGAATTCATTTCTCAACTTTTATCCTATGTTCAATCGGATCAATCAGTAAATACAATGCTCGTCTTTCGTGCATTAACAAATCTATTTTCTAATGAATTAACCGAAAAATATTTGATTAAAAATTCGAATTCAATTATTCCTAAAACTCTTCTGTTCTTACCAATAACAAACAAGAATACACAATTCGCTTTAGCCAATGTTATTCTTAACTATTGTATTTATTCTTATAAACGTAAAGATCAAAATTTCTCGAAATATTTATACGATTGTTATCAAGAATTTCTTAATGTTAATTTGGAATCGGATGTTGCCAAATGTCTTATACTTGGCTTAGGAACATTATTTTGTACAAATGCAGATTTAGTTCTTGATGTTCGAACAACATCGAAAAATAATGCCAAAGAATTCTTTACAGCATTGGACAAATCATCGTCAAAATATACTGCTGATACACTTGCATGTTTAGAACAATGTCGTGCACTTGTGAACAATTTATAATGAACATTTAAGAAAGAAATAGAACAGAAACAAAATCTACATATTAAAAGATAATAAACCCGATATTTCCCTTCTTCTTCTTCTTCGTCTTTTTATTTTAAGTTAAAATAAACAAAAAACAACAAACTATAAGTTATTTGAATTCAATCTAGATGTTTTCACGTACGACATTTTCGAGTAAAAGTAAACAACAAAAATTAGATCGATTACGACCGCCATCGCCATGGACAAACGATCTTGCCGATGAAGGAGTTGCAGTTTTTGTCGTACAAGCAAGTACAACTACTAACATCGGGTGCTTTCAAAACATAATTACAACGTCTAATCTAATGATTTGCTTCTTAACAATAGTCTCTCTGCTAACATTCGCTTTTTTTACTTCTTCTTCTTCGTATGATTAGTGTGCTGGTACTGTCGATATGACTCATGATGATGAAGTGGATTTATCATATAAGAAAAAATTATTACAGTTTATTTATCAATGCCAAGTATCGAGTGCTAGTGTAGTGTTTGTTTTCTGTTGTTTTAACAATTTAACATTAGATTGAACGACGATTACCGAAACGTTTATCGGAAAAATCTATGATTCAATTACATATAACTAAAGAACAAATTAAACTTCTCAATAGTCATCAAGTAAAACATTCGGTATTTTGCTTTGACGAACAATGTTCATATAATTTTTCACATAGAAAACAATTCTATCGATTCCTTCTCATCATATAATCACTTGTTATTATGTTGAATTTGAGAAAGATCATATTGTTGCGATGAAATATGGTAATAGAGCTGTTAATTAATCGACGTATTATTTGGAATATATATTTCGTTTGTCCTAGTTTCGACAAAAGATAAATCATCAACAGTTGAATTAATTGTTTTTCTTCTGAATGATCGATATGAAGCCGATGAATTATGTTCATCGATGGACTTTTGTTTTCGCGCAGTTTATATTGCCAATGAACGAAATTCTGATATTAGCAAAAAACTCTCATTACTCACTGTTTCACTTTCATCGAGTCAACAATTACGTAGTTCATTTGATTCAACTGCATCCTCAACACCATCCACAGTTCGTTCATTATCATTAGCATCAGCATCGTCAATGCGTGTTATATCACCGGATACATCAACGGTTACAGACGATGATAGATCGACACCACGTCGACGACATCGGTATAAGGAAATTTCAATCGTTGAAGTCCGATTTGATACTAAGCAGAATTCTTTTGTTTAGTCGAATACGTCATCGAAAAGATGATCATTCACCTAATCCATCGTCAACTAAATCAACAGCAATGATTATTCAAAATTACTTGTTAAATGTAAATAAAAAGAATAGAGAAAAGTTTTTCTTACGAATTATCTATTTTAGTTACAACTCGAATTAACAACAAACGAATTAGCCGAATTTGGAAAACTATTAACTGAATGGCAATCAAATCAATTGAGCACAAAATCATTTGTCAAACAAACAACTCGTTTATATGGATCATCTCGACGAAATTTACTCGATGGTTTACATGATTTTCTTCCAGTTGATGAACAAACTTGGTTTCTTCAGTATTTAAATAATCTCAAATCAACAGCTTCAGCTTTACTTAGTAGTGATGATTCATTAAAAGATGTTGATCTCTTGTAAATCTTACGAATAAATTTCTTTTTAAAATAAAAATTCTGATCAACCGTTTGAATTTATACGTTACATATATTTGAAAATAGGAAAAGAAAAACACATGTGATTTCTATTTATTTGAACAGAAACGTTCGATTACACTACAACTACTTACTAACTACTAAACATACATAAGAATGACTAGTCAAGCATTTAGTCAAGGAATTTATTTGATTGAAAGATCGGATTTTAATTTGTTACGTTCGTATATTGAACGAGAAGTATCGAATGCTACTCTACAACAACTTCTTGAAACGATTCAAAATACAGATGATGTCGATGTAAATATACAAAAATAAATCATAATCTGAATGATCTATTATTTTAGACATGTTTCTATTCATTTACGATTCCTATTCGATTGGATAAATGCTATCAGATATCGAGTAGAGTTCTCTTCATATTGTACAGAATATCAAAAAAAAAAGATGTTCACTGTATGTTTAGATTCATTTACTGAATTTATTGTACATCAACAAAGACGTGCTATTATCTTTGCACAACAGGTTTCTTTTTTTTGTTAACATCTTTATTTTTCTGTGCAAATCTTTTTTTTTCTTCTTGATAGATTATTTATAAAAATGTTAAAAATCTCTGTAGTCATTTCAATCAAATTGCTATTCGATTTTTATACGATAAATTACCTGCTCAACCTGAGTAAAGACAAATCTTCACATAATTATCAGTTTTATTTTTATCTGTAACAGATTTCGAGTTTCATCCGATGCATCACGCGCTGATTTACTCTCTTGTGCGCATCCTGTTCGTCTTACTGGCACTGTCATTGCAACAAGTGCTGTCTTGCCTTACATGTGTGTTTGTTCGTACATTGATATTATTTCATCTTTCTATTATAAATCTGATTTAGACGTGGACTAAAGTATAACTGTAGTGGCTCAATGTGTCCGTTGAGTGATCGAAAACGACAAAAATTTGTTTTATTTGATATTGAACAACCACATATGTGTAAAATTGGCGAGTGAGTTTCATTTGAAAGGCAAAATACGGAAGATCGATTGTATGGTTCATTCATAGAACTATTCTATGTGATGGATGTGATTTAGTGCTCAATGAAGATATCAATAAACGATGGATTTCAGGTAAATCTATTGATCGAAATCATTGTTTAGATTATTGTGATGTTTTATTAGAAAAACTTATTCTTTCTGTTCAAATTAAACCACCAGAAACACCTATTTTATCTTCAACATCCAATTTTGAATCGAATACTATTCTATCAAATGGTTATATCGTCATTGTTCGAGGTTGATCAACTAAAAACTTCAAACAATTACCAATTGTAATCATTTTATTTCAGATGAATTTGTTCAATACATACGTCTTGGTGGCAAATATAATTTCATCTGTTATCCTGTTAATGATCCTCATTCAAATGATGTGATTTTCGAGGTATGAGAGTCAACTGATGTTGTACTATATCTTCAACTATGTATTTCTCAAGACATTACATTGTGAACCGATTCAACCGCGTCGCTTTTGTTTACCTGATTCAATCGAACATCTCTATCATAATTTTGCTCATAATCAAACATTCAGTTTTCTGAATATTCTTTCAACATTATTCTGTCGTATGAATTTTATTTGACTTCGATTGATAATCGATAAACTCAAAATGATTTGCTTTCTAGCACATATTGTTCTATCGAAATATTGTACTCATGTCAAAATGGGTTTAATACTTAGTCTTGTTTCATCGTCACTTCATATTCTTATTGTTGGTAATGAAAGTCGTGCAGCAGATATACTTTGTCAAACAGCATTGAAATACGCTCCCATTGGTTTTATTCATCGACAGCAATATCCATTGACATTAGCACCAATTTCAAAGAGTAAACGTCATGGATTCATAGCTTCTGCCGGTTCGATTGCATTGGGCGATGGTGGAATTACTTATTTGGAATGTATTGATCGATTAAGTAGATTACAAACCAAACAACTTATTTCAGGTAGATTTAATGATAAAATCGACATTGTTTTTTTTTAATTTAATTGAGTTATTTGTTTAGCATTTGAAACAAAGACGCTGAGTATTGAAGTGAAAAAAACTGATGAAACATCGAAAATTGTATATAGTGTACCATTTAATAGCAATATTTGGGCTTATCATGATAGTCGTTTATGGTTAGATTCTGATCAAATTAGTGAACCAACAAATGATCTATCACCAGCATTAGCTGAGTAAGAACTTACAATTGGAATCATTTATTTGATTTTCTCCTTTTTGTGATCAATAGTGCTTTCAGTTTAGTTTTACCATTAGATGAAATTGAATGTGAATACGGTAGTAATTGAATAATTTACCACGGATTTGTCATTAGTTTAATGTTTTTAGAAGAAACAATTGATTGTTATGTTGATGCATTTGTAAATCATGATAATCAACAAGAAACTGTAGATCAACGAACAAGTCAATGGATTGATGACTTTCGAAGTGTAAATATATTTATCTTTTAAATCGAAATAATACAGTCGGTTTTTTCATGTAGTTCCTTGCTCATGTTCGAATGATAGAAATGCCATTGAGTCAAGAAGCTGAATTTCTTTTAAAGAAATATTTCTGTGCTTGTCGACGAACAAGACGAACACTTTTTGCATATACCGAACTTCCTGCAACATCAACAGATGTTTTGTAAATTCTTTTTCTTCAAAACTTTCCACAAATTTTTTATTGATTCATATATAGAACACATGTCTGTGAAGCCATAGCGAGATGTAATGCACGAATGGAAGCTCTTGAATCTGATATGATTATGGCGATTTATTTATTTGAAATTTCGACAATGACTCGACTTGGTTCGATCATATTCATTTGATTTCAATGATTATATTTCGTTTTTTTTGTCGTAAATAGGATGTGAAAATGTGGTTAATGAACGTTATCGATCACCACCAGTTCTTACCAATCCAAATTCAATCGATCAAGTCATTTCAATCGAATTTTCTCAAATATATTCGAAAATCTTCTTTTTTTTTAGATTGAACAACGAATGAATCTATTTGCTCAGCAATTAATGACATTCTGTGATGAATACACACCATCAGTGACTCAAAATCAGAGTTATTATGATCCATCGTCTTCACCTCTTATCTAACAAACTAGATCTTGTTTTGTTGAACATATTTATTAAATAAAATGAAATCAAATAGATAATAATCAAAGAAAACATTACATTGTTGGCGTACTCGTAGATATTGAAGTTGTTGGTGACACAGATGGTGGTAGTAATGAAACAGAACTATTCATTGTATCACTTTGAACCATTAAACTAGACACAACTTGTTCGAAACGTTTCGATTTTAATGGAGTATTAGGTTCATAGAATGGATTTGATACACAATCGATATACGCTTGATGTAAACGTTGAAATAAGATTTTAATATCAGGATCTTTGAGAGATGCTGATGTCGAATGTTCGAATATAAGAATAAATTTGACACGTGTTGGTGAAACATAACCATAACTAAAAGAATAGTTTCTACATTTGTTGAATAGAGAAAAGTATATTGAAATTACTGACATTTTATATTCTTCAACTGGATAGAGAAGACCAAGATAGAAATCTTTGGTATCTCGGTCACCTCCAGGTTTGGTTAATTGACCGACTTTTTCATCGAGTATATCGATCGATGCATGAATTAGAAAAAGAAATTTGAGTTCTTCTGTTGATCGACGAAGATAAATTAAATTCTATGCATATATCAGAAAATAACTTTAATTTAATTCAATTCGATTATTTAAAAATAACTGACTTCTTTTATCAGAACAGCAACACAACAAGCCATTGCTACGAAAATGAACTGATGATAAAAAGATTGAAGGGAAAGTGAGTGACATTTCTATTGGTTTATGAAATAAACGACTAGCATATGATGTTCTATTGTCGCTATATGTTCTCAGATATAATTACGGTCTATTTGCATAGAAACCATATGTTGACAACAAATCTGTTGATGGCCGATTAAATTCATTGACATTCTGTAGAAGCAAAAGAGGTGTGCTCAATTGATACGATGTCGTTTCTATCAAGCCCGTTTTCAATTAAGAAAGCTCCACAACGAAAGCATGTTTCGAGAAGTCCACTTAAATTACCAGCCGATGAAATGTTTCGCGAATTAGGTCCTAAATACGACATCATTGATGTCCGAGTTGCAGACAGAAAAATCGGATTCGATATTCCAAATGGTGAATGGAATACAGGTACAATTCTCTTGATTAATTACGCATCATATTTAACAAAAAATATTTGTCTTTCTTCTTTTTTTTCCGTAAATATAAAGCTGGTGCAGAGAGTATCGGCGGAACAGGATCAAGTGGTTCTGCGAAAAAGATTCGCAAACAAGTCGAAGTCTTACAAGAAGAAAATAATATGTTAAAACTGAAAGTCGATGTTTTATTGACTCTTGTTGCGGAATCTGTCGCTGAACTATCATCAACGCAAAAGAAATGACATGTCTCTTTTTTTTGTTTGTTTTAATAACTCGTTCTTGTGTCAACAAATCAATGGGCTAGACGTATATCTACATATCTTTTTTTGTTTTTGTATTGTCATATCAATAAAATTTTGTTCGTTCGGTTACGATAACCAATCGTTTTCATTCGATCGATGGTCTTCTCTTCTTTGACAGTTCAAGATAGATAGATGATTCATTTGTTTTTACGAATCAGTTACATTGTCTTTGTAATCGAATAAAAACCGTTTTTGTAGTTTTGAACTTGTTTAGATTGTTTATCATGCGTCCGTATCTATTCGATGGATTGACTGTTTTATTTCCATTCGAAGCATATCAATGTCAAATTGATTATATGAAAGGAGTTATTGAGTGTTTAATGCGAGTCTGTTTGATAAATTGAATTCGAAAGATGGATTTTTTTAAAATTATTTTTAAAGGGACAAAATGGAATTCTTGAAAGTCCAACAGGTACTGGAAAGACACTTTCTTTGTTATGTGCTTCACTTGCATGGCTTGAACAATATAAAATACATAATTCTGATTCCAATGGTAAATTGAATTAATTGATTCTTGGGTTATTCGTTAATTAAAAAAACACAATATGTAGAGGCTCCTGTTCAAATTATCTACGCGTCTCGTACTCATTCTCAATTAGCACAAGTCGTGAAAGAATTTAAATCGACTGCTTATAGGTTTAAGTGGAAATAAATTCTAGATTATTGATTTTTTTTTTCTGTTTGAATTTTAGTCAAATGAAAATAACTGTGTTGGGTTCTCGTGATCAACTTTGTATTCATCCCGATGTAAAAGCTCTCGAAAACAGTTCCGATAAGATCTCAGTTTGTAGAGAAAAAGTCCATCGAAAAACTTGTTTATTTCATCGAAATTTTGAAAGTATTCAATTGATTTCATCATCGAACGTTTTTTTGTCTTATCAATGAATTACATTCTAGTTTGCAAACCTGATATTGTTAAATTACCTCCAATGGACATCGAAGATTTAGTTAAAGAGGGCATACAAAAAAAGTACGAAAAAAAAACAAGTGTCTTCTTCTTTTCGAGATATTTTGCTTTGCAGATTTTGTCCTTATTTTGCAGCGAGAGATCTAAAAGAAAAGGCAGATATTATATTCATGCCGTATAATTATTTACTTGACGCTAAAGTAAGTGAAAAAACAAAAGTGATCATATAATTTGTATATCTTTTGAAAAAGGCTCGTCGTATTCATAAAATTAATGTTCGTAAATGTGTGATTATATTCGATGAAGCTCATAATATTGAACAGCAGTGTGAAGATGCTGCATCAGTTGTGATTAGTTCACTTGATCTGGCTGGTTGTCTTGATGATATTACTAAAGTTATGCAATGGATGATTGATTCACGAACTGAAGAACCTTCGGAATTAGCAATCGAAGGCAAAGAAGAAAATAATATCGATGTCAATGGTAAAAATTTGATTTTAAAACTTTGAAATGCCATCAACGAGTTCTCTCTTTAGCTCTAAATGTTACACAAGATCAAATCTGTAGTTTGAAATGTACGCTGATCAGATTCTGTTTAAGATTTAAGAGAACGACACGTTTCTTTTTTCTTGTTTATTTTAAGTAAAAGTTATGAAATTAGAAGAACTGTTAGATAATATGAAAACAACCAAAGGAAATATTCCATCACCTGGCGAGTATGTTTAACAAGAAGAAAAACAGATAAAATCTGATATGACACTTTTGTAGTACTGCTTTTAAATGGTTACAAAATGCAGAAATCAATTTCAATCCGCAAGGTGATATTCAAACACTTCAAGATATCAATCAGTTCATGGCAGCTAAATGTCAGTTGAATTATTTGCTTTTATTTTTCTTCGAATTTATTTTTGTTTGCAGCTGGTACGATCTTTCGTTCGAAAGGACATGCACTTCTTCGATTAACTGAATTCATTGAAGTAAAATAAAAACTGTACAATCGAATTTATCATTTTAAAATGATGATTACTAATCTAGACTGTTCATCCGTTGGATGAAAATGGTCAACCATTATTTACATTCGATATGGATGCTCAACGAAAAGCTGTATTCAAAGTAGATAAGATTACATTAGATTTTCAGTTGAAACAACATCAAATGTCGATTGTTTAGGTTTATGTTGAAGAAGAAGGCGCAAATCCTGAACAAAGACCATCGATTATCGTTTCCAAAAGTGAGATCTTTTTTCTGTCTCTATTATTTTCGATGAATTGTTTTTATTTTTCAGAACCAAAAAAGTTACATTACTGGTGTTTAGCACCAGGATTTGCTATGAGACAATTATGTATGCAGAATACTCGATCGATTCTTTTAACTAGTGGTACACTTTCGCCAATCGATTCGTTTAAAACTCAACTAGCAATGTGAGATTATAGAAAACACTTCGAATACGAAAATCTTTTTCTGTTGATCATTCAGTCCATTTGATATCGTCATACAAAACGACCATGTCATCGGAGAAAATCAATTATTTGCTGCTGTTCTACCTCGATCAGTTGGAAATAAACATGTTCTCACATCTGTTTATCGAACTAGGTACATTTTTTTTCGTTCAACAGAAAAAAGCGTCAATAAAACGTTTATCTACTATAGACAAAATCCTGAATATCAAGAAGCATTAGGTCAAACTTTACATAATGTTATTAAAAACATTCCCGGTGGTGTTCTGGTTTTCTTTCCTTGTTATAAAATGATTGAAGAAGTTGTAGCCACGTGGAAAGTTCGTTTCATAATCTATGAATCGATTTAATTGTTTTTGTAAACATTCTAAATAGAATAACGCGACATTTGAAACGATGAATCAACGTAAACGAGTGCTTATTGAACAACGAAATAAAGTCAAATTCGAAACTCAAATGAAAGAATTCAATACGATCATTGAATCGGATGAACGTGGAGCTATGTTATTTGCTGTAGCACGAGGAAAACTAAGTGAAGGCATCGATTTTAGCGATAAATCCTGTCGAGCTGTTATTATTATTGGAATACCGTTTGCACCTCATCAAGATCGACGAGTTATTGCTAAAAGACATTATCTCGATGAGATCAATCGAGCAACGAATGTATGTGTGCATTTATTTGAGTTCTTTTGCAGTTGAATTGTTGCGCTTTTTTGTCTTTTAAAGAAGGATTCAAAAGCTGGAGATGTCTGGTATAATCAACAAGCTTTTCGAGCGATAAATCAATGTGTTGGACGTGTTATTCGACATCGAAATGATTATGGTGCTGTGCTTTTCTTTGATCAACGGTAAGACGAGATTTTGTCTTTGATATTGTTCACTTTTCTTCAATGCAGATTTGCGGATAATAAAGAGAATTTATCGAAATGGCTTCGACCATTTATTCATTCAGTGGATTTCACTGGTGCAATGAAAGGACTCAAAGATTTCTTTGCCCAAGTAATTACAAATTGTTTATTTTTTTTTCGTTTACTAATTTCGATCGATTTAGTTTTCGTCAACTATTGAAAATCAAAAACCAAATCGTCCTATTCAACAAGCATATTTTCAACCAGTAACGCATTCTACAACAATGATGCCATCAAATTTTGTCAATTCTCACGCCGTTTCTTCGGCAGACATTCTCAAAACTTGTTTGTGTTATTCATTAGCAAAAATAGGACTGATCCTTCATTTTCTCTTCTTTGTAGCTGAAATATTTCTAAAAACTGCCGAACAAAAACCCTTAAGTAAACCTCCAAAAGAAACAACTATTGTCCATAAATCTTTATTTGATGCTATATCATCAACACAACATGTAACTCATTACTTACTGTTTTTCTCATTCAATTCGATTTTATTTAGAGTGGAAATTTAGTACCTGTACAAAATATTCCGTTTGATGATGTAGATAGTTTTTTTTTCTCATTTTTTTCCGAGAAAGATCAATGACATTGTACTTTTAGAAACAACGTGATTTCGATGCAATGCTTGAATTGAAACGACGTGAGGCAACTCGAACTGAATCTCTATCAAAAAAGTTACTGCCAACCATGGGAACAGTATGCACAGATAGTTTCTGAATTCGAATTAATTCAAATGAAGCTTTTGTTTAGTTTGAAGATACCTCATCAAGTTCAGGAAATAATTCTTTAGCATCCGCAAAAACGAGTGAATATCGAGAATTACTATGTCAAGTACATACACTTTATTGTTTACCTTCGAAATTAGTTTGAAATTTGTCTTGTATTTAGTTGAAAGCTGCTATGCCACATGGTGTCTATCCAAGATTTACACATATGTTACAAGATCATAAGACTCATAAGACGGATCGAACCTATTTTCTTAAATTAAAAACATTATTAGTAGAAAGTCTAGCAAAAGATCATCATAAACTCTTCTTAGGTATTTTGACAAAAAAAATTTTCTAAACGAAAAACTTATCGATTGAACATTATACTTTTCTAGACATGGCTCGACATATAAGTTCGCAATTTCGCGATGAATATATTCAGGCAGGACAAACCTACACTTCAACAAATGAAATAAAGGGAACAACTGATGGAATAATTAGTAACAAAAGAAAAGATTTATCACCAAGTGATTTAGATATTCCTCAAGCAAAGATACATAAAAGTAATCCATTTCGACGCAAATGATTTATCCGTATTTCAAATTGTGAGAAAAAACAAATCTTGATTATTTTTCATTGTTAGTCTCTCTTTTTTTTGTATTTTCTGTTTGTTTGTTATTGAATAAAACTATATAATAATTTGAAAGAAAAGAACGAATATTTTATCTCGTCATATTATTACGAATGGGCTGAAATCAGACTTGTTTTTTTTTGCTTTATTATTTTGCGATCGTTTATCAGATGTATATCATTCTCATATTGAAAAATGATTTTGATATGAGGATAGAAAAGGCAATATTTTTAATGACTCAAGGATTAAATAGCCAAAACAAAAGTAACATGTAGCATCAGCATAGGGCGTGTTTTTCAAACGCAATTTCAATTCAAAGGAAATGATTGTATTCCCGTAATTATTTATACATGCAACCTAAATCACAAGAGACGCAAATATCTACGCACAACTGGAACATTGAATATTCTGTACGATAATTGAAGTTGAAAAAACGTAACAGGTTATTATTATTATGTATTTTTTTTCTCTTTTTCTTCTCTTCGTGTCCATATAAATTAGTTACTGACAGTGAATGACATATTTCACATCCATGAATATACCGTGAAATAGTTTGTTGAAAATATCGTTCGACAACGATGTTCTTGCGTTACAATTGTGATCTAGTGCCCTCTATCGTAGTTGTTCTCATATGTGATTAGCACCATACAAACAGCCAACATAAACTCGAGTCCTTGATACTGGAATGTACGCTGATGGTCGTCTGTCAGCTGAACGTCAAATCGTTGGCTTATATTACATTTTCACATTTTTCTTCATTTAATAGAAGAATTAGTTCGATAGTTATTTGTTTTCTTTTTGTATTTGCAGATTTTAACAAATTTTTATCATGGGTAACTCGTCATCAAATAGTACAAAACGAGATTCAAGAAAATCTGAAAGCAATCCTCAGCAATACATGCAGATCTATGAACATATTCTCCGGTTATTAACTGATGTAATTCGAACGAAAGAAGATTGTTGTTCAATTTGTCATCATTTTGTTTTTGTTATATTTTAAGATTTGTCATACCGATGATTTTCCTCTGAGTATATTTCGACAAGGAACGGACATGACAACTTGCCTTCGTTTAATTGAAGTTGTTTCCACTCCTCGATTGTCCGATGAATTCATCAATATCATTGTTAAACTTATTTGGAACGGTCGTCCGAGTTTATCTCGTGATGACGTCACGAAGATCTTTCGAGATTGTTGTCTGTTCGATCTTAAACAAGCATTTATAGCGGACAAAAATCATTTTCAACCGAATATGTTAGATAATGAATGTTTCGTAGCATTGACAAATAATATTGAACCAACAACAATACCTGAAATTGGTCAAGAACAATTCTTCAATTGGATACGTGTCAATTTCGTCAGTTTATTCTACGGTTTGGAAGTATGGTTGAGACAAAATGTTAAACAACCAACAGCAAGTGGTACATCGACTGAAAGATCAACAACTAAAACATACTCTTTATTACCAATGGATAATATTTTAAATCAAACTTGGGTTTGGCTTTTAACACATAATCTTCCTATTCTTTATTTATCATCGGATAAAACGTGTACGAATCTATTCGAAAGAATGTCTTCAGTTCTCGTAAATATATGCATTTACTTTTCATAGTTCTCTTCTACTTTTCATTTGAATAGTACGGTCGAATGTGGGATCATTTGTATGATAGTCATCGAGATGGATCGAGTTTAAACAGGTTAAACACGACTTTCTATGAAATTATTTCTGTTTCTATTGAATTCATATTTTAGATTTCAACATCATATTTTCGGTTATCGAGGACCTTTGGTTATGCTATTCGAAATATCCGATGGTTATCTATTTTGTTTATGTTGTGACGAAGAATTTCGGTAGATCAATTTGATAATAAAGTATTCATATGTAAATTCTCATCTAATTAATAGAGAATCGCCGAAACATTTCGGTGGTATTCAAGCATGTTTATTCCAATTAAAACCGACATTTAAACTTATTGTTGGTAAATTTATTGACTAATTCGATTTCAATAAAGAAAATAGCATCGAATCGTCTTTTTTTTCTGTCTTCAGAGGGTTCACAAACAATTTTTATGAATACAAAATTACGTGGTGTCTCCGAATTAGGTTTATCTGTTGGTCGAGATCAAACACGTACATTCCTTCGAATCGACGGTGACTTTTTTAATGTTAAGCATATGCATGGTGAAGGTCGTCTCGCTGCGATTGATGTCTGGGGTGTAGGGGGTAAAGCCAGTGCTGAAGAACAAGAAAATCTGCGCGATTGGGAAGATAAACAAATCGAAAAAAGTCGAAAAGTAACAACAAATAGAAGAATATTGTTTTTGATGCATTGACATCGCGATATTTGTTTTCTTTGTGTAGGTTAAACGATCGTATGAAGAAGAAGAAGCCATTCTTAACATGGCTGGAATTGAAACACGTCATACACAAGAACAATTTTAAAAACATCTTTTTTTTTCTTTTAAAGAATTTGAAAGTTTTATTTTTTATCGTCTATTCGTCTTTGGTTTGTAGATAGATCTGAATGGCCAATGTATTTCGTCAATTTCTACTCGATGCCGAACATGGAGACGTCGAAGCAGTACGAAGGAATATTGAACATGGCATAGGCTTAGAAACACGCGATGAAGTAAACAAAAGATTCGAGCTCTATTTTGATTGAACTGCTGTTGTTGTTTTTTTTTCGTATTTAGGATCAACAAACAGCACTTATTCTAGCAGCAAGGTGTAGTCATTTAGAATGCGTTAAAATTCTTCTTGAAGCTGGAGCAGATGTCAATGCCGAAGACATTGTAAGAGAAAAGTCAAAAAGTCGATTTTTGATAAATTATTTTGCGATTATTTAGGATAATTGGAATGCGCTATTGAATGCATCACAAAATGGCAATCTTGATCTCGTTCGTCTTCTTGTTGAACATGAAGCACAAATTGATCATTATGATTGCGTAAATAGAAACGATTTTCTTCAACAAACAAAGAGTTTCGTTCATTTGAATAGGGACAATTTACACCATTGATGTGGGCAGCTTATCAAGGGCATACGAATGTAGTTGAATATTTAATAGCTTGTGGTGCAAGTGTCAATGCTGTTGATGAACATGGTATATCGAGTTTAGGTTGGGCAGCAGGAAGAAATCATATTGATATCGTTGGTCTATTGCTGCGAGCGGGTGCTTTGCCAAATTTATGCGATAAAAACAATACAACGCCACTAATTTGGGCTAGTCGACGTGGTAAGAATTCAAAGTTCAACAATTTGATTTCAATGTGACTATCCAATGATTCATTTTTAAGGTCATACGGAAATTGTCGATTTGCTTTTGAAACATCACGCAAGTGTGAATAATATTGGAATGAAAAACATGACGGCATTATTAGCAGCGACAAAAGCTGGTCATAAAGAGACTATTTTTCGTTTACTCGAACATCCAAATATCGATATTAAAGTACAAGATAAAGTATGTGAACTGATTGAAGTTCTTTTTGGGAAATATTCGCATGTTTTGATTGTAAAATAGGATGGACAAACACCGTTGAGTCATGCTTGTGCACAAGGTCTTACAGAAGTTGTCAATGAACTCATTCGACGTCTTGCTTATGTTAATACAGTTGATAAGGTTTGTCGAATATCTGAGCATTGTCTGTTTTTTTTAATCTTTTGTTCGTTATTAGAATGGCGATCCCGTTCTTTTCTTTGCTGTCAAAGGTGGAAAAGAAGATTGTGTAGCTATTCTTCTCGAAAATCATGCTGATATAAATACAATTGGTGCCGTAAGGAGAAATTTTTTCGAGTTGATCTTTTAATCTATACAAAAAACAAATATCGAACTTAGGATAATAAAACAGCTATTTGGTGGGCTGTTGACCGAGGTCGACTCGATGTTGTCAAATATCTTCTTCAATTTAATCCCGATGTTGAAGTCGCCGGTGGTGAAGATGATGATACACCACTTTTATTAGCAACGAAACGAAAACGAGTTACTATTGTTTACGAGCTTATAAAATATGGTGCTAAATTATCTTCTACTGATCGAGTAAAATCAACGAATTTGTTGTTGAGCTGAATTTGACGTTTTTTTGTTGTTGTTAAAATTAGTATGGAGATAATAGTTTACATGTTGCTCTGCGTAATCGAAGTCGAGATATAGCTGATATTTTATTATCCAATCCACGTCATTCAAAATATTTATATCGTCCAAATAAACGTGGTGAAACACCGTATAAAATCGATGCAAGTTTACAGAAAAGTATTCTTACGACCATATTCGGACAACGTAAGTCGAATGAGATTCGAATTGTTTTGAAAAGATTTGTCGATTGAATAAATAGGAGCATTGAATTTAAATGATGATTCAATACTCGGCTATGATCTCTACTCGTCAGCATTAGCAGAAATTCTAAGTGAACCGTCACTTCGAACTCCAATTACTGTCGTATGTTAAGAAATTTTCTCAATTCATTGTTTGTTAAATGTATTGAATGTGTAATTAGGGTCTTTATGCGAAATGGGGCAGTGGAAAATCGGCTTTATTGACACATTTGAAAGGTAAATTGAAAGTACAAAGAAAACGATTATCAATAAACAATCATTTAAATTTATCTAGATGAAATGCACAGTTTTGCTCAATTAACTGGTAAATTTCTTCAACAATTTCGATTCCCATTCGTCTTATTATTTATTTAGACTTTCCAACTATGAAATTTTCATTACTACTTATCAGCATCATAGTCATTCTAGCGGCAATATTTGGTCTCATAACTGGCTTCTCCATTCATTATATAGTTGGAATCTCGCTTAGTATTGGTTTTATTATTATCTCTGTTGGATTTCTCTTTCTTATTCGATATTTTCTTCGTCACAAAGATTATCTTTGGACAGCGAATGTTGCACAATTTCTAACAAAACGCTTAGAAATTATTCGTTTTCTACTTCAAGTTCTTTTTATGAATCCATATGCACATCGTCGATTAAGAAATCGCGATACAAATGATTATCAAAAGATGAAGTAGAATTTCATTTTTGTCAAAAAAAAAAACAAAAACCGATTGTTTCTTAGATTTATTTTCACTGAATATGGCAAAGTGTCAACAGTCGAAGGCGACAAAGCAAGTGCGACTATGATCGCAGATTTAGCTGTTAGCGTTGAAGAAACCTACGGAGTTGTTGCGACTCGTCTTTGTCGAGCACTTCATTCGAAAAGTTCGTTCGAGAGAAAAAAAAAGCAAAACTATTTCTGTCATTTTTGTTTTTCTTGAAATTAGATCTAAGTCGTCATCGATTTCGATATATGTTTTGCATGCCAGCATTTATTATTGTCATCATACAAATTGCTCTCGTTCTTTCTCTTATTATTCTTGGTTTAATTAATGGAATTCCATCGGTTCATCGTTCGATAAACATGACTTATGTAACATTGAGCAGTATTCTTGGTGGTTCGATAGTCATTAGTTGTGCGACATGGTTGAGATTGTTAATCGGTCTGATGAAATCACCGAAAAGAAAAATAATGAAATATTCCGATCGATCATCACGTTTAAACGAGAATTCGATCTATCGATTAAAAAAAGAAGTTAGTCAACTGTCGTACATAATCAAATCGGTCGAAGCATTCTTAAATATCAATACACGTCTTGTTGTTTTAATTGACGGTCTCGATGTTTGTGAACAACAACGTATTTTTCAAATACTTGACGTAAAAAAAATAATTCTCATCGATTTTCATTAAAAAAATCTTCGTGTTCTATTTCTTTTTTTTTGTAGCAAGTTCACGTGCTTTTAACAAAGGAAAACGATCCATTTATAAGTTTAATTGTTTGTGATCCGCATAAAATGATGCAAGATCTATCAATGTCAATGGTATCATCGATACCACAAAATCAAGTTTTTGATACGAGTGTCAATGGTCAAGATTATCTACGATCGATTATACAACTGCCGATTTATTTACAATTAAATTTAACTAAAGCAAAACAACTGAAAAAACAACCAGATAGTTTTCCGAAGAAACGACAAAATGTTTGTTCGATAGATTCGTTTTATTGAAACTCTAACTGCATTTTTCGATTTCTAGACATTAAATAACGGTGTCTCAGTTCTCGATGTCAGTGCCAAAACAGCAACACCATCGAAACTTCCAAAAAACAAACGCCGTCGACAACGACGTGACACATTTTCGAATACTAAACCAGTACAAATAATCTCGATTATCTTTTATTTATCTTTTGTTCTTCTATTTTCTCAGGTAACAACATCCGAACTAACAAATCAATTATTACAATCGGATTATTTTCTCGACATAAATCCTCGAATTCTCCAACGTTTAATCAACATAATCGCCATGTCCGGTCGATTACTTCGTGCAAATCAAATTCTATTCAGTTGGAAACGTCTCGGCTGTTGGTCATATTTAGTCGAACAATGGCCATATCGAATATCTTGGATTATCGTTTATTACGAAGATCATGAACAAGATTATTCCGAAGATACAACTTTAAAAACAATCTTTGACAAGTAACGAAAACGAAATAAAGTTTTGTTGTTGTTGTTGTTGTTGAATAATTTCATTTTTAGAATAAAACCATTCATTCCGACATCGAACGAGTGTTTGTTAGAACTCGATCGTAATGGTCGAAAATTTGAACTTTGTATCGAACGAGGCGAGCCGATTTTAAATGTCAAGGATTTAACAGAATTTCTTCCATGTACTTGTAATCTTGATCCGTATTTGAATAAACTCATTCGAGGTAAACAAATAGTTTCGTTTATAGAAAAAAAAACGAATTTATTTTATTGTCAAAATAGATTCTGCTGCGTATTTTCTAATGAATAATACGGATGAAAATGGATTTGTTACCAGTGATGCATCAAGATTCTTTGCTCAGCGAGATTCCACGTAGGTTGACAAACATGAATTCAATGAAACGAATATTTTCAACAGGAGATTTGTCTTTTGTTTTTCTTCGATGTTTTCTTTTCATTCAGACATGTTTACTATTGTCATTGTTCGGAATGGTAAAAGATTTGAAACTATTTCTCAATGACGCATGTTTGCCTACGAGTTTTTTTTCTTGTTGTTGAAAATATTATTTATTTTTTTGGCTCCTGAATATTTTCGAAGAGAAATAACTAAATCTCTATGTTTTAGTTATGCTGCACGTACTGGTTGTTTGCCAATGTCACGGCGTAGGAATTCGTATCATGCAACAAGATTTAGTAATGTTGCAACGGATCTCCTTGGTAATGAAGAAAATTTGATAGCGATCATTTGTTTTACTGTTTTTTTTTCAGGAAATCAACACCGTCCATCATTTGATTTACTTGGCCAACGTTTTTGTCCATCGATGCCAATGAAAAAATCTGCTGACGATGAAGAAAGTCACGTTCGAACTTCATCAATTTCATCGACAATTGCACCAATTATACCATCATCATCATCCATACCTCCTAATCAACGATTAAACGTAATTCATGATTCATCTGCCAATGTTAAAGTACAATTTTTTCAAGAGAATCCTCTTTCAAACGCATTTTGATTTTTTAGATCGATTTATCACCGTCATTGAGTCAAATGTCAGTAACAGATATCGGCGATTGTATAAAAACTGAAATCACAGGATTAAAACCATCGATGATATCGGTCTATGTTCACGATGTAAATGAATATAATATTAGTGGACGAGTTTTAGCAACATGTGAACTCGACGAACTTAAACAAGTAACTCATCGAATTGTCTAATAACTTGTTGTTATTGTTGAATTCTATAGGTTCTATCGATGGCATTCGGCGATTGGGTTCTATTTCGAACTTGGGTTGAAACTAAACGAGACGAAGAAAGGTACATTCATCGATCACTTTCGAAATTCAATCGATTGTTCGTTTTTTTCTTATAGACGTAATCGTTTTCGTGTTCAACCACAAACTACATCGAACATCCATCAATCGTACCTTGTCAACAGTGATACATTGAATGACGTCGAATTCGTGAGCGAAAACAGCGTTCTCGGTGCTGCACTCACTAAAATAATGTCATCAACACTACAGAATACAGCCAATCAATCACTTGATGAAACACGTCCAACTCCAAACGAAGGTGTTTCGATAGTTTCCGTGCCGAAAAATGTCAAATTTTTAATTCCTCTCGGTCGATCTGGTCTTGCATCGAACGAAAGTACATTCGGCGTCATTGAATCGACCACTCGAACGATTACACATGTCAAAGATATATTTCCACTCAAATCACCTCCGATTAATAACGGAGATGAATCAGGCGACGTCTCATCGTCATCAGTTTTCGAAAACGGACGACGTCAAGATCAAAATGAAATCATTCGAAGTGAAAGTGAGCAACCTTTACTAGAAAATACTGATGGAAATCAAAACTGAATGAGAAACTCAATTGAAGACAACGAATGTGCAATATCAAATTTTTGAAAATTATGATCATTCTTTTTAGTTTCCTATTTTCGAATGTAAATTAATATTTTATTTTATTCAGATCGTAAAAAGAAAAATCTTTCCTTGTCCTTCTTTAGTCAATTTTTATTTGCTTTCTCTAGACTTATTTTATGTCGTATTTTTTTTGCTTCGTCAACTATCTTCACATACGTATTTATCGTGTTTTTGAACAGTTCGAAGTCCCTTTTTTTATAAATAAATATATGGATTTCCTATCCGGTGAATAAAAAAATTATGATTTCTATAGTCGATTTGCACTTGAATGCGAAGAATTGCTGCGAATACAATGGATCGATCAGTAGCGTCCTCTATCTTGTATTGTTTTTTTAATATTTTCTTTAGTTTTGTCATGTTTTTTAACGGAATTCAGTATCTTAATAATAATTGGTGCATATTTCAATAAAATCTATTAACTCGTCATAAGTTTGTGTATTTTATTAAATCTCTGTTACATTGGCAGATGAAAAAAAAGATGATGAGATGATGAGAAAAAAAGAGAAAGAAAGAGAGAGAGAGATATAATAGAAAATAAGAGAATAAACAAACAAGTCAACATGGAAAAGAGAGGGAATGTTAGTTAGTTAGTTCGTTCAATCGACGAGTTTAAACAAGAAACGATCAGCTATCGTTGAAAAGATATTTTCGATTGAATTTTCATTCCGTTTCATTCGTTTTCTTTGGCAATTATGTTGTTTGTTTATTTGTTTTCGGATAATCATCGTGATGTTTTTTCTTTTCTCCCTATTGAAGTTTTTTTAGAAGAAAAGAATCAATTTTAAGATCAATTATTTCCCTTTTCCCTTAAACTTACAAGAAAGAAAACTACTTATTGATAAAATATACGATGAACAATGAGTAAGTTCGATTTTTATATTCGTGCTGAATCGTTGTTTTGTTGTTGTTGTTGTTTTCTAGTCAAGATACAAGCTCGTCGCAACAATCAGCACGCGGCGGTGTTCAAGATAATTCACGATATCAGAATAAAACTATGGAACAAGGCAATAATAACTCTTATGCCGGTGGATATAATCGTGGTGGAACAACTGCACCCCAACAACAAGTACCTTCTACCCAAGTTTATCGACCTCCCCATATGCAAAATCGAATGAATACGCCGAATGGTAATTTTAGCAATAATAACAACATGTCGGGCGGTTATCGAGGACCTGTTAATCCTGGCACAGGTTATTCTCAGCAAAACTATGGTAATAGCTATGCTGGTGGCAATGTTCACATGCCTCAACAACAAGCTTACTATGGTCAACCACCGCCGCAGATGTATCATCAACCTATGTCAAATAATTATCAACAAATGGGGCATATGGCACGTCCAATGAATCCAGCACAAACGTACGACAATCGTGCCTATGGTCAAGCATCTCAACAGCAAATGCCGATGCAAAATCGATCATTCAATGATATGTCACAAGTACAATCGTCCTACAATCGGCCAAGTCCCAATGATGGAATCAATCAACAGCAATCAGGAGGTCGATGGGACGCAATTCTAGCCGAACGACAAATGTCGACCTACAGTAACAGCAGTAGTAATAGTTCATATCAACGACCTAGAGGCGGTGGTGGCGGTGGCGGCTATTCGAATAACTATAACAATCGAAACAACGGTGGTTACGGCGGACAACGTGACAATAACTACAATCGACGTGACCAAGGTTCGAATAGAGCGTATCATTCGCATGTTGGCGGTCAATCAGGTGACATGATTGGTGCCGACTGGAATACACCATTGCCGCCTAACCCTACTCTCGAAAGGTAAACATTAAAACGAACGATTTCCGTTTCGAAACCAAATCTTTTCAGAGAATTATTCGGTGTCAAACCAACTGGCATTCATTTTGAATTGTACGATGATATTCCTGTAGATACATCACATATGGACTATCCGCCAATAAATTCAGTTCGTAGTTTTTGATTTGCTTTTGTTCTAAATTCGTTCGATGAATTCTTTAGTTTGAGGATTGTGATTTTGGTGAAATTCTCAAAAATAACATTGCTCTTGCAAATTACGGTAAACCAACGCCTGTGCAACGTTACGCCATGCCGACGATCTTGCGTCGACATGATTTAATGGCTTGCGCACAGACTGGTAAGATTTTCGAAGGAGAAGAAAATTCTTCGAGTGTCATCTGTGGTTATTAGGTTCGGGCAAAACTGCTGCATTTTTGCTTCCGATATTGCACATGATCTTCCAAGAAGGTCCAGTACAAAATCCTCCGAATGATGCCCGAAATCGAAAACAATATCCGCTTTGTCTCGTCTTGGCGCCGACTCGTGAATTGGCATCACAAATTTACGACGAAGCACGAAAAGTAGAAAGAAGAAAAAACAAACAAACTTAAATCGAACTGCTTGTTTTTTTTTGTTTAGTTTGCTTATCGATCGATGGTTCGTTCGTGCGTCGTTTACGGTGGAGCTGATGTTGGATTTCAAGCTCGAGATCTCGAAAAAGGCAGTCATATATTAGTCGCTACTCCAGGCCGTTTGAATGATTTAATGCAACGAGGTCGTATCGGATTAGCTAACATTCGGTATAGAAGATTTCATTCTCTTTTTTCAATTTTCGTTTTTTTTTCTTCTTAAAGATATTTGGTATTGGATGAAGCTGATCGTATGGTAAGTCGAAAGAAAATCTTTTGTTGAGAAAAATATTTAATTTGTTTGTTTGTTTTTTAGTTGGACATGGGCTTTGAGGTAATGATGAATTGTGTATGTTGTATTTTTTGCATAAATTTGTGTCTGATAGCCGCAAATTCGTGAGATTGTGGAACGTTCAGATATGCCATCTACGGGCAAACGTTTAACTTTAATGTTCTCTGCAACTTTTCCCAAACAAATTCAGGTTCGATCAAAGAAAAGAAGACGAAGGGAAAACAAACTGATTTTTCTAGGAATTAGCACGTGATTTTCTTCATGATTACGTGTTTTTGGCCATTGGTCGTGTTGGTTCAACGTCACAAAATATCACACAAAAAATCGTTTGGGTAGAAGAAACCGAAAAACGTTCATTTCTCCTCGATTTACTGAATATTCAACCGGGTAGAAATCTCGAATAAATCGAAATTGTTTTTATTTTCACATCTTTTGACTTCAGACGCATTGACATTGGTCTTCGTCGAAACGAAAAAAGGCGCTGATATGCTCGAAGATTTTCTCTACAATCATCAATATGCTGTCAATAGCATTCATGGTGATCGTTCGCAAGCTCAACGTGAAGAAGCATTGCGATCATTTAAAAGCGCTCGAACACCAATTCTCGTTGCCACAAGTGTTGCAGCTCGTGGTCTCGATATTTCGTAAGCGTGATGAATTGTAATCGATTGTCGACGAATTTGTATTTCTCTAGAAATGTTAAACATGTCATTAACTTTGACTTGCCAACAGATATCGATGAATATGTTCATCGTATCGGTCGAACAGGTCGTGCGGGTATGACTGGTAAGACTATTCGAATGAAAGGATGCTTTCTTGCGGTTTATTAAACGAGATTTCTTGTGTTTGTTCAGGTCAAGCAACATCTTTTTTCAATGAAAAAAATCGCAATATTGCCAATGATTTACTTGATATTTTGGGTGAAGCACATCAAGAAGTACCTGAGTGGCTCGAAGGTTTGACGAGAGAAACACGAAGAGAAAACTACGCCAAGAGAAACTACGGTGGCAGTGGTGGTCGACGGTAGAAACCATTTCTTTTCTCAAAATAACATTACAAAACTTCGTTTGTTTGTTTATTCTAGAGGCAATTTTGGCGCACGTGATTACCGTAATCCAGCACAATTACGTGGAGGTCGAGGCGGTGCTGGTAGTAACAATGGTAATGGAACACATCGAGGCGGTCATTCAGCAGGTGGATATAACAATCGTCAACAGCAACAATGGGATGGCGCCAATGGTAGTACCGGTGGACACACATGGAACAACGATCGTCAATCGGGCGGTGCTGGCGGTTATGATCGTTATCAGCAGCAAAATGCGGCCGGTAACGGAAATCGTCAAGCAGATCCAAGTTGGTGGGACAATACGTCATGAAATATATCGATTTCTACGAAAAAAAACAAACAAACTAAATTGACTAACATCTTTCCTCATGACGTTTAATCTCATTCATCATCAACAATCAAACCTTTCGCACGTGATGCCACTTTTTTCTGTTCGTTTCGTTTTTTCTCTTTGACCAAAAGAACTGTTTTTTGTTCTCTGTTTATTTGTTCATGTTATGTTCGTTTCATTTCCATATGGATACACACCTAACGCAGGACCGACACGAATTCGCTCGTTTCTTTTTCACTTCATTTTCCTATTTGCGCGAATCGTGATGGTTCATCGGTCAACTATCGATTTCAAGCCCAATTCTCTCTCTTTGTTTGTTTATTTTAATGTTTCTCTCGTTCTATCATTGTCATTTTTTTTCTTTTTTCTCGGCATATTTTCTCTTGTTCGTTCATCGAGTATATGTGTGAGCGTTTAGTAAAAACGATGATACATTTATTTTTTTTTCCGAGATCATATGTTTGAAAAACAATGATTTCGAGCGAGAGTGCCATTATTTTATCTTTTAAGACGCGCATAGAGGCGTCGCTTGAGAAGTTTGGATGTTAAATTATATAAAACAAAATGAATGAGATATAAAAAAACACAATAAAAAAAACCTGATTAAAAGAAGAACATTGAAGTATAATATTCTAATTATTACTTTCTTTTTTCTTAAAACGAATGAATGAAAAGAATATAAAAATATCTAGAAAATTAATAATGTTGCCACGTCGGCACAGTCATTTACAATCAAGGACAAGACTATCGACTTAAGTAGGTTGTTGAGCTTGGTATCATCTTGATACTTGCCACGTTGCTAATGATCGTAACGAGTATATAAAAATCGGCGAGGAAATTTTCAACTTCATTCGGCTGCGTTCTCATTAGTAACATGGCATTATTTTACAGTTCATTAGTATGTTTTCTTGTCGTAATGGCAGCGACAAATTCAGCAAAAGGTGCTAGCTATATGGATAATGAATTACCATCGAAATATTATGTGACACATGAAGCTTGGTTTAATATCTCGATTCGAGATTCGAAAACATCGAATAAACCGATTAAAACAGGACGAATTGTACTCGGTTTATTTGGGGATATTTGTCCGATGACAGTTACAAATTTTATTACAATTACCAAAGGTCTTCGACGAGGAACTGTACGTATTGAAAAAATTATTTTCTCTGAAAATATTACAAATGTTTGACTTTATAGGAAAAATATACTTATAAAAAAACACCTGTTCATCGTATCGTTCGAGATTTTGTCATTCAAACAGGTGATTTTACAAATGGCGATGGAACTGGAGGTATAGATAGTGAATTTCTATGAATTCGAAAGATAGTTTACATCATGAATTCGTTTTCTAGGCAAAAGTATCTATGGCGATAAATTCATTGATGAAAATTTCATATTAAGTCATCGTTCACCTGGTTGGGTATCCATGGCTAATTATGGCAAAGATACCAATGGATCACAATGGTTTATTACTCTGGTTCCTGCTCGATGGCTTGACGGACATCATGTTGCTTTTGGAAGAATCATTTCTGGAATGGTAAGAAAGATAGATAGATAGATAGATAGAAAATAAATATTTCATTTGTTTTCGTTGTTTCTGTTTTGTAGGATTATGTTTATGAATTAGGCGAATTAGAAACATACAAAGGCACAAGTATTCCAAGGAAATTCGTTGTTATTGATGATTGTGGTTTAAATGATATCACAAAATACGAACTTTCAAGTGAACAATTAGGTTCCTATTCTGATTTAGTCGCTAGTTCTTAGATAAAACAATTTACATTCTATTTACGTGTGTGTATGCTTTCTCTTTTTTTTCTTCAAATAATAAATCATTTGATTCGTTTTCGTTTTTTCTCATGAATATCATGTGATTGCGTTAGTCAGCTGTACTTCGGATAAAAAACCTGTCCTATGGCTAAGCAAATTGAGATAAGTGCGATATCAGTACATTTCTGCTTTTTTAATCTTCATTTTACATAACTGCTTTCTCTTCTTTCTCAACATCATGACATCGAGTATATTTGCCGGTCTTATTTTTCTTGGATTTATCTTGCCAATCGTTGCGCAAGTTAATAATCTACAACAACTCTATGAAAACCAAATTCAAAAAGAATTCTTTGCTTCGAATGTCTATTTAACATTTGCTCATCGTTTAGCAACTCGTGGTGTTTATCATGGTTTTGCAAATTTCTTTTTCGAATCAGCCGAAGAAGAACGAGAACACGGCATGAAATTATTAGATTTCTATAATATTCGTAATCGTGAAATATCATTACAACAAATAAACATCGATGATGATCTAGCTAGTATGACAGATTTGACAAAAATCATCGAAAAAGCCAATATATTAGAACAAGATGTTTATAACAATCTGATTGCAGTTCGACAAGCTGCAAACAGTGATCGAGATTATCCAACTGCTCATTTTATTGAACAGCAAATGCTTGAAGAACAAACAACAGCTTTGAAATACATGAACGATTTAGTTGCACGTATTCAGCGAAATGCAAATAATTCAACAATTGTTTTACAAATGTTGGATCAAGATTTAAGAAAGAAACAAGTGAAGAAAGCATAAGCAAAAAAAGCCGAATTTATTCGAGATTATTTTCTTTTCTTTTTTTGTTCTTTATTTTAAAATAAAACAAAAAGACCTTGTCTAACAAAGCAAAGAAAAGATACAATATGTGTACATATCTATGTATGTACGTGTGTTAATCTTACTAAGATAAAGATGTGAAAAAGAAATGACAAAATACATAATTCTTTACTGTTTCATTGTCGGCAAATGAAATTTGTACGTATCTACTGTTGAGAAGAAAGATAAAGCTTTCTATATTTTTTCTTATCTCGTTAACGATGATTGGCGTCATGAGATACTTTCGCTAGTATTATATTTTCAGATAATAAATATACTGGAAGTATGTCTACTGACTATGCATTGTTTATTATCATTGTACCAAATGATTTTGATCTTGTCAATTCACGTGACAATATCGAAAAAACAGTTGATTTAACAAAACAAGAATCGAGTACAGTATGTATTAAAAAATGAGTGAAGAATATTCTAAATATTTCTTTTTAAAAGTCATCTTTGAATACAATATCTGCATTGGTAGTATCGACGACAACAATGAGTCAAAATGCTGTACCATCAGTTAACAATACAGGAATTCGAGAGAAGAGTGAACCTCCACTAAATTCGATAAATCAATCAGCATTGTGCGTTCTTTTGAAGAACTATACTGAAAGAACTGATCTGGATACAACATGGATGATGTCGGATGATAAGAAAACTTTTCAAATTACATTCTATGTTGAATTTGGTCTTGTTAGCGATGGTATATTACATGATTTAACTAAAATGAATATCGGAATACGATCGGGCACGAAAGTATTCGTTTTACCAACAACAGTTGTTTTAAAAGGTCACATTAATGATAAAGTTGACCAACCATCATCCCGTTCAGATTCAATCATAATTAATAATAATAATAATAATAATGTTCTAAATGATGAATTATCTTTAACAGATAAAGTTTGTAAACGTGTTCATGAATCTAATTTTAAGAAGAGTGTTCGTGCTCGATTAATGGTTCATCAAGTTGTTGCGAGTATTCGAGCATCATCGGCCATAACATTTGATTTTGTTCTACTTATCTGTCTCGCTTCGATGTTAGCAGCACTTGGTCTTTTAGAAAATTCGTCTGTTATCATCGTCGCTAGTATGCTTGTTAGTCCTCTAATGAATCCTATCTTAGGCATTGTTTTCGGGCTTTCGATACGTGATCCTTCATTATGGAAACGTGGTCTTCGTAATGAAACAATTGGATTGATCATTTGTATCACTTGTGGTTTTGTTATTGGGTAAAAATTATACGACGATGAAGTTTGAATCTGACTTTGGCCTTCTGTCTGTCTGTAGATTATTTACAACTATTTGGGAGACACGATGGGGAAGTTCATCAAGTTTTCCGACATCAGAAATGAGATCACGTGGTGATGTTAAGCGTCTATGGGTGGGCATACTTATTGCTCTGCCAAGTGGGACTGGTGTTGCACTTTCTGTTCTCGGTGGAAATACAGGTAAGAATCTTCAAAAGTAAAAGGCAGAATTTTATTTATTTTAAATTAGGTTCACTTGTTGGCGTGGCAATATCTGGTATAGACTTGCTCGTTTCTCAAAAATACGTATAAATTGATAAATAAATTTTGTCTATTTCCTAGCTTCTCTTCTACCACCGGCTGTCAATTGTGGACTCCTGTTTGCTTATGGATTTCTTCGAAGAATATTGTCGAATAATTTCGATTTAACTTCATTTTCTCTTTGTACAAATACTTCGAACAATAGTTATCAACCTCTTTACACGTGCAATATTCCGAGCGAAGCAGCAGTCTTAGCATGTTGTAGTTTATTATTAACAATCGTGAATATAATCTGTATAATAATCATGGCATTGATTATTTTACGTATTAAAGAAGTCGTTCCACTTCATCAACCAAATAAAGATATATCAAATTTCTTTCATTATGATGTTAAAGTAGCACGTGATTATAACAAAACAATTCAAGCGAATGAGTGGACTTTAACGAATTTAAATACAATGAATCCGCAGAAATATCATTTAACACAATCGATTGTCAATCGATGGAAAACATTTAAATCGCCATCGAAAAATGTTGATGCTGAATCGAATGATTGTAAAAATGATTCGTTAACGTCTCAAGATAGGGAATCGACACGGAAATTATTTCGATTAAAAACATTTGCAAGTGAATATGATCTTGATATTTTCAATCGAAATGATTATGATTTAACTAATTGTGAAAGTGAAGAAAAAGTTCGTCTTCTCGTTTGTGATTTAATCGATATGTGTCAAGAAATACCATCGGTTTTCGTTGATCTCTATCGTTTACAACCATCATCAACGACGGACAATGAACATCTGACATTCTATGAAGAGATTATCGAAGTTTTACCACCTAAATGGTTTCAATTATTTAAATATGAACGACAACTTCGTCATATTAAAGCATGGCCATCAACATTCAATCGATCATATTCAATACGTTCACATCAATTAAAAATGCACGAAAACTCCCTCGCTGAATTAAACAATCCGAAGAAGAAAACTACTCGAACGTCTATTATTCGACAGACGCCCGTACCTGAAACAAATAATCTTTCATCAAACATCGACACACCCATCCAAGGCACACGTTTCCGTATAATGAAACCAACAACATTAACATCGACTGTGAATTTATTTGGAAATGAATCAGAATTGATTTAAAGGACTGTTTGTTGTATATAAGAATTTGATTTCAAATGAATAAAAATCTGATTTATAACGACCTCTGTCACAAAAATTCGCTCACCATTTGTCATCTGCATCTGCCAGCATCATATGTTTTTTATGAATATTTGCTTGTTCTCACGATTCTATCGATCGTAAAATAATTGATGTGAAGATTAACAACGAAAAAAAACAAAGATTTTCATTTCTAATCATTGTTCCATCACTTGTTCAACATTCAAGAACAATAACAACAACAATTGAATCAATTGTTATTTATATTTACCTGCACGTGTATATAGATGGTATTGAGGTCAATTTTTCAACAAGAGAAAAAATAGGTAGGTTAAGTATTTGATTATTGAAAACAAATTTTTTTTACCTTGACATCAGTTGAAATGTATTTCACAATTTGATTGTTTGGTTTTGACCATACTGATGGTATCCAGGATATTTTGTGTAGGCGATGTTTGTTTTTTATAACTAAAGTTTTTATCAAATCAAAACTGACGAGAGAAAAACAGTGTGAGTTATCATGTTTAGGCGTATGGGTTTGAAATTATTTATTTAGCGTGGTAACACAGATAAGCATGAAGTGTATATCATCTTCTTATATATATATAGACAAAGTCATATGATAGATTTACGTATGTTTCACATTATTCGTGACAAATATTCAAAGATTGAATTTATTTGTCGACGTATTTAAGAATTTATTTGAAGGAATGACTTTCGTTTTTCTTCTTTTAGATGTATTGAAAAAGATAAAACAGAATAGAAATTTACCAAACAACAGTAACAATGTCAACTCCTATTACATCGAAAGAAAAGAAAAAAGTTCCGTCATCATCTAAACGACAGAACAGAACAAATCCAGTTGAAATAGTCAAAGTAGTTCTAATCGAATCAATGACAATTGATTGTCAAACATATTTTCTCTCTCTGCTTAGCGTAATCGAAAAGTTGAATTAAAAAAAGCTGATCTTATCCCATTATTGAGTCGTTTTGAAGGTGAACTTCAAGCGAAAGATATTGCATTAGCTGCACTGAAGGTAAATCATTGTCATTCGAGATTTTCTCTCTTTCTGTTTCTTTTAAATTTTAGTCGGAAAAATTTCAATTGATTTTATCTATTTTTCAAATGAGTCATTTCAATCAGCAAACAAATCCTCATCTCGCTTTATTTCGTGATAGTGAACATGTCCAAGAGGGCATATTGAATACGTCTAGTCTTATGAAAAATCTCTATGAAACACGTCTCGCCGAAGTTATTATTCAACAAAATAGACAAGTTCAAGCTTTGAAAACAGAACTTCAATTAATGCAAAAGCAATGTTTAACGGTACGATCGTTTTCGTCTTTAGATTCTATTTTTGTTTTTTTAGCTCAATGAACAACTAGAAAATGAGAAAAAGCAGAGAATTCAATTACAAAAATATCGGAAACAACTACAAACTTGTGAAGAAGAAAATCTTCAATTAAAAAACGAAGTAAACCTTTAAAATAAAGATTCTAATTAACACTTCTAATTTATTTTCTGTAGCTTCAAAACACTAAATTACATAGCAACGAAGTAGAACAACAATTAATTGAGATAACGAAACTACTTGAATTTGAACATGAACGTCATAAGAAATTTGTTGTTCTTCTATTGAATGAACGTCAAGCAGAAAATAATCATCATAAACAACAATTGAAACGATTGACAACGAACCATTTAAAGTAGAAAATTCGTTCGAGGAATTCATTTTTTTTAAAAATATGATCCCATTCTAGTACTGATACTCAACATGAAACTAAATTTAAAGAATTAGAAACGAAATACGAACAAGAAAAACAAGTTTTAGTCGAACGAATTCAACAATTACAAAATGAAAATGAACTTTTAATCAAAGAGAAAAAACAACAACAACAATCTATATCAAAATCTCAGACAGTTATCAATTCTACCACTAATGTATCTCCGACAGAAACAACAAGAACTGATAATGCAGTTTTAATGCGATTGAAAACGAGTTCACCATCATTTCTAACACGAACTCAACAAGTCTTATCAATGACAAATTCAGCATCATCGATTTCTCCAGGTTCACAACGTCGCAGTCTATTCGTACGACCGACATCGAACGTATCTTTGTCATCATCAGCACCCGAACATACTTTTCAAACAATCAACAGTACACGTTTAGCTAAGGTGGCACAACAATTTATGAAACCAACAATACCAAATCCATCAGCTAAACAAACAAATCAAGTAAATTAATGTTTTGTCATTTGTATCTATAATCATGTCAGAAATAGTTAATAAATGTTTTTCTTTTCGAATTTGTTCTTCACAGAACGTAGTTCTCTAGTTGTGCATTGTATTTTATTCCACTTATAGACTAGTTTTGCATCCGAATCTAGAAATAATAACGTGCAAACGTTATTAGAAACTCTTCAAACAGGTAACCTGTTTCTCACTTGCAATCCTAGTGTGTGTGCGTGTGTGTTTCTATTTTCTACAAATATAAAACACTGAACCCTCATTTGTTCACTTATTTACATTTGCATCTACTAACACACTTCAGCAAAAGAAAATATTTGACAGAATGGAGATTTTCTTGTGAAAGCACGAGATCATTTTCATATATTTATAGTTACCAAAAATCGCATCAAAACTGCATTAATAACTGCCACTGAATCATCATCATCGGATAATTTAATTTTTCAAGCAACGGAAACAGGAAATGCGGGTAATGATGTTTATTTTGAGAATGTCGGCTTGGTTTCTCAAGAATAAAATCGAAATGTTCTAGAACAATTGCATAATTTACTTCAGCATGGTTCAAATCCAAATAGTCAGATGATTGATGGAAACACCTGTCTTCATATATCAGCTTCTCGCGGCTATATTCTGTTCGTAGTTTATGCTCATCATCGAAAACAAAAATTATTGTCGTTATTTTGTTTAGATGTATTCGGCATCTACTTCAGTTCGGTGCTAATCCCAATCAAGAAAATGATCTTGGTGTAACTCCATGGAATAACTTATTTCTTTTGAATGAAAACATGCAATTCGAATGTTTGCAAGAATTCATGACTAATTTCGAAATCTTGGTAATTGTAAAAGGAAAATTTGAATAAATATCTATGATCTTGTTTTAGCCGCCCGTTGATCTGATATTTGATGCTATTGAAAAGAATCGAATGAAGATATTTGATCATTTATTCGTAGTCTTCCAAGAACAATTCAAAAACGATTCTCCATCTCTTTTTTGTTTGATACGATTTGCATTGAGATCGGCAAATACAGTAAACATCTTGTTCGTATTATTTTTCTTTACGAATCAATTTCTCTTCATAGCATTTTCTCCAAAGTATCGTACATTTAATAACTGTTCAAGATTTATCTCAAATAATCGATTCAAATACATTTATTTCAAATCAATGTCTAACATTTTTATCATCATTAGAAGATCAAGAAGATACCCGTATAGATCAAACTAAACCAATCAAATCCATGATTTGTATTTCGTCATCGAATGATGAACGACGATTTTCTTATGCTATTGGCTTTGTTTCAATTACAACGAACATATCGTGGCTTGAACTTGAACGATCATGTGGAAAAATATATCTTGATCATGTAACACAACTTGAATCGCCATTCGGCTATGAAAATTCTCCACTTGGCTATGCAACGAATAATATCGATACAATAGCGCTTGGTAAATTACAAAACTAATAGGATCAATCTGTAAAAAAAACAAAAGAATCTTCTCCTAGGTCCAATAAAATGGCATTACCAAGATAGTCCAAATGACGATGTATCGATACCCTATGCGATTGCACGAGATCATAACACAATAATAATCAATTTAAAAGGTTCGTAACAACAACAACAAATCTACTAAATTCAAATAATCATTTGTATTTCTACTACTAGGTCTTGATACCAATTCAACAGAAAGTTTAGCTTACAATTATTTTATTCCCAATCAAAATTTAAAATTATTGATTCGAACTGTAAATCGAATTCGAATGTAAATCTCATCTTATTCTGTCTCTAGATTGATCAACATACATGCGTGGGCATACACGGAGTTGCTTATCTACAAAAGAGATCTCTACTCAAAGACTTAATGAAATATATGGCACGGCCAGTCGCACATGCAACAAGTCCAAAATTTAAAATAATTCAATTCGAATTCGAAATAATCACTAGTTTGGATGATTGCATCGACAGACTTCTTGAACATGGTTAGATAAATAGAATAAGGAGAAGAAAAAATAAGAAACGAAATAAAATAATTGTTCTTCAGATTTTCTTCGTTTTAATTCATGGAAATCAACAGATTTTCCATCGAATTATTCAACAAAATTTCTACTGTATTTGATCAATATACACAACAGTACTGGAAACGATATGATTAATCTTCTATTAAATGGTGAAACTGTTTCAAATGTTTGTCAGAAATTTTCTTATACTAGAGAAGATAATCCCAGTAAGCGTCTTTTCAACGAATAAAAACTGGTTTTTGATTGTTTCAAATCAGATTCGACATTGACCTATTACTTTCCATCGGTTTTTCATTTGTGTGTTACAACAATTAAACGTATAGATACGGGAATTTATAAACGATTCAAATGGATTCCATTCAAAATCGATGGACCACCATGGAATGGCGTTCTTAAACGTCATTTATGGAGACGAATGGTTGATATGTATGTCCGAATGAAAATCATTTCGAATAGATTTATTCTATTTTCGGTATAGAAACATACGTGAAAATCGATCCACAGATCAAGAACTTCTGAGTACGATACAATGGATAAGCAATGTTTGGCAACGATATAACGAATGTTTACCAAAAGTCAGTCTTCAAGATGCAGCTATTGGACCAGCATTATTTTTCGATTGTCCTATGAATAGAGAGGCTATTTTCGAGTAAGTTATCTCGTATGGTAAAATGAGAATTCTTTGAAATTAATTTCCTAGATGGTTACAAACAAAATGGAATACAATCATTGCGCCACTTGTACGAGAATATTCAATGAATAAACATAATCAATCGAGAACAAAAGAGTCCAAAGCCATAGCTCAATCGTTACGAGATCATCATTTTCAAGATAGTTCACAATATGAAGCTGCTGTAGGCAGATCACTTTATACTTTATTACAACGAGCTGTTTCACGTGATTGTACATTGACAGGAGATGGTAGAAACGATTTCTTTGAAATGATCGATATTTTAACCAATTGATTTATGATTATTTTTTCGTAGAAAAAGAACAATATCTACTATGTTTTATTGGTAGTCGAGTCGGAGGTAATAGTGGTTCATCAACAGCATCAAGTCGTGTTGGTAGTCCACAATCATCGATTCATAGTGATTTTATTACTGTAAATTGGAATGATGAAAGATCACCTATAAACTGATTTCTTCACGATCGAATAGATGTTGTTTTGATATATTTGTGTTTGAATTTAGACATAGTTTTGATTTTGAATTTTTTTTCCTTCGTGCACTCATCTTTTTTATCTAAGCGATTGATTGTTTGTTTGCTTTTGTAAGAAAACAAACGACAAATCTCAAGAGTACATACTTCTAAAAGTCTGGAAGTTGATGAAATTTTATCATATCAACAATTTGCAAGTTATTGTATTGATATGCTAAAGTAGATCTGTTTTCATGTCAAATGTGAAAATAAATCCGTTGATCACTTTATCCTTGAAGTGTTTACCTGTATTCTAAAGAATACAATAGATATTAATCATCATTCAACAATAACTATCTTACAGTTACGAGTATTATTTGATTAGTTGAAGTTGGTTTCGCTTTTTTTCCTTCTCCTCCTCTTCTTCATTGTCAAGTAGTTGTCAAAAGAATTGAGTACTTGTCTTAACTTGGCTCAAAAATCTATTCTTGTTTATAGAACTGTGATTGAATTCATGTGCATCGATGTATAGTATTTATTGTTGCTATTTGTTGAATATTTTTCATAAGTCACTTGAGAATCAGATATTAGTTTATTTAGTCGCATTGTCGAAGAAAATTAAATATCTGTGTGCTTTCTTCCGTTGAGTTCTTCTATGTTATTCATCCATCGATTGTCGATTCTTTGTTCTTATGTTTGTGTATGTGTGTGTGTGTCTCTCATGAGAAAAAGGAAATATTCGTTTCGATTAATCCAAATAAGATTTGTCACATCAAAGACATTTTATTCTGTTGACCAGTATTCGCACGAGCACATGTCGATGTTCATTTGCCTATTTCAACAATTAGCGAAAGCTAAGACAGATAGTCAAATACAGACAAGAAAAAGAAAAAGACAAAGTCCATCCTAGCCGCACACGCAATATTGATCAACACCTTTTTTGTCTTCAAGACACACGAACATAAACAAATGCCGACACATAAGCATCTCGACTCGATAATAGCCGAGTAAATAACTGTTTGTGTTTATAATCGAATTCGCCAGTCAAGTGCATTTTCATTTCAAATATTAAAAAAAGTTTTCTTTTTCTCTTTTGCTTTATGCATAATCAATTGAGTGGACCGCTTTTTTTCCTACTTTGGTGTGTGACGTGGGAGAATGAAATGTGTGCATAATCGAATAGCAATAATCATAGGTTGATTTCTATTATGAGCATTTGTGATCTGTCGTCTGTATCCACTATCAATCATCATGCTTTTTCTTTCGTTGATCTCGATTGTAATGAATAGATGTGAAGGCAAAATCGTTCAATTCACCTTCTCGCTCACTTGATTATCATTCGATTTTTGCTCTTATGATGAAATCATCAAAACGCGACGACGCGTACCGGGCGATAATTTCTTTTCTTTCTTGACGATACACACACGAAAATAGAAGACTTCTTTTTGTTTTATGAGATTACATAGACATGAATGTGTTTGAACATGATAGGGTTTATCGATGCACGACCAACCGATGAATAAAGGATCAAAGTACATGTAAATAGATCAGTAGAGACAAATGCCTGTTGCCAAAAGAAAAAGATGAAGTGTTAAATTCCATTAATCGAAAGTATGTGCGAAAAACGATCAACACTAAATAAACGATCGAGTGTTGTTCGAAAGTGAACACACACACACATCAAGAATTAGCTGCTTTGCTTTGCCTTTCTTAATTAGTAGAAGTCAGTGGGAATTCATCATTGTACTCAATTGTTGGTCAAGAACTCTTAAACAAACGAACAAAATATGTTGTTTATATCTTGTCGAAGAGAAGAAAATTTCATGTTTGTGTTAACCATTCATTCATCGGATTTGTTCCATTGATCCAGATCGACTAGTTTCTTTAACTGGAATTTATGCTTGAGTTTATATATGCGGAACAGATCTTTTCAAAAAATAAAAATGCATGCCGCTTACCAGTGCTCTTTTATTCTTCTCGTTTTTATATTTATATACTGAACAAACGAACTATTCGTAGTGAAAGATTGATGAGTTGAAGGAAATTCTCTTGAGAATATGAACGATGCGCTACACAACACAACAAATCCGACTAGAGACGAAAAGAGAAAATCTTCGCTGACGAATATAAAGAAATGAGTTTGGTTGTGACATTAACTTTTAACTTCGACAGTAATTCATCAAATTATCAATCGTTAACAAGAAGAAAAAACGCATGTATGAAAATATATAATTAAAAAGAATTTTGAATATAAAATAACCAGTCTCCTATTATTCATAGATGTCAAAAAAAAAGAGAATTATTTCAAGTAATACACATGCACACTCCATCTTTTGTATGATTTGATTGATTGCTAAATAGCATTATGAAAGCTGAAGTTAGCTTTTTATAATTCAGGCAGAATCAGTTTTTTTTTAGTCATTGATGAGAATTCTATTCAAAGTTTTTTTCCTCTCGCTCTCTCTCTCTCGCGCGCTCTCGTCTTTTTTCTTCGTCTTCTTCTTCTTTGACATGTCGCACATTAAATCGTCGTCTACCAATCAATCTTCGTCTCAAATTTGATTGGATGTGACACACTTTGCTTTTACTGATGGTAACGTCAATGTCGTCTTCTTCTTCTTCTTCTTGTTTCTCTTTTCCACCCTCAATTCATCCAAGTGTCGACTCATTCCATCACGATTCCAATAGAAACACGAGTTCTCTTCGAGTATTGTGAGTCGAGACGTCAGTAATAATTTTTCATTCATTCCCCATTAAAAAAAGACCAGAGCGAGAGGAAAAAAAGAACAAAAAAGAAATTTCCGATGGTACATCAGCATGAACTGAGTTTAGTTCTTCTCTCTTGTTCTTGTTCTTGCATGAGACATATTAGCTTTAGTACTTTTCTTTTTATCTCGGCCAATCTCCAACCTGCAAACATTTTCTTTCTGTGTGTGTGTGCGTCTCATTGTCGACAATATTCTCCAGCACTCGTCTTTTTACTTGTTCTTGCACACATCTACGCGTATAATCGCCCACGAGCGTGCAAGCAAAAAGAAGAAAATCCTTCTTCTTTTTTTTCTTCTTCTCCTTCGTTTGCTAACGGAGAAGAGACGAAAAGGAAGAAAAAAAAAGAGAGCAAGAAAGAACAACTCGATTGCTGACTGGTCGAGAGTAACCGTTCACATTAAAAGTAATTACAAGTGTTCGCTTGCCTCGTCGTTAGTTCTCTCTTTCTCTTTCTGTGAGCAACAGCCTCTGTTTTTCTCTTTTTTTTCTCTCTATCTCTCTCGCTCTCTCTCTCTCTCTCTCATCGTCTTCTTGTTTCTCTTTCTCATTTTTTTCTTCTTCTCTTCTGTGCATAGAAAAGAGAGAAAGTGCGAAAAGGTGAGACGTTTGCGCTCGCGGATAAAGATTGACATCCAGAAATCTATCAAATCATATACATCGATCACGTCACATATTCCTATTAAATTCGACAGATATAAAACGTATCCATTACACGCTTCGAGTCGACAAGCAAGACGTAAATAGAACACGAGACAAGGCAGACAATTATAGATAGAAGAGAAGAAAAAAAAACAGTAGCGAACGAACGAGCGAGCGAGAGAGAGAGAAAAAAAACAACTGTGCTGTCTTGTTTAATGAATGATAATCTTTACCAATCGATCTTTTTGTTTCTAGCCATTTTCGTCAAACCGACAAATAAATTAGTCATGTCGTCCTGAACACGTCGATTTCGATAGATCAATGGCTGCTCAAAGGGTAATTTGTGTGATGTCATTTTTGACATTCAATCGATGATAAGATTTATTTACTTATTTATTTATTTTTGATATATATATATTTAGTTACTCACAGACACAAATGGATCTTACTATGGAAATGATACTGGCAATTTTCCAACTACTACAACAACAACAAATGGTCCCGATGCTAGTACCAATCTTTATCCTCCGACATTTAATACTGAAACGTCTCCTCAACCATCGATTGCTCATAATTTTCAAACCCTTCTCGGACCTATCAATGACTCGTCATCAACTGTCAATCATGTGAACAGTGTGAACACCGATAATCAAGTTAAACAACACAAGGATATGATATATAGGTAAATCAATCGATAGTTGCAAAGAAAACTTCGTCAGATAGAACCCGATTTTGTTAATCTTGTTAGTCGTTATACAAGATAAATGGCTTCTCATTTTCGTTCGTTTTTGTTTGTTGTTGATGATGATAATAATGACGACGACGAGAAAGTCGTTGAGCCGAATCACCTTCGAGCTAAACTATTCAATAGATATATTTTTGCTTACATACATTGACATACATATTTTTTGTATATACGGGCGAAATTTCGAAACCGATCATTATCTTCACGCTTGGTGTGTTTTTGCTCTTGCATTTTGACTTTACTTTCCGTTTTTTCTTACAATCGATGACAATAGTAGACATATATCTTCGAAAGAGCATTTACTGTCAAAATAAAACAAAAACGAATTCAATTGTTCCATAGCAATACACAGAAATTAATAGAAACAAACAAGATTTATATCAGAATTAAGAGAGCATAGAAGCGCACGCTTCATAGATTTATTTCTTTGTTAATCAGCTTGTTCGTTTCGGCTGGTTTATCTTTCTAATCACTCGGTTGGTTGCTATCTCTTCGATAAAGTTGCTGTTCTACTATTGTGTGTCGATGGCCTTTGTGTATTCGTTAGTGCATACCACTGACTAACTAATAATCAATCGATAGACAAAACTAGTTCTCAAGAAGAAGAAGAAAGAGAAGTACAGATGTATACAAACGAGATCTTTTTTGTTCTCTATTTTTAACCTTATCATCTTATTGGGCATTCTTTTTCTTTTTCTTTTCTTTTCTTATTACTCTTCTCAGTTACAGTTACACGATGTACGGTTGTATGTGTTTATTGAGAGAGAAAGAGAGAGTTTTCTTTCTCTTCTCTTGAAGTTCTCATATGTATATGACAGTGATTGATGATCATTACGCCTGCTGTTGCTGTTACTCTTTCATCGTCTGCCAAAAAATTATAGTAAAATACGTTTTACGATCATAACTCGATAGACATTAATTTTTATTGGTTCTTTTCTTCTTCTTCTTCACCGTTATGATCATTATTACTCAGATGTAAATTGATATGACCGTCATTGAAATACAAAGGTATCAAGAATCTTTCTCTTTAATTTTCGAATAAGAAAATTGCTCAAAGCTACAAGCGTAGAGAATGACAAAATATAAAAGGAAACGAAAATGATAGATCGATTTCTTGATGTTTGATCATAATTATAGGTCAATAATGCAAAACGAGATAAGATAGTCGTCTTTTATTTTATAATAATTTTCTTTTTCGATTTCAGTCATCCATTATTTCCATTATTGGCGTTGATATTCGAAAAATGTGAATTAGCAACTTGTACACCAAGAGATCCCGGTGGTCCGGGCGATGTCTGCTCATCGGAATCATTCAATGATGATATTGTTGAATTTACTAAACAGGTAAACTTTCTCGATAATGAATTTTCTTTCGCCCGTTTTGTTTTATTATTATTATCATCGTACTGAGATTAGACAGAGAGTTCAATTGAAGTACATCAGGTTTACAATATCGAATCGAACTACTGTTTATATGTGTTATCACAAGATGAACGTCTGATAAGGCACTTGAACAAGAAAATAAATGAAAAATATATGTTGACTACTGGTCAAAAGTCAATAATAGATCATATATACATGTATACGAGTTGACGATTATGACCCCCTCATTCTTGTCAGATTGATACTTGAATGAACAAACTATGATAAGATCTTTTAAGAGCAGCAGCAGCAGCAATAGCAACAACAGCAATAGAAATAGCAATAAGTTGTTCACGTCATACATTTGCAGATGTTGCCAATAAGATATTTCGTTTTATTGTTAAGAAAAAGAAAAACTTATCTTCGAGAATTCGAGTATGTCGTGCCGAGTTTAAACAATATTGTTCAATGTCTTGAAGTGACACATAGTTGAGGTGTGTCTATAATCATAGCATAGTGAGGCACTTATGTTCAATGAATATTTCATCAGTTGATTTGATGAAATGAAAATGCGATTAGGCCTCTCAAAGACATTCTTTATGTCGACATGTACACGTACATATGCATGTCTAATGGTTGTAAGCACGTGCTGTTTGTTGATCTGATCTTATTTAAGATAAAGCAAATGCTCACATCATCCCATGAGCAAATCAGATGATGAACATCTTATCAAACAAAAAAAGAAAGAAAAAGGAAAAATATCGAACAAGTTCGCTTTTTGTATTGTTCAACAAGTGAAAAAGCTTGAGGGTATCATTAAAATGTCATTAGCGTTTCATATGAAGAAGACACTCGAAGAGGAGGTTAAACAAAACTCAACTCATCATTATTTATTCACGCAAATCGAACTAGCAGATTTGTCGTTATTCTTGTGCAACATTTCAGTCTCGATCGACGGAAATGCTTTGTTTCGAAAGCACCTGCTGCTCTTTCTTCGATTCGAAGAATAAGAAAAAATAAATCTAAAAAGACATCGAGAAGGAAATATGTCTGCCTGTCGGCCGACCGCCGAAGAGATTTCCGTTTCTAATAATCGGTCGTTCTTTTCTAGCTTCAAAAAGATCCGAACTTTATTACCAACAATCCTGAATTAGATGATGTGGTATGTTGTTCAATTGCAAAAAATCAATTCGTTGTTTTTTTTTCTACAATTCCAACATCTCGTTTAGATGATTCAAACAATACAAGTGCTACGATTTCATCTGCTCGAATTAGAAAAAGTACTGTATCTTATATGTAGTTCAGAGATAGAAGGCATAGAGAAAAAAAAACATCGATTCATCAGGGATCAGTCGGACATAATCACTATAATCTGTTTTTTCTGTCGACACTTGTCGAGAAAAAGAAAGATTAATCTTAATCAGCAGCTTTGCTTTCGTTTATTTTCTGAGAAAATCTCCGAGACATTTTTTCTTCACCCGTTGACCGATTTATCAGACAGATAAGACAAACATACTCACTAGTAATATCAATCAGCAACAAAAAAAAAAAAAGAAAATTACCAACAAGTCAAGTACAAACTCATTAACAAACGTTTTTTTTTCTTCGTTTTCTGCTCTAATTAGGTCCATGAATTATGCGATAATTTTACTCATCGTTACATAACTTGTTTGAAAGGCAAACTGCCAATGGATCTTGTAATCGATGAACGGGATTCGAATGTTTCATCGTCGAAATCGGGCGACGATGATGATCAAGAAGATGATCAATCGAGTCCGCAACCACCATCGAATTTTCCACCACTGACTTCATCGCGTTCGTCATCCTACAATCAACATAGTCCCGATGGTTCAGCAACACCATCCGGATACAATCTTTCTCATCAACCAAAATCTGTAAGTATTCGATTGTTATTCGTTCTTTTTTTTTGCTTCAACATTATCCGATATTGTGAGATGATGAAGACATACACCTGTTTTATATAAACAATCGAACAATTAAATGAACATATGTAAACAGAAACAGAATTCGAACTCGAGAGCAGACGAAACGATTGAACCTGTTATTCGAAAATAATCATCATAATGTGAATATTTTAGCTTCGTTCATCATCACACTGTTCGTCAATGACAACGACTTCGCAATTGACACCTCTTGTGTCTCCACATCATCTCGGCCATCCATCTCATCATATGTCTCATCATCATCATCTTCAACCGCCACCACCTTTACCACCTTCATCAACACATTTTCAACAACAATTACCTCCACCACACCCGTCGTATTCAAATCATTTAGTCGGTCATCATCCATCATTATTAAATCATTTATCTCAACCGCAACAACATTTTCATCCACAACAAAATCATCATTCAATTCATAACGATGATACACTATCGACACATTCTTCGTCAGATACAAACACTCCAAATCAAATAACAATGGCTAATATGACCAATACTAATAACGGTTATCATGTTCTACATGATAACAACAGTGAAGCGGGTATGTTTTTTCAATTAGAATCTTTCCTGTAATTCATCTCATTTGAGTGCACATACAAAACAAGACGAGGAAGCTAATCACAGATCGAATCTAGGGAGAGAGAAAAAACAAAATAAAACAGAAATAGTAGTCATCGACATTTCATTATTATTAATATTGTCTGCAACATTTACACGCAAGGGAACAGCTATTCTCCAAATCACCCATTCACTTCGATTATTTTCTATGTGTAATTGCGAATAAAAACATTACCAATCTGTCCGCATGTTCATTCTCTTGAGTTTCCCAATGGATACAATTCGATTGATGATGTTCACATGTCTTTTTATTTATTTCATTTTTCTAATCACAAGACGAAGCGAGAGAAAAACGCAAAATATTCATTAAAATTTCAAGCAAACAAAAACACAGCTAAGCAGTTGTTCGTTTGCTTCTTCATTTTCACTCTTACTACTCATCTCATCTTACTTTTTTCTTTTCACAACGAAAAAAAAAGAACATTAATTCAATACATCAACATGTTCGACTGAAAACGAAGAAGACGAAAATAGAAACTCATCTCTGATTTCATAGTCTACGAAAGACAACAACGACTAGTTTATCCTGTTCATTTTCTCTCTATACAGAATACATTTATATGTTAATTATATTCAAATGTTCTTTTCTTTTTCAAACTTAATGTAATATCATAAATCGGCTGTCAAGACGCATTACTCTGTCGCACTGGTAGCAGTAGTAGTAGTACTAGTCTATATATATGTATATACATATATGCATATGTCCTGTCAATCAATCATAATTGCCTGTAAGAATAAATGAAATGAGAAAAGAAAGATGAATATGTTTTAAGTGCATTAGGTTTCACCTTTTGTCATGCCTTCAAGCATTAGAATTGACCTTTGATTTTATTGAAAATTTTGCTGTTTGCTTTTCAGGTGACAATTTCGATAACAGTGTTGGTTCAGGCGGTGACAATACGGGCGGAGATGAAGATGATCTCGATGATAATTCAAAAAAACGTCAAAAGAAACGTGGCATTTTCCCGAAAGTTGCCACAAATATTATGCGAGCATGGTTATTTCAACATTTAACTGTAAAGATTTTTTATAAAATTTGCAAATCATTATCGAACTGATTTCGTTTTGTTTTAGCATCCATATCCGTCCGAAGAACAAAAGAAACAATTAGCTCAAGACACTGGTTTAACAATTCTACAAGGTAAAAAATCACTTTTTGAATATTATTCATGGAATTATTAATAATTTTTTTCTTCTTTCTTCTTATTTATTTAGTGAACAATTGGTAAGTTAAATGTTTAATTCTTTTTTTTTAAACAAAAACAGAGAATTATTCCGATTGGTTAAAAATCACGAACTCGAGTTTTTAACCAATGAGAAAACGTTGAGTTAAGGAGATACAGTAGAACTCATTCGAATGAATGAATGTATATTTACTTTCAATTGAAGACTTGTTGCCATTTGTCGGCTTACTTTGCTTTTTCCTCTTCATTAGTTTGTTATTTCTACATGCCGGCAATAATAATGATCAAGCGTTTTTTTTTTTGTTTTAATATATACAATATATAGATATCTGTTCGATGTATAATCAACATAAAGCAATCGTACGGTCAATTAGGAAAGTAAACAGTTCGTTCACTGATACTATTCGTTCGAATAACGAGCGTAACCAGTGTTAATATAGCGTGCAAAAAGCAAATTAAAGAGAGCGAGAGAGAGAATTCTTTAGGCGTCATCGACATTCTCACGTAGAGTTAAGCAATTGAACTGTCAAAAAGGCATTTTCGTGATAAAATACGATTAAAACAAAAAACAACACACACACACACATACATGTGTATATAGCGGTTCGATTTGTCGCCTAGATGTGTTTGATGGCGTATGAATATAAGCCAGCTGACGATACGCTTGTAGCGGCGAGCATTATCGTGATCATCATCATTATACGCATGCACGCGACTTTTTCATCATCATGTACAAATAGAGAAAAAAAATCGATGAAAAAATGCGAAGATCAAACAAAATGACAGAATCTATTGCGCCAATGTTGATGTTGATGATGATAATGCGTGCAACAGCCGTTCAATCGAACCCTGTCGATGATGATAGGTCACGTTCTGTTTCTATCTCGTATTAAAAACGAGTACCTCGTTAATGATCTTCGTTTATGAGTAAAGATTCGAGAGAAAAAAACATCTGGCCGGATGTTGTTGACAATAATCGATCGTCGCTATCATTAAAATCACATTAGGACATCGAAAAAAAAAGAAAAGAAAACTATCTCAACTTTAGCTATATTAGTTAATCTTGTTTATGTATCGAACATATCTCAGAGGATATGATCATTACTGTATCTACGTTTTGCATGCAAAAGATGGACATCATTTATCATTTTTATTTCTCTTGCGATACGATATTGTAAACAAATCTGTTTATCTTCGTTTGTTGACAGATTTTCGAGGTCGTCTATATTCGAACAGAAATGTTGTTCTCGTTGAAGAATTCTTATCATCATCAAAAAAAGGTCAAATCAACTTGACTAATCTAATTTATTAGTTATAAATTATATACAATTTATCTTGATAATTACTGTTGACGAAATATGCCGATAAGATAGTTTTCAGCAACCGTAAATGAAATCAAGAAAAAAAATGATCGATAGGAAAAAGAAAATCGATTTTTATCATAAATAAATAGGAACAAAAAAAAAACTCGGCGAATAAAATAACTTTAGGTAATTAAATGTATCGGAAAAAACATCAGAAGAATGAGATCTAAAATATACAGACGATAATTAACTTCTCATATATATATATATATATATCTGTTGGTGGTAGATGGTAGTTTCTTATAGTAAAATAAACACGTTCAATTGAGTTGAAAGATGAGCAGCGCATTTCTTTATGTTATTTTTAATAAGCCACTTTTATCCTTCAAGCAATAAGGATCTCATGCTGTTTCTTCTCTTTAGGTTTATCAATGCCAGACGTCGTATTGTTCAACCAATGATCGATCAATCGAATCGTGCTGGTAAGTTATATCGAAATCTCACATGTTCGAAATATTCTATGTGTCTATCGATATGATCAGCAAGTGTAACTCCCTGTTCTGCTCCTACTGTGAATACGAAACGACAGAATAATTCGAAACGAACGCAAGATTCATCACAGAATAAAAAAAAACTACACGATCAAACGAAGTCTCCTAAGACAGCAGTTGCATCGCAACGAATACCTGTGCCATTTGTGACAACAAACAAGCGTATGAAAACGCTCTGAGTTTAAATATCTAACACTATCTTAAATCTAATGCTTTTTTTCCCCTACTATATACATATCTATGTTCACCAATAGATTAATATTTTAATAAGCTTTCTTTTCTATTTCCAGCTCATGCTCAAAAAGGTACAATTTCTGCATCATTGTGCGTGTGTGTGCGTTCAATGGCACTCCTTTTAATGCTTATCTTTTTTCTACTCGGTCTCTTCTAACCGTATATGAATACAATGATTTCTTTGCTTGACCATTGCTATTATTTCTTCACACAGATTTGAATTGATAGAAATCTCGTTTGACATTTCAATGGTTGAAATGAGATTGATTTTCTTTGTAACCATCAGAAATGCAACGACGACAGAGCAATCAGTCTGATTCAAAATGACACTTGAGCAATTGTCCCATGCTATTGCTCCTCCTTCTCTAGCTTCTCCTTTTTCCTTTTGTTGTCAAAATCAATTATTTGCACGAACGCGTGAAATAACACAGATGATAAGAATATGACAATCAATGAAAGAGAATGAGACATACAGGAAAACGACCGACATACTTATTTAAATTAATTGAACCTTTTCTTTTTCGTCTATTTATAGCCGCTATTCCAACGGAATTTACTGATTGTTTCGGACCATATTCTCCGGATGCAGCAACAGCAGCAGCCGCCATGCATTATCAATTTAGCGGCGGTTATCCACCGGCACCGCACGGTAAATAGATTTTTAAATGTGAACTTTGTCCTATGAAATTGTCTTTTTATTTGAATTCTTAAAGATATATTCGGATCATATGCTCAAATGTCACAATTTCGAAATCCAATGATGATGATGTATCCAGGTGGTTATCCTGTTTCATCAAGTCCGAATAGCATGATGGATCCGATGGGTCATCATCATCAACAAGAATCATCCGCAGTTACAAGTGGAGCAGCTTAAAATTAATGACGAAGAAAACGAGAAATCAAAATTCAATTGACTTCTTTTAATCTATGTAAATTTCACTAGATCTTGCTTAGAAATTCGAATGTTCTACTTTGTATTTGTCTCTCTCCCTCTCTCTCTTTCTCCACGACCGGTGTTTCAAATTCTCTTCGTCTCTGTCATTTTGGCTTTGAATTTCGATGTCGTCTTCTGTATGCATTTATTGCTTCTTCGTATTCTACTATCGGTCATTGTGTTTTCATTTCATTAAAATCTTTTTCTTTCTTTTGTCTTGTATTTATCTCCTTTGTCTATTGCATATAGTTGTCTTTATTCGTTGAATTTTTTTCTGTTGTTTCTTTTTTTTTCATTATTCTTCGTTTTCTTTTTTCGGTTATTTGTTATTGTCGTCTTGTGGTTTCGTTTTCTTCTATTGTCCATGACATACATGAAATCTTGAATTTTGTTCCTCTTTAAACAGAAACGACGAACGTATGTGTGAATTAAGGATGACGATGATGATGGCAAGATTTTCAACTCGAGAGATGATTTATGTTTTGTTTTGTTTTGTTTTTCTGAGAAAAATAAATTTTACTGGAAATATATTATAGAAAAACCAAAGAAATTTTCGATTTCATTTTCTTTATATAGACTTGTTGAAAATGATTACGTCATTAAAATAGACAAAAGAAATTTCGAGGGCATGTACAATAACCCTAACGCACTTAAGGACTAGTATGTACGTCTGTGAACATGACATCGAATTACACGGTCGTATGTTCGAGTAAACGCGAGAATATCGTGATGTCGCGACATATTCTGTCTGTTGAAAACAAACAAAGACATTTTTCGATATCAGAGAACTTCAATAGAAGAAAGTTAGATAATCACATGTTAATTGTGAACTAAAAATGATAATCTGAAAATCAAAAGAAAATTATCGTTGTTTTTTCTTTGTGATTATTCATCGAATAGATTTGTTGTTCAAATATGAACACTGACACGCGTTCTGATCATTGTCGGTTTTGTTGACTAACAAATCATATGGAAAGATGTAAGAGAACGACGAAAAAAAAAACAAAGAAAAAGAAAGTGAAGAAATTCACTGTCGAAGTTAATCGATCATTTCACAATAAGAAATCTATGTCTAAAAGAATGTCCTCACATAGAAATAATGTTGCATTGAATAAAGAAGTTCTTATACAACGATGGCAACATCAACTTATCAATCGAACACATCTTAACTTTCAAGAATTTCTGCATCTTCTTCGTCAACATGTATGAATCAAATTTCGAATATCTTTTCGCTCTCTCTTGTTCCGTTTTAATATTGACGAAACATGATCATTAGTTTTATTTGATTTTCTTTTTTTTCTTTCTTTCGTTCTCAGCTATTGTTGGAGACATTCTTTTGCCTATTCGATCGTGATTCAAGCGGGTTCCTTTCTGAATCTGAATGGATCGGATCTATATACAAAGTGACCGAGTATGTACATATGATCTGTTCATTTATTTTTTCTTAACAAACATTTGATGATTTCGACATACATATATCAATTGACAGGATATCCAATCGTACGAAATACATTCGAACACTCGAACCATTCATACGTGCTTATAGACGTATTTCAAATGGACTTGATTCGTTATCATTAGAAGATTTTTTTATTTTATTCGAAGATACATCCGTATGTTCGTTTTCAATATTAAACGTCGATCAATGATTTTTATATTTAGTTTCAACGAGATTTTGCTTTATTATTTTTCGATGAAAAGGATTCGTTGAACGTTATGGAATTTACAGATATTCTTCGATCTGTGTCCAAGTTTGTTTGTCTTTTCAAATTTCTATTACAAATCCGTGATTTCTAGTCTCAAATCAGATACAAAATGGTTGTCATGGCTTGCATATCAATTTCATATGGCTGTTAGCAAACGTAATAATTCTTCGAACGATAGCATGAACCTCGAAACATTCAAGAATAGTTTTTATTTCAAAGTTGTACGTAAAAAAGATCAGTAATCTTGAGAATTCTACTTGTGTTTTTCCGTCTCTAGCCTGAATTAGCCGATTGTTTATTTAATTATCTTGACACAGATAACACTGGTTATTTAACATTAGAAAAATTTATTCGAAATCTTGAATTTATTGTCGAAGCAAGTGATAATGAAAAAGTTGAATTTCTTTTTAAAATATTCGATCGTGATGGTCTGTGAATAATATTTAAAATTTAACGATTTTTTTGAATAAATATTTTTTGTTCAGGTGACGGAAGCATTGATTTTGAAGAAATGAAATTATTACTTCGTTGCTTTCTCGAAGAATCTCCTTCACTTGACATGGAAGAAACATTAGCAGAGTTAACTGCTACTCTTTTCCAAGAAACCGATCTCGATCAATCAGGAGATGTTAGTTTTGAAGAATTATGCAATGCATTCAAACAAAATGAACATTTATTTAAAGTACTTTCACTGAGGTAATTTATTTATTCACATACGTATAGGTTAACTTGAACTTCGATATAATCAGGACGAGGAAAAAGTACACTAGGGTAGAACACAATTATTTCTAATGAAATTAAAAATAATCATCAAAGGATTATCTATAGAAGAAATAAACTAGTAATTGCAATTCAATTGAACCATAATTTCGTCGTACTTGTTAAGAAAATGTAACCGTATCGTTAATAATTTGAGTTGTTGTGTTTTTTTTTGGTGTCTTAACGCGATTTAAACACAATTGAATGTGATTAATTTGAATAAGAAATTAACCTTAGTCTTTTTTTTTAGTACAAGTAGCTGGATTCGACCGAAGATATCAAATATAAATAAATGTCATAAACGTTCATCAACAGTTCGCGCTTGGCTACGAAATAATATTGATTTAATCTTTTTCTGGTCACTGTATTCTTTCATATGCACGTGTATTTGTATCGATGTCCTTCGATTTTATGTTGGTCAACAACGTGCTCATTTTTTCATTGTCATTGCTCGATTAAATGGTACAGAGAAAAAAAACAACAATATCTCAAATCGATCGCTTTTGTTTCTTTTTTCTTTTTTCTTCTATATTCAGGCGGTATGCTAAATTTCAATTGTGCATTAATTCTTGTTTTAATGCTTCGCAAACATATAACATGGTTAAGATCCAAAGGTGCCAATGTTCTTCTTCCACTTGATCATCACATTGATATACACAAAACAATCGGAATTATAATTATGATTGAAACAGTTCTGCATACATTAGCTCATTTGGCTTATCTAGGTTCGATGACAAAACATGATTAGACGAAACATAGAGCTTTTGTTTTTGTTTAGCTTATGTTTTTTATGTGTGTTCATTGCCCGAAGATATCGGTTTTCCTTGTAATGTCGAAACGAGACTTAGTCGAAGTAGTAACAATTATAATTCATCACTGATCAATCCCGATCTACTCAAAAAACGTTATCGATATGATTCGATTGAAAATCGATGTGTTCCGTTCGGTTATATCGGTTGTGGTGGAAATTGGAATCATTTTTATTCGCATAATTTATGTAAAATTCGTTGTGGTATGTATCGATTTCAGTTTAACAAAATTCGAATCTATTCCGATAATTTCTAGAATCATATCATAATTCATATCATCGATATGCTGACGCCCTTTTCACGGCTAAATTAGGTCTCGGCTATGTAACAGGTATAGTCGAGTTATTGTTAGCTGCACTTATATATGTCATGTGTTTGCCATTCGTACGAAAAAGTGGTCATTTTCAAGTAATTCGATGCAAGAAAATATTGAATACACTTGTTTGTTTTTAGTTATTTTATTGGTGTCATATGTTAACGATTCCGTGGCTACTTATTATGATTATTCATAGTCCACGTTTTGGCAAATGGCTATTAATTCCTGGAGTTTTATATACGATCGAAAAGATTCTTCGTTATCGTAAATCACGTTCGAATAAACATGGTGAAACATACATCATGGAAGCCATTCTTCTTCCATCTCAAGTATACGAATTCAAAAACACAAATTACAAGTTTCTTAACGGAATTTTCTTTCTCCTATTTCAGGTGATTCATCTAGTAATTAATAAGCCAAGAAAATTCACTTACAAACCAGGAGATTACATTTATGTCAATATTCCGGCTGTAGCAAATTTTGAATGGCATCCATTTAGTATCAGCAGTGCGCCTGAGCATAAAGGTAAAAGCAAACTAGGAAATTCCATTAAGATATGTTTGATAATTATCTATAAATAGAAGAACTAACTTTGATAGAAAACTTGTTCATGACAAATTAAATATTTAACAAAAAAAAAAACTAATTTCTCAATGTCGTTCTCAGAGTATGAACCAGTTCAATTAATCTTTGTAGTATTAATTAGTCTGCTTCCTTTTTTATTTTCTCATGACCGGGATTTTCACCTATTGCTAACATGAATAGGAAATTAGTCTCGTAAAAGACAATGCAAATTTATTTGTTCAGATAGTATTTGGCTTCATGTTCGCGCGAACGGTCATTGGACACGGCGTGTCTATGAACTATTTCGAAAGAAACTCAAACAAGAACACGGCGGTATTATAAACTGTTTCAATGATATACGTTTACGTTCATCGATGCGTTCACGTATGTCAAAAAGTTACATAGAAGAACTACGTGGCATTCCTAATCGAAATTTCGATTTCAATAATAACGATCAATCGAATCGTTCATCACGAACGTCCATACAATGGAAAACAACTTCACTTTCATTACCACTTCATAAACAAGATACGAAAACAATTTGTTCATCATGTCAATCGACACTAAGTTTACGTGATATTGATTTGCATTCAGCGGAGAAAAATAATCAAAATATAAATAGTCCGATTGTTATCAATCCGAACGAACTTCAAAGTTTAACTGTTGATGAAATTGAAAAATTAGCTTTCGATCACGATGATGAAACTCAAACTGAACAAAATAAGAAACCGAAAACAATTCTGAAATCATCCCTAAAAACAAACAATCGATTAACAGTTCCGACTGCAGGAGATTATTGTATTCGTATACCAAATGTCACATCAATTTGTGAAGAACAGCAGCAAATCGAAATCACTGAAACACGTCTATCAGACGCTCTAGGTTATTTACGAATGTATGAAAATCACAATCGAATCCAATTTAATTCACTTCAATTCAATGATCGAGAAGATCTACAAATATTAATCGATGGTCCTTATGGTGCACCAACTCAACATATATTCGAAGCTGAACATGCAGTTTTAATAGCAGCTGGTATTGGTATAACTCCGTTTGCCTCGATTTTACAGAGTATTATGTGTCGATACCGAAATCGTCGACATAAATGTCCGAACTGTGATTATATTTGGGACAATCCACAAAGTGAAGAACTTTGCTTGAAAAAAGTGCGAAAAAACGAAAATAAATTTCGAATTTATTCAAATGAAACCTTCATCTTTCGGTTTGTTTTTCTTCACAGGTTGATTTCATTTGGGTAACACGTGAGCAACGTTCACTCGAATGGTTTATTAGTTTATTAGCACAAATGGAAATCGAACAGCAACGTCTTCGACATGATTCCGATAAAGGTCCTCTACTTGAAGTTCATCTCTACGTAACAAGTGCTCAATCACCAGCTGACTTAAAAGCATTGAATGTCTATCTATCATTGGATTTAATCGGTAGACAAAACGAAGCCAATTGTCAAGCTATTGACGGCCTCCGGCAACGAACGAAACACGGTCGACCTGATTGGGAACAAGTAAGTCACAGACAAGCGCGTTGTTTTTTTCTCGTCTCGAATCTACTTAAGATTAGGAAGAAGAGAAGAATGCGTCAGAAAAAAAAATAAACACATGAATAATTCCGAGACAAAGAAAATTCCTCTGCGATTACATCTGATTAAGTCCATCGAGAAAAGTACACTCGATACTTATTAACTTACCAGCGGATATGAATAGTCGATTGTTTTATTAAGGAAATCAGTCATTCAAACTTCGTTGATTTCACTATCATTAAAATGAGTTTGATTTATTCGTGCGTAATTCTTGTTTTATCTTCATTACAAATAGATTGTACGTCATCTCTGTGTCATGACCTTATTTATTTTCTATTTTTCAACTTATTGCTGTAATATTGGTATCGCAGACATGAAATCACACGAGTTTTTTTTTCTTTGACAAGAAAAATAGAAATGACGTAAAAGCTTAGAAACAGACGTCACCTAAATTACGTATTACATTCAATCAAAAAAACACGTTCTACTGATTTCAATTTATTAATATTCGGATGATTAATTGTGAAATTGCGTATTTATGAATAGGCGTAGTTCTTTGTCCCAATCGTATCAATGACACAACTTATATGTTTTAAATGTTTTAAGGATAGGATGACCTGAGACATATTTTTTTTTACCCCGTAACTTCACTGTACGTGATTAACGTGATGTATCCTTGTAAAAATTTTCATTTTATCTTCAATTTCAGGTGTTTAGCGAACTATTATGTCAAAAGAAAGGCAAAATATCGGTATTTTACTGTGGTCCACCATCTCTATCAGCTGAATTAACAACTAAATGTCGTCAATACGGATTTGCTTATAAAAAAGAATTATTTTAATTAAACATTTTAATACTAGGAAAAAAAACACAATTTTTCTTTTTCAAATGTATTCTTTCCAGCTTAGTTTAATTGTCTTTTTCTTTTGTAAATATCGAAACGACGTGAAATCTTTTACTTTATACGTTTCTTTTTTCTTCTTCTTTTCGATACTAATAAATACAATGAAAGTTGAAATCATGTTTTGTGAATAAATAATTAGGAAAATCAGCGTCTCGCTTCGAATGATTTGTTAGAACTTATTATTAGTTCAAAGGTTCGTATTTCTTCGAGATAACATGTGCATGACATTTGAATTGAAATAATTTAGTTGCTTCATGCGTGATGAAAAGTCGTAAGGTAATTTTATTTGTTTAATCTGACTGAAAAAAAATGAGCTTATTTACTGTGTATTTATTAAATAAATTTACGTCAAGTTGAATTTGTAAAATAGAATAAGAGAATAATATAGATGAAGAGAAAAAAGTGAAGGAGAAGAGGAAGAAGGAGAAAATATAGAATAGGAAGGAGGGGGAGAAAAAGAGAAAATAGAGATATAAAAAGGTATTGTTTAATTGGTTGAAAGAAGTAGAAAGTTTTTCTATTTTGTGTAGATATCAGATCTCCCGTCGGAAACGATAGCATTTAGTCATTTGTATTTATATATAACGCATAGATAGACAAGAAGTTCATCGACATCTTCACAAACGATGCACAGGTATAGTTGACCAAAAACAACATTGTTCTCTTTACGCTTTTAAGTTATTTCTCATTATATTCTTAACGTAAATGTTCGATAAGTATTTCCCGAGAAATTATATATTGAACTACTCAAGAAAATAATGTTTTAGTTTTAAAAAGCGTAGACGATTTTTCGTGTTTTATACGAGAAAAAATAGTATTCTTCACGACCTCCTACACTTTCAACGTTTTATCGTTTCATTTGGAGGATAATCATAAAGACCCATTTACAAATAATCTTCTTACTAACGATTATTTTGAAGAAAGACTGTTTTTTTAATAGCTCAACTCATGAACATCATAACATGAAAATCTTTTCTCTTTTCTCCTATGAATATTTGCCGAGATTTGTTCAATAAGACTTGTGTTGTTTTTCTTCTTTCAGAATGATTATGTTTTCACTGTCAATTATAATTTTATCAAATATCGTTGCTCTTGTTTTAACTAATCCCATTCAAGAACAAACTGTTGATAGACAATCGAACAAGAATTCATTAGAACAAGCATTTCGCAAAGCTGAAAAAGTTCTTAATCGTTATTATTACATGATGAATTCCGATACTGATCATCTTGTTCATGGAATGTTACATCTTTTAATGAACAATCCAACGTCGTTTCCCTTTGTACCTAATCAAGCCATGACAATAGCATTTAAAAATCTCGAAGAAAAATTAGGTCACGATGAGACCGAAGCATTGGCAGAACCGCTTCTGCTTGCAATCGAAGAAAATTATTTAAACAAATCGAAACAAGAACCAAAAGTGAAATTAACCGACGAAACGAGAGAAAAAATCGAAGCAGCATTAGACAAATTCCTCGATGAAACAGATTTTGATGCTCATTTGTGAATAAAAAACAAAGCGCAAAAAAACATCAAAAGAAAATATAAAATAATAATAATAATAAGAAAAAAAAAGAACGTTGACGTTTGTTTTTTATCTGTTGCATTTCATATTCGTGTGCATTTATATATAGTTATATGTGAGTGAAAAGAAACTCACTGTCAAAAAGAAAATAACCGAATGTGACAAGAAAAAAAACAGAAGCTACGTATATATTTTATTTTATGTTGTCTTTCTATCGTTTCGTCAAATACTTGTTCAAATAAATAAATAAATAAATAACAAACAAACAGTTGTTGAAATAGAAAAAAAAACTTGTCTTTTTTAAAAATGAAATGGAGATATGTTTATTCGAATGATGAATACCGTATGTAAACGTTGACGATATTGACTTTGCGGTGTTGAATAATGAATTTCGAATTCATATTCATTCGATTCGATTAATGTTTGACTTGTTTGTAGTTTGAAATTATTTAATAGAAAAGGTAATGTCTTATCTGAATGATTAATATCAACGATTTTCAATAAAGAATTCTGTTGTGGATTAATCGGTACTGTGAATATTGTTCGATTCGAAGGTGTTAATCGAGAAATTGCAAAGAATTTATACCGAATATAAATTGCTCGACGTGATGAACAAGATGATGCCAGTTGGTGATAGCATTTTAATACGCAATCATGATTGTTTTGACGAATATAACCAATAGGACACGGAATGTCAATACATTCGTATGCACCACGAGTATTAAAACAACTACGATCTCGCCCACAATCAATTTGGAATTGTTCACATTCATTAATATCTGTAAAAGAATGAAAACAGACGCGTCTGATTATGATGAAAACAAGATCTGCTTAAGACAATTCACAGACCATGACATCGACCAAAGTCATTCATTTTGAAACCTATTGGACAATAACAACGATATGTTCCTAATTGATTTTCACACATATATTGACACATATTCGCATTTTCCGAACATTCATTAATATCTAAATCGAACATTATTATTCAATTAATTCAATAGTTGTCATCAATATTGATTATCAAAATGTTTTCTAGGTTCTTTTATCCTGCATTTCAAAGTTTACACACATTGTGCGTACAAATCTTTGAGAGAAGTTTGTAAATACCTTGACATAATCCTGATTGCACATTTCTTCGATAGCCTATTTCACATGTTTCATTTTGATGACAGTTGTCACATCCTACAAAAGGTAAAATAAACAGCGCACTCCTGACAAAGATAAAATAGAATTGAACCCGTACTATGACAGAAAGAATTCAGAAGTTCAAAGCCAATTGGACACGTTAAACTCTCTTTTGATTCGACAATTAAACCAGGAGTCCATTCGATTATTTGCTCAGTTCGATCATAAATCGGCACTAAAACAAAGTCGAAACGTGATTGATTGATTAATTAATTTTGTTTTCTGCTTTCTTACATGAATATAACTGTTTAATATGTCGTACAGGAGGTTGATTTTTCGAGAAGAAGTCTTTGTTAGGTTTACATTGGATTGTTTGATTAAAACTGTATGGAAGTTTTTGTTTGCCAATTAGAAAACCATTTGAAAATGTATGAAAACGACCTTAAAAATACAAAGTGCAATTTATCCGTACGTATAGTTCGGTCAAGTTGTTTCTTAGAAAAATAGTACTTAAATATCCCCGTTTGTTTTTCGTCATTACTAAGATTATTTACGTCACAAAACGTAATAGTTATCCTTATTCTTAGAACATGAATGCAAAAACCTTGAGTTTTTTTTAGTTACATACAAAAATAAATATCTTATTTGAGTATATTTCTCAATGTCGAACATAAAATTTCATTCGATGGTATTGTTGAAAAATATTGAAGAAAAACGAGCCAAAATGTAAAAGCGGTCTCATGGACCTGCGTGTTGAATTAATGAATGACGCATTCGAAACAGTCAAAAACAGTCTTAGTCTATTTTTGACATAATTAACGATTCATTTTGAAATGCAAGCCGAAAAGAGAAAAAATAAAATAACTAAGTGAAATTCGATTAAACTATCATTATAGAACTAAAGTTTTCTTGAAAAATATATGACCTAAAATGGCATATTTACTTATTTTCAATATATATCGCAATGAAAAGAAAAGAAAAACGTTAATATTTAAAATTTGTAATCATGCAATATGTAAATGTTATCATTTGTTTGTTCGGGAAGTTGAACCCGAATATAAGGCTCTTGTCTCGATTTAATTCGATTGAAAAAGAAAACGTAATTCATGATAAGATCAACTTTTATTCGTCATTCTAATCTTCTTGATTCGGTTGAACATAATCATGAATTCTATCGAGCGTAAAAATCGGTAACTAGACTAGACAATCTATTTTTCGTTATTGTTTCTTCATTGAAATTTGATTCATTTTTCTTGAGTGAGTAGTTTTGCAAGATTAAATAAAACATATTTATCTTAAAAACGAAGCAAATACTAACAACATCAAACAAAGAAACAAAGAAAAACGATCTTCAGGTCATTTTAACATTTCTGTCTGATAAATGTCGATCGTTTGCTGTTCGACCAAATGGGAACAAATTGAAAACGTAAACGATACCGACGATTATGTCGTCGTGATGAATTCTGTCGATGATTGAGATCATTCGACACGGCAGCATCATCGTTCGTTAACGGCTCATTTGTTGATAGTTCGGTGTTTTTCACAAGAATTTGATGTGATGCTCGTTGAATTTGATTTTCTTCTCGAAAGATTTTCGAATTAAAATGAAACCAACAAGGAAAATAGTTTTGAATGAAATTCGGTAGAGTTGTTAATAATAAACAATCAGCAAAACGTGCACAAAGATATAACAAACGAATAATTGTCGTTCGATATTCATTTGTCGAATGTTGATGATAATTAGTCGATGAATATTTAAGAATATATTCGAAAAATTGTTTCAAATGAAAATTCATTTGAATATAATGTTGAGGAAATGTCAAAAGAACATATTTAAGAAGAAATATCAATAATAAACCGTAGCATAGATGACAAAATGAATGTTTATGTTTTAGTTTGGCTAATGTTGTTTGAAGAAACAAGTCATTTGCTGAATTTCGTCCGTGATCAAGACGTTGTTCAGTAGTAAAATCATGCTGAGAACTAATTGCCTTATCCGAAAGTAAACTTCGCGTTGGTTGACAAGGATATGATGCACGTAGACGTGCGTTATAGTTTTGTGCTGTTGGAAGATTTTCACAGGAAACTGTCGAATATTTTCGTAGATCTTCGGATGGTGATATTGATGGACGTGCGCTCGAAAGATTTTGACTGAAAAATCTCGTGTGAAGTTTAGTATACGGATCGGTATCTTGAAGAATAGTACGATTTTGTTGAAGAAAATTCGAGTAACATTTGACACACGTCATTTTTTCGACTGTCGAACGTAAACTTTCAGCTAAACATTGTTGATATTGATGTTGATTGTGAATTTCGAGTAGAAAACTCGTTTTAAACAATTTTTTCGAACTTAATAAATTCAAACAACAACAGATAATTATACAAATGAGAATAATTAGATCAATTAATGGTAATAAAACCATATTTAATGTTATTAATGGAAGTAAAATAATTGTTTGAGAATTTTTCGGCGTATAAAATATGAAATTATACGCAAATATGAGTGCTAATGATCCACTTAGAATCAAGGCAACATTCGTATGTTTAGTTATAAGAAGATTTCTTCCATTGTAAATATTCAACGAGTATTTATTTTTAAATAAACGATAGTAACGAATGAAATATTGTAGAACACTTATTGAAATAATAAATAAATGAAACGTATGAAAATTAATAAGAATCTGTTGAACAAGAGTTAATGGGAGTGAATAGAATGTTATAGATGAATAATGAACAAGACTCGGATGATAATGTTTGAGAAATAAATTTAGAAAATAAACAAATGAAAGACAAATATTAGAAAATGAATAAGCACGTATCCAATTACGATGTAAACATTTGTAAAGAATAGATTTTTGCGGAAAGATTATTGTACGTACACGCGTTTGCTGACTAGAAGATGAAACACTTGAAAGAAAATTTGCTTTCGTAGTTTTTTTTTCCTCTCATTCAAAATTTATTGATTTCGAAAGTCTTACTTGGTTTTTATGAGTGTTTGCTTTGATTTCTTATAAAATGTTAATAAAAATATAATTGTATGTTCAAGAAAGATCAGACTTAGAAAACAAATCTCGAGCTTTTCTAAATTATTCAACGGTTTATGTTGTTGAGATGCTAGACGAATGTGTGTCGAACGTGTTGTACTGAGTTCGGACGAATTCGACGGCGAAAATTTAGATAGAAGTTGTTGAAAACCAAATAAATTTGATAATGAATTAGTCTCATTGGTATTTAGATTCATTGATAGATTTAATTCAAAAAGAAGAGCAAGAAGAAAAATACGACGTTGTTTTCGTTCTCTTTATAGATAATACATGCAAGAAACAGCAAAACGAGAACAATTTATATTTAATTATATCTTCGTTGTTAGGTTTAATCTAGAGAATGGATGAAAATATTTTTAATAAAAGAGGAAGAAAGAAAAGATTCAGTGTCAAACGTTATTTATAGATCAGTAAATCTTTTCTCTTTGTGTTATTTTGTTTCTTCGACAAGTTGAAGAACTTATCGAGGAACATTATTTAATTCTTTTAATCATCGAATAACTACGATGAATATTTTGATAAAACAAAGACGACGAGGCCAAACAAATGGATATTCCCTCGAGAATAAATAGGTCAAAGAGAAAATCCGCACACACACATCCAGTTGGTTGAACGTAACTGTTAGTTTGCGAAAAAGAAATAAGCTAGATAGAGTTGTTTTTTCCTAAATAATTGCATAGTCGAGTATTACTATCAGGGTGTAAACTTAAATAAAGAATGCATCTGTTTGTAAAAGAGTAACGTGAGGGAAAAAAGTCTCTTTTCTATTTTTAATAAAAATAAGACTGGGAAGGAAAAAAACGAGGTTGATGAGATGTTAGACGCGCATTAACATGAGAGTTTGTCTCAGACTATCACATCAATTTTCTTTTTTCTCGTTTCTTTTCTGTTATGTTGCATTTAGATACTTGAACGCATAGATACACGAGTCTGTCTAGGGAGAAGAAAAAAAACGGAAATATATTATATATGGAGCGCAATGGTTCAGAGCCATAGTTCTAATTCGTTAGTTAACTGAACATACCTCTATCAGTTTGAATGACGGTTTCAGAAAGTAACGTGTCATTTTCAAACTGATAGTTATCAGGAAACCAACCATGAATATCGATTATTTCATCCGATGCTTTTTCCAGTATCGAAATTTGTGAACCTGAAAGATTGTAATGCGAACATTTTTCGTTTTGATTCATTTGATTTTACCATCGAAAAATGCAATAGTAATATTGCGTTGAAATGATTCGTCGAGTGAACAATATGATGACGAATGATTAGAATGTACTTGCGTTGTTGTCAGTTGTAAGAACGATGGCGATGAAAGGAAAATCATAATGTTTGAGATTATAGATGAGAATGTGTGAGGAAGTTTATTAGAGAGTTGAATTTGTTTGACAGCATCGTTTGAATGATATGGAATGTTAGTAAATTGAATTTTGTTGATTTCACCTTGAAGATGACGAATTTTTGTTGTGGAAATTAATGGAACTAGACAACGAGAAAGAACGAGATTTATTTGGCTTAGTCAATAAAAAAACAAAAAAGAAGATTAGGCTTTTCTTATACAAGGACAAATAAACAAATCACATTGAGGTCTCTTTCTATTTCTCTCTTGTTTCTATTTCGTTTAAGTTGAAGTTCATATTGCATCGAACGAGACTATGCTCTCTTTCCTATTGAAGATTGATTTACTCAATGTGCACGCTTTTGCTCTCCCCATCAAGTAACTAGAGAGAGATTTTCTGTTTCCCGGATCGTTATTTTTCTCTTTTGACCATATTCCTCTTCAACTATTCATTTCGTCAATATAACGATGAAAGTTCTCTTTTCTTTTCTTTTTTGTTGTTGCTTGGTCTTATTCTTATTCTTTTTTCCCCTCATTTCTTTTCACAATACCACAATGAAGTTCTTTCTCGCCTTCTTGACAACTCACATATGGAAAACAAAAGCCTAGCGTAGATCAGCAATAAAATAGGAACATATTAATTCAAAAAATAGAGACGCAAAACAATCTATGTGACAAGTCACAATCAAAGGCAATAATTATACAGAAAATGAAATTCAAATGACTCTCATTAGAATTTATTTACTCCGAACATTGTTTTTTTTTCAAATTTAACTATTGTCTGACAGGTAGTTTGCTAAAAATAAAAAGCTTTTACATATTTTTTTATCTCGATAAAGCCAAATAAAAGCGACGTAGTATGCAGTAGAAAAAAAAAGAAAGAAATATACTTGTGCAACATGAAATTGTCAGTTATTTTCTGAGAATCTAGTTTCTCATTGAAATCCTTTGTCTAATCTCGAATATAAATACGACTAATTATCTTGATAATGATCTGTTCTATTTATTATTTTTCTCGAATAATTTATTCAGTTGTCTTATTTATCTTCATTCATTGTAGTCAAAGACAAATAAGAATAAAAATCAACATATATTATTGTTTTGTTCCTACCTTCATAAACAATGACATCACATGTCGTTGTCGCTATTCCCACGGCATTTTCAGCCGAGCACGCGTATCGACCTGTATCCGACGGTTTAACAGGATTAATTCTAATTTCAATAACGAGTTTAGAAGAGAGAAAAAAAACAAGTCTTTATGCTGTGTTTTTCCTACTTCAACGAATTATTCGGCAGAATTTGTACGCGTATGCCATCGATGTCTGTGAGAACGGTTCCATTTTTTGACCATTTCAATATTGGCTCAGGCCAAGCATCGGCCAGACAATTGAGCATCAGAACTGAACCACTCAGTGGTCGTTGAACTGAGCGAGGCAATTTTATTGTAAATGTTGGTTGTGCTAAAACGGAACAAACGGAAAAAAAAAGAGAAACATCTCCATATATGCGATGGAAATAGCGAAGGGCGTTTAATGAATATAATTTACTTAGAATATTGACTGAATAGAATGATTCGGAATGAGTCCCATCATCGCTTCGAAATATACATTTATAAACACCTGAATCTGTTGCCTAGAAAGTCAATTGAACAATATCGATTATGTTGAACAAGTAAATTGAATAATACCGAAGTTTGATCGACAGTTAATGTTCCATTTCGATAGTCAATTCGATTTCGATTCGATTTTATTGGTAAACCATTGTGAAACCATTCGATTGTACCAAGAAAATTGCCACCTCGAAGTTGACTTTCAATTTCACACGAAAGTGTCAAACGATGACCAATATTAACAGTACGAGTTTCACTATCTGGATGAGCTAAATTCATTCGACAAACGATTAAGTACCCAAAGAACAAAAAAGAGAAAAGAAAATTAGAAAGAATCCTACGTCGAACAGTAACTGTGACAGGTTTCGACATGATAATCTGATGGCTATTAGAATTATTCGAAAAACATTGATAATTTCCTGCATGTTGATCGGCAATTTGATTAATTCGAAGAATGTTTCGATGTGAAAAATCAGTTAAATAAAAATGTCTAGACACTAAGTTTCCGTTGTGTAACCACTGAATATCTTGAGAATAGAGAAGATTTGTTTGACAAATTAATTCGAGTTGATCATGATAATCGAGGATTAAATTATGCGGAGAGATAATTAAATATGGCATTGTTTCTGAACGAAAAAGAAGCAAATCGAGAGAGTTTTTTTGTTTTTGTTTTTCATTTCCTACGTGAACTCGTTTCATAGGAAATCGTCGGTGTTACTCTCGTTTGCGTATCAAGAACAATCAGAGTAAATTGTTTTGATGTTCTACCAATTGAGTTTTGTGCCGAACAAATAATCTCTCCTGCATGAGATTTTCTATTGAAGAATAAATGCAAACATCGAACAATAAAACAAAAGAAGACATTAGAGAAACGAAAGCTTGTACTCAAGTTGATCGATATACAAATTCCCAAATGAATCTATTATTGCTGTTCCCGATGTATTATATATTCCATGCCAAGTAATTCGCGGAATTGGTATACCATTCGCTTGGCAAGACAATTTTATAGGTTGACCTTGAAAACCTGTGTAATACCGTTCGATTTGATCGATTGATGGCGGAACTAGGATTTATTTATTTGTTTTGGATTTTGATTTTATTTTCACATCGAATTTTACCTTGAACTTCAACACGAACTTGTGCGTATGTGCGTTGAACGAGATTTTCTGCCCAACAAAGATAATAACCCGTATCTTGAACTTCCAAATGATGAATTCGCAATGAACCATTATTCAGAATTTGAAAGCCTAGTCGATCGATCGAAATTCAATTTGAAAAAAAAAGGTATTTTGAAACATTGATTTAACCTGGTTGAGTCTCAATAGCTCGTCCTGCTTTAGTCCAATAAATTCTCGGCGTTGGATACCCATCGGCTTCGCAATTCAACGTCAACGGTCTATTCACAACTCCCATGACTTCATTGTTTTCCACAGTTACTATTGGTGGAACTATATAATGGGAAAAAAGAGAAGAAAAAGAAGAAGATAACAAGAATGTCAATGGAGAACGCATGAAGGTGCGTTGAGAAAAAGAAAAACGGAAGAGAAGAGAAAACGGAGCTTGTTATTTTGTCATGTTCAGGAAATATGTTGAAGGTGAGAGAAGAAGAAAAAAGTAATAATTAGGGAAAAAAAACTACCAAAATGACAAACAATCTCGATAAATGTTTTTTTCCTTCTTTACCGTTGATTTCGAGATGCAGATCGAGCGCATCAATTCCTGCTTGATTTTCAACTAAACATCGATACTTTCCGCGATCGTGTTTGCTCGTATGAAGTAGAAGAAGACTATTCGATGATGAAAGTCGATATTTTAAATCCGATTTCATTTCAAATAATTTCAGTTCGACATCATTATGAAACCATCTTATCAAAAACAAAAAGATACATATTCATTTCTTTGATAGCTGTTTTTCTACTTGACAGTCGGCGATGGTTGACCTTGAATGATACGACAAGGCAGCTCGACTGGTTTAGGAGAAGTAATGACTATTGTTGAATTTTCGGATTGTAGCCGAGGAGAAACTGAAATACCACGAAGATAGACAAAAATAGAATGTGTTAAAAAATTGACTGCGTAGTGTTTGACGCATACTTAGAACGGTTAAATGAAATTGTTCTTTTGTTTCACCAGCTTTACTATGTGCTAAACAGGTGTAAACACCAGCCTGTGACCGATCAGCTTGAATAATAAGTAGCTGTGAACCACCGGGTCCAATTCTATTGAATGAGAAAATGTAATTCGATGTTTTATACGTATAGTTTGTTCGTTGGTGTTTAAAATTATTTTACCGGTATCGGAAATTTGATGTGTCAACTGGATATCCATCTTTCTCCCAGGAGACCGACGGCCAGGGATCGCCTTAAAAACAGAATGTATCGAGATGATTAGTTTTCATTTTGTTAATGTTTTTACCATGAGCAATGCAGGTTAGAGTAATATGATGATGCTGAAGAACGTTAACGTCATTTTCATTCGGTTGTTTTTGAATCGTCGGCGGAACTAGAACATTAGTATTTCTTACGTTTTATTATTTTTTCTTCGATTAAATATTACTAAATATTTGTAAATCGATGTGATTCGATAGTTCACCAGCTATGTTCGTACCGATACATGTGTAACGTGCACTATCGTTTAAATTGACTGAATGAATAATTAACACACGACTTTCATCGATGAGTTCGTATCGATCTGTTCGAATCAACCAAAAAAACATCATCGATGAAAACAGAAAAAAAAATTCACTGATATTTTACTATTATCAAGATTTAAATCTCTTCCATTAATTAACCACATAATATGCGGCTTCGGTTTGCCATCCATAGGGCATTCGAGTCGAGCTGTTTGATTAAATTTTACTTGATAGACTTCGACGAGATTCGATCGGTCAATCGTAGGTGGTGCTAAAAATAATCAACAGAAAATGCCGTAAAAAAACGTTTGTTTCAGTCACGATTCTTACTGAAAACATCTAACTGGTAAGTTACATTCAATTGACCTGCAACGTTCGACATTTGACACGTATATACGCCCGCATCTATTAAATGTGCTGAATCGATTTGTAATTTAGCACCGTTTTCCAACAGTCTAAAAGAATGACAACAAAGACAATTTAATCTATAATTAAGCTGTTTGCATTTAAATATTTTATGAACCGAGCATAGGAATGAATTTCTAATAAATTTTTCTGATCTTTTAACCATTGATAATTTATTTCCGGCACACCGAATCCATGACAAGACAAAATTAAACTCTTGCCGAGAATAACATATGGATTGAAATTAACATTTGTTTGATGAATTTCCGGTGGAACTTAATTAAGAACAAGAAATGTGTAGAAAGCTTTGAGATAAATGCGCGTGTTCGTTCGCATTTTAGTGAAAGAAAATGAAAATCTTTGTAATTACCATAAACTTGAACATCAAATATTTGTTGAGAACGACCAACGAGATTTTCAGCTTGACATTGGTAACGTCCGCGATCGGTTGATGTTACATTTTCAATTGAAAATTGAAAATTCTTTTCACTTATCGAAATTCTATTTACACGAAAAAAAAAGATATTCGATTTCAAGAAAAAAAATAACGAAGAAAACCTTTCGGAATTGAATAACATTTGCTCATTTTTCATCCAAATTATCGTTGGTAAAGGTACAGCATGTAACGAACAAGTCAAAACTAACGATTGACCTTTTAAGATTATTATTTCATTGACCATCGGAGTATCATCAACAATCAAAGGTGGCTCTGAAAATAAAATGCTCTCGAAAGTCAATTGAATTTCAACGAAAAAAAAAAAGAAAACCGTACGAAGAACATCAATTTGAATATTCTTTTTTATTTTTCCAAGTTTATTTTCTGCCACGCATGTGTATAAACCCGTGTCATTCAGCGATGCACGAATTATTTGATAATACCGGTTATGTCCCGATGATAATCGTCGACTGAAAAATATTAAATCTAAAATTAACTCCAAGAAATACTCTTTTGTACTTTTTAAAATGCCAGGATAATTTTGGTTCAGGTATTCCGTTTGCATGACATTCTAATGTAAAATGATTGCCAATAACAGGTGTCGATGTTGGACTAATCGAAATCGATTCAATTGTTGGAGGAACTGAAGAAGAAGAAGAAAAACAAATCTCTATATTTTCGAGAAATAGATAAATATTAGATACCAAGAAGATTTATTCGATAGTGTTGTTCGGCTGTTCCAGCTTCATTGGAAGCGACACACGAATAAGCCGAACGAGCATCATTTTGAACCGATGAGAGAACGATTGGTAGATAGGAATGACCGTATTGTAAATGACGATTTTCTTTGAACCAAACAATCTGAAGAAATATACTTTGAGTTTTACTAGAAGGCAAGAGCTTTTTTTTTCTCTCTCTTACTGTTGGTTTAGGATTTCCATAGGCTGAACAAGTTAAATTGATTGTTGAGTTAATAACAGCTTCGATAGAAACGAGATCATCTCGAAATTTTGGTGGAACTAGAATTCAATTTTCTTTCGAAAATCAAAGAAAAACTCCGTCACTCATACGTAAAACTTGTAATTCAAGATTTTGTTTTGCTTTTCCCGCTAAATTCTCTGCTAAACACATATACATTCCAGCGTCATCTTCATTAACATTTCGTATTTCAAGATATTGATTATCTCGAAATAATTCAAAATGTTTATTCTAAAAAAAAAAGAAAATCTCGTGATTTTGACGAGAAATTGTTTTGTTTTTACATCGACTTGAATTTCTTTTCCATTTCGAAACCATTTTATTGTCGGTCTCGGAATGCCTTTGACTAAACAGGGCAATGTATACGTTCGATTGATCGAGATTTTATGACGATTTGTTGAAACATATTCGAATGTCGGAGGAAAGAAAATATCAACGAAAAATTGTTTTTCACTTTTGCCAATTGAATTAATTGCTGAACAAGTAAATGTTCCACCGTCATGTTCATTATGAACATGAAGTTCGAGAATTTCTGTTTGATTATGTTTAATTCTAAATTCAAAATGTGTTTTTATTGCATTTTGTTGAATCGAATATCGTATTACATGGTGTAACGATTTCGATCGATTAGATTTCCGTTTTTTTTCCATTCGATTCGCGCAGGTGGATAGGCAAATGTTTGACAAATTAACTGAACTGTATGATTATATTCAACTTGAAGTAATTCTTCGGTATCTTCGTTGGAGATTTGCGGTGGAACTAGATCGAAATTGAAATTAGTTCTGTTTTTTTTTCAATGTCTATCTACCGAGAATTTCTAATTGAAATTCAAGTGAATCAAATCCATATTCATTAGCAACAACACATTTCCATATTTGTCCGTCTTCTAATTGCACATTCGGAATAATCAATTGATTTTCATTGAGTTTCAATGATTGATGAGCTCGATTTTTGAGTGAAGGTGGTATCCAAGTTGTGTTTGTCATTGTTATTAGTGTTGATCGTTCGGTTGTATAAGGACAAGACAATGTTATCGACGAACCACGAACAATACTTGGCCGAGTATTGATATGACTGCGAAGAATTTCTGGTGGACCTAAAATTGAAATTTATTTGGTCGATTCGAAGTGTCTGTCGATCTTGATTTACCAGATATGATGATATTAAAATATCGTCGGTCTGCTCCGAATGGATTCGAAATCATACATGAATAAAGTCCAGCATCTTGCCGATCGACTGATGAAATGAATAGTTTTTCGTTGAATTCGTATAGTTCAATTTCATTTTTATACCTTTAGACAAAAAATTATTTATAAAAATAAGAATCACTTCGTTGATTTTCCTCTTACCAGCGAATAATTGGCGTTGGATAGCCGCTTATTGGGCATTCAAGAGTTAAACTTTGATTTCGAAGAATAATCAATCGATTTGTTTGATTATTTAAATTGATTTTCGGTAAAGCTAAAATAAATTCATATAATCTAAATCGAAATGACAAATTTTCTCTCTCATCATACCATAAGTTTCTAACTGAAATTGTTTTCGTCTTTCTCCAGCTTTATTCATTACAGTGCATTCATATGTACCCGTATTGTTGATCTAAATATCAAATCCTTGAGATAGAGAATTGTTTTACATAGTTTCAAACTTGAATATTCTCAAGAAGCAATTCTTCTTGTTGTTCATTCGATAGTAAATTCATGTTAAAAAACCATTGAACGGTCGGTTTTGGAAAGCCATAAGCTAGACAAGATAATTTCACAGTTCCATTGATAGATGATTGCAAACGAATTTCAGTTAATGAATCATTAAATACCGGAGCAACTAAACAAATCCAGTATTCGTTGATGAATGTTTTATTTTGTCGAGAATCTAGAAAAATTCTACCCGAAACATCAATATCGAAACTAGTTTCTGCTCGACCAGCTGGATTTTCGGCTAAACAAGTGTATTTTCCCGCATCATTCATTGTCAACTGTTCGATTTCAATATAAACACCATCATAAAGTAATCTAAAACAAACCAACATCGAGATTTTTATTCGAATAAATGATTCACTTCATCATAATTACCTAATTCGTGGCGAATTAATAATCGGATTTTCATTAAAAAACCAACGACGTAGCGGCACAGGTTTTCCTTCGACAGAACATGGCAAACGAAGAAGTTCACCATTTGTATACGATTGTTGTTTTGTAAATATTCCATGAGAATCATTTGTAAATATCGGTGGAGCTGAAGAAAATCATTTGTTTTTGCTAAGAAAATCTTTGTCTCCTTACTCATCACTTCGACATCATAAGTAATATCGATCGATCCAACAAGATTTGTTGCTTGACAAACATATCGACCTTCATCATCCGACTAAATTTTTATTTTCATAGGAGAATGAACAGAGAACTTTTTGAGTTTGTTTTTTTTTTCTACTTGGATTTTTGTGATCAATAATTTCTTTCCGTTTTGTTTTATTTGAAAATGTTTTCTTCGATCCAAATGAATTTCTCGGCCATTGTAAAACCAATTTAATTTCGGTTTCGGCAGACCAATTGCTGGACATAGCAGAGCCAATGAATGATGAACAATCACTGATTTTTGTTGTAAACGACTGATATTTTCCGATGGATGATCAAAATAGGGTGACACTGAATTAAATTTCAATAGATTAAAAGAGAAATTCTCTTGGCAGAAAGTTCGATTTACTATGAACAGAAAGATTAAACAATCGTTGTGCTCTTCCAGCTTTATTCGTAGCTAAACAACGATAGATTCCTTGATCAGATTGTTTGATATTCGTTAGAACATATTGATCGTTGATATCGAACGATGGAAGTTTATCATCGTTTTTAAACCATTGAATCGTTGGTTTCGGTGTACCAACAGCCGGACAAACTAATGTCAGACTTTTACCGACCTTTGCTTCAACATTTGTTTCTTTCTCGGCGCCAATGATCCAAGGAGGAACATTGACATGCAATTGAACAGAATGAGTTACTGTTCCAGCGGGATTTGTAGCTGTACAATGATATCGATCGTTGTCATTGGTGCTAATCATTCGAATTTCTAATGAACCATTCGAATGTAAGTACGTGTGTGCATCTTGATTGTCTGCAAAACGAAAAATAGATTTTGCTTTTGAAGAAAAATATTTACGATCAATGAGTTGATTTTGTCGAAACCAGAGAATCGTTGGACGAGGATGAGCAGTTACTGGACAAGGGAGAAGAAAGGATTTGTCAACATTAGCATCAAGTTCAGTTTCTTGAGATTTATTTGTTAACAGTGGTGGTTCTAAAAATCGAACGAGAATTAATTCAGTATGATTAAAATGAATTTTACCATAAACGTCAATTTGAAATTGTTGTTTTGCTTGACCGATTTCATTGCTAATTTGACAAAAATACGAACCACGATCATCCGTATCTAATGAATTGATATTCAACGAACCAGTTGAATCGATCGTCATTCGATGAGATTCTATTGTTAAATTCTAAACACAATAAATCAATTCGAAATAAATTCAATCGAATTCCAATTTACTTGATCATCTTTAAACCATTGAACAGTTGGCTCCGGTATTCCAATATGATTACAAGGAATGACCAATGATTTCGTAACAATTCCATTCAAATATCCATTCGTCTCGAATGTGAATTTCGGTGACACTAAACATTGAACAAACAAATCATATTTTGTCTTTATACTGTGTTGGCCTATTTACTTGTAACAATTAAACTAATATTTTCACTTGTTTCACCAAATGAATTCGAAGCAAAACAAGTATAAATACCGACATGATCTTGTTGAACATTGGTGAGAATTAATGTTGATCGATCGTCATTTGTCAATTGACGTTCAGTATTATTATGAAACCAACTAAACGGATTAAATCTTTTGAAAATGAAGAAATTGTCTTTCGAGCTTTTTTTTTACACTATACGAGGTTGAGGAGATCCGTTTACTTGACATTTCAATTCGATTTGTTCGCCGATTTCTGCGACGATTTCTTTGAATGGAAGATAAATTGTTGGTTTCACTGATAACGCAAGCAAAAACAAAAATAGAAACATTTTCAATTTGAATTTTTACTTCCAACATCCAAACGAATTGTTATCGATGACGAACCAACAGTGTTCTGTGCATAGCACGTATAATTTCCGCTGTCTTCTTCTTCAGATGCCGATCGAATTTCTAAATATCCGTTTGTATTGGTTTGATGACGTGTTACCTTTAAGCAAATATTCGAAATTAATCATAGAAAAAAACAAAGTTCAATCTCTTACGAGTTCAGTTCCTCGAAACCATCGAATGTCAGGATACAATTGTCCAGCAACAGTACAAGTTAAATCAACATCTTGACCAGGAGATATGAATACATGATTATTTTCCGTTGAAACATTTGGTGGTTCTTTTAAAAAGAAAATAATTCGTGTTCAGTCTAATTCTCAATGAAAATTCAGAGACAAATTACCGGAATAGATCAATTGAGCTGTTTGTAGATCTTCACCAGCTGTATTACTTCCAATACACTCATAGATACCTGGCATAATTAATCAAATATAACAGAAAAAAAGGCAAACTAATCTCAATAGTACTACCTTCATCATCTTGAGTTGCCATAAGAATCGTTAAAACACCATTATGAATTCTCACTTTAGCAGATTGTTCAATTGGATTGCGTTGATGTTGTCGTCGCCAGATTAATAATGGCCGTGGGATACCAGCTGTTTCGATACATGTTAACGTTACATTCCATTGATTCGAATATGTTACTGTTTGCGGATAAACATAAACATGCGGAGTTTCTAATTGAGATCAAAGAATTTTCAATAATATCAATCGATCGAATAGATTCTACCTTGAACATGAATAGTTATTCGTTCTTGGACTTCTCCACCTTCATTATTTGCGATACAGACGTAAACTGAATTATCATCGGATTTTTGAATATTTCTTTAACGAAAAAAAACAAAATTGAACAAAAGAAAAGAATAAAATATTTCGATTACAATAATTTCAAAGTGCCATTTTGATAAATAATCGTTCGATTATTAATCGATTCAAGTAAAATCGATGGTGATACTTCTTTTTTCCATGTTAATTGAAAATCTTTCGTACTTTGCACGAAACAATCAATTGCAATTGTGCTATTGATTAACGCAAAATAAGTTTTCACTGGAATAATTCGAATTGTTGGCGGTGGAGCTTAGAATAAAATTATTCATTTTCAAATAAACAGATTCGCCGTTCGATGAATTCATTCCTACCGAGAATATCAACAGTAATTTCTCCTAGATCAAATCCACTTGTACTCGTTGCATTACACACGTAGATTCCTTCGTGTGTACTCTCTTTCGGTTGATCAATTTCATATTCAACAGTTGTTATATGCGCTCTAAAATTGCTCGAGAAATAGAAATCATGCGAATAAATCTCTTTTTTTTTTGTTTTTTTCATCGTTACGGATAATCAGACGTTGAGAGAATCTGTTCGTCTCTTGACCATTGAACGTGATACGGAAGTTGACTTTGAACGTGACACTGAAGTTTAGATAAGACATTCGATTGAATTTGAATTTGATTTGAATCAAGAGAAACAACAGGTTTGAGAGGAATAAATGATGTTAAAGCAGTTGAACTTGAACGTTGAAAAACATGACCATTACTATCAATACCAGATAATCGAATATAGAAAAAAAAATTATGAGCCGGTGGTAGAAATTTCTCAATAGTCGAATATAATAAATTCGATTGATTATTATTCAATTGAATATGTTTTTTGACGAGAATATTTCCATACAAATCAATTAATTCAATTTGTTGAGCCTGAGATATATCATCTTGATTAGGAATTTCAATTGTCAAATATGTCGACACGCCTTGTATGGGTTGTCGACGTGTAAGCGTTAGATCAGATATCGTATTAGACGAGAAACCATATCGAAATGTTAATCGACTCAAACCCGTAACACGTATTGAATGAGCCGATGATGATGTTACTTGTATTTGCCATTCGCCAATCTACGAGGAGAAAAAAATCATGATAAAATTTTCAAAACAAAATTTACCATTGGACGTTTTATATTCAAGATATAAACTTCTTTTAAACGTAAGAGACGTGTAAACCACGAACGTTGATTGAGAACTTGTTCTGTAAGAAAAATGCAAAGACAAAAATGTTATTTTTTTGTTTGTTTCATTTGAAATTATACTCGATGGATCGATAATTGTTATTTGTGGATTGGCACCGCTAACTGATATTGTAATTTCTAAAAGTTTCGAATCAACTGCTAGTGTATACGTTTGTTTATTTCGTTTGATTTTATCGATAACTAATAGATTGACTTTCCGTGTTTGAATTGTATATTGAACAAAATTAAGAATCTCGAAAAGAAGAAGATATAACATTCGAAAGATTTATGTTGAAAATAAATTTTCCAAAACAATTCTTACCTCGCTAACTTGCTGTTTATGTAAAGTAAATACTTGTCCACTACTAGTTGCAGCTATTTTATGAAATATTTGATAACCAATATGATTCTGATCACCACAATCTCCTGTCATTACGAAAACAACCTTTACAAGAAAAAAAAACGTCAAATAATCATCGCAAAATATTTGATGATTTTTATTTTCTGTCGATTTTACTTGACTTTGTTTTTCTTGAATTAATTTCAGAACTGTATCTCCTAATACATAATCTTTCGAACGAGCATCCGTAAAAACATAAATAAATGAATGCGGTAATGCTTGTTCAAGTGCTAGTTTAATAGCAGTTATAGTCATTTCAGGACAATCTCCACCACCTTGAACAATGAGATCTTGTAAACCACGTTGAAAACGATTTGAATCTCGCGTTTTTAATATTGGTCCCACATCTAGATAGGACAAAGAAAGAAAACACAATATTTTCAGTATTTTAACCTTGAAAAGATTTCATCGATCATTTCATTTTCATTACCGGGATCAGCGAATGGAATTAATATATAATCATAAATTGAATATTCTCGTCTTAATGTTGCATTGTAAATGTGTGTTGCGCCTTTAATAACTTGTAAAAGATCATCATGCATCGAACCAGTGACATCGAATACAAATGCGACACTCGATGACGTTCCATAATTTGGATCTGTTTCAAGAGAAATTCCCACGAAATAGATTATTAATATCAATAAAATTCGTTTCATTTTGTAATTGACAATCGAACGAGTTTATAATTATAGAGACATACTCATCTCGCTTGAGCGTTTTTTTTTATATAAATGTAAATCATTTTCATTGATGTACGATTATACATATGCTCGCCTTTTTCTCTCTTTTTTTCGTATGTAGAGCCTTCAGGACGCGTTCAATCGGCCAATGCAAACGAATATAACCGATGATCTAACAGATTAAAGCAATGTGTTACAAGCTGACCATATTGCTGTATATACATGAATGCATCAATATATACAATATACAATGCACAAAAAAAAGATCGAGAACGAAAGAAAGAAAGCCAACGGGCTGGATGAACTTAAAATAAAGTTGTTTATTATGATTATAGTCCAATAGAACAAGAAAATGGAATAGCAATCAATTGATTTTCTTTCATGTTTGTATATTTTCAGAGAGAAGTTACCTTATGGTGTTATACACGAATGTTCAATTATGATTATTTTCAGAAGTTTATGTTTGATTTTCTCTGTTCGAGTTACTGTTAATTATATATAGGTTATTGAGTATTTAATTTAAAAAAAAATGTCTATGGAATAATCTTTTTAATCTGACATAAAGAAATACCCGAATTATTCATCTGATGTAATCAAAATAAAAGCTGTACTTTTTACATTGAAAATTTCCGATTGGCAAACATGATCCAATGTAATAGAAAGAAAAAAAACAAAAAATGATTTATCGAGATCGTAATTTGTTTATGATAAATTAAACGCCTACATTCATATATATTAAGTATATACTTCGTTGATTTCCTTTGAACATATTCAAAAATCAATATACTGTAAAATGAAATTTACGACATTGTATATAAGGTTAGTATACGCTTTTTCCCTTACTGTCCGTAATTATCTACTTGACAAATAATATGGTGATTAAAATATATTATTTATTCGAAGTAGAACACTATACTTCATTGGTAACAATTAATAACTGTCGAGAAGAAAACTCACGTCTATAGCTTTCTATATGTTAGATTTGGACTTGAATTGTAATGTAGAACAAATAGAATATATTACTTCAGAAAACAAAATGAATCGTTCTGTTTTGAGTTTAAATAAATCATGATCATTCATTTGCATTTTTCATTGATAAGATTGGTTCATGTTCATAAATAATTTCATGTCAAAAGCCCTCGTTTGGCCTCGATCAACAAAGGTAGATTCTCACATATCTTGTTTGAAATAAATAAATAAAGTCAATGTCTGACATATGAATATATTGTGTTTTTTATTGCAGACAAGAATTTTAAATGAACTTCATGACAGACAAGCGTGATAAGTTGTAGGCATCTTTCTTTTTACAGCCAGTACATCATCAATTATATTTCATTCGTTCATTCATGCTTTTATTGTAGAATGAACTGAGAGAAGGGAAGGAGAAAAAAAATGTAGTTTCTATGATTTCTTTCTTTTTTCACGTATAAAAATAGCAAAGTATAGATACCTTCGTGCTCATTCGTTTTCTTTGCCTGATAGGCAAACAGATCTTTCCAGACGAAAGCACATCAACAACATCCGGAATGTATACTCATATAACCTCACCCTTAACATCATGAAAAATATATAAAAAAAACTGATTTCTTTTTCTATAGTCATTATTAGTATTATAGATGAATTGCATGGGGTAATATTACATTGGACTTTTTGGCTCATCATTATTTTTAATAGAGGTATGTGAACAAAATCAGCTGTCAATTTAGATGAATGACAAATAGAAGATGTTTTTTCTTCTTCGTCTATTTTAAGAACTTTCAAGAAAAAAGACTAGATATTGAACGGATGTGAAACTAGCAAAAAAAAACATTATGCTAATCGTATTTTGCTAAATAATAAAAGATTTCTTTTCTGTTTAAAAATAGTTCTTTCCAAACAGAAAAAAAAATGGTCTTTTTCATCATAAATAATGCGTCAATAGCGTTCAAAAGATTTATTAGATTGGAATAGAGATTAAATTTTTTTGGATTAACAAAGAAAAAATTGTTAGTAATTTTTTTTTCTACTAACATAACCACGCAATCTTGTCAGATTTTATCAAATCAAAAAAGATTTCAGTCAAATAATTATCATTCGATAAGCGAGAAACAAGCGGAAACAAGTGAACAGATAAATTAATATGTCAGACAGTCAAATTACGTCAATAAGAACAACAATAACAACAAAAACATAATGCTCGTCTACATAAAATCTCTCTTGTGACGTCGGTTACTACCTAGTAGAACATAAAAATGCCTGAGATCTTGTGACTAACAACCATAAGTCGACGAGCCAATTGAAAAAGCACTGTTTAATGTTTAATACTCATAATGTGCATGTTTAATGAATATATCTACTCAAATAGAATGATAAAAGAAAGAATTTTTGTAACCAATTAATAAGTCCGATTAGGGGAAAAAAACTAAAAGCGAAGGATACAATATAGATCGCAAGAGACAATAGAATAAATAATTAAACCGACAAAAATAGATTTAGATGGCATGAACTCAAATTATATATATATACAAATTATGATTCTTCTTCTTTTTTTTGTCATGCATTGGCTAGATAAAAGAGAACATTTTCATGAAACTCTTGATTGGGAGAAATTGAACGCATCAAGCCGTTACACTGAATATGTTGTTATTTTGAGAACGAGAGAACGAGAAAAGGCGCAATCGAGGCATTTCAAAATGATAGTCAATAATATGAAGATTAAAATTCTACAAAGAAACGAGTTTTTCGAAGAGAATACCCTCATACTAGTATGCTAACAATAAAATACTCAATAGAAATGAACTCATGTTGAGCAAACTGAAAGAATACTTGAGAAATGGTTGTCTCCATTATTTCTTACTATTTTTTTTCTTGATAACTATTCGTTTGTCATGATACATACAGCGTGCAAGTTAAGAAAGGGAAATGAATATTTTTAACGGCAAGCTGAGCATTAAAGAATTTAACTAACGATGTTGAGATTTAATCGCTGTCGTGTATGTTTACTTTTCAATTACTTTTCCTTCTTTTTCTTTTCCATTTCGAGTTGTTTTCTTTCTATTTGACTTTATTCTTCAATCGTTGAGTATAATGAAGACGCCATATTACATTTATGCATCCATAGATCCAGTGACTTCGCTAATTTGCTAGTTTTCTGTTGAACTTTTCCTTTGACGGCCTTATCAAATCTCATCATGTGCGTCGTATGTCAGGCAATTCATATCCTGTTCCTTGTAACTTTAAAAAGTCTACAGTAGTCATCAGTATATTCATAACTATCGATTGTTATGCTTTCGTTTTTCATACACTGGTGTATATAGACAGAAACTGCAAGTCTCGAGCGAGTTTGTCGTCAACATCATTTAATTCAATTCATCGTATGTCGTGTATCAAGAGGAACAGTAGACGTCGCACTTGCAACGGTATTTTCCTCTTATTTCTTCTTTATTTTTTTTTCTTCTTCCTCTCATTTCTGTTCTCCTAAGCTTTTTTCTCATCTTCTCTTTTTTATCCTTTACATCTTTCTTTTTTCACGTTATTGTTCACTCATCTTCTTAATACCAATTATTCTTAGTTTCTCTTTCCAGTTGTTTTCTTTTTTTTTTCTTCTTCTTTCGCTCTCATCTCGTCTTCTTCAATCTACTTTCTATTTTTTTTGACTTCTACGAGTGGACTACATTCGTACTCAATATAATATCAACATTCTTCAAATTGAATTCATCTAGAAAAGAAAGAAGAAGAAAAGAACATTTTTTTAATTTCAATTCCGTCGTCAAACTTGTCATTATTTTCAACATACTAATTAACTCAAGCAAAAAAGAAAATATGGACACACAGGAAAATGAGGTATGCAATTTTCTTGATCGTTTATCTGAAATTAAGGAAAGACGAAGAAATGCTTTATTTTGTTTTTTTTGTCCACACTCTTATAGGCTATAGTTAACTCTTGACATTGGCAGTAATAAGAGACAAGAAAATCAAAGATAAAATGACAGGTTTTTATGCATGATTACTTGTTAAGAAAATATACAAAGA
>Ga0209930_1000247_pt1 | contig 169721 bp, 222 predicted proteins | sample ThiBiot_500_biof_2_FD_183948 | JGI IMG/M metagenome (GOLD analysis project Ga0209930, IMG submission 183948) | Wastewater bioreactor microbial communities from Cape Town, South Africa - Thiocy_cont_500_biof (SPAdes) | ecosystem: Engineered > Bioreactor > Thiocyanate-remediating >...
AATTCTTTGATGATTAACATTCGAAGATTCGAATCCATTTTGTCAACTAACGTTTCGTGAGCTGATGGAAGACGTAATTTAGTAGAATTCATTTTTTCTTTCACCGGTTGTTGTTGTTGTTGTTGTTCGTATTGTATGGGTGGCTCATTAGTTTCGTGTTTTTCTTCAAAAATATTGACTTCATTAGCAAACGAAACCATGCGTTTGCTTTTCGATGACGAAGAAGTTCGTTCTTCTTCGACTTCGACTGCACGGATATTTTCATTTTCATTCGAAATGTTAGTTGTTGTCGGCGGACTTCTCGACTCTTCATCGAAATTCGTGCTAATAGCACTCGAAGGTTTTTTCACTTCAGTCCAATCTTTTTCACGTAGTTTCTGTGCATCTTGAACTAAATTAAGAAAGTAATTTCTATTTAAGAGACGAGCAAAAAAAAAACAACATTACTCGATCGAATCAATGGTGACGAAAATATTAGACAAACATCTTCGAGATTTAATCGATGTGCTTGAAGAATTTCATTTGTTTTTATATTCATTTTTTTAAACATTTCCATTTCCAATTGATCGACTAAAAATAGACGAGCCGCTTTTTTTTCTACAAATGAGACGTACAAACAGCAAACATTTACGAACCGATCGTAGCATACATAATCTGTAATAATTGTGCATTTTCTTTCCAGAGATCACGTTCACGAACAACGAATGTCAAACGTTGATCGGATGTGAGTCGTTTTCGAAACAAATGCGGATCTTCAATAGCTAATTGTGTGATCTTTCTTTGGACAGGTACTTTTTCACTATCATCATGTTCTTGAAAAAGATTGAGAAAAGCTGTTCGATAATGACAAATTTCATCGATCATAGTTAATAAATGTTCGGTTGGTATATCCGATGGTTGTTGTTGTTTATTGAAATCGATTTCATCGGAATAATTATCTGGATTGACATTTTCAAGTATTTTCGAACAGACTGTATTTAATTTCGAACGGATTTCTTCTCGTTCGCGTGTTAAACGTTCGATTTCTTCTTTATGTGGATCGATGACATCTTCGGTAGGCTCATCGGCTTGTTGTTTCTTTGCTTTTTTCGTTGGTGGTGAATCGACTTTTTTGTTCGCTGATTTTTTACTAGGTGCCATTTTTTTGTTTCTTATCACGATTATAAACTGCTTACGTTAGTTTTTGAATCAACTGACAAATAAAGAGAAAAAACTTTTCTTTAAATTTGAGTCGAGAAGAGAAGAGAAGCGAGGGAGAGAGAGAGAGAAATTGTATTTGAACAATGTCGAAGAACAGACAAAAAAATGCATCAAATAGACGCGCAAATATAACATTGATGAGGTTTTCTTTTTCTTTTCTCGTTCCCTCCTCCTCTTCTTTTAGCATCATCAATTTAATTAAATGTAACAAGAAAATATTTGTCAATGATTTTAAAAAGTACCAAAGAGAAAATTTAAAAATAATATTTCTCATTCAAAACCATAGAAGAAAAAGAGTCAAATGGACATGCCGTTCGTCTCTTTGTTAAAAAAAAGAAGAAAGAAAACGACTAAAATTCCATACGCCTACAATGTTGAATTCAATTGTGAAATATGAATAATTGAAAAATCTATCTGTTGACAAATCTAAAATATCAAAAGTTTAAAAATTGAACATAAATGAACGCCATCTATGATTAAATTTTCACATTCTTCTTTTTTGTTTATTTAATCTAGGGTAGTTGCGGTTGCATGTACGTGTGTATGTATGCTTCCATCCATCGATCTGTCCTTAATCCTTTTCTTCTTTTTCTTTTTCTCTTTTTCTTCTTCTTATTATTATTTTATCGAGTGAAGAAAGGTTCGAATTTAAAATGACTTCATTATCCAGCAGTGAACGAGCTGAAAGTTTATTTCTTCTCTATGAACAACCACCGGCAAATCTTCAACGTTGTGAAAGTTTCGATGGCATTAAATCAATTCATTCATCATCTTTAACAAGTACAACAGCACTGAATCAACCTTGCCGATCGTATTCATCTCAAAATCTCGCCCCATTAGCACCGAATACATGTCAAAATCTCGACGAAATTCATTCGTTTGCTAATCAATTCGAACGACGTCTCGATGAACATCGACATTATTATCAACAGAAATATGATGAAAAAATGCAGCAAATGATCGAAATGAAATCGAATGAATTCAATGAATTTCGTGTTCGATATGAAATGAAATACAAAGAATACGAAGAACTCAATCGACAATTAGAAATACATTCCGGACAGATACACGAAGAAAATCAACGTCTCAAAATCGAACTCGAACACGAAAAACAAGAGAGAAAACGCGAAGAAGTATAGTAATCTAATTTTTAATCAATAGTGAAATCTCATTTTTTTTTTGACGTCATTTCTAAGGCATCTGCTGAGCAACGTTTGAAAACATTAGAAACTGAACTTCAACATAAATTTAATGAGATGAAAGCTTTACATGAGAACGAAAAACAAGATATCAAAAGACAATATACAACTATGCATCAAGATCTACTCGATGAAACCAATCAAGTAAGTGTTCTATAACACATCGATGTCAATCGTTGTATGTTTCTATAGCGTTTAAAAACCCTTGAGGCAGATTATAAATCACAACAGGCAAGTAATGGAACAACAATCGATGAATTAGACAAACGTTTAATGGATTTACGTTCGAATGTTGAATATCTTCAAGAAATCAAACAAAAACTTGACCATGATAAACTTCATTTAGCTCAAACGAACGAACAATTACAAATACAAGTATTGATGTCCTTAAGATTAGCAGACATTGAATTAGTTTCATTGACCGAATAGGTACAGGAATTATCGAGTAAACATCGATATGCGAATCGTGATCATCAAGATGAAATTCAACGATACGAAAATGAATTGAAATCCGTTCGTCTTCGTTGTGAATCGAGTATTGATCTACTACAAAAAGAGAATACTGTCTACAAAACGAAATCATCTCAAACAATAAATGATTTCGAAAAGAAAGTTTCGATTCTCGCCGATAAATATCTTTCATTACAAAAATCATTCGAACAGCAATTACTCGAACAACAACGAACCTATCAAAGCAATCTTAAACAATGTACAAATGAATACGAAAGAAAAATTCAATCGTTGAAACAAGATGTCAAAGATTTGAATCACAAATATCAATCAACCATTCAACGAACTGAACAATTACAAAAAGCTCAAGTAGAAAGAAAAGTTCTTTTTCTTTTCTTTTTATTTGATCTCGATTCAAGATCGAAGAAATCAATCGAAAAAATGAACAATTTAAATCTGAATACGAACAAACAAATCGACAGTTAGTTTAAATCTTGAAATTAGTCATTAGAATTCAAGATTGATCCGCTCTAGAACCGAAGAGAAACATCATCGTGAACTCGAAGAATTGCAATCGAACTATGATCAATCTCGAGCCGATCTTCAGGAAATGACTAAATTATCTGCCGAACTTAAAACAATACATGAAAAAGAAAAACAAAAGGTTAATCGACTATTTTTCGAAATGAATTCTTATTATTCGTTGATTTGAATAGTTAGTCACTGAATACGAACAATTTATTCGTAAATTAGAACGACAATATTCTCAGAAGACAATTGAATATGAAAAACGAATTGAAATCTTAGTTTCGAAAACACACAATGAATTGAAATCAATGGAAACGGATTTCGAAAATCGAAATACCAAACAACAATCGATTATCAATGATCAACAGAAAATGATCGATGCATTGAAAGATGAACAAATACAAATGAAAGAACTCTATGAAAAACAATATACGACGTTAAGTGAACAATCATTACAAGAGAAAAATGAGATTAAAGATGTAAGTGTGTTTATTTTTCGTTTGTGGTATTGCAAAAGTACAAGTACGTTCGTTTGTTTTTCTGTTTGTAGCAATTCGATTTGTGTATGAAAAATCTCGAGAAAAATTTTCAAAGTTTAACCTCAAAAAAAGAACAACTGGAAAAGAAATTATCATTCTTAAATGAAAAACACAAACGAGAACTCATTGAATGTCGTTTATCCTATGAAAATAGTTTACAAGGTCTCGTTACGAATGAAATACGTTTAGATTTAGAACATACAATTCATTCATTAAAACAACAAGTCATTTATCTACAACAACGCATTGCCTTTCTTCAAGACGAACTTGATCAGTACGTTCGTGTTTACGGTCACCAACCATTTCATCCAACGCCAAATGCAAATTGACTTTAGTCACGTTTAAAAAAAAGAGATATATCGTTTTTTTTTCTTCTCTGTTCGTGTCCTCGTATCATTCGACCCATTATTTTCACTGCATGAATCAACCTCATATTATTTTTTTTTATATCGGTTTCTATGGAGTAACTACGCTCGCATCTCTCTTGCTACATATAAAAGAACGCGGCATTTCTTTTCATTCTCTCACAACGTCAAATATGGACTGACAAACGCATCGACTACCACTATACTAATATTTTTTTCTTCTTCTTCTTGCTTTTTTGCGTGGTAAATAACAACGAATGACGCCACGCAAACATTTTTTTATTATAGCCATAGTATCACATATGTTTCATTCGTTCGTTTTTTTTGTCTGTCTTCAGATTTGATTGTGTATCATGGAAGTTTTTGAATCATTCTGTCGTAATCCAATTGTACGAGAATATTTCAATCCGAGTCAATTTCAAGTGACACCATGGGTTAAAGATCCGAGCGGTATGCAACATCCGTTGGTGTTCGATTTTGAAAAGAAATTCTTCGATAAAACCTATGCTCATAATATCTATAACTGGATGAATAAATGGTGGTGGTTAAGTATTGTCTATTCAATTGTTTATGTTGGCTTCATTTATTTTGGCCGATCATTAATGGAAAAACGAGAACGTTATGAATTGCGGTTACCATTAATTCTCTGGAATGCCGCATTAGCTCTATTTAGTATTTGGGGAATGATACGATGTGTACCGGAAATGATATATGGTTTACAAACGAAAGGTTTACAGTACACTATTTGTGATAATAGTAATATCTACGGTGTAACGGGTTTTTGGTATGATAAGAAAAAGAGAACGAAATTTGTTTTACTTTGATATTCGTTTAGGATTACGATTTTTTGTATTTCAAAAGTTCCTGAACTAATCGATACGCTCTTTATTGTGCTTCGAAAACAAAAACTCATCTTCCTTCATTGGTTTCATCATGCTACAGTTCTCATCTACGCTTGGTACAGTTATCATGACTGGACGGCAAGTGGTCGTTGGTTCGTTTTTATGAATTATTCAGTTCATGGTAAATACATTTTTTGCTTATTGAGTCTCTAATCTTTCAATTCATTTAGCTATGATGTACACATATTACGCCTTTCGTGCGATGAAATATCGTATTCCAAAATGGATTCAAGTCACTGTTACGATGTTTCAATTGTCACAAATGGGTGTTGGCTGTTTTGTTAATTATAAAGCGTATGTCTACAAGCAAGATAATGTTCCCTGTCAAGTTGCTTATTCGAACATCTTCTGGTCATTTGTAATGTATGCAATCTATTTTGCACTATTTTTGCATTTCTTTTTTGTATCGTATCTACTTAAAAAATCCGATGTGAAAGTGAACAATGATGGCAAAGAAAGCAAGAAGAACAAATAAAACACACAAAAAGAAAAGAAATCCATGTTTTTTTTTCGTTTCTCATTTGTTTCGTTTTGTTTTTTTTTATATGATGATTTATTGTTCTTGTTCTGACAATAAAGAGAGAAGAAAAATAAATCGGATGATCAGTTTATCTTTTTTCTTTTGTCGTTATGAATCACTTTATCATTTTGAGGACATTATTTTTGATAAGAAAATGCGAACAAAAACAAAAGAATTAGTGGTCCCTGTGAGGATCGAACTCACGACCTCCGCGTTATTAGCACGGCGCTCTAACCAGCTGAGCTAAGGGACCTGACGTTCTGAAAAGGATTTTAGTTGACAAAATGATTTTATTAAAAGAAAAAGCCGAACTTGAATTGATCACACACATATTGGTTACACCTGAGACAAAAACAAACAAAGGAGAGAAGAAGAATCTACGAAGAAACTAACAGAAGAAGAAATTCAACAAAGCAGAAATCTATCAGATAAAAAAACCGAAAAAAAAATATATAGAAATATTATGTATATTCACATGAAAATGAAAATAAACAAACAAAAAGATTCAAGGATTGTCTGATTTCTTTAATTTATTATTATTGAACAATTTCAAACCATTGCGAACAAACTTTTTGATTCCACTACTTTGATTAGGCATTTGTTGTGGATGTTGTGGCCAAGTCGATTCGTCATCATCGATATCTTCTTGTTGTTCATTGATAATTGTTCGAGCTGTTGCATGATGAACAATTTGATCAGGTGTTTTCATTTTCGATCGGTTATGATCGGGTAATGAACCTGTTTTCTGTTCAAATTGTCGTGCCAATGCTCGAACATTCGGTTGTGGATGCTGTTGAGATTGCGAGTGTTGTTGTTCGTCGTTTTCACATAGAGTTACTGTTTCTGCATCATCATTAATATCTGAATTCTGTTGTTGTTCGTCATGTCGATGAACGGCGAGCATAAGATCATCTTCACTTCGACACATTTTCATTTTCAAATGACGATTCGTCGGTCGTTGAAATTTATGTGTACGTGGAGAGAAAACAGTTGGTGTCGTCGATTGTTGACTAGCTAGGAGAATTGTTGACGCTGATTTCGGTCGACGATCACTATCTAATGTTGATTGACAATGTGGAGCTAATGGTGCAGTTTGTTTGTGACTAATCGGTGTCATGTAAAGACATTCAATTGATTTTGTCAATGGTGTCGAATTAATATCTGGACTTTTTGATTTCGATAGAGTCGATGATGATATTGAATCGTAAATAATCGATTTAGCTAGTTGACGTTGTGGAGTTGTTAATGATGAATGTGCAGAATACATTGTCGATGTATTCGATGATGGTGATGCGAGTGATTCGAGACAATCTTGAGCCATTTGTGTGAGAAGACGGTCTAATTCGAATACGTGCATATCAATAGTTGTATCAGGTCTACAAAAGAATATTTTAGATCAGGCAAAGGCACTACATACAACATCGTTCTTTTAGAAAAGTACGCTGAAAGTCAACGAATTAGGCAGATCATGTGGAAAGTATAAAGATTTTGTTACCAAAAAAACAAAATACAAATTTATTCGAATACATACACTCCTTGACTTTTCATTGCATTTGTCATTTTTTCGAATAATTCTCGACGGATTTCTTTAATCATTGAATTTCGACTACGTGTTAGTTCGTTTTGAATTTGTTTTTTGACTGAAAGGTCCAAATTGTCCATGTAATGAGCTATTCCCACTGAAAACAAGAAAGAAAAACATTTTTTTTGTACTTTTCAATCACAATCTCATGCAATTCAACTACCTCGATGATGAACATCGAAAATCATTTTACATGTCAAACGTAATAGAGCAAGCATTTCATGCGTAAACAATTCTAAACAAAATAAATTTCATGCAAAATCATGCAGCAAGCAAACTGATGTTTTTTTTTAAAAAAAAACTAAATCGGTCGGATACATAGCATCGAGCAATTAACGTCTTGCTTTCGCTTATTAGCTACTTGTATCTTACTTGGACAACCGATGAGCTCTTTTTTAAAGTCGGATTATTGTTACCTCGAAGTTTTTCAATCGTTGCTAGATAATCATTTACAGCTAAATCAGTTTGAACAAATTCAGGTACGCAAATCGGTTTCGAAACCATACGTTTTTGTGCGGCTAGGCGTTCTTGATTGAGTTCCCATTTGACTTCGTCCATTGCCTTGGTATGTTGTTTGAGCATGTCGGCGATTTTCTGTTGTAATGAGGAAATTGTTTGTTGATATTCATTTTCCTGTTGAGAATACGATGTTCGTTCTTGATTTATTGTTTCATTGGCTTGTTCGAGTAATTTAACGAGATGATCGACATGATTTTGTAGATTTTCTTGACGATTTTTATTATCTTGTTCGAGTGTGAATTTTTCTTTGAGTTTCGCTATTTCTTCGAAATGATTTTGATTTAGTTGTTCGATTGTTTGTTGAGATTCATTGAGCTGTTGTTTTAACTGTTCGTAACGTGTTTGTAAACGGATTTGTTCGGATTGAAATTCATTAATAATATTATTATAACTATCATCGAGATCTTTCTTCATAATTGACATTTGTTTTTGATGAGAATCGATTAATTTCGCTTGATTTTGATTTAATTCGATATTTTCTCGGTACAAACGATCGATTTCCGTTCGATACATTTTCTTCATTTCGTCGATATCTTGTTCGGATGTGATCGATTTCTTTTGTTGTTCGAAATCCATTCGTAATTGATTGAGTTCATGTTGATGTTGTTTTTGATCACGATCATATCGACGATTGTATTCTTGTTCAAGACTTGCTTTGATTTTGTCGATTTCTTGTTTCAAATGCGAATCTGCTAGATTTAAGGCACGATTTGCTTCTTGTAAACGAGTATCCAATTGAGTTTTTTCGTTTTCAATCGAAAGAATCTTTTCTCGATATTCAATTTCTTTATCTTGAAGTTTTTGATTGAGCTCAGAGAATTGTTTTTGCAGTTGATGATGGTCATTTTCTTTATTGGTTAACATTTCTTTTGTTAAACGTAAATCCATTTTATGTGTGTCACGTTGTTGAGAGATTTTTTGAAGATTTGTTTCTAATTTCAATCGATATTCTTCATATTGACTAACGGCATTTTCATAGTTGTTTATTCGTGTTTGTAAACCTTCGACATTGATTTTCTCATCGTTTCGTTTGTATTCATCGATAAGTTGATTTAATTGAACTTTTTCTTGATCTAATTGTTCAATTGTATGTAAAAGATTTTGATTTTCATCTTCGAGTGTTTTCGAATTGTGAACAAGTTCTTTTTGTTTAAGATTTAAATCGGAATAATCATGTTTCAATTGTTCAAATTCTTTTTCAACGTAAATCAAACGACTCTTTGCATCATCTAAATTGAAAAACAAAACATAGAAACTAAATTTCAAGAGAAACTAAACGCAGTACCATTTGCACGCAAATGATCTAGTTCGATGTTAAGTTCATTGACTGTTTTTTCATGATTCAATTTCATTCGATCGATTTCTTGTTCGAATTTCGTTTGTTTATCTTGATAATCTCGATCCAAATTTCGATGCAGATCGTCGAGTTTCATTTTAATTTCATATTCGAATTTCGCTCGAAGTTTATCTTCAATTGAATTTTTCTCGTGACAAACATCGACATAAAGTTGTTTCGTTTTATCTAAATCAACGATATCTTCTCTCAATTGTTCGATGGTTGTTTGCAATTCTTGTTTTTCATATTCATATTTTTCAAATAAATTATCATAATCCGATTTTCTTTGTTCGATTTCTTTGGTTAAACTTTGAATTTGTTCGATGTGAATGCTATTAGCAATGGCTGCTTCCGATGGTTGATTGATTTTATCTGTCAGTTCTTGTATTTGTCGTTGTAGATCTTCATTGACTTCAATTAAATTCTGTTCATTAGCTGCATATTCATCAATACGCTCTTTTAAATGTTGATTTTCATCAACTAACGATTCATTTGGATTGTCAAATGTCGTTGAATTCTGTGGAACAATTTGTCGACAATCTTTCGATGTTTCTTCATTGACTGATATGTGAGATATGCCGAAAAGGTCCTTATTAAGTTCATGTTCAGTTGTACCTAAACGTTCGCGTAATGTTCGAATTTCCGATTGTAATTCGTCGCATGTTTGTTCGAGTTTTTCTTTTTCTTCAGTCATACGAGTTAATTGATGAATCGTATCATTCGATTTATTTGTTAACAGATCGGAATATTGTTTTTGACATTCGAGCAATTGTTGATTGAGATGATTGATTGTTTCCATTCGTTCAAAGATAGCCTAATGCCAAATCAAATCGATATTTGCGTTTTTTTTTAATGTATTTTTATGTTACTTTTTCATTTGTTCGACAAGCTGAATCCAATTGAACACGAAGTTCATCGACTTCGGTCGTTTTTTCTTGTAAATTCATATTGGTAATTTGTAATTTCTCGTTGAGATTGATGATTTCTTGTTCGTGTTTTTCTCGTGTACTTGCAAGAATCATTTCACAATCTTGTTGTGTTCGTGCAACGGATTCAAATCGTTGCAGTTCATTGACTTTTCGATGAAGAGAATCGATTAATGATTCGGCTTCGTCGAGTTTCTTTTCCAACTAAAATCGACGGATAATAATCCGATAAGAAAAACGAAAAAAAAAGTGAATTTTACTTGAACTTTATTTGTTTCCAATTGTTGAATTCGAAGTTCGGAATCGTTGATTGTTCGTTGAAGTTGATTATTTGTTTGAATTAAATCTCCACATTGACCTGTTATCGATTGATAACGTTGTTCACTATCATATTTTGCTCCTAGGTTTTTGTTTAAAATATTTCTATTAGAATAGAGTTTAATTTTACTTTCTGCAAGTTCGATTTTGTGTTTGAGGACTCGTAGATCCTGATTGTATTTTTCATGATATTCTGTACAACGATTTTCTAATTCTGTTATCTTTCGATCTTTGACATTGCATAGAATTCGATATTTATTCAATTGATTTTGTGTGTCCGATGAATTTTGATAGAGAAATTGATTTTGTAATGGATCAATCGGATCGATTGTTGGAAGAGTATCGAAATATTGAACATTGCTGCCTGGTGGAACGGAGTTTGATAGTGCTGATGATGTTCGATGACTATTTTGATAACGAACTAATGCTGAAGATTTCGAACTGTAACCGAGATCTTGTGTGTAATCGTCGAACTAGATGAATTTTTGATTGCAGAAATGTCAAATGAAAATGAACTTACTCGACGAACATCGGTTGATGCCGACGGGGGAATCAATGGCGGAGGTGTTGATACCGCTGGAGTGGAAAATAATGGCTGTTGAAATAAATGGTTTCGGTGAAGTAAACTGAAATAAAGTTTGTTTTTTTCGTTCGTAAGAAAGAACAGACAGATTCAAATCATACTCATGTGACATTTGTTGTTGAGAATGAAAATGATCCGTATTGTTATTGTTGTTGTTGTTCGTGTTTAAACTAGCATGTTCTGTTGGAATATGATGACTTGAATGTGACGTATTTAAGGATTCATTTTCATCGTCATCATCATCTTCATCTTCTTCTTCACCATCTGATGGTTCTTCATGACCTTCAAATGCAGCCATAATTAATTCAACAATCTAATTAAATAATAGAAAAAAAAACGTCAAGTATATGTTAATTCTGTTTTAACACAAACTTCATTTTGATTCGTTTGTTCATGAACGATATCTTCATGATCCTCTTCATCGAAATCATTTTCATTGAGACCAATTGTGTCTGGCAAAAACATGCTCACACCCGAATTAAATTCCATGTGTGACATATTTTGTCGTGTTTGATTAAACAACTAGCACCATAAAAATACAAACTTTTTCTCTTCGTTCTCTTTTTAACCGCACTTTTCTTTTTCTTGTCTGACCTGATCTCTATGGTTACCGATAATGGACAGAGGACTCGAAAAAAAAACGAAATAACAAAAAATTTTTTTTTCGATTCTACCAAAATAAACAATTCAAGTTAATTTTTACTGAATAAATAAAAATAAAAGCTCTTATACGACCTCTAGTTATTTTTCATGTGATGTCGCTCTTTGCAAAACAATCAACTTTTGTCGGATTTCAAACTGAATTTCATCATACATACTGTTACTATTACTGCTGAAAAAAAACTTAAATGGTCCCTGTGAGGATCGAACTCACGACCTCCGCGTTATTAGCACGGCGCTCTAACCAGCTGAGCTAAGGGACCGATGTTATCCATTAGATTTTTTCAGATCAAGTCAATGTCATCAACAATTCATTGAGTATAGCAGAAGTTATTCGTTTTCTTTTGAGGACACAATTGGTACTAAATATATATGATGTGAGTCAGAATTTCTTTTTCGATTTTCGTAGAAAGTCTGTATGTCATAAAGATAACAGACTGTAGTTTTTTTTCTTTCGGAACATTACTAGGCAACGCCTACGACATTGAGTGATTATAAAAGTGGATTTGTTTCTTCCGAAATAACAATTTTTTGTGTGATCATTTCCAATAGAAAATAAACGAAAGTGACAAGATACAACAGGATTTTTTATTGAATCAAAATGGCCACAGAAAGTGAAGATGAAGCAGTTTCACAATGTGCTCTACGTATTACTGATGTTGTCCAGGAGCCAAACACTCCACTTTAGAAGCAATCGAATCGCAGTTCAAGATGCACAATATCTGGCTGAAGCATTACAACAGAATAGAGTGAGATCATGATTCTTTCATGTTTTCTTAGTCATAACGTCTGTCTTTTCTATTTTATACAGACACTCATTACACTCAACCTTCAATTGAATCAAATCGGAGACAAAGGTGCACAATATTTTAATGATGTGAAAAAGAAAAACATTAATGCAAAAATAGATTTGTGATTATGAAGTTGAACGGTGATATATGTTGTGATTTGCTTACGAGTAAAGTTCTCAGTTGTATTAAATTCTAAAAAGCGGAAGTGTGTTTTTGCAAAATGTGTCGCCGTTTTCTTGTTATCTTAATGAAAAAGTGAATGTTTTGTTTATATTGATGAAGTGTGAGTAATTGTGTTAATGATTGAACGAATTATAGTTGGTAATAGTAGAAGTGAAAAAGGAAAAGAACATTATCATCCTGAAGACTGTTGAGTTATATCAGTTTGAAAAAGATCGAAGAAATTAATTTAAAACAGATTTTGATATTGTTTCGCTGATATAATATGACAATTTTCAATTACGAGAAAAAATTTAGTTTACTATCATGGCTATAAAACTCACCGCGGTGGTTGCGATGGTTGTTCCAAGGTTACTAGATAAGTACTAATAGAAAACAACGAAGCAGTATTCGGATTTAAGTATATAGCTTTTATAATTATATAAAATAGACTAATACTGATGGCGATTGTCTCTAATTTCTCAGGAAACTTCAAGGAAAAGCACTTATTGTACGAAATACAATTATACTACGTACTTACAACGATATTTTTGTTCTTACATAGGTAGAAGCTATAAAACATACATAAACTCAAAATAAAAAAACACTCTAAAATCTTGGCAATTTCGGATATTAATTGAAATGAATTTAATTCAGCCGAAGCCTAATATGTTATTCGAGTTCAAGTTTAGATTGAGATGTTGCAATCGGTTTGTTTTGCATGTCAAGTTCAGCCGTCAATTGTTGTCGCAATTGTTTGAGATCATGTTCATATCGACGCTTATATTTCTGCTCAAGATTTGTCTTTATCTTTTCAATTTCTTGTTTCAAATGTGAATCAGCAAGATCCAATGCATGATTAGCTTGTTGTAAACGATGTTCCAATTGACTTTTCTCATTTTCAATCAAAGCAATTTTCTCTTGATATTCATTTTCTTTACTAGTTAACATTTGTTTAGTTAAACGTAAATCCATTTTATATGCATCACGTTGCTTAGAGATTTTCTGCAGACTCGTTTCTAATTTCAATCGACATTCTTCATATTGACTAATAGTAGTTTCATCATTACGTTTGGACGTATGACTTTTAACATGAAGTGTATCTAACAAAAATGAAAATTGATTTTGACTGAAAAGGAAAAGGAGAAGGAAAAGTTCACCTATAGGAAGTTGTTTCGTTTTATTTAAATCAACAATATCTTCTCTCAATTGTTCAATGATTGTTTGCAATTCTTGTTTTTCATATTCATATTTTTCGTATAAACTATCATAATCAAGCCTTCTCTGTTCGATTTCTTTCACATGATCAACTTTTGTCGTTAATTCTCGTACTTGTCGCTGTAGATCTTCATTGATTTCAATAAGACGTTTTTCATTAGTTGCATATTCATCAATACGTTCTTTTAAACATCGATTTTCATCGATCAATGATCCACGTGGGACATAATGGTCAGTTCCATCGAATTGTTCTCTTAATGTTCGAATTTCAGACTAAAAAATGTTAAAAATTGAAGGATTTCAACAACAACAAAAAAAAAACAATTCTACCCATGTAGTGGTCTTCATCATACTCTAATAACAAAAATTATCTTATCACTATAGAATAGTTTTTCTTTTGTTGAATGAAGGCGAAAAAAAAACTATATGGTCCCTGTGAGGATCGAACTCACGACCTCCGCGTTATTAGCACGGCGCTCTAACCAGCTGAGCTAAGGGACCGACATTATATCACGAAAATTCGATTTTTTGGAAATATTTTTGTAATTATTACTATTGATCTTATTTACATTTGATTTGAATATAAATTTATCGTAATCTAAATGATCAATCTCTTGAGGAAAAAACATACAAAAAAAAGAATGCCTAAGTATTTAATATCACTTTTTGAAAAATGGCCTTGTTATTGACTAAACAGGAAATTATTCTTCTTCACACTCATCTTACAATTGCTCTTCTCTTTTTTCATTATTATATCTTCTTTCTTTTGTATTAAACATTAACACTTCAATTCATTGAATACAAGCAAATTCTAACTGCAACAAAAAAGAAATGAGCCTAATTCTTATTTCATCGACACATGCATATCCGGAATGTCGATCCTTTTCTTTGAACGCACACACACAGATAAATATATACAATTTGATTGTATATGTTTAGTTACAGAAGAAGATTCGTTGTCGCCTGGAGTCAATCTCAAATGTTGACAATGACCTTTGATTACAGACATTTTCCTCTATATTAATCATTACCTGACACTGTAAATCTGAAAGAAGTTTATATTAGACATAGAATTTTTTCGCTCGTTCTCTCGTTTCTCTCTCTCTCTCTCTCTCGTCATCAGAGGAAAGAGAAAGAGATTGACAAATAAATAGATAGTACACCCATCATAGCTGCATATGGGAACTATCGAAATGATCTACAATCGGAAGTGACACACTTATTAAAAAAATACTTTTTTTTCTCTGCTAGCTTCATTCAATCCATTAATCATCGTTTGCTCGTTGGCTTGGATTAGGTAGTTTGTTGTTTTTTCCTTTCACAAATCAATCATGGCTGATGTAGTACATCGTATAACTGAATTAACTCATACACGTCTATCATGGTTTGGCTGTTCGGATGATGATGCATGTAATCGTCTGAATCATCGTCATACAGTTTTAATCTTACTGGTATTTTCTGCTGTTCTTACTTCACGTTTATTCATATCGGATTTAATTATCTGTTGGACGCCAGGAGAATTCACAGGTAATGAAAATGAACAATTGATAGACAGATTTGACATATCAGGAATCAAAAGTGACAGATGACATTTTCATCTATGTTTTTTCTAGGAAATTTTGTTTCCTATACACGTCATTATTGTTATGTAACAAATACATATTACATTTCAATGAATGAAACAATTCCAACATTATCACATTCACATTTAAGACGGAAACGTTCGATCTATTATTATCAATGGTTACCAATTTTACTTGCATTTCAATCACTTTTATTTCTAATACCACGTTTAATTTGGAGTAGTTTTAGTTCACGTTGTGGTATCAATTTACAACATTGTTTATCGCCAAAATTTGATTATCGAACAAGTCGATATAAAGTTCATCATCTAACAACAATGTTACATTTGTTAGCACGTGCAAAAAAACATGATTTCGATCGATTTTCATCGACGAATACATTGAGTCAATCGAATTTTACAGCTAATATGTATCTATTGAAAACATTTTGTATTCCATTTTTTTGTTTAAATGAAAATCCATTTCATGGTTATTATCTTGCTAATCTATTTCTTATTGTCAAAATTCTATTTTTAATGAATTCAATTCTACAATTATTTTTTCTCAATGCTCTTCTAACAAAAAATTCAATATTCTACGGATTAGAAGTTCTCAATAATTTTCTCAAAGGTGAATATATTGTCGGATCACGAATATTTCCATTGAATGTCTATTGTGATTTTCATATTATGAAAATTGGACAACCAACTGTATATACTGTAAGATGAGAATACAAGAACAAAAGTTCTTTCTATGCATAATTAGTTTTTCTTTTTCTAGGTACAATGTTTATTGCCGATGAATGTTTTCAATGAAAAGATCTTTACAATGATTTGGTTTTGGTTAGTTTTTCTAACTCTAGCCAATCTACAAAGTGTTATATTAACAATAATACGTAATCAATTTCGACATTTTAATTATGCATATATAACAAATTATTTGAATTTAAATACCAAACACGAACGATTCAAACGAAATGTTCTTGTTAAACGTTTTGTTTATGATTATCTATCAGCTGATGGTATTCTTATACTAAGATTAATCTCAGAAAATATCAGTGATTTAATAACAAGCGAAGTTGTTAATGAACTTTGGAATGAATATAAAAAATTAGTCAATCTTTCGCCGACAACTCGAGAGAAATATCATCGAATAAGATCTCATTAAATCGTTTATTTATTCTGATAGTTTATTCATTGATGCACAGAAATAATAATTATTGAAAAACAAACTCTCGGTGTGATCTAGAGACATCTAAGTTGCACAAATAAAAAGAAAATTGTTTGAGTATGCGTGTGTGTTGCTTAGAAATAATCAATAAAAGAATGTTAAGAATGAAAGAATTAATTATATTTTGCTTGAAAATGAAAAAGAACTTTTCTAGGGATTCGAAAGAAAAGAAAAGTCAATAGATATTTTGTGTTTCTTGAGATGACAAGCAAAATCGATCGATTCTTTAATCCCAAAGACGGTACATATGCAAATGTGCCTATTATTCCCGTACACGTTGAGAAATTCCGTGGTAAACGACCGTTTAATACCAATGTACTCATCGGTAATTGGTATGAAGATCGATTTCAAGTATGATTGTGTATTTTTGCGCTTGTATGAAAGACGAAAATCTTGTGGTTTTATTTTGAGTTCAAAGAATCTCCTCATCGATCGAAGTCATTCTATCGAATCGAATATCCAGCTCATGTCGGTTCAGTACCAGACACTGTCCATCGACGAAAAGTATGCTCGTCTCATGAAGAACGTCCCGGACGAATGATTCTCGAACATCACGACATCGACGATCAGAAGCAATTGATTAGCACGTAAAAACGAAGCAAAAGAAAAAAACAAAAGTTATGTAGGTTTTCTTTTCTGTTCGAAATTAGTTATGACGAACATTACACTCGGCGTGGAGCGTATGGTGACTTTCAAGTAACTTCGTTGAGAAATTGGGCGATACAAGATAACCATTGGCTACCTGAACGTACTGATCATCCACTTGAAAGTACGCCAACAAATTGGGGTTTAGGAGAAAGAAAACGTGCAGAAAGTCAATGTCTTCGTCGGCAACGTATCACACCCGAGATCAGGTACTCGTCATACTCATCTTTTGTCTTATCACTCTCAACGAATTTTGTTCTAGTGAATATACTGATCGATACGTTCCTCAACCGTATTCATCAGCTAAACGTCCCGGTGTTCCTCGTATTTATTCGACAGCTGTCGATCGTTCAGCTTCCGATTGTGCTTATCGATCAACGAAACAACCCGACTCAACCGAAATCGATTTTGCTTGTTCACCAAGACGCAATGGTCATTTACCACGAGCTTACTTTTGTCTCGGTTCAATACAAAATCAAATCGAACAACGAATGAAACGAAAACTTCCGCAATTAATTCAACCGACCGAACTGTCAGTCCCCGGCGAATAAAACAGATTCTTTCGTTTTTTTTTCTTATCTTAGTTTTATTTGTCTCGTCCGTAGACGAGCTAATCAATACACAAACAAAAAATACCACTATTTCAATGTAATAAGACATGCGAATGTCTTTCGAATATCATTCGAACGACGGAAACGTAACGGAAGAATACGTTTGTTTGATTCATACGGAATACAATCGGTGACTTTCATTAATTTATTTTCTAAGAGAGCACGAAGATGATTGGATTTTATTGGATATCCTAATCGAAGAGAACGAGAATATTCTTTCGAAACGAATCGATTCTTACCAGTAGAAAATTCAGCTTGAATTACAAGTATAACAACAAGAGTACAGACGAAAATAAATTTCGTTCGCATGATTATGTTCGTCCTAAAATCGAAAACATAAAAACAACATCAATTCAATGTATTTCAAGTTTTTGTTTTTTGCGTTTTTGTGTTCTTTTTTTGTCTCTCTTTTCATTGATATTGATTACGAACGCCTTTAAATAGCGCATCGAATAGAGAAAAGAAACGACTATCGAATAACAACGTGAAACAATGTTCGAACGTTTTTTTCAAGATAAAACCTTTGCACCAATGCGAAATATTGTTAAATACGAAAATTCCAGTTTAATTCTTTTTATTTCGATGTTCGATTAAAAAAAAACAACAACAGAAAGTATAGATTAGAATAAACGAATGGCTAGACAAGGAATAAATAGAGAATATACACACACTCACACACACTAGATAGATATGAATATTTCAAAAGAAGACAAATCTGACTACAGAATTTATTCGTTATGTTGATGATCGAGATGATTTAGAAAATATTGACGATTGTTTGTGACAGTATAATTACATTGCGAACAATTATAAACAATCGAACGAGTTTTTGATTGAACTAAAAAATCGAATATGTAATAATTCTTTTCAAGAGAAATCAAAATGATTTATTTACTTGTAGCTAATTGTTTAATCAACGGATTATTTTCTAACCAATGCAATTCTAAACAAAGATGAAAGATAATTTCGAAGATTTTTTAAGACAATCTCTACAAACCATAATCAAATGTCTGTTGATCGAAAAGTAAATCTTGATTTTTCTCTTTTTCATCATCATCATTTTCAATATCACTATTATTATTCGAAGTTTTCTCTTCATGAGTATATTTCATTGATGCATGAGCCTTTCGATGAATCAATAAATCCGAAAGATCATCAGCTTCATAATCACATTGTCGACAACGAAGATTGCCATTTTGTAAACGTGAATGATTGTGTTTTGGTAGACTAACTTGTTCGACATCATTATCATCTTCTTCCTCTTCTTCTTCTTGATTTTCGTCAACAATAATTAAATTTTGATTTTCATCTTCGTCGATTTCTTGTTCATCTTCTTCGATTTCGTTCGATTTATTCTGTTGATTCAAATAAGCTGCTATTGGAATTGAAGCATTCGATTTTTCGAATGAAAGTGTCTTATTCATTTCATTATTTCCAACGACTAAACCGAGACTCTACGAAAAACAAAAGACAAAGATAAAAAAAAAAGAAACACGTTGCTGTTTGGCGATTTCTACCTCCATGACTTTGGCCATGGCTTTTCGTCCGACTAAGACCGGTCCATGATGATTACACAATCTCATGTGTTTTTTCACATCACATTTCCATTTCGATTTATAATCACAATTGAAACAATGATAGGGACTTTCCGACGAATGCACGATAATATGTCGACGTAATTCCGCCATTGAATTGGCTGCAAACGGACATTGTTGACAGGCAAGTGTTCGATCACGTGTAAATTTCATCGAGGTAAGTTTTTGTTGAACATCAGCACCGAAATATGTGTAATCTTCTTCGGTCAATGGTGGTGGTGCAAGAGAACGATCATCAGTACCTTCATATTTGGCTTTCAGAGTTGTTTGAAAAAGATATTTATCTGGCAGTTCAACGATCTTAGCTGAATCGTGAACGTGCTGTTTTTTGACATGTTTTTGAACGTCCCATTTCCAACTGGATGCGTACGGACAAGCCGAACAATGATAGGGCTTATCTCGAGCATGATGACAACGCATATGCTGGATTAGTTCGCTTCGCCATCGGCCTCGATAATCACACCATCGACATTGAAAATTTCGTTCTTCTTTTTCGAGTTTCTTCGGTTGAGCAACGATGTTCGGTGTTGTTCGATGATGATTACTATTTCCATTGGCAGTATGCACACGTTGTTGTTGTTGCTGTTGTTGAGGTGATGATGAACGAGATGAATTCGGAGATTTCGTTTGTTGAAGAAAAGCTGTTGCTTGTTTGAAAAGATCGAGATTGGCTCGAGGTGAATAGTTAAATTTTTGTGAAAGTAACAGCGATGGATTCATAAGTGGTGAAAACATGGAATGAGGAAATAACGATGGTGGTGGAAAGAACATATTGGCCGTTGTTGCCGGTGGAGGAAGGAAATTTGCAAATGAAAGATTTTTCTCATCGTCTTGTTTCAAACGTTTGATCTGTGGCGGTTGATCGTCGTTATCGGAATGAAGAGATGTTTCACTTCGTTCATCGTCATCATCATCGGAATGTTTTTTCATTGTTGTTGACGTTGTCGATGAAATCGATGAACAAGTCGAATGATGATCGTTGGTTTTCGTTGTTGATGTTGGCGTAATTTCCATCATCGAACGTGCTTGTTCACGATCACGTTTTTTGTATGGATTGATTAAATTTGCACCTTTACCACCGCAAGCATGTGCACGATCCCAATGTTTAGCTAAATCCCAACGCCATTTGTATGTCAACGAACAAACAAGACATTTAAATGGTCGAGATGTTGAATGTGATGCTGCATGTTTTTGTAATTCCGTTGGCCATCGGCCAACAAAATCGCATTTGATACATTTCAATGGATTGACAGGATCGCTTAGATTCCATTCTTCGTTTTGTTGTGCAACATTAGTATTGCGTGGCGGTGATTTGCCGGCGATTTCATTTTCTAATTCGACAAGATGATTTTTCAAGAAATGTTCATTAATACTTTCGACAGTGAGAAAACGTTGTTCACAAATCGAACAAGTAAAAATCTTTTGTCCGTAGGGATTCGGTGGACTCGATGATGATGCATGTTCCGAATGGCCATCATCTTCACTATCATTGCCATTGTAATTGGCACTATCACGTTGTTCATCAACACTACTATTACTATCACGATGAAACTTTTTTATTGGTGTTGGTGGTGGAGATGATGATGTTTTGTTCGAAGATTTAAGTGTTAAATCTAAAGGAGCATTCGATGATTGATCATTGATTGGTGATTGTTGTGCCGAGAACATTTGTTGAGAAGCAAAATTGAGCCATGCATAAGCATTGAATGGAAATGCAGGATGATGTGTCGATGTCGGCGGAGGATTCATTGATGTTTGAGGAAGAATTTCACTTGTACGTTGATTTAATTTCGATTGAATAGTTATCGATGATGCCGAAGATTTCGGTGGACGAATAGTGACAGGTGCGTCGAGTGGTGGTGGTTCTTCGTCGTTGTGTTTTTCTTTCCAATGTTTATTCAAACTTTTTCGCCATTTATACAAATTTCCACACAATGAACAAGCATATTTTACTAACATTCGAAAAATAGACAATTCTTTTTTGTTTTCATTGTACGAATTTACCTGCTGAAGCATCATCAGGATCTGGTACACGACGATATCGAGCTGGATCGACTGAAACGTTGTATGGCCGTTTTCGATCGGGTATTAATGGTGTTTGTTGAATCGAAATCGAATGAGACGAAGTAACGGATAGATTAAGTTTCTTGTTTGTGCTTGTTGATGGGTTCTATCAGAAGAGAAAAATGATTGGTAAAAGAGAAAAAACGAAAGATTCGATTTAATTCTCTCTCTCTTTTCTCTCTCATTTTTTTATGAGTGCCCAATAACAACAAGCATGACCGAAAGAAGAGAGAGAGGAATTGATCTTTAACGCAGGTGTCAGTATTCAAGAGAAACGAAAACGAGAAAAAAAAACACATTACATGCCTGATCGCAAGTTCTCACATTTAGAACATCATCGTTTTTAATCGAAAAAAAGGAAAGAATTAATCTGATCAGTGCAGTGATAGATGATTCTTTCGTTTTTTTTACGACTAAAAACAAGTTCACACATCATTACTGACTTTCTCTGTCGTGCGAGAAATTAAAAATGCAAACTTCAAATTATTATTATTTCTGGCATTGATTAAAATCATAAAAAAAAAGAACGAGTGAACGAGACCGAATGAATGAATGAATGTACTCTCTTCTCTTGTCCGATGAAAAATGAAACGTTTTGAAAAATGAAGAAGTTTTTTATGCAAATTTTCTTGTAATAGTAACTGTTCGACTACTAGAATTAACATGCAAATTTTTTTTCTCCTTTCATAGACAAAGTTAATTATCATACGTATATGCTTCTCACTATTTATTATATCATAAACTTAGAAGATCAAACAAAAATCATGTTGCCTAAGAAGGATGATATTCAATATTCGCTTTTAAAAGATTACTGTGTCGATTCTCTCTGCCTCTCGTATTAATATTCAATCGTACTAAAGAAGAATTACCTGTTCATCATCGGATAGAGGCTCATCATTTTCGAATACAATGGAATTTTGTTCTTTCGATGATATATTATCTTCTTCATCGGACTCATTGAGTTTATTTGATTGTAAATTTGTTCTAAAAACACAACAACAACAACAAAATGTTATATTGTTGAAATAGATTTTTGTTTTATACTGACTGATGTGTATGAAGATGTAAATTGTAATCGAATGATGACGATGTATAATATCGACATTGTTCACAGAAAAAGATTTGTTCGTGGCCATGTTCGAATTTTAAATGAGTTTTAAATTCATTTGCAATCGAAGATGAAAAATCACATTCATCACATTGACGAACTAATCGCGAACGTGGTGCTGCTTGTTTTCGTCTAAATCGAACAACGACATCTATCTCTCGACAATCCGAATATTCCCAACTAAAATACACATACCGACTGCTACTTCGTCCACCTCCGGTATTTTCGATGTGTATTGATTTTTTAATATTCGTATTCGAATTCGACTTGTCCGATTGCGCATCACAATCACTGTAATACAGAAAAACAAATCATCATTATTATCATCGTATTGTCTGATATGCTATCTATGGTTTTCTCTTTTCTTTATTTATATTTAACATGCACTTAGAAACAAACTTAGATCAAAGAAGGAAAATCTTTTCTTTTGAGAAAATGATGAGCATGATTTGAATCTTTTCACATCGACAGTCATTAAGCCCAACGGCGGCTGAAGACAATTGACATATTCGATTGAGAAAGAAAAGAGGTCGATTGAATCAAATGATAATTCATATGGTCAGACATCGACCAGGCATGACATTAAACTTTATACTCTTCGTTCTTCTTCTTCTTCTTCTCTCGATATGTGAACGATGCGATTATATGGGCGTCACTGCGACAGGTAGAGAAGAACGCAAATGGTCATATTCGAGACATTCTTTATCTAGTACCGATATCGTTACACATTGGTGAAGAGAATGCATCTCTCTTCTGCGTGTCTTGTCAACGATACGCATCAATAGTTTATGCAAAAAAAGAAGGAAAAAATTCGTCTCTCTCTCTCTCTCTCTGGATTAACAAAATGACTAATCTTTGTCAATAGATGATACAATCCATCGGATATCCGCCTACTATTCTCTAAGCATAGTCACATTTCTTACCTGATATCATCAGTCAAAGGATTGACTTGGAAATAATCCATTGTTTGTTTTAAATGATTTCTGTTAAATAATTCAAAATGATGTTGTTCTTGTTCTTGTCTTCTAAAAAGAAACGAAAATAACCAATGGCATCGTCACAGAATTCAATCGAACCAATCCAATTCAAGAAAAATTACACAAATGTACGGAATCCGTTTTCTTTTTTTAGTTGACGACTTAGTATAAAGACAGACAATCTGTTTATTATATACGTAAATATACGAATGAAGATAGGTAGAGAAAGATAGGGGAAAAAACGGATCTGTACATTGTCATTTATTTTTTTCTTTAAAGCAAAATTATTGACGCATTACCTTACCTGTCGAATGAAGAAGCAGAGACGACAGCATCAGTAGTTAGCATCATCGTTCTTTTGCGTGCTATCTTGTATGAATAGAATAGACAACAAAAAACGATGAGGCAGGTAGGAAAAAAAGAACGATGATGATGAAGAAGAAGAAAAAAAAAAGGAATGTTACTTTCTCTTTTTCGATCTATTGAATGTAAATCAGAAGAACGAGAAAAGAGAAAAAGAGAAATCTGTATACGGTGTATATGTGTGTGTGTGTACACCGATAGATAATTATGAGAACAAGAGAGTAAACGAGTAGTGGACATTCATTTGATTTGTTTCGTTCTTTGTGTCTCGTCGTTTAGGTTGTGATGACTAAACAGTAATATCTCATCTCTCCGTATTGTCGTGCTTTTTTCTTTCTGCTCAGACACACAGACAGACATGTACAGTTTTTCGTTTTCGTTCTTCTTCTTCTTTTATGTGGTAGCAATAATGTAAAGAAAAATGAAACGAGAGTGGGAGGTACTGATATACGAAGTTCTACCCAATCACTAAACAACGTTAGACGTCACGGGTGAACGCACATTTTAAAAACAAACTGCCAGCAATATTATCATATGCTTTGCTTCTCGAATGCATTTACCTGCCTGACGAACTGCAAAAATATCGTGTCTCATGATGATACTCATCTATTCTTCTTTCTGTCGCATCGCTTAAATAGAGATAAATGCGGCTATTATATATATATATGTATGTGTGCATGTGCATCTATCGAAGATAGGATTGGTGCATATGGAATTGCAAATAAGCACTTTCGATTCTCTCCAATCGAATGTGTTTATCGTCGAAGTGTGATGACAGGTATGACTAGCGCCTACGGATATATATCTATGAAATAGTCATTCATTTTCAAGAGATGGGATACATCGTAAATAATGCACGCGATTTTGAAATAACAGCAAATAAATGAGAGAGAGAGAGAGAGATAGGTAGAGAAAAGAGAAGGATTGACAATGAGATGTTGAAGTTGATCATTGTGGTTGTGGGAGGAAGCAAAGGCAATGTTCAGAAGAGAATGAATGTGTATTTCTATTTGTGTGTACGTTCGGAATTTAGTCGTTGTATTGTGTCAACAATTAGGAGAAGAAGAAGAAGAAGAGGAGAACGAAAAGAAAAGAATCGTCAGATGATCATATCTACATTGTCTTCTAAAGCTTGACATTTTTCGTAGCAGACACGTTCTTGAGAAAAGAAGATGACACACACACAATGAAAAGAAAGGTCAGAGATTATGGAAGAAGCCTACTACAACAGAAGAGAAGAAAAGAACGAAACGAAAAAAAAGGATTATTCCTCCTTCTTCTTTTTTTTTCAACACGAACACGGATATTGTCGTGAGAATTCCAAGAAAGAACGTACATCGTATGCATGTTTGTTTACTTACAGATTTAATCTGCGAACGATAAAACAAGACGAAACGAAAATGATGCAAAGGATTTGTCGTTTCTTTAGAAAATGAAAACAATAAGAAATGAAATAATTCTCGAATTTTTACGAGCATTTATATATATATAAAACGAAAAAAAAACCAAAGAAAAAAAACGGAGACGACGAAAGAAAGAAAAGAAGAAGAATGAAGGTACGTATATATATATATATACACGATACAGCACATGGAACTTCTTGTTGTTGACATAAGAAAGCAGGCAGGCAGCAGTATAGACTGATAAACGGTCTTATCTTTCTGCTGAAGAGAGCAGCAGCACCACTACCGATAGACGTGCACACACACACACACACTTCACTTCTTTCGTTTCTTTTTATTTAAAAAACAGGAGAGAAGAAAAGAGATCATAAAAACGAAAAATGGAATTCATTTGAGATTAGAATTCTTTGCTTTCTTGACGCATCCACTTTAAATTCTACTTGAACAATCTGATAATCAGTCGACAACGAAAATTTTTATCAAAAACACAAAATTAAGCTATTTGATTTGTCGGACGAATTGATTGCTGTGGTCATTGCCAATTTAATTGTGACGTTAAACAAAAAAGAAAAAAAAAGAAATAATTAATCCTCGTAGTTGGTAACTCAATGATGTAGCAACATGAATCGAGACATATAAAATCCGGAGCACACACGAAAAAAGGTGTTGATAAGAACTGAAAAATGATGAATGTAAGAAGAATTTCTGTTATCACGTTGAGAATTCGTTCGATGAATATGAAACCAGCCGAAATATGCTCTGCTGTCTTTATTGATTTCTAACTTTGACAACAAACTATGTGGCTCAATATGTGAACGTGCTTAGAGAAAACATCCGGTTTTATTGTTGTGATTATTGATCAAAATTGAATGAATAAAAAGATTTTTGTAAGATCATCTATGTTTTTCTTTCTTTTTTTTTGTTATCGAAATTCCAGGCCGATATTGAGTTGAATATGACTAAATTGCAGATTTTCATTTTTTATCCTCGGGGCATGCGCGCTACTTATCCGTTTCCTTCTCAGCGACCGATCCAACAGCAATAAAGATGTATGAGTGAGGAAGTCTTAAAAGGTTTTCTCGTCACTTTTCATGGGCTCTCTTCTTTCCATGAAATAAACAGAATGGAAGATCATTGTCTTTTTTTTTCTTCTTTCTCTCTCTCTCTCTTTTCACATCTCGAAAGATGAAGAGAGAAAAGAAAAAAGGCAAGAACACGACTGAGATTCTTATTGAACCAAATATCTGTGGACAGGGCAAGACAAAAAAGAAAGTGATGTGTCATTTATGATGAGCAGATCTTCAGATCGATTTGTGATTTTCATCTTCTTTCTTTTTCTTCTTCTTCTTCTTCTTTTTTTGTGCTCGTCTCTTTGTCGTCTTGTTTTTTGTTATTGATGAAAATGGGCATCATCGTCATCTTTGCGTTACTTTATACTTTTCCATCACCGCCCTGTGGCCTGTCAGAAAAACTTTTTCGACAAGTAATGACTGATGAAAAAAGAAGAGCGAGAAAAAGCGAAGGAGGAGAAATGCAAAACGACATCGACTCAAATCTGATTCTTCTTTGTTCATACAGACAACTAGCATATTTAGATTGATACGAAACAAATCACTAGTAAATGAATAGTACTTCTTCTCCTTAAAACAACAACAACAACAACTAAACAATGTTTAATAATACAACTAATGACTCGTCGACTGACACATCTTCTGATCCTGTGATGCCTTTACTTGTACAGGTAAAACGAAAACAAACGAGTGGAGTTTAAGATTTGGTGTGTTTGCTAGTTTATCTTTATGTTTCTCTTTGCTACTGTTGTCATCTTGGCTGTTTGCGGTAATAGCATTGTCATTTGGATTGTCCTAGCACATCGTCGCATGCGAACACCTACTAATTATTTTCTTGTCAATCTCGCTTGTGCTGATGTTCTCAATGCAACATTTAATATTCCTTTCAACGGTTACTACATGGTCGAACAAGACGCTTGGCCATTTGGAAGTTTTATGTGTCCATGGGTTCAAGGTGTTTCGCATATATCCATAGCTGCAAATGTTCTCACTTACGTAGCGATTAGTTTAGATCGGTAATAAAAAAAAACTCTTTTCTTTTTGTTTAATATTATTTTTGATTTAGTTATTTTGCGATTATTCATCCTCTACGAACGAAATTAACGCATAAACAAACGATTATGATTATTTGTAGTATTTGGATTTTGTCTCTACTTGTGTCATCGCCGGCTATACGAGCATTTAGCAGCGATGGACAAGCATGTAAAATTGGCGAACCTCAAAGTCATGAAAAGTGAACCGAAGATTTCGATTTCAATCTTTAGTTTTTTATTGAGAAATATTAAAATTTTAGATATGAATGGATTTTCTTCTCGGTGACTTATGTTTGTCCAATTATTATTTTAAGTATAACCTATGCAAGAATTGCTGTTGAATTATGGGGACAAACAGGTTTGTTATTGAAATATTTTATATTTATTTCGTATTTTCTTTTGAAGCGATTGGAGAAGTAACAAAACGGCAACGAGATTCGATTCAATCTAAACGAAAAGTTGTTAAAATGCTCATTGCTGTTGTTCTTATCTTCGGTATTTGTTGGTAAGAAAAAACAGCAATTTCATAATTTAACATTGACTTTCAACTATGAATCTCGTAGGTTTCCTCAACAACTCTATTTCATTCTTGTATCCGTTTATAAAACCATTCCTGAATGGCATGGTACACCATATGTCTATTTAATATCCTATTTTTTTGCCATGAGTAATTCAATGTACAATCCATTTCTCTATTGTTGCATGAATAATCGGTAAATTTCATGTTAGAAAACATCTGTGTTTATAAATCCTAATTTTCAGATTTCGTAATGGTTTCAAAAGTGTCTTTCGTTGTTGTCCGTTTGTTGAATGGTCACCGGAATATATTTGTGAAGGTCATGTTTCCTGTCGAAGTCTCTCGGAACCGACAGCATTAAGTGTTGTCTATTCATCGCAACGTCGAAGTCGAACAACACTTGGTCCAACAACGACATCACCTCAACAATCATTAGTAATGAATGAAGTTTCAATAAATCTCAATCGGCACCATCGGCCAACGTAGAACAGAAACATTTTATTTATTTATTTTTTTTTTGTGTCTCCAAAAGAAAATAATAATCATAATTTTTTTTTGATGTTGTCAATGAAAACAAAACACACACAGAGAAAAAATATATCTATATGTCTATATTTAAATTAGAACCGACGAATGTTCGATGACATTTGATTATATATTCAATATATTAGATTCTCATTAACATAGAACACCAACAAGACAAAAACGAGAGACAGAGAAAGTTGCTTAATTACGGAAATAAATCTTCATGATTTGTTTCACTGTTATCCAGACTCGATAATTTCGAGATCGAATGTTCATCAATACCTTCGTCGATACTGCTTTCGGCTTGATCATCTTCATCTTCGTCGTCGAGATAAATACCATTCTTATGCATTTCATTGATTAAATTTGTCAATAACAAACTATTTAACAACAGAATTCGAAAAGTCAGGAAAAAAAACTAAACAAGCCTACCGTTTCGAACGAATAGCTTTCATAATCGATTCGGATAGATTAAGAAAATTATTGTAAACATTCAAATGATTCGATGTTGGACTCGTATGAAGATTGATTAGAGCTTGTTTAACATGTTCTTTTATTTGAAAATATTGATCGACTAGTTGATTGTGTTCGTTTTCTACGAAACGAATTTGTTGAAGAAGAATTGGAATGTTCATATTGCGAATGATCGAATGTTCAATTTCGCTATTTATATATAACTGACCGAACAACAGAGAAGAAGGAGAGAAATGAGAGAAAACATCTGTGAATGACCTATAGAAAATGAGTTGAATTGATAATCGGAAGACAAGCTGTGCTTTGAACTTGGTCGTGCTGATGATCTAATCGATGAATGATGTCTAAAGACTAATTGTTAACTATCTATCGATGATACCGCCTTTTGATACTCATTTAAGAAGATTTGTGACCTGGTTCAAGTTCTATAAACCGAGCCTACTTGCGAATACGAATAATCAGATGATTATCTGCGAATAATTTATTCGTTTTTCTCCAATCAAATGTGTGAAAATAAATTAGAATGAAAAAAGAGAAAACAAAATTTCACACTTCTTTTCATATCAAAAAGTCTCACATTTGATTCGAATCAATCAATCGATCGACGCTTTTTTTTTATTTTATTATGAAAAAAAAACGAAAACAACAAATCTAATGAATAACAGGCATAAGTAGATCGTAATCTTTAAACAACGGCATGACTTTTTTACGTTCGATTTTTTCTAATGTTCGTCCATACCATTCTCGTGGCCAATTATCAAACACAATATCTTTGAATAATGTCGTCATCATCGCATAACGACGATTGAATACTGTTGTACCATGATGAACCTTCGCCCATCGATGATGATCTCGACTGTCTTGTTGTTCAAGTTTAACAACTTCGTAAAGATTTCGAATGAATTTCTTATATCGATCATCAAGTTGACTGATATCTTCGATATACGGACGGAGATTCCAATTCGGTTCAGCAATTGGTTCGTTCAATAGAAAACGTAAGAGATGTCGAAGTACATCATCATTAAAATTCACGATTTCACCATTTTCAATTCGATCATATAAATTCATAACAGGCGATACCCAACAAATGTTCGACGTTGTTTGAGCATCATGTGGTTTAAAATGTCCGATGGTATTCAATTGATAGACACCGAATATCCATTGTTGACGATTACTAAGAATTGTTTGTGAAACTAGCGGATATGTTGGTTCTCTCCACATCGAAAAACCGAGATAATAAGCTTGAGCTAATAATTCTGCATGACTGGCATTGACTATCCAAGACATAAGACTCGGCAAGAATTCATCATCATCAAAGTAACTATCATGTCGATAGATCGAGTCCAAAGCATAGATTGAAAGAAGATTGAAATCATGTCCTTCGCCATACCAATGACCTTTTTTTTCCCGATAGAGTAAGAGTTTATTGAAGAGATGTTTTGAGTTTCTTTACCTGGTATTTGCATTGGTAAATATCGATCAGTAAAAACTTTAAATGCTGGTGGATGATAGGAACAGAGAGGTACTGGCGTTTGACAGAGACTACTATTGGGATCGACAATCTGTATCAATTGAGAGAAGAAAACAAAAACATTTGAAATAGAATTTCTTAGCAATTTTACGCTTCTCAATGGTCGATTGGTTTTGACTTGTACAGCAGCTTTATCTCGAAATTGAAAACTTGTTGTATTCTGATCATGATGCCATTTGGCACGATCATATTTTTCTCCGTTGAGATTTGAACTCCACCAAGCTTCAATTGGAACATTCGAACCAATCTAAATTCACGATTCTTCATTTTTCAAAAAATCAATCTCAACTAAAATAAAAGAAAACAAACAAGTGCTTCGCGTAGATGTGGTTTATGTTCAGCAAGAACATTGACAATTGTTCGTGTAATTTTCGTTAGTAGATTCGTTGATTTGGTTTGATTATTTTGTATTTGTTTTTCATTGAGTATCGACGGTACTTTATAATCACCTTTGTCAATCATATCATCGAATGAAATATCTTCTTTTTGTGCATATTCATCAGTTAATATCCGTTCGATTAGAATCGGTTTGACATAGGTTAATAAACTTTCAACATCGATTTGTTGATAAAATTTCGGTAGTTCATCAGTGACATGTGTTCGTGTGATATGTTTATAAAATGGCAGACTACGTGGCGAACGTGACCGACCTGTTAACATCCAAATCAGTTTCGAATCGATCTGTTCAACATCTAATTTATCATAATAGCACATCATATTTTGATAGGCCATGATAGTTAAACGTTCTTGAACGGATTTTAAATGTCGATAATGTTTTTCACCTAATTGAAAATGTTGCCAGGCCTTTTTCGGATCCATTGTACCCCATGAACCGGGAGGATATTTCGGACGAATAGAAGGATAGAGAGGATGTTCGGCATATTCATCGGGTAGAGTGACAGATTTTTTATATTGAACACCGTGCGGTATGTGAACACCAGGGTGATTGAGACGATGTTTGTTTCGGGAGAAATAGAGGACAGATGAGGTGGATTTTAACTGTCGAAATGATGGATTCATCTGCAACAACAAAAACAAATTGCATAACTTGTTTTTTTTTTTGTTTATTTCGAAATGTTGAAAAATTAACAACAAACAAAAACAATTCGATTTCTTTTATTTTGGAAGATAATTTTCTCTAGAAAAATCGAAAGAAATATTTGAATTATCTAAGAAAATCAAAGTTCGTCTTACCCAACAGCTCGAACCGATCGTTTTTGATACCGTTTGACTTTGGTTTTTGTTGGTCTAGAAAAGCAAAAACATCGATATTCTCGATTTCGATCTCTTAACTTTTGTCTTACTTCGCTCGGACACGCGCTTCAATGATATTTCGTTTTTGTAACGATTTGAATCGATCATGAAGTAGATTTCCTTCGGTCTAGAGACAAATTTTGAATCGTTGTTCGTTCAACAGAAAAACTGACTTTCATCGTTCGTAAATTGCCGGTTAATTCTTCGGAGAGATTCAAATCGAGATCGGGATTCTCGAATTTATGTCGACCGAATTTCTTCGTGCCGAATTTTTCATGATGTTCGTATTCGATTTGACGTTGTTTTTGTTTGTCTGTTTGTACTTTAGCTTCGCTTTCGACTTCTTTTCGGATTGATTTAACACTGAAATGACGAAAATGAGACAAATGCCGAAAGAGAATAGGACGAATTCAATACCGAAAGAGTGTATTGTCACGAATACGTTTTTCTTTAGCTAATTTAGCTTGAGCTTCTTTTTTCTTGTGAAGTTTCTCTCGATTTCGTTGTTGAGTTGTTTTAGTTTCATTTCTAACCGGTTTACCAACGCTAACTGAATCTTTTGCAATGGCAATTTCTTCTTCGATGTCATCATCGAATAAACCCGAGGACATTTCTTTCAACCAAGCTTGCTACAATATACCGAAAGAGATTTTCAAAGAATCGAGATGATTATCAAGGAAAAAATACTTTAATTGGCGCAGCTTCAGCTTGAGTTAACGGTGTTGCTAATTTTCTTTGAAGTTTCGCTTCTTTTTCGAGTTTGTCAACTTCGACATTAACTGCTTGACGAAGGAGATCCTAGAGAAACGGATCGATGTTTTTTGTCTTTCGACGAAAGTGAATTTCGAAATTCTACTTGATGAGCATCGTAAGATGGATTGTACGACATGCCGGGCAATGGTCGTTCGATAGCTGGAAGTTGCGACGGTTTGTTAATGATATGTTTCGGTGTTTTCCAGTTGAATTTATTGGTGACTTGTTCGGAATAAGAAGCTAATTGCGAACCAACAAGAGCTCGAACTTTTACTTTAAAAACAAAATATTTTCTTTTTTTGAAAAATTTCGTTTTCGAATACCTTTTTTCTCATTTTGAGCATTCCAAAGATCGTACGCCTGTGAAACGTGCGGATCATCGAGTGCAGCAGTTTCAACTTTTGCTAGAGCGTTTTGAGCCATGGCTTTCGAACGTTGACTTTCAGCATGTTGATACTTTTTCGTTGCTTTTCGACGTTTATCAGTTAGATTTTGTGCTTCAATCAAACGTTTCATTTGTTTCGATGCGGGATCTTTCGATTGACGTGAACTAAAATCACAATCAATCGATTCGAATACAAACTCAATGATTTTCTCTTACTCAGAGCCTGGTGCTGGTACGGTACTATGTGGTTGTAGGATTTTATACGTATTCAAATTGTGTAAATCGAGTTTGTCTCGTTTACGTACAGAACGAGTAACTGGTGCAGATGATGATGTGTCCATTTCTTCATTCGAACCGAGTGGTCGTTCATTGTCAATTTGATAGAGAATATGATCTGGTTGATCCGAACGAAGACCACTGGTAAAAACACAAAATGATAAAGGAATTCGACATCAATTTTGATCTTACCCAGTCATTTCCTGTACTCGAACATCTTCTAACTGATCTTCGATATCTTGAGTCGAAATTTTTCTCCAATATTTTTTCTTATTTCTTGCCACATGTTTAGCTGTTTTGCGTACCATGTTTGAGTGGTTGTATCTAAAATGTTTATTTAATCATAGAGAAGTTCGTTTTGTTTTTGTTTTGTTAAGATTCAAAGGAGAGGAGAAAAAAAATGAGTTAGTTCTTTTCAAGTTGTTTGAGTGCTTTGATCGTTTCTGTTAATTTAAGAATAACCGAACACATTTCGTTGATACGATTAGTATTTTGTGTTTTTGATAACTAAAATCACAAATCAAATTCAAAATCGAGGTGACGTTGAAATTTTGATGATTTACTTCTTCAACAGCCCATTTGAGTTTACTTTCCAATTGAGTAGAATGACTGCCTGTTGCTGTTGGTCGATCGGCTTTTTTCGTTTGAGATTTTTTCTTAGTTTCTTCTTTTTTAACCGGTGCTGTAGTTGGCTTTTGAGCATCGATTTCATCACAACCGACACAGAATATTTTTTGTTCAGGTGAGCGAAGAAGAATGCACTAGAAATAAACATGATCTCAAAGCAAAACGAAGATATTTTTCTTGAAAATCAATCGTACATTACAATCTTGACACGAATCACCTAACATACAGTAACCTTTGAGCAAATATTCGCCGAGTTTTTTCGTGATTTCATTTTCTCGAGCTCGACGGCGCTGAAAAACGAGAATTTGAAGAATATTCGTTGATTAGAAGAAATTTACTTCAGCAATGACTGGATCTTCTCGTGGTGCATCGCTCATAAATTCGAAATCATCGAAATTTTTCAATGTTTGATTTGTAGCCATGATAGTTTAAGATATACCAAAGATTTGAAGAGAAAAGAATAAGTTCATACATAAAACGATATCCATCGTTTACTCATTGCAACGTTTTTTAACTACTGAAGTTTCTTCTCAATAGATGTCAGTAGATTTGTAGTTTTTCTTTTTTCATTAAATCATTCGTGATGTGCTCAAAATTGTCATTTAGAGAGTATAATTGCTGCTTGTAGTCGATATTTTAAATGTATAAATTCGACCTGTCAAAGCCGAAAGTTTCTCAACCCAAACGGTGAAGTTTTAGCAATCGGTGGAAACATTATACACTGCATTGTACAAGAGTCAACTACAATTATTTCTCATTTCGAAAAGGAATATTTAATTGTACAAAAAAGTCTCATATCTATACACGACGTAACTCTGCGTACAGTTTATGCTTAAATTCTCAGTTGTATAGATGTCAGAAGTATTCAAACTAACAATTCCTAATCGACATGGACCGATGCTGTTTAAATACATTTGATTTAAATAAAATCATCTAATTTGTTGATAATTTTAGTTTGAAAAAAATTCTAATTAAAGTAACTTGATGAGCTTTACTTTGACTGGTCGTTTTGCTTTCGTCAGAAAATATATAGTATTTATGAGTCATGAATATATATTCCTGATGTCGATGACGTCGTAGAAAAAAGAAAAAAACACGATTTGATAGGACGGAAGAACTACTAATTTCTCTATCTGTCATTTTAATCGAATGAATAATATAGGTAAAATGTTCGAACTAACTTGATTGTTTTACAATTTTTCATATGAATTTCAGATGGAGACAACTACTAGTCTATCAGAACCGAATCCAAAACGACAACGTATTATGATAATATGCGGCGATGATGATATTCTTAAGCAAATCGAAAAACTTAATGATCGTGCATCATCGAAAGCAATCATTTTTGATACGTCTAAAGAAGATATTCGCATATCAGCACAGTCGAGTGGAACAGTAACGAACGAATTGTTCTTGTTTTTTACAAGATTAAATAAGAATTGCTTTCAAGTAGACTACGGAACCACTTAGTCATTCACGACGAGCGAAAGATGGTCCAATGACATGTGTTGTTTGCGGTGGAACTGCAAATGGATATAATTTCGATGTGATCTCGTGTGAAAGTTGCAAATCATTCTTTCGTCGAAATGCATTGCGAACTCCGGTAGGAAATCGAAGTTTGTTGTTGTGCCTATTGATTCTTTTGTTTTCAGACTCTTAAATGTACTCGACAAAATCAATGTAATGTCACACTACAATCACGTCGTCGTTGTTCAGCTTGTCGACTAGCCAAATGTTTCTCGAGTGGAATGAAACGAGAACGAATTCTGATCGTATGTCAATCGAAAACAAAAGAATATTTGTCTGTATGTGCTTTTGTAGGCGGAACAAAAAGCAGAAACACGTCGAAATTATCGTGATCAACCGAATTCTGTCGAACAATTAATCCCACAACCATCACCATTACTCTCTGCTGACAATGTAAATATACTTTTTTGTTGTTGTTGTATTTTTCCATAAAAAAACAAATTCTATTTCAAGTTAACTTCGATGCTTGATCAAGAACTTTTACTTTTCTCCGATTGTTTACAAGGCAATGCATTGCAAACGAAAAAAGGCTCACTTAGTCCCGAAGAATTACAACGTGTTGTCTCTATTGAAGATCTTTATAAAAAACGAATTGAATTAGGTACATTTACATATATATTTTTAAAAAAAAGAATCTATTGAGAATTCTCTAGCTCATGATGGTCTGCCTTGGGATCCTGCAATGTACACGACTGATTTCCTCCGTCAATTGAACAGTCATAGTGTGCCATTGATTCGTCTTTTAACATTTTTTAAACAAATACCTGAATTCGATGGTTTAAATGTTGATGATAAAGTGACACTGATTAAATTCAATCTTTTGCCATTATTATGTATTAACTGTACGCTTTCCTATCGAACTGAAAGCGATAGTTTCGCCGAAAGTGACACGGATATTCCATGGGATCCAGCTGCTTTACAATCAGTCTATGGACCTGATGGTTATCAAGATATTCGAAAGATATTCGATAAATTTCTTTACATAGCAAAATACGATCAAAAAATCATTCAATTAGCTTTGATTACATTCGTTCTAACCAAAGGTTTCGCTGTTACAGCTGAAGAACCGATTCTAAATGATTTTCGTGGTGTTTATCGTGCACAAAACTATTTCACTGAACTTCTTTGGAAATACATGGAAACCGTTCATGGTTCAGAAATCGCCGTACAAATGTTTAGTAATATGATTGCACATTTTATGACCTGGCAAATTCTACAAGTTAAACTCGGTGAAATCATATCACGAAATGTATCAGCAGCGAATACGAACGATATATCACCGTTTATGAAAGCTCTTCTACATATATCCTAGATTTGTTTGTTTGTTTTGTTTATTAAGAAATAAAAAAATGTTCGAGTAATTGTCCGTATTCATTCGGATGTAAACGGAAATGATTGACATGAGGAGATTTTATGAAGCGATGGGATTCAACTTGAACACCACGTTGAATTTGATCGGCTATGACTTGTTCTGAAATAGAAAAATTAGAGAAAAAAACGATTAGTAAAGGCACTTTTTCCTACCGATGATTTTCGGTGGAATCAATCGATCGCCTTGACTGTAAATAAACAATTGTTTAACATGAATCGGCATGATAGTAAGAAATTGTCGAATTTTTTCTTCAGCTAACAAATTATCCGAAGAGAAATATCGTTTGAAAATAAATCGAATCAATAAATAAAAAATTATTAATGGCGTCCAAAAGAAATGAAAATATTGAGCTCGATTTAAAAGAATACTAACTGCAGCTCGAGAATTTCCGATAGCAGTACCGAGAAGCCATCGACTTGTTTTCTTGTGAACAACGAATGGTGCGGAATCGAAAATAATTCCATGAATTTTATCGTGTAATACACGATATTTATCATGTTTCTGTATGAAAACAAACAAATGTCCAAATGTAAGTGTACCATTATTGGAATGTAAATGAAAAAAAATGCGTTTAACATGTTGACTTTTGTCTAATAAAAGATGAGCTAATTGTTCGATATGATTTGGATCAATATCAAAAATGTAATTATGCATTGGATTAATCCATGAGATAGTTGGAATTCGTTTCTCGGCATAGAATTCTAACAAACGTCGAAGTTGTCGACGTGTAGAACCACCCCAACCGAATACACAAACGAGATCTGATGACGAAGACGAGCTCTCATCTGACGTGTACACAGGCGTATGTTCATCGGAATTAAATGCAAGTGTACGAGTAAAATTTTGATCTGCTAACTTGTATAGTAAAACTAATATCAATACAAAAATAGTAAAAAGATAAATAAACATGATGACGTTGTCTATATGTGTTTTTTTCTCTTCCTTTCTATTGCAATGAAAATGAATAACCATGGATTTTTTTCCGTTCTCCCCTCGGCAGTACGTTCTTATCGTACGCACTTTGCTGTCGTACTTATTCGACAGAATGTCTAATCAACAAACCTTGCTTTCTGTTTTTTCTTCAGCATAAAAAACTCGCAGCAAATCAGTGTCAATTTTATTTTCGATGAGTTCAGATCGAGAGAAGTTCTGTTTTTGTGTTATTTGAGGGTGTTTTTTTCTTCGAACAAGGGACATCGTATGATTGATAATATACACGATCCTACACCTTTTCGTACTTTTGCGACCTTATTGGATAGATTCGTAACTAGTACGTTCTCATGTAGCAAAGGTTACTTTTCTTTTCACTTATTTTACCTTTTAGAGATTAGAAGATTCGAACACTTAAGAAGAAAAACATATTTATTTTGTAATTGTAGAGAAAATCCATTGTTTTTTGACGATGACATCTGAAGTATCATCAAAAAAACGTCGAATTATGATTATTACTGCCGATGAAAGTATAATCGAACAATTACAAAACAATAATAATGCGACATTATTTAAATCGATTATACTTGATTCGAACGGCGAGAATGTTGAGTTAGCACAATCTCAAATAGAACAGCAACCATCAATTAATTTAACAACAACAACAACAGCAGCAACTCCAGCTAAGAAAGCTAAAAATGACACGTTAACATGCGTAGTCTGTGGTTCACCAGCGCATGGATATAATTTCGATGCGATATCATGCGAAAGTTGCAAAGCTTTCTTTCGACGAAATGCTCTAAAAGATCCGGTAAGATTTTCTTTATTTAGTTGAGGTTTTTTTTTGAATTTTTTGTTGTTGTTGAAATAGGCAACATTAGAATGTCGACGCAATAGTGATTGTGATATCACCGTTGATTCACGACGACGTTGTTCAGCGTGTCGACTATCGAAATGTTTGAGTAATGGAATGAAACGTGATCGATTGCTAACGGTTCGAAAGAATATTTAAAATTGATGAAGAGAGACCTTCGATTGGTTTCGTTTTAGGCCGAACAAAAAGCGGTTAAACGTCGAAAAATAGAAGAAAATAGAAATTTAACACGGCAAACAAGCGAAGATACATCGAAATCACCCGTACAGGACTAAAAATGTTTTCTCGAAAAACGAACTCATTTCTTCTTGTTTTGTTTCTTGTAAATCTAGTCCGCATTACCAATAAAACCTACGAATTTGCTTTTACTAAATGATTATAAAGATCTTTTGCCTGAAAATTCTCGAGCAGTATTAAGTTCCGATGAATTAAAACGTGTCGAAACAATTCAACTTTCATTTGAACAACGTATTCAACTTGGTAAATTGAGAAAAGAAATTCAATCGATATGTAATTCCATTGTTTTAGCTGCTCGTGATGGTCTTCCATGGAATCCATCGTGGTATGCCGATACTCTTCTACAACACTTGAACGCTCGTTCTGTAAATGCCTTGAGACTTCTATCATTTTTCAAACAAATTCCTGAATTTAACGAACTCAATGCCGAAGATAAATTGACATTAGTCAAATACAATCTAATGCCATTAGTTATTCTAAATTGTTCATTGTCATACAATAGTGAAAAACGATCGATTATTGAAGATAAAGCCGATGCCCCGATAGAACCAGATTTACTCATGAAAATTCATAGTGAAGAATTGTACGGGCGAGTGAAGAAAATCTTCGAATCGTTTGTTCGTATTGCTCAACATGATCAACGAATTATTCAATTAGCTTTAGTCATTCTTATTCTAACCAAAGGTTCGTCATCGGGTCTCTGCCCAAACGAACCGATTCTTAACGATACATTGGCTGTTTATCGTGCACAAAATTACTACACTGAATTACTATGGAAATATCTCGAAACAATGCATAGTCATAGCAAAGCTATTCAGATGTTCAATGAACTTGTTGCTCATTTTACATCATGGCAATCATTACACGTCTGTCTGCACCAAGAGCTCTGTGATAGTTTGACGCCAAGTGATACGAATGAATTATTACCAATTATGAAAGCCTTACTAAATATTCCTTAAGTTTTTTTTGTTTAGTGTATAGATTACGAAATTTCTGTGATTGAGGATTTTTTAAAATAATATAAAAATCTTTTTGTTTTTGGATTCCACCGTTTTATTTTACCCGCCAAACGAAATGTATAAAAAAAGAAGGAAGAAAATGAAACAAGCCTTCAATTCACCCTAAGAATTAAAACTTATGATAATGCCGAATGTAACGGCAAAGCCGGTTCATTGACATCGCCGAAATCGATAAGAATAATATGTCGAATAGTTTGACTAATTGGATTTGGATTCGAACCAGTTGGTGTACTAACAATCGAAGATATTCCCGAAACACGATGTTCAATAACAAAAGCACTCTAAAAACAAAGTATCGATTTCCTTTTCAACTATCAGAAATAAGTTGATTTCTACGAACAAGAATCTTTTTCACATCCGTATTTTTCAATTGAACAAAGCATTTAATGCCAACTTTCGCAAATTTTCGATAGACAACAAGATCCGTAGGATCATTTCGACGTAATTCATCATCACGTTTCGTATCTGTTTCATTCGGTTCGACATGTTGATGTAGTTGAATCGAACGTTGTTTATCTAATGGAAACGTCAAATGACTTGTCAATGTTGTTTGTTCTAATTGATTGAGTTTGTCAATAAAATCTTTATCGAGGTTTTCATCACGAATTTCATCAAATGAATAGATTTTCAATGTTAATTCTTCGTCTAATTGATTATTAATCGAAAGAATACAAGGATTTTTCTCACTGGCCGACCAATTCGGATGATGCCAAATGCGAATCTAAAATAAAACCAAAAAACTTCATTTTTAAATCAAAAACTAATCGAAAGTTTGAATACTTCAGGAATAAAAAAGAGAGCCATTTGATGTAATTTAAATTTAATTAGTTTCGGTGATGGTTCCGGTTTGAGAACATTATGATCGCATTCTTTACAACGTTTCGATTGTTTCGATATGAAATGCTTGGCAATTGGATAGAGACGATCGATTGTTGTCGGTTGAATTTCAACGGAATTCAATCGTTGAATAATTGTTGTTTGTTTGTTAAAATCAAATGATGAATTTAAATAGAAACTTTCATCTAATGGTTCGATTTGTTCGAGAGGTTCAGCTGGTTTGGGAAATAGATTTGTTGATGTTGGAGATTCAGGTAATGATGGTGTTTTAAGCATGCCACCTGTTCGAATACCACGACGTGTCAATGGTGCAAGAACACCGTATTTATCCATTGAACGTGCTGTTGTTGATGCCATGGAATTTCTTAATTTAGCTGTCGAATAACGTTTTCTATCTCGTTCTTGTTTTTCTCGTGTAGCTATTTGTTTGTAATGTTGAAGTAATTCATTGATTCTTGGTTCATGTACATTCTCTTGAGCTTTCCAAGAATTCAATGTCGGCTGATCAGGCAAACGAATATCTCGTGTTGACCATCGACAAACACTACACGCCAAATAATAGACCTTTTTCGATGGCGTTTGAAGACCGCTAACATTTGCACTACTACTTAAACTCTCATCGGGATCACCACTACCACCAAGATTCGAATTATCAGCTGTTGGTAAACTAGCAGATGCGTTTGTTGCACGAGTGACTAGCGTATGATTGCAACATGGACAAGAGAAACAATTTTGACAACGATTTTTTCGTGTTATTGCTTCGTGAGATTGAAGATGTTCATAACAACTCGGACAAAAACGACAATCGACCTACATTAAAAAATATGAATTGAACTATTTCGAAAATGATTTCGAATTACCTCGAGTATAACACAATCTTTACATTTTATTTTCAAACAATGCCGACAGAAATAAAGATAACACAATGATTTTAACGTTCCACAACTGCATTGATATTTAACTTTTTCAACATTAATCAAACTTGTCATATTTATAGTTCTATCTGAAATTGAAACGATCCAAAATCAATCTTGAAAGGACAAAACAAAACTAATCTTTTTTTTTTCTTTTTCATGATGTTTCTGTTTAAAGCATTTATGTATTTATATCTAGATACAAGAAACAAAGCATGCAATGTTACTATTTGTTTTCTGTTAAACTACGAAATAATAATAATAATAATAATAATAATTAGACGAAGAATTCAATTAAAATTCCCAAAATACATTGATACTATTCGAATTTTGTTTGGAATCATCCGAGAAGATTTGATCACGACTCGTATCCGATGAATACGCTGGTTCTTCTTTTGAAAAGCCGAGTAATTTACGAAAATCATCTGCAAGTAATTGAGGATTGGCTGTGATCTTTTTCGAAGCTTTTACAAATGGATGTTGACATAAATCATCAATCGAAGATCTACGAAAAGAATTTCAACCGAAATGACTTCATTTTTTTTTTTAAATAATTACCTGAATTCTAAACGAGTTGCAACACACGATTTAACAAATGAATGAAATTCTTTCGAATGACGTCTCTGTTTGATTTCGTCGACATATGCACTCGACTCTTCATCACTGAGTGCAATCACTAAATAATTGAAAACGATGATTGTTTTTTTTTATATTTCAATTCGACATACTCTCATCGGTTAAACTTGTCTGATCGAGTAACATCGGTTCAGACCCTCGAGTTTTTGCGTACAACATCTAAAATTCGAATTCAATGAATCGAATCCTACGGATTATCTTCGATATCTTACACTTAGATATCCATGTGGCATATCTATATACGAATTACTTCCATTTGCTAATTCACAAGCAACAGTACCGAGACTATAGACATCACTTTTGAAATTATATCCATCTGCATTCTAAATCATCAAAACATAATCCATCAATCATTTCTCAACGAAAAAAAAAGAACGAACTTGATAAATAATTTCCGGAGCAAGATAGAGAATTTCATCTTTAAGATCATCGGTATAATCATAGATTTGTCGTCGTAATTTACCATCGAATGGCGATATCATTGAAATACAATGTGAAAAATTATCTAATAAAACTCGACCATTATCGAATATGAAGATATTCTTTGATGATACACCTCTACAAATATTTGTTTATTATTATTCTTATATTCGAATTTCAAACTCTACCGATGCATAATATGTCGATCTTGAAGATATCGAAGTGCTTGCAGTAATTGCCAGATAATATGAGCGATAAGTTGCTCACGAATGCCCGACGAATGAATAGATAAAAGATCTGCGCATGAACCTGATTTGAATAAATGATAATTAAGTGAGTTGCTATTCGAAAGAATCTCTACCGAGTGAAGCGTATGGTTTGATAAGATAAAGTTTGGTGTCGAGTAAAAAACAATCGTGAATTGACATAAGACTTGAATGGTTAAGTTGTTTGTACCAAAGAATGTTTTTCTAAGAAATATAAAGATTGAAGAGATGATGAAGAGATTTGTGAAGAACATACGATGAATTCGGTCATGTTTGTCATTTGCTCGAGATCGAAGATTTTTAATACATATTTCGTTTTGTTTTTATCCTTTTTATCGAAGATTAAATAGGTAAATGATTTTTGATATTGTTCATTATTAGGATCGATTTGTTCTTGAAATACGAAACAAAAATGTCAAGTAAAATTACGAAATAAAGATGATTGTTTTACTCAGACTATCAAGAATTCCGTATGTTGAATTATAATCAATCGTCATTATTAATCTAGAAATAAAAAGCAAAAGAAAAAAAATCATTTCCAATTCTCAAGAATTTGATCAAGAATCGTTTGAAACAATTTCATGGATTCAGTTTGTTGAATTTTTTCTAAACCTTGTTCAACCTGTTCAATGCCTTGATCGAGAATCGTATTCAATTGATTATCAATCGGTATTTGACCAAGAAACGGAAGTGAATATTGTTCAGCAAGAAGTTTGCCTCCACCTTGAGCAAATATGTTCGTACATTCGCTACAATGTGGACAAACATAGCCGCTCATATTTTCGATGAGACCAAGAATATGAAATGATGTTTTCTGACAGAATGTTATTTCACGTCGAACATCATTGATCGACAACATTTGCGGTGTTGTAACGAGTATTGCACGAAGAAGATCATTGGCATGTGCTTGTTGTTTGAGAACGGACATGACCGTGATATGTTCATCGGATGTACCTGGTGGTGTATCGAGAATTAAATAATCGAGTTCGCCCCAGTTAACACCGGTTAACAAACGTTGAATCATCGACATTTTTCTTGGACCACGCCAGATGATGGCATCGTTAACATTGTCCAAGAGCAACGCCATGGACATGAGTTTGAATGATGATGAAGAAGAAAAGAGTTCGATCGGTGTCATGCCATCAGCTGTTTCGTAGACTGTACTCGATTTCGAATCTTTATCGACACCGAACATTCGAGGAATCGATGGACCGCAAAGATCAACATCTAATAAACCAACACGATTACCTCGAGCATAAAGTGAAAGAGCAAGTTGAGCAGCAATCGTTGATTTTCCTATGAAAATAAACTTTTGTCGATCGAAATTTTCCGTCTCTGCGACTTACCAACTCCTCCTTTGCCCGACAGAACAACAATAATTCTCTTGACTTTTTCTAAACCTGACATAGTCAGCTGATGCACATAAATAAGTAACAGATGGTTTTGTTTTTCTTTTGAAAGAAAACGAATCTAGAATGAATGGATAAAAAATAAATATTTTTTTTTCTTGTCTTTCGGACGAAAAAAAAGAGTCAAAACAAATTCAAAATACTAAATCAAGTTCGAAATTATGTGACGAAAATAATTCATCATTAGTATCAGCTAAGGATGCAAATGAACCACGTTCATCTTTGGACATCGGTGGAAGATGAACCTCCGACGACTGAAATAAAATCAAAAGACAATTCGATTGATTTCATTCGCAAAAACTGTTACTATGATTTGTCTATCATTGGGTTGCAGAATGATAGTCGATTTTTTCGATTTCATTTTTTCCTCCTGAAGCAGCGAGCAAATATTTCGATTAAACAAAACAATGAAATTTCTTTTACTAGTAAACGGTTTTCTTCCTGTTTTTTCTTAGCAGCTGCTGCGGCTGCCTCCTCAGCTGAACGTTGTAAATGTAATTCACGAATTAAATCTTCTTTTGTTTGTGGAGCCTAGAAAAAAGTCTCGGAATGACAAAAACGAAACGAAACGAAAAATCTCGACTTTAGAAACGAGAGTTGGCGCACAACGACGACGAGTAAATGGATCGGCAGCTGCATTTCGATTTTCAATAGCTTCACGCTAAAAATGAATATTTTTCCTTTGATAAATAAACAAAACTGCAGTGTTTTTTTTTCGTTTTTTACAGCTAAAGCTCGTTCAACATTTTGCTGAGTATTTTTTCGATTTCGTTGATTAATTTGACTAGAAGACAACAACAACAACAAAAGTTGAACGTGAAGTTTAATTTGATCGATTTTTACGAAATAATCGAAATATTTTCGGTTCGTTTTCTATCTAATTCACTCGCTCGTTGTTCTAATTCTTCGAGTTTCTTTCTCAATCGTGTTTCTTCGGCAGTATTATTTTCTTCTCTGGCTATTTCCTAAATCAAAAAGATATTTCACGAAATTGTTTGCTGTCAAATACAGACGATTTCTTTTTGTAATTCATTCTTTGATATTGCATAATTAATTGGGGTTTTTCGAAAACGATTTTTCTCTTTCACCATTTTCGTTATATCCGTATTACTCAAAACTCGTTGTTTGCATTTTTCTATTTCTGCTGCTTTATTTTCAACATCTTGCAATGTCGGTAAATGTGCATCCTAGAAGAAAAGCAAAAAAACAATTCCAAACAAGACGAACAAACAAATAAACGAACATGTTTTCTCAATGCATCTCGCCAACGTTGAAATTCGGTATCAGTCACTTCACTATTCGAAACGAATTCCAAACGAAATACTCGTTCGTTATGTCCGTGTCTAAATCGATCGATTTGTTTTTTTTCTTTTCTTTCCTTCGAAAGCAAATTCATACTTCAATCGAAGTCCTTTGTTCGTTCGTGTCGAACCGAGATTATAGATCTTTGCCGTTTCAACCACATCTTGAATCTCGCAAAGCTTTATAAATAAAATAACTCAATAAATCATAAGATCAAACAGAATCAACTTACACGATACACTGGTTTGCCATTATTTTGTCCGATATTAATTCGAACAAACGCACCTTTGACAACATTTGCAAAGAATGGAGTGTGACACCATCTGAAAATTGAAATTCGGTTCAAAAAACCAAACAAAAACAAGATATTCAATTACTTTTCCATGCGAAAACGAGAGAGTATCATGGGTTTTAGCTCAGCTTTCGTAGTGATTGTTGTCAATTTCTTACGTTTTGAGTCTTTCTTCTCAGCATCTTTATCACGCACATCAACCGGTGATCTATCAAAAAAGAATGAACAAAGGATTTCTTTTGCTTTTCTTTTTCATCTACCGAGATCGACCACGATCTTCTTCTTCTTCATCATCATCATCACTGTTCTCCGAGCCCGATGAAGAGAAAATATCATTAACTTTCCATGTTTGCTTCTTTGTCTTATGTGTTTCATCATCACTCGACGATAAATTCGTCGATTTGTCAGCGCCTTGCTTTTTACGTCGTTCTTCAATTAAAATCTGAAGATTTTTACTATGTGCAGTTTCTTTTTGTTTATTAGCATTGGTTTGCTTTCGACGATTGGCTGATGATCGATAGTAATCATCATCATCGTCTTCAGCTGCATAGATATCATTATCATAGGTCGTCGTCGTCGTCGTCTTTGGTTTACTATCGTTGTCTGTATTTTCATCATCACTTCTCTGTCGAGTTTTCATTTTTTTCACAATTTCTTCGCTAAACAAAATACAATATGAGACCGAGAAAGAGAGAGAGAAGTGTTTTCAGTACCGATGTTTGAGTATTTCACGTCGTTCATGACGTTTCATGATTTCTTCTTCGCGTTGTCTTTCAGGTAGACTTTTAAGCCATGCTCGATCATCAGCATTTCCTCGGAGTTTATCATCATAACCGTCGGCATAGATTTCTACAAGAACGAAAAATCAACAACAACACATGAAAAAGCGGAAAATTTGTTCGTTCTACTTCGTGTTTGAGATTGATCATCATCACTCTCGGAATCACTCGGTTGTTGACGACGTTTTCGCTGATCCATTTTACTCAAATGAAGTTTTTTTTTTGCCCAACTTCGTATGTCGATTTTGTTATTGGCCAATCGAATACTTTCGGACAGATGTCGACAAAGAACACGAACACAAAACAAAATCTGGTTTTCTGCTTAGTATATTTTATTCATTAGAAAAAAAAAGAAAGAGAAAGAGAGAAGCTGTAAATGATAATCGAATAAAACAAAACAAAAATGCAATAAACATAAAGAAATACACAAGTGTGCAATTTGTTGATTTTGTTTTTCAAATGGATAATTCAACTAAAACGTTGTTTTCCTGATCAAAAACGAAGATGATCCATTGCACACAAGTGAAAAGAAATAATTTGATAAAGACAAACACACAACATAAAGATATGATCATTCTCGAGAGACAAAAGAAAACCTGGAGATTCGATGTATCTAAGCTAACAGAGAAATGTTTTTTTTCTAAGCTATATACACACAGAGAGAGAGAGAGGTTTGAGATGATATAGAAAATAACTATGAGAACATAAGCAGCAGCAGCAGAAGAAGAAGAAGAAGAAGAAAACAAACACAACAAAAGACACGCAAGAAAATTTTGCCTATTTCTCGAACGAAAACAAAAAAAACGCGTTGAATTTTATGCTTTAACAGCAGTTGTTGGTGATCGTTTGACGCAAATACGACGATCCGAATGAGCCCAAACAGTTCTATGAAAACAGAAGCAAAGTATAGAAAAAAAAAGATCATTGAAATTTTTCTCCTCCTACCGGTAGAATAAACCAGCAATGACAGCTCCGACAATAGGTCCAATCCAGTAGACAAAGTGATGTTCCCATTCGTTAGCAAAAATCGCTGGACCAAGTGAACGAGCTGGGTTGAGTGAACCACCAGTATAAGCACCACTGAAAGTGAAACATGAGTCGAAATTCGATTTCGTAGTGATTTGACTTACATAGCAAGAATGTTAACAGCTAATGTAAAGCCAATGATGACTGGTGAGAGACCAGTTTTTGATTTTGTATCAAGTGCAACCATGATAATAACGCTGACGAAAACGAATGTCACGATGAATTCAATTAAAATACCCTAGACAAAAGACAAAAAACACTCGAATCACTGCTAAACATCGAACGTTCTTCTCAACATACTTGCCAAATTCGAACAGAATCAGCTGGATAGGCAACAAAAACGCCATTGATCGTTTCATTACCAGCAGCATATTGTGTCAAAAATGTTGCACCACCTCGACATGCATTATAAGTACGTGTTGCAAGAAGCAAACGTAAAAGTCCACCAGCAGCAATACCTGAAATTCACTTTCAAATTAATCATTCTTTGAATTTTCCTGTCTGACCTCCTAAGAGTTGCATAACAACGTAGAGAATAGCCATGACCGGTTGAATTTCACCAGCAATCAAAACACCAATGGTAACGGCTGGATTGAAATGAACACCCGAAATATGTCCAAAACTAGCGGCTAATACCATCAAAGCAAGACCAAATGAGAGCGCAGCGGCGATAACACCGCCGTTTGAACAGGCACCCCATAAACCAATCAAAATGAATAAACCCGCGCCGATCTAAATATTCGAAATGATGATTTCGATGTTTGACGCAAAAAACATCTTCAACATACGAGTTCAACCAATAAAGGTCGAATGACTTGAATAAATTGTGTTTTGTCGTCTGATACGACTTCGACCACATCTGTTTTTCTAAATAAATCAAGACAAAAATAGAATCCATTGATTGTATGAACTCGATCAAATCTCACAGAAATAGATTCATATTTAGCTGATGACATGTCTGAATGATAACGAATGATCTGGCTAACTAAACGTCTGTCTGTCTGTCTGTCTGTATATACACATCGTTCATTCATGATATCTTATCAAAGAAAATAAAGACCATCGATTGTTTATCTCCACAGTCTCCTTAGCGATTATGTGCGAAATTTTTCGTTCTTTAATCTCTGTCAGCAGTTTTCGAAGCGATCACATACATTCAGGTTTGAAAAGGTCAAAAAGCAAATTGTAGAAATGAAATCTGAATTCGATAAAATTAACATAAACGTGTTAATTAGGAAGAAAAAATGATTTCCTTCCAACTGACACATTCCCATCATCTCAAGCATCTGCTGCAAGCACACACTTACTTTTGAACGACAGTTGTTGTCGTTTCGACCGGTACAACGACCGGATTTGAACTAACGACTTCGTCAGATGAGTTTAGAATCGGTTGGCGTTCGCCAAGTTGAACTTCAGTGGCCATTTTGTGTGTATACGAGATGAGAAAGAGTTAGAGATAGAATTTCAAAAGAAAAACAACAACTAGTCTACAGAGAGAAAACAGACAAATGTATATATGTATGTATGTACGTGTATTGTCCGAAAGAGAGGAAGTAAAAGTTGATGCTTTTAGAAAAAAATTCTCCGACCAACTGCTTGCTTTTGTTTTTTATTGACTAGAAGCAAAGATAGAAGGAAGAAGACGAGAGAAACAGAGACAGAGAGAGAGAAATGAGAGAAATAAGAAAAGAGAAAAACGATAATTAGCGGGCATATCTAACACAGAGAGGGGGAGAGAGAGAGAAAGAGAGAGGTGAACACACTCCAATCAGGAATTAGTACGATGTACTCATTACAACAGGTTTTCATTTTCCTTTTGCTTTTTCTTATTCTTATTCTTCTTCCGTTTCACCGCTTGTTCGTTTTTTTTTCTCTCGGTCAAGCTGTTGAAACGAACTGACTGTCAATGGTATTCATCAAAAAAACATTCTTGGCCTGTCGCCAGCCGAAATGAATGCGATCAATGTTAAATACAACATCTGCTTAGTAATTATGTTTAATAAGCAAAACGGGAGAGCACACACACGCACACACACACAAATGAGGAAAAAAGAAGTTGGGCATCAAGCCAATCGATCTCAATTGTTGTTGCTCATCATGCGTATATATTGTTCAGATACAATCGTATAAACGCCCTTCCTTATTCATCGAGGTCATCGTCTCATTTTTCCGCACAGATAAATATTGACTTTGCATAGATGTTATTTTTGGCCAAGCATGGCCGTTGCCAGTATCTGATTTGAAAAAAAACACACACACACAGGCACATATTTATCATTGATGCTGTTTTTTTTTATTACATCCCATGATAGACTTTAATATATGATCGATGGTGTATATAGACTTTTTTTGGGGTTTAACGCGATGTCATCCATCTGTCAACTTTTTTTTCTTCTCTGCTTTGATAAGACGCACTATGGTTAATATCGAAGAAGAAAACCGCTCTATCAGCCGCTGATATCGGAATCGCGCTCGCTTTTTTTTTAATCTGCATTTTAATGTAACGATCAAGGAGAAAGTTGCCAATTGACTTACTTGACAATGTTTATTTTTTCTAGCAATGCAATTTCATCAGGTGATGTAGAGCCGAGATCTTCCATATTTCAATGAGAATTAATCTATCTATAGTAAAAGAAAAATAAATAGGGGGATGAAGAAAAAAAAACGGCGAGCTGTTAAGTGGCTCGAATTAAACAGCTGGTATTGATGAGAAAAAAATGATGTCGGCTGATGATCAAGGATGCAGAATATATATTAAAGAGGATCAATTATGAGAGTCTAATCATATAGACAAAAGGCATATCGTTGTTTTTTCAAAACTTATTTAATAATCTTTTTAATACTTTCGAAAATATAGTACATGTGCAAATTCAAACGAGAGGAAAGAAAAAGGAAAATTTTTGAATCTCTCGTGTGTTCAACGAACGTTTTGAAAATGTTCGTTAGAATAGAGAAAAGAGAAACTGACCAGATGTTGATTGATCACATATTTATGAGCATCAATGAATATTCAATTGACATATAAGAAGAAGAACAAGAAAAAATAACTAGGTTTTGGTTCATTAATCAACTTGTGAGCGACATCTTAGTTTTGAATGCTTACAATTGGCTTACTAAAACGTACACTGAAGAAGAAGAAAAAAGATTATTATTATTATTATTTTCCTCTTCTTCTTCTTCTTTTTTCTTTCAAATTCATTCCAAGAAAAGTAAATCATGGCAAGTCAACCTAATGAATCGAATGATCTTGATATCGATCAACAAACTCAACAACAACAAAATCAAATCGAACGTGAAATAGCCGACAATCAACCGTTAGTTAGTCAGAAAATTCCAACAAATCAATTACAAAGTGAATATGCATCTGACGATAAAATCTATCAAGATAAAGTTGCTGTAAGAAACAGAAGACGAAGAAGAAAAAACAACAATAATAACAATTGATTTTGATTTGTTTGTCTTCTTAAAGGAATTGATTCAGAAATATAAATACATTCGTCGAACACGAGGCGATGGCAATTGTTTCTATCGAGCATTTGCATTTGGTTATTTAGAAAAAAATCTGCACAATGCAAACGAACTCGAACGTTTTCGTCAGTTAACATACGATCTCAAAGATCAATTAGTTAAATTAGGTTATCAAGAATTTACGCTTGAAGATGTTCGTGATGTTGTCATTGAAGTTATTGATAATGCACGAAAGGAACGTGATGAAAAAAGTTTAATCGAACATTTTTGTTCGCTATCGTATTCGGATTATTTTGTTGCATATTTACGATTATTTGTCTCGGCTTATTTACAAATGAATAAAGATTTCTTTGAAAATTTTATCGAAGATGGAAAAAGTATCAAACAATTCTGTAGTACCGTATGTAGCTAGATCTATTTCGGAAGATGTTCTCTCATTTTTTTTTCGTCTTCGAAGGAAGTTGAACCTATGGCACGTGAATCCGATAACATTCATATAATTGCTCTGACAAAAGCAGCTATTGTTCCGTTACGTGTGATTTATATGGATCATAGTCAACAATCATCATTGACAATACATGATTTTACTGGTACGGATGATGAGGCAACAAAAGACTTTCAACCGATGATTACAATGCTCTATCGGCCTGGTCACTATGATTTATTATATGAAGATTAATTTATTGAAATGAACTCAAAGACATACCGGTGATTGAGTTGTTTATTATTTTTTTTCTTCTTCTTTTTTTTTCGTTTCAAAATAAACATGATTCTATCTTTTGTCTCTTTGAAGAAAGAAAAGAAAAAAAATTAACGTAGCTATGCTATTTTTCGTTGAATTATTCAAGCAAAACGAGCGTACATTTTTTCACAAGCTCGATTTTTGTTTTCCGTAGACGAAGAGAGAAAGAAAAAAAAGATTTTACCGGCAAGTCATGTCCATCAATGAATCTATGATATGCATGATTGATCGATCGAGAAAGAAAAACGACGAATTTACTTTTTTTTTCCTTTCTTCATAAGTATATTATCACCTAACAATCTTGCATTCAATAGGCATTAATATATTGATCTAAGAAAATCAACATGACGAGAGTATCAGCTGCTTCGATTTTCGTCGTTTGTTTAACGACAATTTTGTTTGTCAATTCTATTGCAAGTGCAAATGTTCAACTGCCGGAGATTGAAACGATGGCTTGGAACGATTTCGTTGGATTTCTTTGCCAACAAGGATATTATGTTCGACCAGCAGATATTTGCTATCCATATACAACAACAACGACGACGACTACAACGACGACGACGACAACAACAACAACAACTGAAGAACCATCGACAACAACAACAGGAAAACATAGTGAAGAAGAAGAAGCAACAACAACAACAACAACAACAACAACTGAAGAACCATCGACAACAACAACAGGAAAACATAGTGAAGAAGAAGAAGCAACAACAACAACAACAACAACAACAACTGAAGAACCATCGACAACAACAACAGAAGAACTTACAGGTTCAGCACTCGAACGTGCCCATTGGTGTCAATTTAAAAATGGTTCATATTTATCACTTGGTCAAACATTTATCTACAATAAATGTTCATTATGTCAATGTATAACAACACGTGCTATTCGTTGTTCAACCTTTCAATGTATGGCTGCATACTGTCTCGATAGTTCAACACCATACGTACAAGAGGGTCAATGTTGTCAACAATGTGGATATGAAAATATCTCGACTGCATGCGTTGTCAATGGAATTAGCTTCCCACATGGTTAGTCAATCAATCAATCAGTCAGCTTTAAATATTTTATCTGTCTTTTCTTCTTCTAATATAGGTACTCTCCTTCGTCGAACCACCGACAACATTCAATGCTGGTGTCAATTGGGTTCAGTTGAATGTCGTAAGAGTTCAATAGGATCAACCAGCGGTTTAGATCTCTGGGGTAGTGGTTCTGCAATTTATGTTGTTGTTGTCATCGTTATTGCTGTTGCACTTATCGGTGTTTTACTTTGCTGTGCTGGTGGTGTTTTCTTCTATTATTATTATAACAAAAATCAACAAACATTTCAAGAAGCTTATGACCAATACTACAGCAATGCTGGCTGGCAACCAATGTCCGAAGATGGACAAGTTGTTGTCGATGAAAAACAAGTCGAAGCTGACGCTCAACAATATGCTGAATATCCAACCGAACGAGTATCAGAACGTATTCCACCACCCTACGCAATGTACAATGGCACAACCGAACAACGATAAACTTTAAAAAAAAGAACGACTTAAAAAGTCTCGACGAACAATCAAAAAATATATTCCATCCATTTTCTTTTTTTCTCTCTCTCTCGCTCATTTTTTAAGGATTAATCATAGTAGCCCACTTTTTTTTTCTCCCTGTATATAGTTAGACACGCATACATCATTCGTTTTTCTTTCCTCACATTTAACCTAACCGTCATACTAACAATATTCTATCTACACAGGTAATAAAATCAACCAAAAGCTATGCAAAACATGTTTTTGACGTCAAAATTGCTGATGCATGCACGAGATAATTATAAAATTGATGGGATACGAAAAACAAATGTCAATGCATATTTTCATCTTTATGACTGCGGCATCTATTGTTAAACTGAAAAAAAAAACGTTTCTTTTTTCTTCTCAAAGAGGTAACTCCTTGACTGCAAATATGAATAGTAGAGAACATTTATGGTTCACTCAAACGAGGAATAAGCATGTCGAATCTACGAAGTACTGGTCATTTACCATTGAAAACTTCAATGTCAAATAAATGGAAAGCTCAGTAAATGAAGTTTTCGATGTATTTATTTGATGTTCGTCTTTGTTTTTACAGAGCACCAACGAGCGAATTGTTGGAAAGACAAACTCGAGCGTTAGAAGAAAGTTTAAATAAACTTAAAATAGCCATGCATTCTGATAAAACAAAAACATCAATTGATACTAATGCACCGATTTGGGATAAAGGTAAAACAGGACCGTTGTCTCAGTATGCAAGTCATATCCTACGAGATGAACCTCGACGAACATTCGATGCAAATAAACCGACGAAAGTTCGAGTTCTTGGCGATGAACCACCAGGTATTGAGTTCTTTTAAAAGACGAATAAATTGACTTTTTTTTTAGCAACAGTAAATCGACCTTCATTAGTTGCGAATCTATTTCCTAATAAACCAACAACCACTACTACTACTGGAGCAGCATCAAAAGTAGTTAAATGCGGTCAATGTGAACGAGAAGAAGCGAAAGTGAAATGTCTCGAATGTGCTGAATCGTATTGTACCGGTTGTTTTGCACATTTTCATCTTCGCGGTGCCTTACAACGTCATCGTTGTGTTCCATTAACTGAAAGTCGACCAGCAACACCACAAAAGAAAAAACCAACGTCTGTTTTCTTTTCTTTTTTTAATCTTTTTCCTAATTTTTTTCGTGTTCAAATAGTGTGGGTGCCGATGTTATTTTCAAGGAATTACGTTTTGCACAATCGAAAGATGATCTTCTTCGAAAATCAACAGTCGCTGTTGATATGTACGAGTACATTGAAGATGATATCGAATCGGAAACAGGCGATGGTGGTCAATTGTTAAATGGAAATTATGATGAAAAAACAAGTGCTGCTTCATTTCAACAAGCTCTTTTGGCCTGGAGAAAAGGCGATGAAAAGAAGAAACCAACAGGCAAATCTCGACGATCGACTCATGAAGCAGCTGTCGATACAGTTCGTGATTCGAACGGGGAATTAAATCAAACGGGTCTGCCGAATATTGAGTTTCATTCGTCGAATTTAACTTATGGAGAAAAACTTTTATTGAAAAAATATCGACGAGCTAATAAAAATCACGAGGACTTTTTCAATCATCGAACACCATTGAGTAAATTACCGGAATCGATTGATTTAAGTAATGGAACTATTGAAGTCGAGGTAGAACAGAGATTTTCGAATTTCTTTTTTCTGTATATGAATATATTTAGCCTTTGTATGATGAAAGTGCTCGAACGATTACTGCTGCTCCTGATGATGATGATAATGAAGAAGAAGAACTGCTCAAATTACAACAAACAGAACGTAATCGAAGACCTCCTTCACGTCCGAATAGTGCAGCGATGAAAAAGACTCCAGCATCATCAAGACCAAGTTCAGTTGCACTTTTTCAACATCCGTTGTATGCATACAGTCTACTCTCTACTATCATTCAAACAAACACTTTTTTCTCCTAGACCATCGTTCTTAGCAACCGAACCAAGTGACGAATTAAAAGCATTGACTACTGATCCTCATTCTCGACCATCATCAGCATCGATTAAAAAACCGACTAAACTCGACTATCGACGTTAGTTCTCTCCTTTTTCTTATCCGATTCATCTTCATCTCTTTTGTTTTTTCAGTTCCAAGCATTTGGAATCGTAATTGGAAACCTGAACAAAGCATGTCCAATGGTATCGACTTGAAAACCGTCAAAGTCGATCCGAATTCTGTTGCACAATTTGATGCCGCTCTCGACGATCTCCTAGACGAAGACAAACTCGAATCAGCTAGTCAAATGGCCACGCCTCGTCCCTCAACAGCCGACATTCCGAATTTACAACGAGAGAAACCAATCGATTCTCCGTTTACGTTCAGTCATTCACCTCGAAAGACGGACTCATCATTTTCAGTTGATACAGGTGATGGTGGATTTTTTACCGATGTCAAACCGAGAAAAGCACCGTCATCGCCACGAGTTGTCGAACTACGTCCAGTTATACCGAGTCTAATGTCTCTACGAAAAGCTTCGATCGAAAGTCTATCTCGTGCACCACCAAAACGTTCGACAAATCTCGAAGAGAATCGCAGTCAAATCGACGAACAAAGTCGACCAGGTTCGTCTCTATCATCTTCGTCTTTGCCCGTTTCGATTACTTCGTCGAAGCCCGATCTTATCACGCGACCATCGATCGAACGACATCCAACGAAAGTCGTTCCTCAAACTACAAAAAAATTTCGAGTCGAATTCTCGAAAAAATCCTCACCAACACCACCAACACCACCACAACCGCCTCCTCCTGTGATGGTTATCGAAGGTAAAAAAGTCACATCGGCTCGAAATTCTGCTCGTGATAGCGACGATCGTAACCGAACAAAGATCTCATCAGGTATTCAGCCACTCAAAGCAAGTACAGCTACTTCGTTTACAACAATCACTCGCGATGGAAGTATTACATTAACTGATCTGCCTGCTAATCATAAGAATAAAGCGAGAAAAATCGAGTTCACTGTCAAAGATGGCATTAAATGGCAGAATGCTTCGACAGATCTTCGACGTTCGTCGAAGGCAAATACTCCTCGACCATCGACACCATCAAATCCAAATAATTCAAGTATAGTTTCAATCGAGATTGTTTTTCTAAAATTATTAAGTTTTGTCTTCTCTAGAACTCGGCCAACAGTTTAGTTCGTATGACAATGATGATGGTCGATCGTCTCGAGCTTGTCAAGACGTCGACGATGAAGAATGTTTCAATCAACTTCACGAAGAACTCTGTTCCGAATGTTTGTATTTATATTTACTCTCTCTCAGTTTTTTCTTCGATGATTTTCATTTTTGTAAATATTTAGTGGGCACGGCAAGTCCCGGTTGGGATGCGAGTTTGAGTGAACATGTTCTCAAAAATCTCCGTGGAACAGAAGTTCGATACAGTGAAAAAGATTTACAGGATAACTTAACTCTACTCGAAACGAAATTACGGTAAGAATTCATTTAGCTTTTATCAGAAGACATCAAATTGCATTTTAGAGAAGCCGAATCTCTTCAACGTTCTCAAACAGATGATGATCTGTCCGTACATGAAGAAATTCGAAATTTGTAAAAAACTAACCAGTGATACGATGATGTTTCTGTCTGTCTCTCTGTGCGTGTGTGTTTATATACGTATAATAAATAAATAAAAATAATCTGATTATCGATTGGATGATTCATATTCATCCACAGTTTACCTAAACGGAACTTTTCTCTTTTTTTTTCACTTCTTCGCCACAAAAAAAATCGGAAATATTACAACGTTGCATCATTGCATTTCAGGAGAATTGATGACGCATGTCTTGCTTTAGATTAATACCTGTGCGGCATTTGTTTCGACGTTGTTATTCGATAAATATGAACGTTTTACAAGAGAAAGCGAAATTAGCTGATGAACGTATTCAACAATTGAAAACATTGATTTCAACTGTTGGTACGAATTGAGAGAGATGATTTGATATTATTCATTGGAATTGAAATGATATTCTTTAGGACAATTAGATCCTGATGTGTATGTCAAAGTACTTCAACAGGAAAATACACGATTGAAAGCACGTGTCGAAGGTCTTGTCCAAGAATCAATCAATTTAGAAAATCAGCGAGGAGGTTCGATTGTTGATTTGATTGGCAAATGAAATCAATTGAATCTATTTTAGTTACACAACAATATGATTTTACTAATAAAGTTCCTAAAACTCCAACACAATCAACTGCTGAACCAAGCAGCAAGCCCGCTGCTGCTGCTCCTTCGTCTACTGCGAGTGGTGAACAACAACAACCAGCACAAGAAGCAAAAGACAAAAAAGAGAAAAAGAAGAAACCTGCTAATGAAGGTTTCATTGATAGATTTGTCTTGTTTAAATGTTTCATTCTGTTTATTTAGGTGCAAAACCAGCGAAACCAGCAGCAAATACAGCAATTGACATTAGTCGATTTGATTTACGTGTAGGAAAAATTCTTGAGGTACAGAAACATCCCGATGCTGATTCGTTATACGTCGAACAAATCGATGTTGGTGAAGAGAAACCACGAACTGTACGTGTTCTGTTTTTCTTCTTAATACTTTCATTTTTATCGAAATGTTCATATTTAGGTATGCAGTGGTCTTGTTAAACATATGCAACCAACTGATGTAAGTTCTATTTAGAATTCAATTTCTATTCATTCTTGAGTTATCATGATAGCTTGATCAAAAACTTGTCATTGTTTTATGCAACTTAAAACCAGCCAAAATGCGTGGTGTCATGTCCGAAGCTAGTAAGTTTTCATGTCACTGGTACCTTTCTTTTGTTATAATTCGAATTTTCTTAGTGGTTATGTGTGCATCAACACCTGAAAAAGTTGAATTACTTCAGCCACCTGCTGATGCTAAACCTGGTGATCGTGTTGAGTGCGAAGGTTATGATTGTTCATCGCCTGATGCTCAAATTAAAAAAGAACTTTCGGATCAAATTCTACCAGGCATGAGTACTAATGACAAAGGTGAAGCAACATTTAAAGGAAGTCTTTGGAAGGTGGGAAGCAGCAAAGGTGTCGTGAAATCTTCAACACTCGTCAATGTGCCAGTTAAATAATCGAATATCATGAGAAAAAGATTTTTCTTCTTTCATTCGATTTGACCGAAAATAAACTAACCGTTTTAAGTCAAAACTCTTATCACTCTAATGATCTACTATATGTAGATGTCTGTTCATGGCAATCATCTTTGTTCGGTAGTGTTTTCAAACCGCCTCCACTTCTAGATCGTTGCTTTTCTCTCAATTTTATTGATGTCAGATACCACTAAATTCATCTTCATACTGCCTTTTCACATAAATCAGCGCAGTCATTCAAACGTTTCCACTAAGAACACCCATAATTATAGTACCTCACTAAAATATTATGTTTTATTTCCTGATGCTCAACGAAATTCAGAGCTCCAACATAAAAAAATGATAAAATATCTTCAAAGCAAACAACAACCGGCCGATAATATCTATTAAATCACCAAGATATATCGATCTTGCTATTCTGTATTTTCAGCTCATTCAAATATTGTGCACCTTGAGCTCCGATTTCATTGCAATAAAGATCTAGTGTAGTGAGTGTCTGTATGAAATAGGAAAGAATGACATGATAAACACAACAAGAAGGAGTCATGATCTCACTCTATTCTGTCGTAATGCTTCAGCCAAATATTGTGCACCTTGAGCTCCGATTTGATTCGATCGAAGGTGTAGTGTAGTGAGCGTCTGTATGAAAAAGGAAAGAATGACATGATGGACAAAGCAAGAAGGAGTCATGATCTCACTGTATTCTGTCGTAATGCTTCAGCCAAATACCGTGCACCTTGAGCTCCAATTTCATTCCATCCAAGGTTTAGTGTAGTGAGTGTCTGTATGAAATAGGAAAGAATGACATGATAAACAAAGCAAGAAGGAGTCATGATCTCACTGTATTCTGTCGTAATGCTTCAGCCAAATATTGTGCACCTTGAGCTCCGATCTTATTCAAGAGAAAGTCTAGTGTAGTGAGTGTCTGTAGGAAATGGGAAAGAATGACATGATAAACGAAGCAGTAAGGAGTCATGATCTCACTGTATTCTGTCGTAATGCTTCAGCCAAATATTGTGCACCTTGAGCTCCAATTTCATTCCATCCAAGGTTTAGTGTAGTGAGTGTCTGTATGAAATAGGAAAGAATGACATGATAAACAAAGCAAGAAGAAGTCATGATCTCACTCTATTCTGTCGTAATGCTTCACACAGATATTGTGCACCTTTGTCTCCAATTTCATTGCTGGAAAGGTTTAGTGTAGTGAGTGTCTGTATGAAAAAGGAAAGAGTGACATGATAGACAAATCAAGAAGGAGTCACGATCTCACTGTATTCTGTCGTAATGCTTCAGCCAAATATTGTGCACCTTGAGCTCCGATCTTATTCAAGAGAAAGTCTAGTGTAGTGAGTGTCTGTAGGAAATGGGAAAGAATGACATGATAAACGAAGCAAGAAGAAGTCATGATCTCACTGTATTCTGTCGTAATGCTTCAGCCAAATATTGTGCACCTTGAGCTCCGATTTTATTCGATTCAAGCTTTAGTGTAGTGAGTGTCTGTATGAAAAAGGAAAGAATGACATGATGTACAATTATGACTATTCGGATGGTGAGAATTTCTAAGTGAAAAGATGCTGACAAGTTGTAGGTATATCGTTTATCAATAGTTAGTTTGTTCGAAAGTGATTGGATTAATCGACAGGACTATCTTAATAGTTCAAATATTTGAATCAGGCGAATATCTTTGAAAGACTAATGAGAAATGAGTAAGTCTGAAGGAAAATTAGGTCAAACTGTTGTGATATACTTAAATTAATTGATGATCCCATTAATTCTGAGATATGCATACGGAAGGAAAGTGCTACAATTCTCTTGGCTATGGGCAGTTGCTTCAAAATGTTCGTCAAAAATGCATAAAAAGCATGTGTCAAAAAGAAAAAAACAACATCTTCGTGGTGATATTTATATTTAGAGCTGAGCTGTTGAAAAGCAACGCTGATTTTTGATAATAGCATAATCACTATCATGATTCTTTATATTGAAAATGTAAGATGAAAATTATTTTATGGATCATATGTTTACGCTATTTACAACTATTAACTATTGGGAAAATTCCGGTTCATACTCAGGAAGAATAATGTTTTAAATGTAGTGATAAAATAGATAAGAATCTACCGTATTTTCTTGTATTGCATAATAGGCTACTACTTCCATGTCTTGATCAGTCAGGTCCGTGTCAAGTAAATCTAATGCTGTTGCATTAGTATTCGCAGCAATGCATTTCTCTAGCGCTTCATTTCGATGTTCGGGCTTTGGTAGTTTTAGGTATACTAAATTACATTAAAGTTATTTTTGAATGATAGTCGCCAAAATAATTTAACAAGCAACTTTGTATGAGTATTTGTTAATACAATTCGGAGTAGGTCGTCACACTACGTAATTAGTATCAGAAAGAACTTTAATCGACTGCAATACGATTACCTGTAGACAATGCAATATTTGCAAGAATAATTATTTTTATTGGTTCTAAGAGTGGTAATTTTGATGGAATTTCTTTAAGTTGTATTATATGAAGATCACCTTGTCGAAGAACACCTTGAACTTTGAATTCAGTGGCGGGAAGCAGAAGCATTTCGTCTTCTTTCGGAAGATACGAATGTTTTCGAATATCTCGAAGATTTTGACATTCGACATGAAACATTGTACGAGCATATTTTTCCCCTAAGAACATATTGGTTTTCAATACTTCTATGGTGGTTGTACAAGAGGAGAAACCCCACCAAACAGTTACGTCTCCTCTAGTATATTTTTTGCTCAAATCAAGTTTAACACCTCTATACACCGTTTTTTCTATAGGTTTTAATCGTAGCAGTGCATTTAAAAATAATCTGATGTACGAATGCCAAGGTTTAAGCTTTTCCTGTCGATCTTTATCTCGTAGTGTTTTGTTGAGAACATTATATAAGCATTTATCGTCATGTCCCATTGGCATGGTATATAACATAATCGATGCTGATTCATCTGGAGATAAATCATCAGTTGGATTTTTACATCGTTGTTTTGCAACATAAACATAACTTTGAATATGTGGTAATATATCAGTCAATGATTCAACTGCTTTATCAAGTGAAACTAGTGGTGTATCGGCAAAACCACTTATAGGTATTAGATATTCAAGTGGTTCTTCAGCAATATCAGTAATACGTTTAACACGTGAAACTGCTTCATCTGCTCCTCCTGTAGCCATATCAATTCAATGAAATGGCTTTTCGAAAAACCCAAAACAAATTTATAATGTGCTCAAGCGTGACGACCAAAAGCGTCCTCTATCAACAACTATTGATATGAAAATTTAATCTCTCCAGATAGTTTCGTATTATTAAATAATTGTGTCTCGTATCTAATATTAATAAATCTCAACAAAAATAATTTCATATTCAAAGAGGCCAAAAATCTTCAATGATGGTTATCATTTCATCCTAGTATAGCCATATCGTCTCGTCTCTCGTTCTCTTTCTTCCACATACGCTTTACTTTCTTTCATTGAGTTGCTTTTTTTTTGCTTTAGTTTTTCTCGTTTTATTGTTTTGACTATCTACACGAGAATGCCGTGTCGATCTATTTTTAAACATCAAGATATGCTGACATAGTTAATAGAAGTAGACTTTTTGTTTCATTTGTCTTTCGCAATATCAAAGAACGGTTTTTTCCCAAAAAATGATTAATGTTTAGATAAATAATCCCTCTTTCTTTTTTTCCCCAACCTCGTATCAAGAAAACAACAAAATGTCGTCATAAGTTTTTTTTTCTTCTTCTTCTCCTCTTGACTCTCAACTGTACGTGTGTAAACAGATACACATACACGTCGACGAGAAGACAAATATCGCTCGTGCGAAAAGAAGAAAAAAGGCATACACACACTTGTTCATCTATCTTTTCTGTCCGGTGAGTTTGAACCCTGTTGGCTTTTTTTTCTTCATCGTTCTCCGTTCTCGCTCGTTTTTTTCCTTCTCTTCTCTTCTCCGACGAGCGGGCACAACGGACGGTACATGCGTGTGTGTATTCGGGCAAATGTTAACTGCGTCGTCGATTTTTGACAATTCTGAGACATAGTTCATCGAACGGGCGTGATGGCATCATTGTTTTTTCTTCTTCTAGATCATCTCTATTCATATTTGCTTTACATTTTCGTTTCGTCCATGTTCATCAATTGATCTCTCAATTTATTATTATTATTATTTTACATCTGACAAAATTCTTCTAATAATTAGCAAAAGCACACACACAAAATTCTATTTGTCTTTCAAATCAATTTTTTTGTTCAAAACAAAACCGATCTAGTAGTTTAACAGTTCTCTGTGATCGAGAAACCGAAAACAAACATCAAACATGATGATGACTATGGATCAACCAACATCGGGCTTCGGTGATTTCGTTGCAGCTTATGGCGCATCGGATTCATTTCCGTCGTCGTCACCACCGATTGCAAGTGATTCCGATGTTGATTGGAGTGTCTTCGAAAATGCTGAACGATATTTATTACGTGATGATAACGTTTGGATAACACGTCTGAGTAAAGATTTCTGGTGGAATCTCGAACGTATCTCGGAAATGATGACTTTCGATAATAATCGATCGACAGCACAAGGATTTCCTCCAAAACAACAACAACAACCGCAACAATCAGCACCGCCGCCGATGAATTTCGGTGGCGTTCCACCGCGAAAACTCATTGGTCAACGAGCTCAACAACCCTATCGAGCAAATCCCATGTTTAACAACGGTTTTGCTTCGCCACCACCTTCATCATCATCTGGCTCAACGATTGTTCGACCAACAAATGTTAACATTCCAGATAAATCGAATTTTTTTCAAGCATTTTCATCAATGTCAATGCATTCGTCGGCAAAAGATCAAGATAATAACAATATTTACAATCCATTCGAATCAAAAATATCCTTCGATAATAATATGTGGGCAAATAATAGCCAACAACCAATCATGTGGCAATAGGAAAACATTCGAAAGTCAGTCAAACGTATCTCATTCTTTCCCCGATTTGTTTTTCTTTTTTCTTTCTCAATCGACAATGCGCGCACTTGGATTTGTTTTTTCTTCTTCTTTTCCTGTGATTTCTTCTTTTTCTTTCTTCTTCGTTCGAATAGTAGTTAGATGTATGTGTGTGTGCGTGTGCGAGAAAACTTCTTCCATATACGAAACAAACAAACAAACAATCTCTTTCGATGTGTTACTGTATTAATGTATGATAGGATGCGTAGTCCGTCCTTCGAATGACGCGTTCCTTCCATTGTCTTATCGAAATGATAATAGTCGATAGTTTTCTCTTCACAAATGTCTGATTTTTCTCTTTCGCAATAATTTTATTTCGAATGCACACTCGAGCGTCTCTCCTATCACTACAGTGAAAATACAACGATCTCATGACATAAAAAAAACAAGAACCTCTTCTTCTCCTCCTCCGCCTCCTGCTCATTGACGACGAACTACATTTTTACAGTGATGCGATGAACAAAAAAAAACAAATCGAAAAGCAAACACTCTTATATCGTTCTGTGTGCTAGTCTCTCTCTCTTTTTCGTCTACATTTTATTTGGCCCCATTTTCCGGTGTGTTTGTTCGCGTTCGAGTTCAATCAAATCGAACTTGTTCATCTATCATCAGGGATTGAAGCATTCTTCAGTCGAAACAGTGAATAGATTTCATTTTGCCCGTTAAATGTCAACAAAACACATATGTATTCTTTCTCTTTGTTTTGAATGCTCATTTCATTCAGATACTTTTTTTCTTTCGACATATCCTACAAAAAAAAACGAAGTCGATAAACACTATCTAGCAACACTTTTTCTCTCTCTCTCTCTCGTTTTGTTCCGGTGTGTGCTTGTGTATGATGTACGTTGGGTGCTGCTTGGTTGAACATGCGTGAGATATCGAGTTTGACGCATTAACTCCATCTTTACCTTGATTTGTAAATTTTCTGCGCGCATTGATTTTTCTTTTTCTTTTTTTGTCAGTCAATTCATATTACAGTTATCTTATTACAACTAGAACGCAGTCATGCGTCGTTTTTTGTTCTTTCTTTCTTCGAAATGTATGTGTGCATGTAAATATCTTCTTATTACTGTCGCCTCATTCAAATCAATCCTTCCAAACTTCAGTGCATTTCGCTGCTAATCGCCAGTGAACATTATTATTATTATTATCTCTTGTTTTCTTTTGTTTTGTTCAGTCATCATATGTTCTCTTTCTCTTCGATTGTTCTGAAATGATCAAAACCCTTCATATTTCTCAAAAACAAAATAATGTGTTTTCTTCTTCTTCTTCTTTTTTTTTCGTGCGCCATTGTGTTTGTTGTCTGTCGCTTTAAATCAACTCAATCAATGTATAAAATAAAATATAAATAAAAAGTTTATTCATCACTTTTGGTTTTCACATGATAATCTTTGAATTGGTTAAGGTGAATGAATGTCGAATCAGGAGATAATTGCTTTTGCTTTGTTTTATGTTTGACTGGTATAGTTTGCTCTTATCTCACATCTTTCTTCCTTAGGCATAACACCATCTCTGATTTGATTCATGTGTTGTGTTTACACGAAGGGCAGCGCAAAAGAGACAATTGTCGTCATCGAGTAGTCAATGCCGGAAGAAGAAGAAAATGACGAAACGTTATCCTACAGGATCAAGGGAATCTTTTTTGTCTGTATATTTGGCAATAAAAGAGATAATAGATCAGTACAGCAGGAGACACACAGAGCGAGAACGAGAGCGAGAGAGAAGAAAAGAACATCGCCTATCGAGGAAGGTAATCGAGAGAAAGGCCTAAAACATTGTCGAGCATCGGCAAAACGAGATCAGTGTTGTTTTGTCTCATCAAACATCTCAACAGCTTGTCAATACATTTTCAATTTCAAATGACAATATGAATAGTATTCGAAATGCACCGGTTGATATTGCATCGACAAGAATCGTCCATTATCTTCGAACACATAATTATGATGATTGTGCTATTTATATCAGTCGATTAAGTTCACATACATTCCGGAAAATCTTAGCTAATGATTTATCTATCGATATTTTACTCGCTCAGTTACCATTTTCAATTGAAGTCTTCGAAGTTATCTATTCGAAAGTTTTCATACATGATCCGGATTATTTTCCTCTACGAATACTTAAACCTGAACAGATTATTTCGAAAATGATTAGCGTATTTGCATCGACTGTCGATGCAACAACATCGATTGTATCGAAAAGTAAAGAAATGGGCATCGATGATGAACGTTTACTTTCGAATCTTTCGAGTATTCTTCGAATTGTATCCTATGTTCAACCGATTCTATTCAAACGTTTAGTTCGACAAAAAGAAACAATTGATGAATGTATTTTCTATTTCGAACAACGTTCATTATCAACAGTCAATCTTCTACAAGATACACTTCGACATGAACTCGAATCGACGATCACTTGTTGTCAACAAGCTATACATAAACTTGAAAATACAACAGTCTCATCAACATCAAGACAATCCACACCTGTAACAGCACGAAAACAACGTCCGTCAACATCGAGTGCGCCGCCAACACCGAGCTCATTCGATGAAGTACAAAATCGTCTCTTTCAACATAAATCAATTCTAAATCTTGTCGAACCGTATCTTTCACGAACAAAACTCTATTCAGTCATGGAAAATCTAACAACGAAAGTGTCCATGGACAAACAAATTCTTCTCGCATTTTCACATATTAAATCGCATGAAAAACAAATACCATTCGGTGAACCGTTGTTACCTCTATTCAAACGATTTGCTTTTGCTTACGAACGTAATCAGGAGAAGAAAAAACGAAGACAAATTGACTTGTTGTTTTTTTATCTCATAGGAATTATACAAATATGGCGACATGTTACCGATAGTACATTGATTGATGAATGTACAGACGATGTTCTCATTGATCGAACGGCAACGAGTGGTATTTGTTTCGAACGAGCACGTTCTCGTAAGTTTTTCAAGTAGTAACAACTGTTCGCGTTGTTATCAATTTTCTATTTATCTTACTAATCGTTAACAGAACTGTCGAATAAGTGAGAAAATGATTTTTTCTTTTGTTTATACACAATTGGAGTCTACATTTAACTCCCACAGTCAATCATATTTATCAGAACAGCAGTCATTTGAGAGTTCTCTGTCGTTGACTTCAATGAATCAAAACATGATTTTTCGACGAAAAAAATCATTTTTTCGTTATTCTATTTTAGAAGAACCACGTTCGTATGCAAATCGTTATGGTAAGTTCGATGAGTTTGAATGTCATTGACATTCTTATGTTCTATCTCAAGTTATTTACTTAATTAACCGAAATAATTTGTCTATTTTTCAGAATCCGACGCATTTCTTTATAAAGATGATATGGGTGTTAAAACTGGCCGATCTAGTAAGTTGACAGATCGTCAATGACGAAGATAACGAGTGTAGAGCATATGTTTAATATCTTCAAATGCGAATGTGTGTTTAAATGAAATCGAATCCGTATTTATCTTATCACATATATACGTATACGTACATATTTTGTGTTCGGTTGATTACTCGAATATCAACGGGAGATGATTTTTTTTTCTTGATTGAATCTTAAGTTATTCTTATGCTCAGTTGGGAATGTTTATTCATGTAATAACAACAAAGAAGAAAAAGGAAAAGAAAAAGGGGCTGAGAGAACGATGATATATCAATATAAAACAGAAGAACAAAAAAAGATCAAGGACTTAGAACAAAGGAAGAAATTAGCAAATTTGTACGTTCATTTTCAACTCAGTATGTTGTCAAACACATCTGTTCGGTTCAAGTATTTTCATCATACAAATAAGCTTGATTACAACTTTCATTCATCCATTAAGAGAATCGTTTTTCCTTGGAAGAGAAAATCGAGTAGTATACTAGTACATCACACAGATATAGAGAGAGAGACAGAAGAAAAATATGTATATCGAGATATATCCAGACAAGAAAGAGAAAGAAGAAAAAAGAGAGAGAAAAAATATTTCTGATAAATACATAACACGTACGGATTTTTTTTGTTTGCGTGTAATGCGTGTTCAGTACAGTTGGATATTTAATCCGCAGTTTGGATCATTTATAAAATAACGTTGAAATCAAATTCATCCGATTCTTATTCTTCTCTCTCTCGGAAGAATGTCAAATACTGCAGCCGAATTAGAATATATTTATACACCGCGAATACATATCATCAGTACATCATTTCAAAAACAACAAACGCCTAGTAAACTCGTCAACCGTTATCTTTCATCGGCAGCACAATATCTGCATCGAACGAAAAGTTTTCATGTTTCAACGTCGTCGCCGCGACGAATGCAAACCGATGATCTTGCAAAATCGATGCATGATTTAACTGCAGAGAATTCAACACCCTCAACAATGTCAACCAACGATAATAATAAATCTCAAGGACTTGTCAATACATTACGTCGATCATTACGAAAAAATCGTGAACGTTTCTATAATAAACGTGCGTCGACCATGAAATCTTGTCAATCGCTTCATACATGCGAACAGGCAACTAATCTGCAACCGAAATTTTCCATGACACCAACATTGAGCTCTCGTCGGCAAGCAAAAGAAAAGAATAAATTCGATGAAATGCGTAAGAAGACTCTTTTGATTGACAATCAAGATCTATAGTCTGCTAATGTAGAATACATATCAATGATAAGACAACGCATCTCGATTTCTTTTTTTTGTTGTTGTTCTCTTCTTTATTTGCCTTCATTAATAGCGAAGCGAATGTCAGTTCGAGCTAGAGAACAAAAAAAACCGAACGAACAAACGAACTGATCCTTATGTGTACATCTGTTTTGTTTTTACTTCGATAGTCTATAGTAACAGTCATGTCTACCGCTCTATCTTGCATGTACTATAATAATAAAAGCAAATGTACGTTTGTTTGTTTCTTTTGTTTTTGTTTCATATTTTCAACAATTCGATTTGTTTATTGTTTAGCACCGTTACAACCTCTGGCAATTAATGGACGTGAGCAACGAAGACCTTTGCAACAACAAATTACATCGAATTTGCCACCGGCAGCATCCCTTCAATCGCTCGCACCTTTAGCTGATCAACAACAATCAGAACATCATGAAGAAAAAGAAAAACTTTTAAATGATATTCAACAATTAAAAAATGAATTACAAAAATCAAAAGAAACAATCGTTCGATTGCAGAAAAGTGAAGAACAAATGCGTGAAAGGTGAGTGATTTTTACAATCTGCATTTCATTGCTTTCGTTTCTTTCTTTCTTTTTTTACAGATTAGCCGAACAAGCACAACGTCAATTAGAAAAAGGTGGTAAATTCGAAGATTTAAATCAAATTTCTCGTCCAACTGAATTGATTCGTTCGTTTAATACGCTCTATTCACAAGCACGTATCGATGCACTTGACGCTCTTGACAATATACGTGAAATGTCGGATGCTGAAGATTTAAAATCGAAATTACTTTTTTCTGTTGTTGTCGTAAGTTGTTTAAGAATTCATTTGAATAACTAGCTGCCTTTCTCGTAGCTCGCTTTTCGCCATGCTCAAATACATGCACGAGATATTCGAAATAAAATCAAACAAATTCTTCAATTAACCAACGACAAAAATTCAACGATGTTAGAAGAAACCATTGAGAAATATCTTCGTAGTACAATATTGAAATATGATATCGAAAAGATAGCATTCGTAGGATTTCTTAGTTTTTGATAAGACAAATTTCAATTTAAAACAAAAAAAAATTTAGGAAGTAGAAAATCAACTATGGGCAACATTGTATGATTATCCGAGTCTGAAAAATTGTCAAGAACTATCGAAATACGTTATTTCAGCTTGTCGAACAGCGTATGTGTTGTGCATTTCCTTTCTCGATAACATCTCACAATCTTTGCCTTGATTCTTCTAGTTGGGGTTTAGCTAATCAAACTCCGGCATACTATATCGAATTTCAATCAATGAAATATGACAAACAAATACACGAACGTTTTCATACATCGGACAATGAAAGTGAAGTGATTATTGAATATATTTGGCCTTGTTTATTCGATGGTCGTGATCGAACATGTGTAGCTAAAGGCGTGGTTTTAACGGATGAAAATTATCTTACAAGAAAACTCAATTCTTAATTCATATCAACCTGCTGTTTCTGTGTCCCTTTTTCTCTTTTTCGAAATGTTTTTTGTTCTAGTCAGTCGATTCGAACGACGACATTCCAATAGACCCTTCGTGTGTGCGTGCGTGAACTGAATAAATAATATGATATTCTTTCGTTCTTTTCAACTACTTTTATTCATCGGAAATAGAAGTAGATACAGACATTTCGACATCGTTATCAGTTGGAATTGATGCTATCGTTGAGAGATAATCAATTGAATAGATGTTATTCTCGACACTAAAAATAAAACAAACACAAAAACAATTATTTTGAAAAGCAAAAATTCGATGGACGTACATTTTGCCAAGATTATCATTTTTCAGCGTTAGATTCTTCTCTAAATTGCATAATGTTGTTAGAATTTTGGTTGAATTTGGTTTGAGATTGTTCGTATGATGCATCAGAATATGATAGATCCATGTTACATAGAAAGCAAAATGTCTCGATTGTTGAATTTGTTCGCTTATAAAATTAAGCAACAACTCGACGTATAATAACGGCAGAGTTTGACAGATATGTTCGATTAGATTGGTTTGAATATTCTCGATGATTTCGAGAATCAACGGTTTTTCATTGAGTTTCAATGCCATGAGTAGAGCGAGATAGGAATCGTGTTTATCATAGAGTGTCTGACGAATAGTTAACGGTGTGATCGTTTCATTCAAATCAATTGGATCGAAAACAGCAGAATTATCGATCGAATAGATAAGTAAACCTTCGGTGGTACATGCAGCCCATGCCCGACCAGTCGGTGAAAATCGGACGCAAGTGACGAGAATTTCGGGCTTGTAATGTCGACTACTTCGATCACCTTTGCGTGTGCCTGGTAAACGAATTGTTTTGCCATTTTCATCTTCATCTTGACCCATGTCGATCAAAGCTAAACTGCCGAATTCAGTCATTTTCCGTCGATTTAAATATTCCTATTTGAATTCAAATTGATTTTTCTTTTTTTTTATCTCGAATTAATTCTTACGTTTAAACCATCGAAACTCTTGTTGCAAGTGATTTCAAATCGTTTCACGAGAATCTGCTCGTGAATATTGTAAAGAGAAATGTATTTCGATCGGCCACCGGCTAGTAAATAATTGCCATCGAGTGTATAGGAAATACTTCGATAAGCTCTAGATTGAATAAACAGATCGTTTTTTGAGATAAACAAACAAAAACAAGTTTGATTCTGCAAACCTTCCGAAAGTTAATTTCTTTCCTGTAACTTTATCCGTTTCTTTTCTTGCATAACCAAGATCGAATTTGCCTTCGATCGAACCTGTTTGTTGGCCTGTTTCAGGATGAAAGAAGAGAATTTGTGCATCGACTGTTGACACAGCGATTTGTTTTCCATCAGGACGAAATGCACAACATAATGCTTAAACAACAAGATCATTTACATGTTCCAAAACTCAATTGAATAACAAACCATCAGTTGAAAGAAGAAATGTTTCTCTCGATCCTTGACTATCGAATAAACTCCATGTTCGTAAAGTTTTATCCCACGAACAACTGGCTAATGTAGTTTGAGTTGTATTATGCCCGAAGGTTAACGCACTTATTGGACCCTCATGTCCACTGAGAATCTAGACAAACATTTCAATTGAACGAACTCAAAGAAGCAAAAAAGCTGAATTACATCAAGTAATTTGCCGGTTTTAATCGACCAAACGAAGATATTAAATGTATCGAAACCTCCGGCACAAACAACTTCATTCGCTGAATCAAGTGCGACACAAGAGAATTGCACTGGTGTCGGCGATGTATACGTTCGAAAATTTCGATAACGTAACAGATCAAAAGCACGAACTGTGCCATCCAATGAACTCGAAACAATAAACTGTCCATTCGACGCAAATTCCAGTCCGGTTATCGTCGAAGTATGTTCAGAAAATGTGACAAAACAAAAACCATTCGATGTATTCCAAAGTTTAATCTAGAAATTATTTCGTTTTTTTTTCGTTTTCATTCGTTCATCTGGAAAAGAAAAAAAAACACAAACTTTGCCATCATCTCCTCCACTGGCTATATGCATTCCATCGGGTGAATATGTCAATTGTGTCATATTATTAAAATGTCCTTGTTGTTTGAGAACATACGTTTGACTTTGCCATTCCCAGACAATCAATTGTCCGAGATTCGAACAAGCTAACGCAATCCAATCGCCTAACGGACTGAATAATGCCGAAGTAATCATTTGTTTTTGATTGCCAATACTGCAAATGCTCGAAGATTCATTAGAAAAAAATAATGAAATGAAGGTTTGATGTACCTCAATGAATGAATAAGATTGAAATCCGGCATTTCATGTAAATAGAAATGCCCATTCGAGAATCCTGCAACTAACATATGTGTTTTTTGGTGATAATCAGCGCAGAGAAGAAGAGCACCACGATCGGCACCTTCGAATGTTTCTTTATAATTAAATCTAAACGAAAAAAAAACAAACGCGATCGATTACAAAAGATTTTCTTTTCTACAAAACAATTTACTTATTCACTCGTTTGAAAACAACCATATCGTCTTTAGTCGGATTCTTCGAGAGACGTTCTTCGAGTTGTTTTTGTTTTCGTTCGAGTTTGAGTCGTTCACGTTCGATGACATCATCGATATTTTCATCATCATCATTTTCTTCGTTTGTTGTTGTTGTTGTCGGAAGTTCTTGATCATCATCATCCTCATCGTCATCATCATCTTCCGGTACATAGGGCATCGGTTCCATCGATGCTAAATCCATATCAGCTGACCAATAATTAACTTTAGCATTTTTACAAATTGTCATAATCTATAATTTCAAATTTTCTCCTTTTTTTGCATTAAAAAAACCTTACATTCAATGAATCTTGTTCGAAAAATGCACCGACTATTTCTCGTCCGTGACCAGCGAGAGTAAATCGATGTAATTTATCGAGTAACGGCACACTGAAAATCTGTGTAGTCATATCAGCACTACCAACAGCAACAACTCTATTCACGAAACAACAACAATAATAATAATAATAATGATTCGATGAACACAAACCGAGAATCATTTGTCCAATTGATGCATGTGGTTTTATCGTGAAATGAACGAAGAACAAATTTCAATGTGAACAAATTGAACTGACGATCGGCACTGGGACAAGTGTAAATCTCGCAGCGATTGCCACGACAAACAGCTACAGATCTGTTTGAAGAAAAAAAAGAAAACGATTGTACATTTTATTAAAGTTGCTCGTTTTTACTTGGAATCAGGACTGAATTTAATGGCGTGTACATCGTGACCAAAACGATGTATGCCGATTAAGGTACGACATTTGATATTGTATAAATAACCTCGACCAGCTGAAAATATCATTGATTTGAATTGTTAATCAAAAACTTTCGAGCTTACTTTCGTTGATAACAAGAAGAAGAGCACCATTTGATGAAAGAGTCGAACAGACAATGTTGAATTCACTTTCGAATGATAAAGTTTCCGATCGACCACTAATGAAAAAGACAAATAATGAGATATTTTAGTTCGAAAAAACGTACTTTTTTAAATCAATAACAGTTTCTCGATTACCAACTGGTGTAATTAATGCATTACTATCGGGTGTAAATAGAAGATTACCCTTGTGATAGACTGTACCAAGTAGATTCGAGAACTGAACATACAGAATTTTGATTATCCATTGAGTAAAGTGTATAATTGATTGGTTTTTCTTACTTTGTAATGGAGTTTCATTCTAATTATACTCGACTATAATTGTAGTAGTGAAGATCAAATCGAATCGAAAGCTCTACCAATGAATTCTCCAATCAGATTCTAAACTTTCACATATAACCATCAGCCTCGCTTTATCTCTCAATAGATGTCATTGAATACAGTCAGTTCGACTCTCGTGTAGGTACGGCTCATCTATTTTGTTTTTTTAAATTTCAGTATGCATAACATATAGTTAATTGTTATTCTCGATGGTCAATCGACACGTAATTTGTCTCAATTATCCCTATCTTTTTGAACTAGTCGATGTATGAGAACGATTTCGAGGACATGAATATGAGTAATGATCGAAACTATTTTGTTTTTCGTTTAGTTTGTAGAATGAGATATAATTTATTAATATACAAGAAGACGAGAGACAGAGAGAGAAAGAAAAAGGCAACAATTATTAATGAGACGTGGATGATGATGATGATTCGAACTGTTTTAATTGTTGACGATGCGCGGTTCGAGCACGAGTGCGTCGATTTTTAAACCAAACCTAAATCAATTTTAAAAAAATTTTCATTTAAAGAGAAACAAAACAATTTCGTACTTGAATACGAGATTCTGGAACGCCCATTTGAGCAGCAAGTGTTTCACGTAATTCAATATCAGGATATTGATTATGCATAAAAACATTGTCCAATTGTTGGACATTGCCTTGAGTAAAAACCGTTCGTTGTCGACGACGACGACCTTGTGGTTGAACCCAATTAATCTTATATTCATACGATGGACACGGATTACTACTACTACTAGTTGACTCTTTCGACGGTGAAGTATTTCGACTGATTGTCGGTTGTTCGATTGGCAAACTACTATTGTAACTATTCGTAGGATTGATGAATTGATCGTACATATGAAATGAATTATTTGCATAGTTAATATTTTGTGTATGATATGCATGTTGATAAGAATAGTACGATGAAGATGATGATTGTTGTGGACTGAGAAATTCGTGAGTTAACAGTGGAGAACCATAGCCTGAATCATCTCGTTGAAGTTGAATGTAGGATGATGAATTATCTTCCATTTTTTGTGTGACTATGTGTTCACCGGAATCGATTTGTCTTCGAAAATGAAATAACTTGTAATCGATTCTCTTGATTTAATATACCAATAGAGCAATATGTTTCTCTCTCTTGTTCTTCTCTTTTGACCAATCGGAACGAATGAGAAGGGAACAGAAAAGAAAATTTTATGCCGATGGAACAAGTTGAAAAGAATAAACTATTTGTTTGGCTTTTCTCCTTCAAATTAGGTGTCGTATCCGTTGGTTATTTATTGGCACTTGTATTTAACACGCTCGATACAAGTGATACGAAGAGTTTATGCCATTGATTAGTGAGCATCATGATAAGTTTGCTTCGAGCGTACAAATAAATTCATTGTTCGATATTTTTGCAAAAATAAAAATTACAAAATCATAATCTCTCCTCTTTTTCTCTGTCTCTCTCATGAGTTTGTTATGGTTAAATGAAACTAATACAATGTCAAAAGAAATTGGCTTCGTTCGTTTTTTTTACGCCGGCTTTTTATCTATTTCAATCATTCATTTGTATTGCTCAAAAGCGTATCAAAATTTTCCACCCTTAAAAAGAGGGAAGAAGAAGAAGTGTCTTTTTTTTTCGTTTCTCTTTAATAACCATTCATCTATAACCGAAAAACCTTCTTGACTCACATGGTCTACGTATGTGCGTATGTTTTTCCCGTTTGTCATTCAAATCGTTTGCTGATAAACGATAGTGATGTCACGGCCTTTGTCAATCTCATCGATAGCGTCACAATATTCGTTACCAATCATAATTCAACCGGCTTTAGGTTATCGAGGTTCTAGTCAACCGATTGTCCTACATTCGATAGTTAATCTAACATTTGTCTACGGTCGAGTTTTGGATCGACATCGAAATCGCGACAGTATCTATGAAGTCTTTCGACCGAGTGAATCAGACATTGTTGCCATTCCATTGAATTATCCTGGTAAGTTGTTCATTTGTTTGTTGTTCAATGAAAATCTATTTTGCTGAAATAGGTCTATTCGAATGTGTTCAATCGAGTAGTCCCAATGATGAAATTCAATCCGAGAACAATTTTGCGCCGATTATCGAACGAATGGAAAGCGATTATCGACCGCAAATGTTCTACATTGACAGTCCTCTACGTGCGTTTACACTCGAAATGAATTCGAAAAACGAATGGAATCGTGTTTGGCACGATCTCGATGCCAATCAATTGATGACAATCGAAGAACTAACTTATGTCGAATATACGCCAACAGAAAATGATCAATTAACAGCAGCTGATTACGGATATTTCTGGTGGTTTTGCTTGGCGAAACGTATTCTCAAACGAAATGAATATGTGATGAAATGTGTACTAGCAAAGAAGGAAATCTACTACATTCCTTGTTCATCGATTGATGAAATTTGTTTGTATCCTGTTGGACAACGAGGTTCAACGAATATGCATAAATATCAAACGATATCGAATCTTGTCGAACAATTTTCATTGCCAATTCATGTTAAATTAGCACAATTGCCTGGCCTATCGGATGCATATGAAAATTTCTCGGGACATGTACAAATTCTTGGTTCATATACGAAAGAATTTGCTGTTTGTGCAACATTATCATCGACGAATGTTTCATTGATTTCATTGAAAACTCCAGTTAAATTTACTGTTTCCCTGTCGGAGATTACAGATGAGCTGACACGTTGTGAAGTATTTCTTCAAGCGTTTGACAAACGAATTCGTCGGATAATTCTCTCGGATCAAAGCCAAAATTCACATCGATCACGTTCGAAATCGAAACGATCGGAATTTCGTCGAGCTCAGTCTCATGATGACCGTGCCGTACAACGGAAGAATCCATCGAAAAAACAACATGCATCACAATTTTCCATTCCGTTTACATACGAAACGGGCAGTAATCTAACTGAGGAAATGAATTCGATCGATGCCAATGGATCGATTCTTTTCGATGATCAAATCGAATTTTTTTCTCTTCTCAACCGTTAAAAAGATAATATTTTATTTGAAAATTTATACTGAATATTAGTCGAAAGATTTTTTCCGGCCATGTTCGAGAATTAGGTCGATTGATACCTTCAAATCGATACCAAAGATCTTTTTCCCATGTCGAACCAAACCATTTCAATGCTTCATCATTTGCCAATCGTCGAGTTATTTGATGTTCATGAAAATAACTTTCTAATTCATGTGTTCGACTTATACTTATACTAAAACAACATGATGGCACAACGAAACGAGATATATTACGTTTCGATGCATGTCCATTCAACCAAATATCGTCAACTCGACGAATCGTTTCGGATACTCGAGTAAAATCGGTGTAAATATGAAAATCAAAAAACCAAGGACGAATTAAATAACCATGATTGGCTGTGAGAATACCAACACGATATACATCCTTGAGTCGATAAGAATCGATGATATGAAATGCGAGTTCATTTTCACCAACACCCCAAACAAGATCCTCTCGAACTAAATCGAATTTTCATTCATTTTTTTTTGAAAGAAAAACAAAAACTATTTTCCTACTTCGCCAACCGCGAAAACCGAGAATACTATTTGGATATTGATTCGAATATTGATCCAATGTGGCGATTGTATACGGGTGATAATAATGATCATCGTCAAGAATGAGAATCTTTTGAAATTGTAAAGATTTTTTCGAATGAAATTCTTGAAGAATCGGAAGATATTTTGTTGCAGGACCGTAATCATTTGTTTCGAATTTAATCTGTACTAAATCATCGAATAAACGATTGATCTTTGTTGATGAATCAACTTGTTTCAACAGAAACCATTTCAATTTTTGTTTTGTCAAATTTTGATTTGTTTGCACATAAATTCGTATTTCTTTTGGTAGAACACGTTGAGTCAATAGCGAATGAACTGTAAATGCTAATTCATCTTGAAATCGTCTCCTAGTCGTTGTCAGAGATACAATTACATCTGTCGATTGTTGACAACAATCAGTCCAATATATGAATAAAAAAGTCAACAACACTCCTGCGCCGCACAACAGCCGACGATAGTGCACACGTTTCAGTCTCATACTTCGACGAAAAAAAGAACAAATATTCTCTCTCACGTGTTTCTTTTTCTTTCGTAATAAATAGGTTTTATTTAAATAGAAAAAAACGTTTTTATATATTATAGCAATTAATATTTATAATACAAAACAAGGTCAAAAATATAAGTAAATATGCGATTCTTACACAACTTCGAAATCATCGTCGGAATCAAGAGTTAACACTAAAATAAAATAAAGAAAAAGGTTTATTGGTAAAAATGAATAATTTAGTATTACCATCGTGATGTTCAGCTGTTTTATTTTCAAGATCGAATGGATTCAATTCACAGATTTCAAACATTGGTTTCGGTGGAAGATTCTATTCAATTCAAATCGGTTTTTTGCCTAAAAAATTTCATATGATCTTACTTGTTTTAATTTTGCAATTAAATCATCGAATTCAGCTTCAGTTTTACATGCAAAAGCCTACAAAACAACATTTTTAAACCGATGGATTTTCTTTTTCAATTGACTTACTAAAGCTAGTGACGGATCAAGACTAGAAAATTTCATTCTATTAACTCGATCGCAATGAAAAGATGTATCATCCGGATTGCTCGTCGTATCCGCATGAGTTTGTGTGACATGCGGATCGAGATAAAGAAGCTCATTAGTATCCAAATAACCAATAAAATAATGTGCATGATTCGGTTTGCCACCGATACAACCCAGCGTTTGCGGGAGACGAAAGCATAGCTGAAAATGAACTTGATTTTTCGAGAGTCAAACTATTTCGATTTCGAGATTTACTTTGATTTGGTCAATGTATTCAGTATTGACTTCACTCAAGCCTAATCGTAGTGGAATAATAATCACTAAGGGTTTCCATGTACTTTGCACGTCATTCGAACGTTTTGTTGTCTTTCGAATGCTCGTGTTTATTTGACATAGTTTACGAATTTCTTCGAGAATGATTGTATTGTCCATGGCGACATGAACGTTCACTTGTTTATCGAATTCATTCGCTGCAATTCGTCTAGAAATGAATATTTTTCGGATGAAATTTGCATTGCTTTTTCTTTTTCTACCGAAGAACTTGTGCGATCGTATTCGGACCAAACCATTGTCCGATTTCTTTGCCTTCTGAATTTCCCATTTGTACTAAAAACAACAACAACGAAAAGTCGTGTCAATTGAAAAGATTTCGTTGACAAACCAATTTGATGAATCGAATAGGACGAATGACGTTTATCAATGAATTTGTTCAGAATTTCCCAATAGATTGGCTCGGTTATATTCGGTCTCCAGCGAAAAACTATTTTCAATTGACAAATGCCGAACATTTATTGAATTTTTTTTCCTTTTCGCTTGCTTACATCGTCCAGCAGGCAGAAAAAATCTTAGATATCCTTCGGCTAACATCATCTGTCCACAACGCATCATACAGCCCCATCCAGTGTCTCTCGTTGGACCCGATGGACTTCCTAAACAGAACAGATCTGTCAATAGAAACAACAGAAATTCTTATTTTTACCAATCGGAGCAAATCCTGTTCGATATGTAAACCAAAATCTGCTCGCAAAATCATCGAGAATTGCGTATGTATCTAATTAGATATAGTTTTTTGTGTTAAAAGATATCGAAAGTATTTAATAATTACCATTCGGTGTTCGATATTTGATGCCAAGAATGTACAAATCCGTATCGATGTCGGCGAGATTCTCCGAATCCGAACCGCTTCCTTCGAACATCGAAGCGGCTAGACTAAGAGCTATAAAAGGATCGAATAAAAAAACCAAGTCTTCCATTAAAAAAATCTCTCAACTAACCCGCACTATTCATCGTAAGAAACCGTTTGTTTAAATAACTAAAGATAAAAAATCAAGCATATGCTTTTTTCTGTCAACTCATTGGTCGATATCAACGATTGATATTTGACAAAAATCTGCGAAAAGTTTTGTTTTAGTATTTTTATTTCTTAGAAATAAATTTTCAATTGAAAAATTCATCGAAACAAAATCAATTAAAACGAATGTGCTCATAGATGGCGTTGCTAGACTAAAATGTACACAATGTCACAATTATTCTCTTCATGAACAACTTTCGGATACTGTGGCTGTTGTTCGGTAGAAATCGAATCTGTTGTCGAAAGTGTCGATGATGTTCGTTCGTGTTTTTCATTCAGTTCATTCGTTTGTAATAAACGATAGAGAAACCAAAGAAAACCCAAGACAAAACTCAACACAAAACATATGAGAATAATTAAAATGAAAATAAATTGATCGGATTTAAATGATTTCATTTGTAGACATCTCGACGGATCTAATATGCAATATTTTGTTGTATCAACACAGAATTTTTGTTGTTTATGACTGAAAAGAAATGCACGTGCACCTGAACGACATTGACAAGTTCGATTAGAACAGATCGATGTTCGACGATTGCACGATGTACAATTCAATTCCCATGGACTTTCATATTGAATATCAAATGAGAAATTCTCCGTTGATTTCAATCGATAAATAATTGAGTTCAGTTGAAATGAACAATTCGATAAGATTAATGAATATTCTCCGAGATAAAGTAATGGAACATTAGTGAGCGATTGTATCGTTCGTAGATCGAGATTTGTACGTGTTGATTCGTAATTTGTTTTCGAAAATTTCTTAATTCGTGTTGATGAACATTGAGTAAATGGTAGATAAGTTCGATTGATATTCGATTGACAACGAACAAAAAATGGAATTAATGCAACTGATCGTGATGAAACAGTTGAGATGTGTCCGAAATGTGATGATTGATTCGAAGAAAGAGAATAAACAGCTTGAATTCGAAGTGAACGAGCATCAATCGATGACCAAAGAAGATTTAAATAATCTTTATAAAATTCAATTGCATAAGTACAATTTTCTAACTCGATTAATTGGCTAACAGATCTGCTTGGCATAGTAAGAAAAACAAGTAGAAGTAGCCACCATCGCATCATCATCATCATCGTGTCTGAAATGAAGACGAAGAAGAAGAAGAATGCCTTATTATTGTTTCATTTCTTTGGTCTATTGCTAAGACAATATAGCGAACGAACGGATGATTGCCTGTCTATGTGTACATATGGCACAGAGAGAAAAATTGTTCAACTACCTTTTCTTTTTCCCTCTCTTCACAAGTAGCTTAATGAAGAGTCGATGTAATTTGATCAAATGTAAAGAGGAGATCATAAATAAAAGACGAGAGAAAGTAGAGGAACGAAGGTATTCTCTTGTGTGTTCTATTCAAATAAATTAATGAACAGGAAAAAGTGTCTTTAGGAAAAGTCATTAGTGAAATAGAAATGATCGATTCAAGACTTTTCCAGATGTTTTCGATAGACTAATATCGTCTTGATCGAGTTTGGACTCGTTTATTTCTCTATTCATATCGGTTAATAATGATGTTTGAATTGTTCGACCATAACCATTGGCAATAACGGTTGAACATTGCGAAATGTTTATGATTGGCACTTGGATTTGTCTTGTCACACGTTCGTGTTGCTTAAATGAATTCGATCGAAAATCGATAAGATGATATTTCATATTTTATTGATTATAAAAAATGAGAAAAAAAAACAACAAAATCTATCGCCATAGAAATATAAATACAAAAAAAGAAACGATCTTAAAAACATTTTCTTATGCATCGTTCTTCGCCTGTGATTGTCCATTGACGACAAAGACAACGTCCTGTACAACACTGGTCATCGTGCGAACAAATCATCGGTGATAATCGACAAGATTCACCAGCAAATAAACCGCCGTAACCACGTTGATATTGTTGAGTGTATCGAAAAACTTCCGAATCGTACGATGTTTGCCGATCGATAAAACGACTGAGACCACGTTTAAATGCATCACGAACGAGATTTGCAATACCAGTAGCTAAAAACGAAATTCGAAAAATGAAGAAATTTTCAAATTGAAATTTACTGTAATGTCGTCGTTGACCTGCTTGACTCACACCGACAAGAAGTAAACAGACAAAAACTAATCGATACATCGTCTAATTTGATTAATTATTGATGTTACAAAACATACGATTGTGTTTAATTATAAATCTAATATTTGCACAGATGGTAGTAAAAAAAAGACGGCTCCTATTCCTCTTGGACGATCGTCAGAATTTCTAATGAATAGAAATACGACGAGTTATACCTTTCGTTTTAACAATTTTTTTTCCTTTCTTCCTCTTCTCTCTCTCTCTCTCTCGTTCGTTCGTTACAACCAAAGCAGTAGCAAAAAAAATTCATTCGATAAAATATATTAAATAGCACTGTTCGTTCGTGCATGTACGGTGACACATTCATCAAAAAAGAGACAGACAGAGAGAGAGAGAGAAAAGAGAATAAACAGAACAGAACAGAACAGTATTGTAGTTGACACATGAAACATAGTGAGCAGGTCACATGTGTACGAAAGCTAATAGTAACCTTTAGTTAGTGTTTCAAATGAATATCAAGCAGTAGCAGAAGAAGAAAAAAACAATCAAGCAATCTAGTCTGTTTTCGCTGTGCACATATCATTATCGAATGAATAAATAAGGTCAAATATTAATCACGAATTAAGTTCTTCAGAAGATCAACAGATGTAAATCGATGACGAAGAGAAAGAAATTTGAAATACAGAGTCAATTATCATTGTTGCATTCGTGCATAACTTGATTTTCTCGTCATCGTCATCTTCTTTTTCTTCGTATTGTTGTTATTGTTGTTGTTGTTATGATTATTAACATTGGAAAGATTTCTTTTGTTTTCATGCTGATTACTGTCCTTCAGAATTCTTAGCTCTGTCGAAAAAATCAAAATGAAGATTCTTATCGAATTTTGTAAAAACATTACGATATTAAATGAGAAGAGACATGCAAAATAATAATGCCGATGTCGCTCCGCTAGTTAACTCGAACAAATGCATCACAGATAAAATATCGAATAACAAAACATGAAAGATAATCATGTACTCAATAACAGGATATTTTCCTTATCATCGTTCGACAACAAAACAAAAAACAACGACAACAGCTAAATACATTGACTTAAATGGACTTTGTTCGATTGTTGTTTGTGCTTTTGTTATTCTTAAAATCTAATGATCTATTACGATAAACATATATCGAACATTCGTCTTAAAAATGGATATCGACTCGAAACGAAAGTCATCGGGATGAAAATATCAAGTAATCGTTAATATTCTGCACATGTTAACGCACGCTAAACGCCTGAGAGAAAGTGATCCATAATGAAAGAATTTCTTTTTTTTATTTTCAATCGTTTTCTCTTCTGTTCTTCCTGCTTGTATATTATCGTCGAGTTGATAGGAAAAAGATGCAAGATGACAATACAATATTCTTTCTTTTTCCTATTTTCTTTCTCGTTTCCGATCGCGACTAGTTTCTAGATAAGAGAGAGAGAGAGAGAAAGAAAAAGAAAATCGTTATTCTACAATTGATGGTTAAGAAGATTCGTTTAGTTTTAGAATCATGGGTCAACGAATGATTCGTCGGCAAGTTGACGAAGGTTTAGATTTATATGCTGAGAAGAATTATGATGCTGCAATTAAGAAATGGACAATATCATTACAGAAAATGAAAGATAATCGTTTACGTTTCTCAACACTCGGCTATTTAGCAACAGCTTCACGTGATCGTGGCCGAAATAAAGATTATCTGGTCTATGCTGTTCAACAAATTGATATTGCTCATGAACTCGACGATAATAAACTTCGTGCACAAGCTTATCTTACACTGTCACGTGCCAATGAAATGCTTTGCGATTATTTCAAAGCTGTGAGTTATGCACGTTCAGTTCTACAATATTCTCTTGCAGGCGACGGTATACAAGGCTATGCTTATCTCATCATGGCCGATTCGTATATTGGCTTGTGTAATTTTTCCAAAGTACTCGAATGTTTGGATAAAGCATTGAGTATTTCACATGAAAAGGAAGATCATATTATGGAAGTACAAGTTTTAAGTACAATGGGCAAAGTTTATCTTGCATTGAAAGATTTTTCGAAGGCACTCGTTTTTCAACGTCGTGCTCATGAAATTGCACTTTCAAATGCAGCGTATACAAGCGGAGAAAATGTTGATATCAATTCGAAATTCGTTCGACTAACGAAATTAAAACTCGCAACACCATTACGTCTCATGGGTGATTATGAGAATGCGAACAAATGTGTTGAAGTATATATCTTTTTTGTATAATTAATGAGAGAAAGAACATTCGAGGTCTTTTGCCATTGCATTCTAGGAAGCAATGCGTGCCGCACAAAGTCTCGGTGATCGGCCTGTTCAAGCTAAATGTCTCGTCTGTTTGGGTGATATCCAACGTTCGCAAAATAATAATGAGGTATGTTGAAAGTCATGTACACATTCATTGAATAATCAGTCGTCTCCTGCAGTGTCATATACATACATACATACATATTGTCATTTTTGATAACATGTGCTTTAATGATGATATTCTTTCATTCTTTCTTTTTTCCTCATTTACTCAAGGTCGCATCGAAAAAATATGAAGCTGCTATTCCAATGTTACAAGAAATGAACGATCGTTATAGTACAACATTAGCTATGATTGGTTTAGTTAAAACTTTATTAAATTTAAACACACAAAAACAGATGGTATGACAAAATCGATAGAAGTTTTGTTTTTAATGAAAACATAGATTAGCATTTAAATAGATTTCGTTCGTTTGAATGTCAGAGTATTATCTTGTCAATCAGAGAAATTTAATGAGAGAAAAAGATTTTGTTTGACAAATGACAAATGAATAATATATAGATAGATATATTATTTTGGTTTCCTATTAGGCAATAGAAATTCTTACAACAGCTTCACAAACAGCAACGTCAATGGGAAATAAATTAATGCAAGCGCGTTGCCATTTACTCAATGAAAAAATTCTAATATCAGACAACGAGCTGAATGACGCACGACAAGTCAATGAAATGGCTCAACGTCTTTATCAAGAAGCTGATCTTCTTTGTTCAATTTGTCAACAACCGATGGGCATGCAAGCTGATCGCATACAAATTCTAACATGCACACATATATTCCACGAACGGTAAACGAATTCACAGCAATTTCTACTTTGTATGCTTCTTCTTCATATTTTAGTTGCATTCAAGATCTTCTACGAAAATGGACACACCAAGCACAAACATGTCCGAAATGTAATCAAAGTGTTTTATTTAGTCGAAGTTATATTGCACTATGTTGTTCTACTTAGCTAATAATTTCATGTTTTCTTTTTCTAACTATACTATCGGTGAAAAAAAAACGTTCTTTTTTTTCTATAAAAACCAAACTAAAGGAATAAAAAAGAAAGAATCACAGTGTTTGCTTATATCTTGTAATTGTAAAAACCAGCGCCAGTCTTCTTGCCAAATTTGCCTTCGCCAACAATTTTATCTAATAAAGCGCTTGTTTTAAATGATGCATCGTTGGGATAACGTTTCTTCCAACCATCGACAATGTATTTCGATGTATCTAAACCAACATAATCCAAGAGTTCGATGGGTCCCATTGGATAACCAGCGCCAAGTTTCATAGCAGTATCGATATCTAAATTCGAGAATAAAGATAAGAGAGTTAGTTTGTTTTTCTTATTAACGATACCTTCAGGTGTAGCATCACCACGTTCGATCATTCGAACTGCTTCGAGAAGATATGGAACTAATAAACGATTGACAATAAAACCCGGTGTATCCTGTCGAATGTAAAATGATTTAATTTAAAAACTCGAAATTATTTTGTGTCAAACTTTGCATGAAACTGTTGTTTTGCCGAGAGCTTTGCCGAAGTTGGTTAATGTTTGGAAGGTTTCATCGCTTGTCGATGATGTTCGAATGACTTCGAGTAATTTCATAACTGGACTGAAAAAAAAACAACTCACTCCTCAACAACTTGTTCAATCGAATTTATTCTCTTACACCGGATTGAAAAAATGTAAACCACCGAATTTATCTTGACGTTGAACATCACGAGCGATATCCGTGATTGGTAATGATGATGTATTACTCGTTAAAATCGTATGTCTAAGCGAAAGATAAGAGAAAAGAAAAAGAAACGTCAGTTCTCAACAAACTTCGGCGCAACTTGATCGATTTGTTTGAATAGATTTTGTTTAATTTCAAGATTTTCAATGATAGCTTCAATGACAAGATCCGTTGCTTTAACAGCATCATTGAGATTGGTTGTTGTTTGAATACGTTTTTGAACGTCTTGAAAATATTTCTCTCCGGCTTGTTGATCTTTTTCGAATTTCTTTTTCACAACACGTTTTAAACTCGTTTGAATTATATTTAAACTTTTATCGAGAAATTCTTGTTTTTGATCAACAAGTATAACTTGATGATTTGTTTCAGCTGCAACCTAAATCAGTCATTCTTTTTGCATGTCTATCTTTCATTTTCTCAGTAACACTTGCTTGAGCAATTCCTGAACCCATCAAACCTCCTCCAATAACTGTCACTGTTTTTATCGCATTTTGACCGAATACACCAGTCACTTTACTAGCAACAGCAGCCATCTGAAAACACACAAACAAAAAAAAAGAACTTTATTTAACACACCGAACACCTTTGAACAAAGCGAGCTTTTCTTTTCTCTTAGGTTTGCTTTTTTTAAAGAATAATAGTGATGATGATGATGATGATAATAAGAAGAGATAAATATACAAAAAAAAATATATATAAATAATAAAATAGTAATCATTGTAGAAGAGGTGTACTCGGCGTTATCATGTGTATTGTTGCAGGTTGAAAGCAATGCATACACCTTTGATGTTGTTCTTGATCCAGCCGAGCGTAACATTCGCCACACATGGGCATATGTTGACAACTTTTGTATTCGTAAGTAGCTGGATTTTCTGAACAGATAACACAAGCATTGTCAGTCACTTCAAGATTCGGAATGGTTCGAGTTGAGGATGAATTGATACGATTCACGGGTGGACGTTCACTTTTACGTTTGGTTGCGCCACTTTTATCGAACACGATTCGTTTAATACGTTGCGCTCCATCCATTTCGTATTTCAATCGTCCTTGTGGATCTACAATCAACATAAATGAAAATTCATCATAAATCAAATTCATTCGATATATGAATTACTTCGTCCACATTCGAGTATAATTCGCGTGACATAATCAAGTCCACGAACTTTCTGAATAAAATCACATAGTGGATAGAACGTTGCATGTTCTTCGAATGGACAGTCACTATTCGATAAAGTTCAAAGTTCGATTTCATCAAAACAATATACGTTGACATTACCGTGGCTCGAAATTTTGCAGTTTATTACCACAATAGTAACAACAAACGCTGCCTCCACCCATATAAAAAAAGCCAGCTCCGGCCATCATTTGATTCGACAAACGACTACCACTAGGATACGACCAATCTGACGTAAATGATTGTATTCGTTTTTCGATGTTCGAATACGATGGATATTCCGGATAGAGCATTTGACTTTCAGCCTAAATAGAAAACAAAAAAAAACAAGTTCATCGTTTGACTTTTCTTTCTCGGACAAACCATGGTCACATTCGGATGAAGTCCGCCGGCTTCACGTCGAACCCATGTGCACCAATGATGATTTTGATCCATGATCATGCCATTAGCATGTCGATGGACTCGCATAGGTGTCCACGGTTCGTCACTTATCGACGAACGAACGACACTCGGACGAATGCGCATAATCTCTTCGAATTGCCGTTCATTGAGTTGAACTTCACACCAAGGACATTGAATTAATGTGCCTTCGCCATTGAGATAAAATCCAACATAAGCTAAATGAGCCACGCTGACTTGTCCGAAGATTTCGCGATTTTGCTTTCGAAATGTCTCCAATCGATTCGATTCGTAGGCGAGCAATGAACGAAGATCGACAGGCGATGAGATAGCCGGCTGAGGACTGCTCACACAAGGCGACATTTCTTGAGGAATATTCTCAGCGGAAATGATTTCATTGATCTGTGCGTTTCGTTGTTGTTGCCGTAGGTGTAATTGTTCGAATGGATTGATTTTCGAGGTCATGAGTGGCGAGGTTAGTTGCGTATGACCGGTCGTCGTCGGATCGAAACATGTTTCTGCATTGCCTGTATTTGTTGTTGTTGCTGATTCGTGTGAGAATGCTGATGGAGGTGGAGTTCGTGTGATATACTGTGTTGTTGGCGGAGGAGCAACTGGTTCGAAACCTTCTTCTTCCGAATCTTCGGCTTCGACATCGGAATTGACTGTTTCATCGAGTCGACTTAAGAGTACCGGCGAAGTAATATCAACCATTGCTGGTGTTGTGTTGAATGTTGTTGCCGATGACACACTGCCAATTGTTGTTGGAGTAGATGTTGATGATACTTGTGCGATTAAAGCTGTTTGACTGTGTGTTTCGTCTAAATTCAAAACGTTTTTGTTTTTTTGTTTTTTCGAAATCTATCTATCTACCTGATTTATATCGATCGTGTAAAACTTGTGCAATATATTTGACACCTAAGATTTCCTTAACCCATTCGCAAGTCGGATAAAAATGTGCATGCAATTGTGCAATATTGTATTGTGGATATTTTTCTCGACGAATTTTACTATTTAAAATAAGAGAATTACCACATTGAAAACAACGAATTCGTTTTTGTTCGTCGAAGAAAAGTCCGGCTTCGGCCATGTCTCGAGTCGAATAATCGTTATGACTTGTCGAATGTCGATCTCGATAGTTTTCGAACGATTTCAGTCGATCGAAAATCGATTGATAAGCGGGATGTTCAGGAAATCGTTCTCGATGTGGAATCACAATATTCGATGGACATTGTGCACGAACAATGAGACAATCGACAGCCGGCGAATTTGTTTGATCATTTGAAGTCTTTCGAATAGCTTGTTTAGTTAAATGTCGATGTTGTGACATAATCGATTGATCGAATTTCGGGTCAATTGTGACGCCACAATACGCACAACGTATTGTTCGTGTATTTTTAAAACGATAGAAACCACAGGCGGCCAATTCTCGGCAAAGACGTTGATCGATTTCGGGCGTATTCTTCTCCGAAAACGAAAGACCTTGAAGTGTTTCAAGACGCCATTTTTCGTTGACTGTTTGTATGTCGCCTGTTTTAATACTATCGAGTGCACGTACAATTTCACAATCGTTCTTTCGTCGACGATGTGTGCCCAATGCCGTCATACCGTGACGCCAATCGTCAACTTCAAGATCACACATAAAACATTTCACATGTAATTCTTCACCGAGATAATAAAATCCTGTATCAGCTAGAGCTTGAGCTGAAACAGGAGCATAACGTGGCCAATTGGCGAATGTCATAAGACATTCGTCGATTGTTCGAGGTTTAGTTTCGTTGATTTCGGGAGTTTTACGAACTATATAAGTCATTGGATTACGATCACGACGTTCTAAACGGTGAAATTTGCAAATTAGAACAATGACATTCTAGTGATTTTGTTTGATTATCTACCTTGTGCTGAAACTGTATGAAAATATCCGGCATTAGCAACGAATTTGCCGCCTGCTGTATAAGTTACAAATCGACAAGGAAAAAATCGAGCATGTTCAAGTTGAACGATATTTTCGTTTGTGGATTCTATTGCTTTCGACCAGTCGACTAGTGTATTACCGCAATAAAAACATGTGACACCATCACGTGGACCTAGAAATCAAAATACACAAGTCATCTGCTTTTGTTTTCTTTTTAAAAAAATACCACTAAAGAAAAAGCCATGTTTGGCCATTGTTTGCGGCGTGATGAATGTTTGCTGTGCACCATTGAATTGAAAATGTGTATCAGACCAAGATTCAAATGATTGTAAACGTTTAGAATAATTAATATACTCAGGTTCTTCGGCATCGTCCCATTGTGGTTGTTGTTGAGATGATAATGGCGTATGTAGATCATCGATATTTGTTCCCGATTCACAAAGTAAAAACGAACAACGTTTGCCTAGATGTACGACTTTTTTTCGATGTAATTTTCGAAAATAATTCCATGAATATTCGACATTATCATCGATCGATTGAAGATCAATTGTGACACCACATTGTGCACAAACACATTCCGATTGTCGAAAGACAAAGCCTGCGAATGCCAATTGACGACGAGTTAACGATGGAAAACTCGGTAGACTATCGAATGTTTGCAGTCGATATTGTTCCGAACTAACAATATGATCAATTTCTGCCGTTTCAGAAATTGATGATGCTATCATCATAAATTCGATTTAGTTTTTCGACATAATCTAAAAGAACAAAATAAATTTTAAATATGCGATCTGTTTTGTTATTTTTCGAATGCACACGAGTTTCGTTCTTTCTACCTTCGGGGAAGATTTAAAAGAGCCCTTGAATCGAACGTGTGAAGTAAAAACGAAACTATTAATTTACTGTTTTCATTTGAAAGAAATGAAAAAAAACACGAATTACTAATTCATCTGTTAGCATAGTTCTAATGGTATGTATATAAACCCTCCCATTCCGACATGAGTAAAAAATGAAAGAAAGAAAGAAAACGAAAGAGATACTAACGTTCTTTTTTTTTATTCAAAAACAAAACAAATAACACGAGAGAGAGAAAAAAACAAAGAGAGAACAGAATTATCGTTTGCTTTTTTTCTTTGCTGGAACAGATGTCGAACTAAATGATGAGATTAAGATTTTTTTTTATTAATTTTCAATCAACAAAAAAAAAACGAAAGAGAACATACGCATCATCTGACGACATCGGACGTTTGATTTTCTCTTGACGTGATCGAAATTGTTCGGCTTTTTGCATTTCGAACTTGACTCGTTCGTCAGCCGACTTAGTTTTCGGTAGTTTTTCACGTTCTTCTTTTGATAGTTTCTTTTTCTTGCCATTATACGTATCGAGACGTAATTTATCTTTTTCTTGTAATCGTTCTTGACGTGATTGAAACCATTCACGTTTCGGATTTGTTTCTTTTGTTTTCAGTTTCTTTTCGACTTTATCAATCTATTAGCGAAAAAAAGAAAACAATGACACAAACGAACGAATTTGTCATGTGTTTATTTGCGTACTTGTGCTTCACATGAATTCAACATTTTATCACCGTATTCCATTTTCAAGATTTCTTCAATGTCTGGCTCGAGTTCATCTAATTTATTTCGAAAGATTTGAATAATTTCTAAACAACGAAAATGTACTTTTTCGTTTTTTTTTTGTTATTATGATCATAGGAATCCGGTACCTTGAGGAACAATTCGCATTTTTGCTGGCACTTTACATGTTTTCAAAATTTCTTTCAATAACAATCGTTCGTTTTCGCCGACGAGTGAAATCGAACGACCTGTTTTGCCTGCACGAGCTGTTCGGCCAACACGATGAATGTAATGTTTCAACGTGTTTGGCAAAAGAAAATTAATGACTGTCTTCACATTCTCAATATCGAGACCACGAGCAGCTAGATCAGTTGCAATTAACACATCGATTTCTTCGTTTTTAAAACGTTTTAATGTTTCCAAACGCTAAAATCAAAAACAAAGTTGATTCTTTGAAAAGAAAATATCTTCTGTTTACTTGAGTTTGTGAGAGATCACCGTGTAATTCTCCGATTTTTAAACCGAGTAGACCAAGTGTAACATGCATTCGATGGCATTGTTTTTTCGTTTGTGCAAAAACGATAACTCGATCGTGAAATGTTCGAGTTAGAAGTGCCGCAACGATCGCTTCTCGATCGCCTTCACGATGTTCACGAATACGAATGAATTCTTGACGAAGATACGGCGCAACCGATTGATTATCGTCGATAAACAACCGAATAGGACGATTGAGAGAGACTTGAATCAAATCTTGAATCTAAATTTTTGAAATTAAAAATAACAAAAAAGCAAAAAAACATGTCGAGTGCAATACTTGATCGGTCATTGTAGCTGAAAAAAGCATTGTTTGTCTTGTACGTGAACAGTTATTAATAACTTCTTTCATTTGTTCGAAATAATATTCATCTAACATTCTGAACAAAAGAAATGATTGTAAAAAGTGTGTTTTTTCTCTTCGATTTTACCGATCAGCTTCATCGAGAATGAGAATTTCGATGTTTTGCAATGTAAACGATGGGGAATTATGAATATGATCGATTAAACGACCGGGTGTAGCAATGACAACATCGGGTTGTAAACGAAGAGCAGCTTCCTGAGACTTCAAATCCAAACCACCCGTCGAAAGACAAACATTGATATTCTTAGTAAATTGAGTTAATTGCCGAAAAACTTGATGAATTTGTACGCACAATTCACGAGTCGGTGCTAAGACGAGAACTCGTGTGCATGGCGCCGTTTGTTGAGGTTTGTAGAGCAATCGTTCGAGAATTGGCAATGAAAATGCGATGGTTTTACCCGAACCAGTCACAGCACACGCACAGATATCTCGACCGAGAAGAGCAATAGGAACGGTTGCGGCTTGAATTGGCGTTGGCGAATGAATACCCATGGCTGATAGAGCCTGAAGAAGAAAAATGATGAACAAAAAAAGAGATTTTATTTGAAAAACTCAATGTACTTTGAGTAATGGCCGAGAAATTTTCATATCGGAAAAGACTTGATCAGGATTGAATGTCGAGGATTCTTCGAAGAATTCTTCTTTGTTAGTTTTCTTGGATTTTTTTGTTTTCTTTTCTTTAACTTTCATTTTATCAGCTTTCGATTCTTGTGGAAGATCCATTTCATAGGATTCATCTTCGATTGCTGCTGCTACTTCTTCTTGTTGTTTGCTTGTTTTTCCTCGTCGTCGATTACGAACTTCAGCTATTTTCTCATCAATTGTCGACAATTGTCCACGTGTTTTCAAATCAGCAAATTCATTTTTCTTCACAAATGTCCGTTCATCAGGATCGTCGAGTGTAAATTGAAATTCATCATTGAAATCCAACGATTTGCCTTTGGTTGCTTTAGCTAATTTATGTGCTCGAATTTGTTGCATTTCTTCTTCGACATCATCATCATCGTCATCGATTCCATCGAGATCAGGCACATTATCATCTTCAATTGTTGGTATCAATGCAAGTGGATCATTCGACATGATTTATCTATAAATATTGATCAATTAGACCAACCGAAAAACAAATAATCGAATAAAACTCTTTTATTATATATTATTTCGAGAAAGAATTTGCAGATGTACAACATTGAATACAATTTCACAATACAATAAAAACAAATGACTATGAGAGAATAAATAAATTAATAACAACCACCGAGAGAAAGAGAGAGAGAGAGATTATTCTTTTTGTTGCTGTTGTAAACGTTCATGAATCGATTCAGTTTCTTCGAAGATCAATTGTTTCAATTGTGGCAATGGTAAATCATCTAATTCCATATCGAATGTAAACGGATGAGGAGCCGTTGGTTCGTCCGATGGATCATAATATTGCGCGAGATACGGATGTTTAAGTGCTTCTTCAACACTCACACGACGATTGGGATTAAATGTTAATAAACAATCAAGCATATTCAATGATAAATCCGATGCATTCGGATACAATTGTTTCCATGGTGTTCGTTTACGATTAGGCAGTAAACTGACATAATTACGAGCTCGTTCATTGACTAGAAAAATAGATAAATATCTTTTTGTTTTCCTTCGAGAATTATTAATCATACCGATTGAGACTAGATCAGCTTCATCTGGCGAGCCAACAACATTTAAAATGAGATTAATTTGTTCGATATAATGTTTACCGGGAAATAACGGTCTATTTCATTCAAACGAACAAATAAAAATGCAAATTTATTTCATTGAATTCTTACTTTCCACCGATCATTTCACCGAGAATACAACCTACGGACCAGATATCAATGGGTTTGTAATAACCACGAGCATTTAACATGATCTCAGGCGCACGATACCAACGTGTCGCGACCTAGAACCATAGAACGACAATGAATTGTTGAATTCGAGGCACGTTTTTTGATTTACATATTCAGTAAGTAGACCGGAATGATCTTTGGTCGGATCGGCAATTCGTGCGAGACCGAAATCGCATATTTTCAAATCACAATTTGTGTTCAATAGTAAATTGCTTGGTTTTAAATCTCGATGAAGACTAAACAAATGATTTTCTGTATCCAAAGAAAAAAAACAACAACAACATACACATTTGCTGAATGAATATATTTCAAACCACGTAGAATTTGATAGAGAAAATAACAAATATGTTCATCAGTTAACCGTTGATGACGTAGTAATTTATAGAGATCACATTCCATTAAACATTGAACAATATAAACATCTTTCATTTGATCGATTGTTGGCGTACGTAGAACATCTTGAATGTTGATGATATTTTCGTGACGAAAACGCGAGAGTATCTTGATTTCACGTAATGTTCGTTGACAAAAACATTGATGTTCGAATGGCGTTATTTTCTTAATTGCAACACGAGTGTGAGTCGTATGATCGTAAGCTGAAACGACCATGCCTAAAGAGAAAAAAAAACAGAAGTGTAGAAGAAAAAAACAAGATCAAATAGTTTTTTTTTCTTTGAATCTACCATAGGCTCCTTCGCCGATAAATTTCAAGTCGGTATAACGAGGTCCAACTTCGAAACGTTGTTGTCGAACAATTTCTACATTAGATGTCGATGATTGACTATCGTCGTTTGACATAATTAATGTTCTAGAGATAATAATAAAAAAATAGAGAAAGAAAGAATGGAATCAATCGATGTATTCTGACGTCAATTGTGACGTCAATAATCCAAGTCAAATGACATTTCGAATTCATTGAATTTTCAAATCGATTTCCGATGATGCATCGAACGACAACAACAACAAAATTCTATATCGACACGTCTTATTTTTCTCTAGAAAAACAGAATATCAACTCAACAACTCATTCTGTTCCTTCATCTTCTTCTTCTCGTCGCGTTTCCTCTTTCTTCTAATCAAAAACATGTCAATGACTATAATTAAACACCAAAACAACGCGTCGAGAATTCTCCGTACGATCATTTTACTTCATTTCATCTACTCAAAAAATCTATCTTAATTTACTTCGACGTAGGACCTATACAAAATAAGTAAGCAAATAGTATAGTGATGATCGATGATAAATAGTTCTAACCAATAACAAAATGATATTAGTGACATCATACGAACGAATGGATCAACCAATCGTGTACTGTCCGTTCTTTCTTCGCTTTTATTGTTCGAAATTTGCAGCTGAAAAGAAGAAGCACGATGCCGTCGTATGAAGATGATTTACCAACAGTTCGTGAAGAATTCTTATTGAAAAATCTACGTGAAACACTCGACGATCAACAACGATATGAAATCTTAGTCGAACTCAAAAATCTTCTCATCGGTTCGAAACGTTGTAAACTTGTTTTATATCGCGTTGGTTTTATTGATTTATTATTAAATCTTCTCAAATTCTATTCGAGAAATTTTCATGAACAACATCTCATTGAAATATTCGATTGTTTATCATCATTAATTAAATGCAATTCTAGTCAAATACTCGACTATCTATTTCAAAACGATTGTCTCAATGATTTATTTAATTTATTAATTCATAATTCCGATCTCTCATCGAATGAATTCATCGAATCATTACTTCGATGTATACGCTCATTTTTTCCTTCGACAATTTCATCATACAATTCACTATCATTTGTACTTCAATGTGATGAAAATTGTTTGAATGATACTTCATCAATTGAATTCTCATGTGAATCGTACGCGTCCATTGATTATCTGTTTTCACATTCACAAACAATTGATATCCTTATACATTTATTAACTAAATCGTCTCAACTTGCTCAATATTTAATCATTGAAATCTTCTGTTGTTTATGCATAAATAATCAACGACAAGAACAATTAGTCGAACGAAATCTTATTTCCATTATCAGTCAGTTATTTATCGATAAACTACAAACGAAACTATGCGAAATATCATTGAAATTTTTCTGTGCACTCTCCTATGAAAATGCTTATGTTACACGTTTAATTATTCAAACAACGGACAACAATCTTTGCGAAATTATTAGTAATCTTCTACGAAAAACCCATCGATCGTTAATCGTATCTTATTATGCATCGAAATTTTTCGTTCATCTTTGTAAAAATAAAGTACTTTCTGTTGAACATCCGTCAGTCGCTTTACTTTCATTGACAACACTCATACATTTATCAACCAAATCAATTCTCAATCAATCGATCTATTTTCATATTGAATGTTTAGAAACATTGATCTATTTTCTCAATGGTAACAGTTCATTACATCATCTAGCCATGTATACCGAACAATTCCTAAGTAAATTATTTTTGTATGTTTATACGCCGACGAAACTCGTCGATGAGAATGTTGGCGAACATTTAATTTGTCAAATACGAGCATTAGCTCTGACTTTACTCGCAGTTCTTTCATCACATTTCGAAGAGATTCGAAAACGTATTGCTGATGATGAAAATATCATACCAACAGCAATTGAATGTTATCGTTCATCGAATTTTGCACTTCAACTGTCAGCACTTCGACTTTTTCATGGTTTATCTCGAAGTGTTCAACAATTGCAAACAACATTCAATGATACCATTGGCGATATTCTTCTAGAAGGCATTAAATCTGATAATATGGAAATTGTGAAGATTTCATCATGTGTTCTTAGTAATATTGTTTTGGATTTTGCAAATTGTCAAACAGTAAGCAGATTAGAAAAAGAAAAAAACTTTGTTTTTTTGCAAATCTCTATTTGTAGAAATTATTAAACGGTGGTATTCTAACGATTCTTCTTACATTTTTAACTCATAACGAACATGATCTACGAATAAATAGTATTTGGGCATTACGTAATCTATCCTATTTAGCACCATTCAATATCAAACAAGATATTATCAATGGTTTAACTATTGATCGAATCTATGAACTTCTTGAACAATGTACAGATGAAAAATTTTTGATTTGTTTATTATCATTATTGAGAAATCTTTTCGATGATAAAGATACAGATGCTTTACTACCGATATTTAATCCAACGAAATTATTAAACGTATGTTGCAAAAAAAAACAAACAGAAGAATTAAAGTTTCGTCGTATTTTTTTGTAGACTCTACAACAATTATTCGAAAAAGTTAAACCCGAAGAAATACGTGCCGAATTAGGTCAATTAATCAATCATCTCAATTCATCGATAAATCCAGTTAAGAACGCTTCAGATTCAGTCAATTCAACCTGTCGAACATCACTTTTTCCTGAATGTAAATCAATTCAAAATTCTCTTTCATTTCTCTCATTTCTTTCTTTTTTTCTAGATGCTTGTGAAGAAATGGATCATCAACTAGATTGTTCATAAAACTTCTTTCTTTTTTGAAAATAAAACTTTTTGCAACTACTGACATCTATCGTTCATTTTTCGATTTTTCGCCTTAACTCATCAATTTTCCTAAAGATTATTTTGTAAATCTGCGAATATCTTCCCGAGAACAAGTTCTCATCGGAAAATTTCAAATCAGTTTTTCATTTTCGAGATTTCTGTCATTGAACTAACACCACGATGAGGGTTCGCTTGTCTATGATATGGTTGATCACATGTGATTAAATTGTGTTTTTTTTTGCGCTGTCTATCTCGATTTCTTTTCATATTATATACATTCGTTCTCATACGTACGATTTCTTTCGAAAATCGTGTAAGTTTCGTTCAGTTTTCGACAACATCGAGTTCGATTCGATTTGTCATTCCGACTAGTTGACAGATAACTGAGCGGATTGTGACCTTGAACGAGACCTTCGATGAAATCAGATCGAAAATCTTTGTTTTTCTTTTGCTGACGTCAGTCATCGATCGATCGATCACGGAGTTACATTTCTTTTCGAATTTATTTCTAGAAGAAAAAAAAATACAAAACAAAACAAAACAGTTCAATATCTCTCCCTCAAAAAAAAACCAGAGAAGGCAAACAGTCAAGCTGTTACCATCAGTAACTAATTAAACAACAAAATCTGAAGTACCACCAGATGGAACAACCCGAATCCAATCCAACATTTTGTACAAATAATTGCGGTTTCTATGGCTCATCACAGTTCGAAGGCATGTGTTCGAAATGCTACCGCGAACATGTCAGCCGTTCAATGACAACAGGCCGAACGAATTCCTGTAACAGTTTCTATGCGACATCATCTTCCAATCCGTCTGTGAGTTCAACAACAACAACCACCGCCACCACAACAACATCTCAAGTACATCATCCGACTGTCGATGTTCAACAAACAATGACGCACGATGATCAAGACGAAGTTATCGGTCGCATGGACGAAGATAACGAACAAATAACAGTGAATCAGAACATAAAAATGGATGATGATGATGATATTAACAGTGAATCACCGTTGACAACAGATGAAATAACATCAACAACGACGAAACAGGACGATGAATTCACTCATCCGCGTACCATATCAATTCCGACGACGGCACCGATGGCTATCTCGAGAAATATCGATATCCCAACGAAGAATGAAACAACAATGTCCTATTCAGTTATGGAAGCGAGTTCATTAGCTGACTCAATGTCACCATTGACTGCATCGAGTGTCGATAAGAAGAAACGAAGTCGATGCGCATGGCCATCGTGTAATAAAAAACTGGGATTGACCGGTAAACGATCTTGATCTTCACCTTTTTCTTCATCCTCATTTTGTCCGTAGGGTTCGATTGCCGTTGTGGTGGCCAATTCTGTCCATTACATCGTTATGCAAATGAACATAATTGCACATTTGATTATAAAGAGCACGGTCAAAATGAAATTCGCAAGAATATGCCTGTTGTACAAGCTGAACGTGTTCGAAGAATTTAAACAAGCAACAATAACAATATCAACGCCCTCAAGCTTCAGTGTTTTCTTTCTTTTTCTGTCCTATTGAAATATCAAGAGACATTATATATTGAAGAACATTGTAAACTTTATTTATTTCTGAAAGCGAAGGAGTGTTTCGTTTTTTTTTCTTTTTTTTTGTTTGTCTTCTTTCACTCTCGTTTCTGTTCATATTAAACAATCCTTTTTCTTTCTTTCTTTCTCTTTTCATATGTAGAAGATGCGTTCTCAATATCGCTTATTTACCGCGTTGGATTAACCTAAACCATACACGCACTCGTACAGTTTTCTTTTTCTTCTTCTTCTTCTTTCCTTCTTTATGTGTGTACAAAGATTGAGTGGAGTGTGTGTGTAACATTCTTTTATAGAAAACAACTAAATAACACGCAAGATGAAAAACAACAAATTACGTTATGTTAAGAAAAAAAAATTAATCTTTTGGCTATATATTTCATGTTCTCTCTCTCTCTCGTTCTCTTGCTCTATCTTCTTTTTTACGGATTATGATAAATAATAATGTTTTTGAAAATGAGATTTTTATATACTTTTAATGTAATGTCATAAAATATGAATTTGACAATGTTGAAAACATTCGTATGTATGTTTAATTCGAAGAGATACAAGTGGGAATGCTAGGTATAAACCCATATGCTATTCAACTAGATATGAAACAGATCAGGTGTTTACCTTGAATCTATATGTCCTTACGACGTCTACTGATCACGCGTACGTAACAACGCAATTCAATACAATAGCTCATGCGTTAACTGTCGATGTCATGTACAAGGTTCGATGTTTGTTTTGGGTTAAAAGTTAATTTCAACATTCAGAATATTATTTAGTATAATTGAGAGGTTTTTACTGTATTTCATATTTATTTTAAAAAAAATCATTATATGAACATTGTCCAGTTTTACGGAAATGATCTAATCGATTGGCATCACGAACGATGATTTCACATTGTCGAATTTTAGCGATTAATTTCGTTGCACGATCTATCGAATAAAAGAAAGAAAAAGGTCAACACGACTAAATTCAAACGAAAATCACGGACCACAATCTCCACAAACACGAAGATTTTTTGCTAATTGAATGAATTTCGTTTCCGGATTGGCAACGAAATTCCAGGCTATGGCTAATCTTTCACTATGACCGCATAGGACAAATTCAACTGTTTCATCATCGTTCAACGGTCGTGTAATCCAACTGGAATCATATCGATGACCGTATTGAACAAGTTCATTCGACATCTTTTTCACTTCAGCATAGATTTCACATGTTCAATATATAAAAAACACACCTACTATGCATTGACAACCAAGGTTGATGTGAAAGTTCAAATTCATCGATTAAATTTTGAGCTTCATCGAATAGTGATACACGACTCAAACTATCAATCTGAATGAATTGAATTAGTTGAGATCTATTTTGAAATAATTCTATTCTACCATTGTTGTATAGATTCGTTCTGTTTTCACTGGAATTTTGTCGAAAATTGAACGTGCTTCTGACGTAAGGCCAGAGTGCGAACATACATTCAATATGCAAATATATGTGATTTCATCGAGGCAATCTTTTGGAATTTTTGCAAAAAGTTCAAGTGCTTGTAAGCCCATTCCATTGAGACCATAGCTGTTGACTAAAGAAACAACTATTGAGTTTCATTTTCTTTTTGAACAATCGAACATATGCATTGATGTGTATCCGATGCGATCTACGGCAGGCAGACACATCCGATTTTACCCTCAAGTAAAAATATTCATTTGATTCGAATTGACAGTACTTTGTTGTATTTTTCTTACCCACATATGAATCAAACCATTCTGAAGTCTTTCATGAGCGAGCAAATCGTTCGGTATTTCTTTGACTATTGATTCAGATAAAGATCGAGTACCAACTTTTGCTAAACTTTTTAAAACACATAAATAGATAATTTCATTTGGTTGGATATTTTCTTCATTTGATTATAAAGATCTAAGACTTTTATGCAATTGTCATTTTCATAGAATCCGTTCATTAAATTTCCATAACTCTTAACAGTTTTTGTCATTGTTGAAAATAATTTCTCTGCATATTCAGGATCGCCACATTTGATCAATGCGTCAAATAATGAAGTTACAAGTTGATCATTTGAACGAAAACTTGATGGCATCGTTTTTGAAATCTTTTTAATGAGATTTAAAGCTTCTTGACTTTCCAATTGAGCACATCCATTAAATAGAATAGTCGTCACAATTTCATCAGGACGTTTGATTTGATGAAAAAGTTCAATTGCCCGGTTAGAAAGATTGTTTTTGACATAGCCTAGAAAATAAACATGAATGAAAATCGGAAGGATGATTGTGTTACCATTCATCATAGCACCATACATTCTCATTGTTTTCTCTTTGATACTATCGAATAGTAATTAAGCATTTTGAATATCATCGCATTTCATAAATGCGTCAATTTGAGAAGTTATTAAACGAGGATTTTGATAGTAATGTTTCGGTAAATTTTGTGAAATTTTTCTAACTAATTCTAACGCTTGTTCACTTTGAATTTGTGCACAAGCATTCAAACAAATAATCACATTGGCTTCATCCGGATGTTCAATTTGTTCGAAAAGTTCGATCGCTCGTTTTGAAAGGTTATTTTGTACATAACCTACTAGAATAATAGAAAACTAAACTCGACTTTGACAAATGAATACCTTTCATCAATGCTCCATATATTGATGTTGTTTTTTCTTTTGTCTCGTCGAATAAAGATAGCAAAATATCAATAAATAACCAAGGATTTATTTGAAAAAGAAAACTGACTGAAGAAGTGAATCAATGAAGTTGTTATGTACAGATCGATTTTTCGAGTTGATGAAACCAGATGATAGATATATAAACCACGTTTAACATCTTTTAAATTTGTACATGCTTTTAAAGCCTGAGTTATCATTGAACTTGAAAACGTGTTTGAATGATTTCTCGTCTGTTCATCGAATTATTCTAAAGCTTTTCTAAATTGCTTGTTATCATTCAATGATTTCATCTGATTTCCTATGTCTGTATTTGATCGAATGGTTACGGATCGTTTTAAACATGTTTGTATTAATGAAGAACGATTCGTTAGCAATCGAATTAATAGTACCATAATTATTCAAATGTCCGATATAGAAATCAAAAATAGAACTTCAATTGGATATTCGTTTTCGACGAATGAGTCATACAGTAAGTAGAACCTCTCATATCCTTAGTGGTCAACCTGTAATCTAAACGCTCGCGGACGTCTCGAACAATTTTTGTTATATTTGGATCCCTCGTTAATGATCAGCCCTGCTACTCCAAATCTGAACGCTTTTTCCGGTACAAGCGCGTAGTTTTTCTCTCTAATGTGAACATTATAGGGGCCACTTCTTAATTTTTATATCATTTGACACACGAAAGTGTATTTTTCATGATTCTGGAAAGTTTTCGAAAAAAGCTCGATGAACTATCCAATATAGTAACGAAAATACGGTTAACTTTGTGTTGACTATAAAAGTACATACCATATTAGTAATCTTTTATTGATTCGAGTAATTATATATATATATATATGTATGGTTTATTGACATCACCTTGCTTGTGTCAATATAAATATACCACATGACGATGAAGCGAAGCATAAAAAGCAAAAGAAATTATTCATTCGTTCGAATTGTTTTGATAAATAAAATATTCGTATAATGCCTGTTCGAACTTATTTGATAAGTAAATTTGGTAATAAAAAATGTCGATTGAACGGAATAAAACCATCATCTCGAATGCCATGGAAAGATCAACTACGTCATTATTTTGCTGATCATATTCGATTATATTTCGATGAAATTCCACGTAAAGTTGATCTTCGTTCCGATATGACGCCTGTTGAAGATCAATCTCGTATTGGTAGTTGGTAAGTAAATCCTTAGTTATCAAACGAACGAATTAATCTCATTTTGTGATTCATCTAGTGCAGCAAATACGCTTGCAGGTTTTCAATAAATTAAAAACATTTTTCTTTCTATACAAAAATTCTATTTTCTTTCTCCAGGAGCATATGAATATATTATTAAAAAAACGACAGGTGATCATATTGATGTTAGTCGTCTATTTGTTTATTACAATGCTCGAGCTAAAAAGGGCACACCAGTTCGAGATACGGGTTGTTCAATGACAAATGCTATTGAATCATTAGAAGAAGCCGGTGTTTGTCTTGAGTCAGTTTGGCCCTATGACATTTCACAAGTCAATATTCGACCAAGTGATGAAGCCTATCAAGAAGGACTCGAACATCAAATAACTGAAGCATTAAAAATCAATATTAATTTAAATGAAATGAAAACATGTCTAGCACAAGGTTTCCCATTTGCATTCGGTTTACGACTCTATAAATCCTTTGATAAAGCACGTCCATCGGGTGTCGTACCAATGCCTGATGAAAGTGAACAGAGTCGTTCTGAACACGGCAGTCATGCTCTGTTAGCTGTTGGTTATAGTGATCAATCACAAGCGTTCATTGTTCGTAATTCTTGGGGAGAAGATTGGGTAGATCGAAGTTGTCTTTCGAAATTAAATTTCATTTTCGATTTCTGTTGAATCTAGGGCGATAAAGGCTACTGTTATATTCCATATGAGTATATGACAAATCCGAAATTTTGTTTCGATGCCTGGACTATTCGTCAAATTGAAATGGATGATATAGGTCATGATGGGTGGGACAATGATGATTCTGTTGATTATCAACTACAAGCTACGAACGATAATAATAGTGTTAGTGCTTATTATGACGGCGATGAAGGTAATGAACCACGTATTCGACGCGTGAAGGTTACATATGATGACGATAATGATGACGATGGCACGAGCACGAGTTCGTCGAGTAGCAGTGATGCTGAAGACTAGTGCATTAACTAATAATATCCTTTCTTTTTTTTTCATTTTCTAATAAATTAAATCTGACTAATTATCCTAATTGATTTATCCTTCCTCGTGCCACATTCTCTATCCGATACTGATGACAAGTCAATGAATATGTTGAAACACATACGTAATTACATATCTGTCCCATAGGATATCAACTATTTATTATTTTTTTCAAGGTATATATATATATATAGATCGCAATCCGAGGGTTTTTTCAAATATGTCATTGAAAGATTGTTTTGCAAGAAAATGGAGTAAGAAAAAAACTCGTTGGAGTCGAATTTTTCGTAATCATATTATCTGCAAAACAGATCAATTACCATCTAAAGTCGATCTTCGACCGGATATGACTCCGATTGTTGATCAATTGAATATTGGTAGCAGGTAAACGAGCATTTTCATTTCGAATAATTTTATCTAATCTTTCTTAGTATTGCAAATGCGTTGGCTGGTAGAGTTGTTGTTGTTGTTGTTTTTTGTTCTCTTTCAAACGAAATTTTCTTACGTATGTTAAAGGAGCGTATGAATATCTCGTCAAGAAATCCAATGGTCACGATCTTGAAGTTAGCCGTTTGTTTATCTATTACAATGCGAGAGTACGAGCTCATGGTCCGAATGTTATCGTCGATTGTGGTTGTTCAATGACCGATGCAATCGAAGCATTAGAACAGTTCGGTACATGTTTAGAATCGATTTGGCCGTATAATCTCTCTCGAGTCAATACTCATCCGAGTTCATACGCTTATGAACAAGCCAAAAATCATCGAATTAATAAAGCTATGAAACTAAATGTCAATCTCAACGAAATGAAATCATGTCTTGCACAAGGTTTTCCATTTGCATTTTCGTTGAAAATCTATCCATCATTTGAAAAAGCAATGAAAAACGGAATCGTACCCGTACCGATCGAATGGGAAGACGATGAAGAGTCAATTGGAAGGTACAGTTTTTTCACAAGACAGATTTTGATTCGTTTTTTTTTGTCTGTAGTCATACCATGTTGGCAGTTGGATATAGTGATCGATCCGATGCATTTATTGTTCGGAATTCCTGGAGTCAACATTGGGTAGCTTTGTTTTATAGAAATTTAATTGATTGAATTTTTGTTTTGTTGAGGGTGATAATGGTTATTGTTACATTCCGTATGAATATATGACAAATCGAGAATTATGTTCGGATATTTGGACAATACGAAAAGTTGAAAATACAGATTTCGGTCGTGAATATTGGCATTTCGATGATATGATTGATTATTTGACGATTGACTATCGAGATCACAACGAACAAGATGATGATAACGACGATAAAGAATCAGTTGAGTGGAAAGATTACTTCTATAATCGAAAGAGTTACAGTGACGATTCATGGTTTTGTTATCGAATGGATTCAATAAAAAACAATGAAAACGACGAATATCTCTATCGACAAAATCGATACGACCGTGACAACGACCGATACGATCAACATTACGGAGGTAGACAAAGAAGAAAAACATTCTCAACACCCAAAAAACCGTAATTCATTTAGGTTACACAACCAATACTCAATATTCAAGTCGAAATTATTCATCTCCATTCAACGATCGATATCAAGAAGAGAACTCATATGGCATGTACTATAATTTTGATGATGATCGATGGAATATGAGTAATCATTGGTAATAAATCGATGAATAAAAGTGGGATAGACGAGAGGAAAAAAAAGGGAAAATAATAATACCTGTGTCATAGTGTGAATATAAATAGGGAGTAATGTTTGTTTATTTGTCTAATATTCAAAGGTAAGAATGCCCGCAAACACGTATTTGATCAATCAAGCGACAAATAAAAAATATCGATTGAATGGGATCTTCCCATCGAAACGGCAACCAGAGAACATGAATTTGCAGGCCAATTTCGGTGCACATATGATGTATGATCCTAGTGAACTTCCACCGAGGGTTGATCTTCGAGCTGATATGACAACAGTCGAAGATCAATCGACGATTGCTAGTTGGTAAGTTGAATTCGATGATAGTGACCTAACGAATTGATTTGTCGAAATTTTAGTGGAGCAAATGCTCTTGCAGGTAAAATACTAATGTACATTTTCATTTTCTATCTCGTGTGTGCTTAGGAGCGTATGAATATCTCATCAAAAAGTCTGAAGGTAGAGCTATTGATGTCAGTCGTTTGTTTATTTATTACAATGCACGCGTACAAGACTTTCCATCGGAACCGGTCAGTGATTCAGGTTGTTCAATGACGAGTATCGTCGAAGCATTGAAAGAGAAATGTGTTTGTGATGAATCGATATGGCCATATGATATAGCTAAAGTTAATACTCGACCAAGTGATGACGCGTATGCCCAAGGTGAATCACTTAAAATCACCGAAGCTTTAAGTCTCAATATCGAACTCAATGAGCTGAAATCTTGTCTTGCTCAAGGCTTTCCATTTGCATTTGGTTTGACATTATTTGGTTCGTTTGATAGAGCAGCAGCGACAGGAATCGTGCCTATGCCAGCAGCTGATGATACGAGTCGAACTTCACACGGATTGTAAATTGAATTCAATATGTTGACTCTTGTTATTTTCTTTCTTATTTTAGTCATGCTATGTTAGCTGTTGGTTATAGTGACCAAACACAAGCGTTTATTGTTCGTAATTCTTGGGGAACAACTTGGGTAGATAGATCGATATAGAATATGTGTTTTCATATAGTTTCAATCTTTGATTTATTTAGGGTGAAAAAGGTTATTGTTATATACCGTATGATTATATGACGAATTCGGAATATTCGTTCGATTTTTGGACAGTGAAAAAAATTTCAATTGAACATATGGGCAAAGATTCTTGGCACGAGACAGATTTCGATAAGAAAGCTGAAAATGAAATTGTTTATTATGATGATAGTGCGATTAATGATTTGATTGAAACATATCCCGTTGAAGATAATTACAATTACAATTATGATTATGATACTACTATATATGAGCCAAATACTTTTACAGAATAAATAAAAAACAAAAGAAAGATAATATTCGAGTCTAATTTTGAAGCAAAATTGGGTTCAATAGCTGCAAACGCTATTCGTGCGAGTGTTGGACATGATAAATCGGTTAATGTTCGACGATCGAAGAGTTTCGCATGAGTTATACCATCGTACAACACACATTTAACTGATTCATATAAATTCGATGAATATTTATCTTTGTAATCAACTAAAGAAAACATTCGTTGATATGTTCGTAGTTGATTACACAGACATTTAGGCGTATTGAAAAGTGTAATGAATGTTGAATTCATAAACATTTTGAAGATGATATCGAGTGATTCCGTTGACAGATTTTTCAATTGTTCAGGCAAAGGAATAATCGATTGAAACGGAATATTATTCATTCGAATAGTAAACGATTTCATTGAATGATTCCAATTTTGTACGATTTGTGTCCATTCTTGAAGTGTTAATCGACGTCGAAGTGAAACATCGAGATTTGCTGAAATGAAATTCGATGATTGAAGACTTTTTAATAATAAGATCTGTTCGAAATGATCGATGATTTCAATTGGATTGTTTTGTACGAATAATGAAATCAGATTGGTTAATGATTGAAAATGTGTTAAATCAAGAAGTTTAATATGATTATTTGATAGATCAAGAATTTGTAAATGTTGAGACGAATTGAATGGAAACGTTGGCAAAGATTTTAATTGCGTATTGCTTAGATTTAAATGAATTAAATATTTTAAACATGAAAAATCGATCGATTGTGAATCGAAATAACTTCCACTTAAATCGAGAATTTGAAGATTTGGATATTGACATAATTGACTTGGCCATTGATGAAATGCATTTCGTGCAATTAATCTTGTTAATTTCGATGTTACTTTAACATCTAATAATGGCAGATCAGTTGATGTCAATGAACAATTATTTAATGTTAATGAATAACGAGTTAACGAACATTGGCAAGTTGTATTTCGAATACAAGATGTTTGAATTCTTGAAATTTCAAGAAGAAATACAACAACAACAGTTAATCTTATCCAGTTCAACATCGAAAATGAACTTCATTCTTTACATTTCACACTTACAGACATTCTTACTTGTAATCGGATCGTTTGTTTGCTTAACAGAAACTATCTACGTGACAATTAAAGACTCGTCGTTTTCATTGAATTGATGTAAGAAATTACGTCGTTTATTTTTTTGTCTATCAATGCGAACACACACACACACACGCACACGCACATATATATATCCAAGAACAATGTACACTTTTTAATTTGGCATCATTTCATGACGAATGAAGCACATAACATGTACACTGAACAATACGATTAATTCTTCTTTTTTTCTTTTAAGAACTTGATTTGTATTTGTTGAATAGAATTCTGATTATTATTATTATGAAATGGAATTATGTCGTGTATGTGATGATATGAGTTCAGGATATCATTTCGGAGTGTTTACATGTGAAGCATGCAAAGGTTTCTTTCGGCGATATTCGAAAAAATCGAATATTCTCGAACCTTGTCCGGTGAAATGTTTAATTACGAAAACAAATCGAAATAATTGTGCACCATGTCGATTTGATAAATGTAAATATGTTGGTAAGAAAACACAAAATAAAAAAAAAACAACGACAACATGTTTTTATTAATTAGGCATGGCATTGGATAAAATCCGTTTTGGTAAACCACCGAAAATCTTTCGAAGAAGTTCGAGTAACAACAAACTCGAACCGACAACGAATGATTTGGAATTAATGTTCAAACTTGTCGAATGCTATCAATCATTCGACGATTATGAACATCAAACAACATTAACAATCGATAGTTATTCATCGATTATCTTTCAATTTTGTCATCGTTTAGCTTGTCTAGTCATGCAAGAACATCAATGTCGACCGGAATTATTTCTCATACGTTTAAAACGTCATGAATTAGCTATTCGATTTCTTATTACCGGTGAAAATGAACCAAATTCACGTTCATTTTGGACTAGTGAATCACAAGCATGGTCATTTGCACACAATGAACGTTGGCGTTTAATATTAATTTTATTAATTTTAGCATTTAATTACGAAGATTTCTTGAATCGAAATGATTCGATTATCATCGAACGTATTCTACGTTTATTCGAATTAGAATACGAACAAGAAAAACGTTCGACTATCAATGAAAAAACTTTGAAACTTTTAAAAGCTCAATTTCTTCTTCGTTTTATTGATATGATATCCAATGATTGAATTACTAAACTTGTCGTTTTTGTTTTCTCTTCTCTCTTTACACTATTTCATATTTACATTTATTTGAAAAAAAAAGGAGAAAAAAATCTAAGATTCGTTTGATATACAAAACATACACATTGTTTTACTATTTTGTAAAGCCGAATACTTCGATTTCAATAATTTGAAATGATTCATTGGCTGAAAGAGGCTTATTGGCGAATGTATCGCATTGTTTTGTTTGTCCTTCAGTTAGTTCATGATCAATATTGAGACCGATGTCAAGAGCATTTTGACTGCCGCCAAATTGTAAACATTGATCATTAGCATGAATGAAATAGTCTTCATAGGGTTTCGTTTGACTTTGATCGAATTTTTGATAGCCAATCCATTTGAAAACTTGCCGTTGTGGCTTGAGAGTGAAGAGAAATGATTCACCCGTGCCGAACCATGTTCGAATTTGTGAACGAGTTGCCAATGAAGTCGAACAGAATGCACCGAATATCTCGTCGAGTTCATTTCGAATGATAATAAAACAATTTTCATAGAATTCACAATGATTATACAATGTTCGTAAACGATGACCGTGTATATTCGATGAATAGACACGTTCAGGTTGAAAGCCTGTCAATCGATTCGGTAACAATGACCATAGATAGGCAAAATCCGAATGACTAGCCGTTGTTGTTGCAAATTCACGAATCATTATCATTGGATTATATATTTGATGAGTATTCGATGAACGTGTCCCAGATACAGATGATGAATTGACTCCGGCTATTTCATTGAGACGAAGCAGTGGCCGTAATTGACGACGTTCAGTTTTGATTTTTTCTTCTTCATTCTGACAAATTAGCGATCGATTATGGTTAGAAAAAGAAAACCAACTCACTTGAATGATTCGAAAGATTTCTTTTTTTCGTAGATTATGAATATTAAATGCATGTTTGAATAATTTCTCAATTGGAATATCTAATTGTTGAACGAATGTTTTAATATTTACTTTCGTTACCGACGATGTTGAATGTCGTTTCGATTTTTGTGCATGTTCATAATTAACAAATAAATATAATAAACTCATTGCAAATCGTATTAAAATTTTCATATCTTCAATCAGTAGACAATCAATAATAGGCACGAGATATTTCAATGGTAAATAATCGAATAGAATCCATAACCATTGATCGAATATATACGAATGTGAACGAAGAAGTATTTCATAAGTTGAATAATAATATCGACGTAATAATGTACGAAATGAATATATAAACGATTGAAATTGTATTTCTGTTTGACTAAGAAATTTCCATTGATGACTTGTTATAATTAATAAACATTTATATGCATCGATTTCAGTCATATAATGTAGAAATAATGATGTTAATGGAGCTAGTAAGGGCGAGCATGTTATATCAGGATGATAGTAAGCGAATACAGTTAAGATTCTTGTACGTGCATGTTGTCCTTTTTGATTTAGATAATAATCAGGTATATGATTGATGTCAATACATGATGGTAGTTGAACAGTGATGTCATTTCGACGACCAAACATATTTCTAAATAAAATCTAGTTTAATATTAACCGAATAATCGAAAAAGAAAAATATTCGTATTTAATTACAAAATATCTTCGGGATAACGTTCGATAGCTTGTTGAAATTTGTATTGTTTATGAATAAGATCACGTTGAATTAAATTCAACCACAATGATGAACGAAATCGATGTTCAATTGATAAATGTTTTGAGCGAAAGAATTGCTTGAAATTAATTGTCGATAGATTCGTTTCGACAATGTCATCATGATTTGTTTCATCATTTAGTTTTGACAAATATTTCTCGTCAATTAATTGACTATTCAATGGTGTTAAAGCAATTTTTTCGCTATGAATTGAATTCAATGTATCTTCATAGAGACTTGAACCAGCGAGATTATTCGATTGCATGAAAAAAAAATATGTAGAATAGTTATATTTTTTCAAACGATTTCGAACACGCCCGATAAGATCATTCGTAATATTCTTCTTTTCTTTTTCTCTCGTCACATAGACGTCGTTAATATACGTATAAATGCAGAGAGATTTTAAGTTGAAAATTTTATTTCGTTTATAACAACTGAGAAAGAAAGAAAGAAAGAAAAGAACGTAAATGTGTGATAAAATGAGAAGAAGAAAAAAAAATGGTTTTGTTTCTGTTAGATTATCGAATTCTGCTTTCTGCTCGAAATCAACTAAATAAATAAACAAGACATTCATTAATACGATATATGTATATATATATATTTAACTTATTGTTTTTTTTTTATAATGAGAAACGAAAAGAGAAAACACATGCACACATACTAGACGAGAAGAAATGAAATGAAAAGCGAAGTTTTTTGTTTGTTGAAGAAAAGAAAAAGGGATGCCTGTAATTAGCAAGCATTGATCACAATATATCTTTGTCTATGTTTTCGTTCTAATCGACTTTAATAACCGAGTAGATTACTCGAACAAACCAGAAACAAGCGAGAAAACCGATTGTACCTAAGAAAAGAAAGAAATAGATGTTTCTAAGACAAAAAAAAAAGATAAACAATCGTCTTACCGGTGAAAACAAACACAATAAATGTTAACATTAATGTATAACCAAAATAGAGAAATGTTGATGCTCCATCGGAAATTTCTAATTTGGTTGCGAAATAATAAACTGAATATAAGAAGAAATAGACGGCAGTAAAGCCTGAAGTTAAGAATGATCGCCACCACCAATTATAATCCTATGAAGAAAAAAACAGGTCGAATCGAAAAGAATCTTCAATTAGATTTCGTACTTCAGCGCAAAGATGAAAATAACAGAGAAGAACTGTGGTTTCCGAACAGGTAATTATCAGGATAATGTAGACAACCATTAAAAATCCAAAGAAATAATAATATTGATGAGCCCTAAGAATAATTCAATGAATCAAAACTATTGTTTTGCTTTTGTTGTTGAATGTTTGATCTTTTACCAGATACTATTCAAAATGAAGAAGAGTTGAATGAAGATACAACCGAATGGGAGAATACCACCCATTAAAATGCCTTAAACAAAGAATATAAAGTAGATTCGATCCGATAGAAAGAACATTGAATTTACCAGGCAATGGTTTCGTGTATAAGGTTTGCTCGGGAATTTGTCGAGGAATTTGATTGGTTCGAACAGGATTGTCCGAGACCTAGATGTCGAAATGATTCGATTTATTGTTTTTGTTATTGAACAAAGGATTTTACCGGTCGTTTGAAACCAAGATAAGCACCGATGAAAACCAATGGTGTTGCAACACAGAACCAAAGGGCAAGTAAAGCTAAGAATGTTGTAAATGGAATAGCGGCTGAACTACCATTAGCCCAAAGAACGAGGTTTAAAACGAAGAATATGCCGAAAATCACACTAAACAAGCCAAAAATATGATGATGAGAGAGAATTGATTATTATTTACCCAGGACAAGCAACAGCAGTCATGACAACATTTTTCTTCCATTTTTCACCGCCGAACACTGAAAACAAGATTGTCAATGAATTGAATTCGAAATAAATCAAAAGAAAACGTTTACTTTTGTATAATCGAGCTGATGTGTAACCAGCTGGTGTACCCAAAAGAACGTAGCAAACAATTGCGCCTAAATAATTCAGTTATGCATCGAAATGAAAAAAAAAAGCAAAACTCGAAATTTTACATGTCATCAAAGCTCCTCGACTGGCTGGCGAGAGAAAACCGAGGCAAGCAAAGACTAAACACAAAAAAAAACGAAAGAAACATCTATAGTAATCATCAAAAATCAATCGATGATGTACTCAATGTAATCAATGACATAATGGCTATTTGAAGACCATTGCCAATGAGAACTGCCAAGAGCATGCCACGTTGTGGTGGTCGAAAGACATCGCCATGAACTCTAGATTGTTTTTTGTTTTGAAAATAAATGCAAACCGCAAACAATTAAAAAAACTTACAGTTTCCAGCCGAATTCTTCTTGTGCGTCATCCTAAACAAATACAGAACGGTAAATAAAATGAGTCATTTAGTTGCAACGTCGACGACGCTTACGGCATCCGTGACTTGATTGTAACGAGCGATATCTTTATGTAACGTACGCAATAAAATCATTGCGACCATACCAGAAAGAAAGAGAACGATAACGAGAGAATTAAGAATTGAAAACCATTGAATTCGTGTTTGAGGCAATGACTTGAGAATGTAATCCCAACGACTGGCCCAACGAATTTCGTTGTTTTTAACGAATTTCACACTGTACGTGAATGGAATCTCGACATCTTTGGCTGCCGATGAAAACATGACTGGTTCAGCATTACGATCGCAATCTCGAGAATTTAAACTATTGATTTGAATTTTAGCAGCAATAATTCGGCCGCCATCTTCGCCGAATGCTGTGCCCCATGTTTCACCTTGACCACTGTGATAAGTGATTTCAAAGTCCAAATGATTGAAGACATAAAATGTATCGTTTTTGCCGTCTTTGATGTTGCATGATTCTTTCGATCGGCCACTTTTAGTAACGTAACAACCGATTGGAAAGCCTCGAGAACAGAATTCTTGATCTTCAGCATTTCGATAGCATAATGTGACGGGCATATTATCGATGATCCAATGTTGTTGATAATTGAGAATCATGCCTTTTTGAAGACGTTTTAAAAGTTTTTGTTGAGCCGAATCACCGGCTGAGTATTTCTTCGTACAGACGAGATGACATTCGTCATTTTTAAGAAAGTCAAACTGGAAGTAAAACGAAATGTTTTGAGAAAGGAAAAAAAACAACAACGAACTTTGTATGGCGATGGACGAATACGTTCACCGAAGAGAACTTGACCAAGATTTTCTGTTGGCGATGATTCACCTTCAGTACCACAAAAGTCGAAACTAAATTCAACAATTAAAAATCTAATTTCCTCGATAGAAAAAAAAAAGAATCTTTCGTACTAAGAATATTCATAAGGTAAAACCGATTCGACTGAGTCAAGTCGATTGACAAAGACTTCAACTCTCGTCTAAATCAATAGATTTATTTAGCTATATTGTTATTCGAGTGTTTTCTCATCGACTAACTTTGCATTTCGATTCTGGAATCTGATTTCGACAGAAAACATTCGGCGCTAGACCAGGCAAATAAAATGCCTGAATACAAGCAGCATAGCATATTATTAAAGAGATAACTGTAATAGTTCCAGTCATTTTTATCTAAAAAAATTCAACAAAATGAGGTAAAGCAAAAAAAAAAGAAAATCAAATTGTGTCCGTTCGTTGCGTTTTTTTTTTACTTTTTTCTCCTTCAACCTGTACACGCACAAGTTGTTTCAATTGTCGCACCTCCATAGAATACAGACATCGTAAGCAATAATGAAAAGAAAAAAAAACGAGAAGGAAAAAAAAGAAAAAAAAAGAAAAGAGTCTCTAATAGAAGCAGAGTAAATGCACGGTTGCTTACAGCTCGTCTCAAACACAGATTCGGCATGTCCTTTTTTTTCTCGTTCTCTTTTTACATAATAAAAACTCAAGCCTATTTAAAAATCATATAGATGTATTATACTTCCAGTGTTGGCGATGATATTAGTAGAAAGAACAAATATTCGAAATAAAAAAAAATGAGACATCGACATAACATAATAATATAAACGATTTAGTTTCAAACCAATAGACAAATATGAAGAGGCTTAACACCCATCTGCATGTCTGTTGCATGAACCAATCATCGAGAACCTCGTGTGAGTAGTCGTCATGTCAACAGAATTATAGAGTTTCTTTTTTTTTGTTCTTATTTAAATAATAGCAAAGAAAACAGAAAACGACAAAATAATAGAATATTTTTCTTCTTTTGTTGATTGGTTTCGAGATATTTTATTTTGAAGATTATCATTTACTATTAAACTGTATTAGTCAAGTCATTGTGAGGACTCTGTCTGTCGATATAAGATTCTTGATTATTCTCTAAATAACTCGAAACATATCACTCAGTGATTTGCTCGTCGGTAAATTCGGTGCTGTCGAACTTTTAACGACTTTTTTCGGATCAACCACCGGCATCGGTACAGTTGTAATACGAGTAGTCGGTCGCATCATATCGATTGTAGGTGGATTTTTCGGTATCGTTGATGTTTTATGTTGAACTTGAGTTTGAGCTTGAAGCATATGTACTGGTGTTGGCGGTTGAGCTAGATGAAGTGAAATGTCTGGTTTTGTTTGTAGAGGTTGCGTACGAAACAGCCACGGACTATTGAGAGTATTTCTTTCGATGATTGTCATAGCGAGAAATGGAACACGACGAGCAATATCGAATAATTTCTCCGGTTGCACTTTTCCACCGGACAATTGTCGAGTTAAACCTTCGAGACTTGGCGCATCTAAATATAATTTCTTTGTCTTTCGAAAACAAAAGACGATCGTTTCGTGTCCTACGTGCAACAATCAAAATCGTTCCACCAGTTGCTTGATGTTTTTCGATAATAAAATCCATTATTGTTCGACATCGTTCATAATAATCAAGTTGACTATCATGTGGTCGCATGAATGGCACTAGAGATTGATAAGATTTCTCGATATTATATCCATTGGCAGCGAGTTCATCTTTTGTCATGAAACATAACGTTCGTTTGAAATCATTTAAATAACATTCGAATAAACCTGGTTCCTATTCAATTTCGTGTTTTTTTTTTAAAACTCTCTCTTATAAATATAATTTATCTTGTCATCTTACTAATTGCATGGGTACATCTTGTCGATTCATGCCATTTAGAATGCCATCGGCACTTTGTACACATCGTAGCGATGGACTTGTATAACAAATATCGGCCGAATAACCATTCAATAGCAATGCTTTGCCAGTTTTGAATGCGTGCATACGACCACGATTTGTTAGAGGTACATCGATGACATAATGATGCGAATAGGAACGAGTTGGCAAACTAAAAACGAATAGAAATTTTCATATTTAGCGAGATGATATGTTCGTTATACGTACGCATCGGGTAGATGTTCACTATATCGAATGTAACGACCGGCTCGATCGAAACTTTTCTTCGACCAATCTGAACCGAGAACAGCATCGGCACGTTCAGCATGACGAATAATTATGATTCGTAATGGTTTAGGTTTAGGAGGAGAGAAAAATTGTTGATTTGGATTATTCGAATAGATATCATCAATTGGTGGATAGTATTGCTGTCGAGCTAATGAACGATAGTTATTCGTCGCCATATAATCAAAAATCAACGTTTTATCTAAATAAACAAATAATGTCCGATAGAATACATTTTTCTTTTTGTATAAATATACAAGGTTTTGTTTTGCGATGAATCGTTTAATAAAAAAGAAAATGATAAATTTGATTGCATTTCATCAATACATATAAATGTACACACACACACATTCCTCACCTGTATATCAAATGATTGACGTCATCAGTCTTGTTTATTTTCTTTTTTGTTCTTGATAACTATTAAAAATAAATTTGTACTGTTCGATACATCAAAACAAAATAGATCGATGAAAAATACGTACACACATTTGAATCAATAGTTCTTATCGAACTGTCTCTTTCTATATCCAAGTTATTAATTCAACAAATCGATTCTTTTCACAATCATATTTCTGAGTCATTAATTGAGGATATTATTTATTTTAATTTTATGAAAAAAATTGTCCTCAAGTCCAAATTGTTGTTAAATTCCAAGTATCAATTGAACTTAGAGTAACAGTTGTTGCTGAATCACGATTATAAACAGCGAAATTATTCGCATTTACATCTTCGGGATAGACACGTGCTGTAATAGCTAATCGACCACCTTGTGGTTCGAAGATTTCGACAACTGAATGATCAATAAATATATCTAACTCAACAAACCATTGATCAGTCGATGCTGTCGATTCGAGCCACAATGGTGCTGAAAGTGGTGATCGATTTGCACCAGGATTTGTGCTTGATAATGTTCGATTGACATAAACCCAGACAGGTTGTTGATTATCAGCTCGTGGTTTTATGCCTGATACACAATTCGATGCAGCATCAGTATAAGGAATACCAGATTTCAAAAAGCAATTATCATCGATTCGTCGATCATTGACAAATGTCCATGAAACACATTTTGGATCATTGTTACAAGCAACTTGACATTGTGACCATTGTGTTATGTTCGAAATATTTCCGTAATCCCAACCAGGAACATCCCAACCGATCATAACCGTTGTATTCTCTCGTGCGAGAATACCAACATCTGTTCGTTGACTACTATCGGGTGTTGATAAGACTGTGAGACCAAAATTTAAGTTCTTTGAAAAGAAGTGATTAGGCAATGAAAGAAAACGAAGAGTGATTTTACTTGATTTCGTGGAAATTGCCAAGTAGTTTGTACTTCAATTTGATTTCCAGTTACATTAGGAATATTTTGAAATAGAGCTCCTGGTGAGACTTTGATGTTTTTCAAACTTCGATGACTTTGCTGATCACGTAGACTTCGAACTTCTTGAACAGGTCGTGATCGTACTTCAAGACCATCTTCAGATAAAAATATCGCTCGTGGAAGTGTATGAAAACCTTGCCAACCACGTTGAGCACCTTGATTATCATCTTCCATCACCCAACCCATGATTACTTGTTGATCATTAAGAGGATCATAGAACGTTTTCGACGCATAGAATTTACCTGAATCAATAATTTGTATCAATTCACCAAGATCATGATTCAATGGTGTGAAAATCATTTGATCCGGATCAAGATTTCCTACAGTCCAAAAATCACGACCTAATAAAGATGCTTTCAAAACAACTCGATTCGATACATTGAAGATATCTGGACATTCCCAAAATGTACCGTATTTATTACTATGTAACGGATGTAAATACGTCCAATTGACGAAATCTTTCGATGTAAAAATGACAGCTTGACCACCGAGTTCAGCTGTTCCATAACCATAGATAAGATAGTAATTATTTTTATCATCTTGAAAAGCTGTAGCTGGATCACGACCATTCGGTTGTGTAATTAACGGATTGAACGATAATTTCGTCCAGTTTGTCAATGTCGGATCCGAAATATTAGCTGGCCGAGCTTGACATTGAACTTGTTTATTGTCTGTAGTTATACCCGTATAAATAATCACTGGCACGCCATCGACAATTGTTGTACTTCCAGTAAATATACCATTGATATCATATGGCTGATCTGGTGCAAGAGCAATTGGTAAACGAACCCAATGTACCATATCTTTGCTATAACAATGAGCCTTCAAACAAACAAACAAAAAACTTGATTATAAACAAGACGAAAAGAAAAAGAAAGATATTACCCAATGCATGTCACCCCAAACAGCTGCATTTGGATTGTATTGATGAAACATATGATAGTATCCATTATAGTAAACGGGTCCATTGGGATCATTCAACCAGTTTTTCTCAGGCATCAGATGAAATTGTGGTCGTAGATGATCATCTGTTCGAATCAATTCGAAACAGAGAACAACGAATGCGAATATGAATATCATTTACTTTCGATTTATCTAGGTAAATACTTACGTACGTGCATATTTATATGATTTTCTTATCTTTGGTTTTTCTGAGAGACAAAACAAGATGCTATACGTATATATGAGATATCACATTTATTTATTTGATTTTTCGTTTTCTTTGTTCTATTCTTGTTTTGAATAAAATTAAAAAAAAAGAGAAATCTTGATTGAATGCCAACTTTTCGTTCTTTCAATATTTGTCTGAGAGAAGAGAAAAGAGAATATGTAATTATATTTCAATTAAATTTATTTCTCAGTTATTGAGCAAGGTCGAATAAGCCATTCTTTGTTTTTCTCTCATTGAAATAATAACAAAGAAAAAAAAAAGAGAAAACGGAATTTTTCTTTTAATCTGATTACAAACATGATCAAAGGAAGACAAGGTGGTTTTCAATGGCAAAATTGGGATGTTAAAAGTGGCTATCGGCCAGCACGATGGCGATCGACTGTATCAGCACCATCCTGCGCTTTTTGTAATAAAACAGTCTATCCAGCCGAAGAAATCGTTGGTGCGGGACAGAAATTCCACAAACTTTGCCTCAAATGCAGTAGACTGATTCTTGTTTTCTTTTTCTTCTTCTTTTCATTTGAATAGTTTTTCTTTAGCTATATGTTACACATTACTCAATACGAGTAATCATCATGAACATGATAAGAAAATCTATTGTGGAACATGCTATCGTCGGCAAATTGTTCTACGCAAGAGTATGGAGAATCTACCAATCGTCGAAACACCAAGATCCGAACGAACTAGCTCGGTTGATTTGTGTTGTGATACGAATTCAATTTTGAATTCAAGTCGAACATCTACTAAAGAGTTAAGCGTCCGTTCATCAATGCCAAATCTCCTCTCATTTAAATCAATGTCAAATTCAGTAAATCAATGTCCTCGTTGTTCGAAAAATGTCTATATTGCCGAAGAAATTCGAGCAGGTGGAAAAGTAAGTAAATAGAAAATCACTTCAATTATCTTTCTTGTTCGAACAATCCATTCATCTTCTAGTCATATCATAAACTCTGCTTTTCATGTGCAAATTGTAAAGGAAGTGTCAACGGTGGACGATATTCTATTCATGCTGGTGAACTTTATCATGATAGTAAAATAGAATCAATTGAATTTTCATTGAAAAATTTCGTGTGTATTTTAGATTGTTATAAACGTTTATTTGGTTCGAAAGGTGTATCTATATCTTCGAATTGAAAGACAATGATTCAATGACATTTTCTTTTGTTTCATTCGTAATTTGAGTTTTTCGACATTATTTGTAAATCTTTAAAAGCTTTGGCTAAATATCGACAATCTTGAATAGCAGCTGGAGGTGAATGTGTTTCCGTATTATTGAAATAGAAATATAATTCAATAGATTCATCGAGATATTGTTTCGATGTCATTTCAGCTAAATCACGCATACGTTGTTCACCATAGGCACCCGAATATTGACCAGTTGCTCCATGAAATCGATAATAAACACCCCAATCACATGTTTGATGATCGTCGATATTAACAGGTAACATTCCACTTGGCATATTGCCACACCAATTCTTCGAATTCTCACAATCGATTACACATAAACACCAACTAAAATTCGAAAAAAAGAAATTATTTTTTTTTGTTGAAATAAAATGGATTTAGCACTTGTATTTTTTCATTAGAAGATAAATATCTTCACAAAACCATGAACGATCTCGAAATTCGAAAGCAAATTTGCCATCTTTCGAGAGAACATTGGCTAATTCATCGAGTCGTTCGATATTTGTCGAAGTATTTTTAAAACCTGGTGGCATTTGAAACAAAATCGGACCAAGATGTCGACCTAATATTTGACATTTACTCCAAAAATTCTATTGGTTTTTTTTTGTTCATAAATATTCAACAGAATAAATTCAATTTCATAATCTTACTTCCCATCGATTGATCCAGTTTTCGTCAATCTGTATTTGTTTTGTATGAGTAAAATAACTGAACCGAAGACAAACAAGAACAATAATAGTAATTCAGACAAGGTCATTTACTTGTTTGCTTTAATTGTGTACACAAATGATTCTCGAGGAACTTTTCTTGTCCAGCTTTTGAACGTTGTTTCCGGTGGAATATTATAAAATGTTGAATTGACTTCAACTGTATTAAATTCCTAAAGTATGATTTTTTTTTCTTTGATTTACTTAGAACAAACAACGATCAACAAATTTACATGACAATAGTAATTAAATTCATCTTTTGTAGGATAATAATTCTGTTTTGTATGCCAACTAGATAGATATTAAAAATGATGTTCATGAATTGAAATGAATTGTTCGAACTTTCGATATGAATAACCACTCGTTCCGATGCGTATTGGACAATGAGAAGAGAAAAGTGGTGATCTCGACATGACTGATGTTCGAGAAAAGAAAAGAAATGAAAATGAGAGAGATAACAAGATTCTGTTCGGATTTATTCTGAAAAAAGAAAACGTTTCAACTTAGAAAAAGAAAAGAAATCAAAAGTTTTGTTTTTTGTTTTATTTGTCAGAGGAGAGAACTCCTGAGCCAATACCAAAACCAACACCTTTCGGACCGAATAATCTTTGATAACAATCTAAACAATCGAGAGATTTTCGATGAAAATCTTCATACAAAAACAACGAATAATCATACTATTATCATAGAGTTCACCATTCCGTTCCGAATATCGTCCACCACTAATACTTCCTTGACAATTTGCACATCTATAGCAACCTTTATGATACGACTAAAACCTTTTGTTTGATTTCAATTGAAAATTCATTGAATTTAAATGCTTTTACTTTGCCAGCTGCTTTCACTTCTTCAGCTGAATAAACTGTTTTCGAACATCTCGCACATTGATTACCCGAGATTGACATCATTTTAAATGCCGTACCATTGATAACACTTGCTGATGTTGGACGTTTGGATACAGTTTCTCGCATGGTTACGCCCGATGAAAATGGTAGACTTGTCGTTTGTTGTCTGTCGTCTGCAGGCGAACTGAGAGATAGTTTCTGTTCGAAGCCACTTTCTTCACTGTTATATTCATATTCATCTTGATTCGAACTTGGCGTATTCGGTGGTGTTTCTAAATAACAATTTGCTAGACCACGACCGACTAAAAACAAAAACAGAAATATATTTTTTGTTTGAAAATAAATATTCAATCCACCTACGTCCACGTGGACCGAATAAACGTCGATAACAACCACCGCAATAGATTTTCTTTTCACGTTCATTAAGATTTCCCGATGTTAACGATGTATTACATGCAGCTAAATACAAAAATAAATTCACAGTCGAACAAAGAAGTCAATCGTGGGGGGAAATAATTACTGCATTTCAAACAAAGTTTATGATATTTTTGTCCGGCACCATTGACCTCTTCTGCTGGATAGACTGTCTTATTACAAGCAGCACATAATGGTGCTGAAACTGGTGGTCGCCATTGTTTCGATGAAACATTTGTTCGATTCGATGCCATGTACTAAGAAAATAAATTCGATCGAATGATAGAAAATGTATATTCGAGAGAAACCTACCGATGATAAATCGGTTAGATCGGGAAACTAAAATAATAAGAAGAAAAAAAAAGAAACTGATGAACTATTGATTAATTGACAAAAGATTTTACTCGACTCAAAAGTAAATCAAATGTTCTCGAAAATCGAGGGGGTGCTGCTTTCTTAAATTCAGTTCGTCGTCGCATTTTAAACAAAAAAAACAATAGATATGGTTATGCCGTTTCTCTTTTCTTCTATCGTATTTAAATCTATCCATTCTCTTTTCTCTCGTGTAGAAAATTCTTCCATTTAGCGTTTATATGATTATATCAAATAAAACATGTAAAAATACCTTTCCAACGTGAATAATAATAATAATAATAACAACAACAACAACGACCAAAAATCAAAGCAAATGAGTAGATGATATGATCAGTGTAAACGAAAAGCGACAAGCAAAATCCAAGGACAAAATATATGCACACTTGATTGATAGTCATCAAAAACGTTAGCTTGCGTACTTTAATAAATAGTAACGAAAGAAAGAAAAACACACAGGAGAAGAACGCAAATATTATTTCATATTGATCCATTTTTCCGAATAAAAGAAGATCCTTTTGCGTTTCTGTTCGTATTTCAAACGCGCAAGAGCCTCAATAGATTGCGACATCTTTTTTTTTCTGGCATGATAGAAAAGAGAAAAAAACACATTTTTTTCCTAGTTAAAAAAAGAACTTCGTAGAACAGCAAACGCTATTCATACTGCGTTCTTTTTTTTTCTTGCTTTCTCATAATAAACGATGTCAATACTTGAGTACTATGAGAAAAGTAAAACATTTTCTTTTTTTTCTTCTCTTCGCTTTTTTTTCTGAAACCAAACAAAAAACTGCGAAAGAATTTGATTTGAAAAATCGTGCGAGGCCTTTTCTTTTTCGTAGATGATAAAGCATCAATATTTTTACATCGTTCTTATCTTTCTAAGTATTCTACGCCAAACAAAACAACAAAGTGATATAGTATCAAATATAGTTAATGATGTGCCGCAAGAGAAAAATATCACTTGTCTATGTATGGGCGACGAAAAATGCGACAAATTTACGAATACCTGTCGGCTAACCAATCCTGAACATTCATGTTATCAAAGTTGGACAAAACATACGGGCGAACCGGATATTGAATTAATTGCAGGGTACGTTTGTCAAGTTTATTTTTTCCTTCAATTGATAAAATTGACTGTTGTTTTTGTTTTTCAGATGCGTACGTTTGGATTTTCTATGGATGATGCTTTTTTGTAATAATAATCAAACGAATCGATATCTTATTTGTTGTTCGGACAAAGATTTTTGTAATGATCGTGATGCCTATGCGAGTGATATACGAAAGGAATTAATGCTCATAGACAATTTAGACGGTGAACGTGTCGAAGCTTCGTCAACAAAACCGAATCGAGACAAATTTATTTTCTTGATTGTTGGTTTCGTATCTTTATTTTTTGGCCTAATTTTCATTTTCATGCTAATATTTTACTTCATACGAAAGAGGTTTGTATATTCAAAAAAACAACAAAGCAAAACAAAAAACGAAGGAGAAACATTTGTTTTTTTTTGCTCTGTATTATTTTTAGCAGAAGCGTTTCAAGCGATACAGTACAATTCAATCAAACGAAATCATTTTTCGCATGTTTGTGTCATCAATCAAAAACTTCGCTGCCTGAGAAAAACAACGATGAGGTGTCGAAAAGCTCGTCAGCAGTTAGTCCAATATGTGAACATTCGAGATTTCTCGAGCCAATAACATTTACTCGACAGATTAAATTAGAAGAACGTATTGGTGTCGGTGGATACGGTGCAGTCTATCGTGGTCGATGGTATGACAATACCATCGCAGTCAAAATATTCTTGTCCAGTGAAGAAGCATCCTGGGGCCGAGAAGTTGAAATTTACAAAACACCGGGATTAAATCATGAAAATATTCTTCGATACATAGCCGCTGATAATATCGTAAATAAAAATTTTTTTTTCTCCTCCCTTTTTTAAAAAGTCATTAATCATCCGTGAGAAATTATTCGATAGAGAAAAGTTAAAATAATACTGTTTGGTTAGGTTTTCATGACCTATACATACATTCAGTGCATTTGCTTCGTTTTATTAATTTATTTTGTTTGTTTGCCTGTTTCAAGGATATTTCATGTCGAATTGAATTGTGGCTTGCAACTGAATACCATGAAAATGGTTCACTTTATGATTATCTAATAAATCATACGATTAATCCTCGAATTTTATCTCAAATGGTTTATAGTATAGCAAACGGTTTATGGCATTTGCATGTCCCTATCGATGCCACCAACGGTATGAATTGCGTCTTTTCTTTTTTTTTTATTGAAAATATGATTTTATTTTCTTTTTAAAAGGACGTGTGGCGTTTGCACATCGTGACATGAAGACTAAAAATATATTAGTCAAACGAGATCTATCGTGTTGTATCGCCGATTTAGGCTTGGCTGTCAAGGAAGTACGAGAAAAAGAAAATAATAATAGCGATGAACGTGTAGTTATTGACATTAAACCTAATCATCGTGTTGGAACAATACGTAAGCAAGCAGAGAAGAGAAAGATTAAAAAAAAAAAAGAACCGAATTTTTACGCATGAAATTATTTTAGGTTACATGGCACCGGAAATTCTTGACCGAACATTGAATCATCAAAGTTTTGCTTCATATAAAGCGGCTGATATTTACGCATTGGGATTAGTTTTTTGGGAGATTCTACGACGGTGTCGATTGAATGCTGACGGTAGGATCGATTTCTTTTCTTAATGATTTATAAGAAAAAAAACTTTTTGAAACAGATCAAGCCGATCCGTATGAACAACCGTATGAAGATGTTCTACCAAATAATCCATCATTCGAAGCTATGCGTGAGATTGTTTGTGTGCGAAAGCATCGACCTAGACTATCAGCACGTTGGCGAACAAATTTAGTATGAAAATTGAAGAGAAAAAAAACGACATAATCGGCATGTGTTTTTTTAGTTTACTGATTATCTGTCAAATTTATGTCAGGAAATATGGTCCGAAACGCCGTCATTTCGTCCAGATATATTTCACATTCGTCATCAACTTCAACAACGTCTAGGCCCGATTGATACTGATCGAACAAATCAAACAATCGAGCCACGAAATGAACATCCACAAACCGTTTGACATTGAATCGAATCTTATATTTTCTCTATTTCACAAACAACTACACATTCGTCAGATGTTCGGCTTAAACTCATTTTCTCGTTGGAAAACAGAAAAAAACACACACAAGTTCTATTTTTGTTTTTGTTTTGTTTTTATTTTTGTTCATTTGTAAATTACAAGAAAAAAAAAGAAAAATGAAAAGTAACAAAGAATTTCAGTAATTACGATCTAATCCTATTCTATTTTTACTTCCTAGGACTTTGAAAAGAAAAGTTCACATGTAAGAGAAATTGCTCATTGCTGATGTGATTTTATATTGCTCATTGAAAAAAAAAACTAATAATCTCGATTTCGCTGAATAGAAAAATTTCAATACAGATTGTAGATTTGACAATGAGTAAAATTCCGACTAAACAGAGTTCATCTCCAACGAAAGTAGTCTTTCGTCCACGTCCAAACATAACAGCAGCAGCCTCTCAACAGAGAAAATCCTTGAATTTTTCTTTGAAAATTGGAGATCGAGTCACAAGCAATGGTAAAGCCGGTACAATTGCATTCATCGGTCAAACACTATTTGCTGAAGGTTCAAAACGTTTCGTTTTGCCTAGGAAAATATATATCTGACGGTTTTTGTTTTCGATAGGCGAATGGATTGGAATTAATCTTGACGAACCTGTAGGCAAAAATGGTAACAATCGAATATTGAAAAGATTGAGAATAAATTGAATATCTAGATGGTTCGTATAATGGCCGTCAATATTTCGAAACTGATCCTAATCACGGTCTTTTCTGTCGGCCGGATACTGTTCAACATCTTTCAATAAATTCTCTACCTCAACGAAAAACGATTCATGATCCAACGAGACTTTCATTTAGTATCAAACCGCATAATTCTCTTCCACCATCAACTATGAATTCCGAACAACATAACATTAAAATTGGTGATCGTGTTATTGTCAGTGGTACGAAAAAGGGCACCGTAAGATACATTGGTCCGACACATATCAAAGAAGGTCTCTGGTGCGGAATTAAACTTGATCAACCCGATGGAAAACACAACGGAAAATTCGAAGGCAAACGATATTTTCGTTGTACACATCGACATGGTGTTCTAGCGCCTATAAATCGAGTTGAAAAGATTGTTTCCGATGTCACCGATCCACGACAATCGGTTCTTTCGAATGATTCGAATCATTCCGATTATTCCGATTCATCGAATGAACTCACTTCAAATTCATCTCAAATGACAAATAAAATTCGACAACTAAGTCTGTCAAATGATCTAACAGCCATGGAAACATCACTGTCAAGTCAAGTCGCTGAATTACATGAAATTATCAAAGAAAAAGATATGTTCATTAAACAATTACAACAACAAAAAATCGAACGTGATCGATACGAAACAATGAAAGTCAATAATCTCGAAGAACAAATCACTGAATTACAACGACAATGTCATTTAAAAGATAGTGAAATTGATAAATTACAACGAGAACAATTAGAAATGATGGAAAAAATCGAAGATTTACAATATCAAGTCGAAGAATATGAATTGTCACGGTTCGATCAGAAAAATTATAATATACCTGATGATCATCAATTGCTATCATTGGATCAAATACGTATCTATGAAAAATCAATTGAAAAAAGTCAACAATTAGAACTCTTAAATCAACAGTTAAGTCAAAATCATAACGAACAAATGAAATCGATTGAATTAGAATTAGAAAATCGAAAGAAACAAGGTAATAACTATTATTTCATTAGAATAAAATTCAATTGTTTATTTGATCTTTTGTTGTTTTAGAACAGATATCAACGGAAAAACAAATTCAATTTCAACAACAAATTATCGATTATCAATTAAAACTTGATCAATTAATTCAAACTCAAACTGATGTAGGCAAATTTCGGAATAAATCTTCATTTCAATCCGAATTCGTTTAGTTCCGTTCCCAATTGAATAGTTCTGACAATACTAAAATCAAAGATCTTGAAAGAATCAAATTAGAAAATGAACAATTGAAACAAAATTTTCAAAAACTTCAACAAGATAATCAACTCAAAGATAAACAATTACAAGAACTAAAACTCGATTTTCAACAAATACAAATGCGAGGTTGAGTTAAGCTTTTTTCTTATTGAATATCTTGAGATTTGATTATTTAGAGCAAAATAATGACCAGACAACAAATGAGAAATTGATAGAAGAATACGAGACTAATTTAAATCGAGCAAGTCAAGAAACGGAACGAATTCGAAATGAATTAGCGAAATTCGAAGAAGAAAAAGTGTTACATGAAAAACGAACGAATCTGTTAATTCAATCGTTGAAAGAAGAATGTGAAAATATGAAAAGTCAAGGTTCGATTATTGTTTTTTTTTCTCCCAAGAATTTCCATTCAAACTTTCTTTCGTTTGGATTAGAACAAAAGGATAGTAATCAAATGATCGAAAAATTGAAAAATCAATGCGAAGAATATCAACGAGAAATCGAAGAACTTATCGAACGAGGTTTTGCGATTCAAATTCTTCATTCTTTTTCAGTTTAAATTCTTTAGAACGTAAAGCAAATAAAACTCTACATCAACATGATGAACAATTTGATAAACAAATCGATGAATATCGAGAACAAGTTCGTCTTCTCAAGGAAGATGTTCGACAATTACAACTCGAATTACAATATCGAGGTAAGATCAACTTTTCTTCTCATTAATTTCAACTATTTTTCTGTTAAAGATCAAAAAGAAAATTCTCTTTCGGAAGAAATCGAATCACTTCGTTTGAGATTGAAAACTCTCGAGGACGAAAAAATTGCACGAGAAAGTGAACTGACTAGTCTTCGTCAATTGGAAAAACTAACTGCTACTGAACAAAACGAATACGAACAAAAAATTCAATCGTTTGAAAATACAATTACTAATTTAACATCTGAATTAGAATCTTTGAAAGTTGAATTAACCAATCGAGGTTAGTCTTTGTTTTCTTGTTCCATTTTAAGTACGTTCTTTGATCTTATCTGTAGAACGTAATCACCAACTTACTCTGAACGAATATGAAAATTTTCAAAATGAGTCAAGTAAAAATACTCTATAACTTTTGAATAGTTTTGCTTTTCTTTGAATATTCATAGAACAAAAAGAAGGATCAATTTATGATGAATGCCGTCTTCAAGTTGAACAAGATGTTAAAGAGTACAAACAAAGTATTCAACAATCCAATCAACGAATATTCGAAGTTGAAGAAGAAAAACTTGTGAAAGAAAAAGAATTGAATAATCTGCGAAATACATTGAATGAATGTGAACATAAACTACAAACTCTTTTAACTGATAAAACAGCCAGTGAACAACGAGAAAGTCAATTAAATATGCAAATTGAAACATTACAACAAAATCTCGAACAAGGTTTTGCATTCGAATTCAACAAGAAACGATTGAATTTTTATTTCGTAGAGCGTCAACAAATTAAATCGTTCGAAAATCAACTCGGCAAAGAAACTGAACTATCGAATACAATCACAGCTTTGACATCTGAACTCGAGTCATTAAAAATCGAATTAATAAATCGAGGTACGACTCTTCTTTTCAATTCTCAAATAACTTCTTCACATATTTTCCTCAGAACAAAACCATCAAAAAGTCGAAGCCGATTACGAAAAACTTCAATCTGAAATAAGTAAACGATCGTTCTTTTTTTTTTTAAATAAATTTTCAATAAATTATCAAATAGAACAAAAAGAAAAACAGATCTACAAAGAATGTCGAAGTCAATTCGAACAAGAAATCGATGAATATCAACGAAATCTTGAATTATCTGTCGAACGAATTCATGAACTTGAATCGCAAATCGAGAATATTCAACAAGATAAAGAATCAAACGAGCAAACATTTCAAAAACAATATGAATCCTTGAAAAATCAATATGAACAACAAATCGAACTTCATCAAAAACAAAATGAAGAATTCGAAAAAGATATTCAAATCAAAGATGAGCAAATCAAAGAATATCAATCAGCCTACGAACAAACCGCAGATTTATTCAATAAAGTTCGTATATTCTTCTTTGTTTTCAATGTAAACTAATCACTGTATGTTTTCTTCGTCTCAAGATCGAAGACTTAACTCAAACAAACAAACAATTAAAAGTTGATCTCGAACGATTATCGAATTCGAATGAACTCGATGAATTAAGTCATCAATTAACTGAACTTCAAGAAATGCACAAGAATCTACTCGAAAGACATGCCAATCGTGAACAAGAATATCTCGACGAGAAGACCGAACGAGAGAAAACTTTTCAGAGTAAAACCGATGAATACGAGATGAAACTTGCGTTAATGAAAAGTGAATTCATGGTCGAAATGGAAAATACGAAACTCGATCATGATCAAGAAATTTTAAGATTAAAAGCACAAATTCCTAAGCAACAAGCAGCATCTGCTCAAAGTAGAAGTTTTTTTTTATAGTAATTTCGAAACAAAACAAAACGTTTGTTCTTCTTCTTTTAGAAGGAAAAAAATGATTGACATGTAATGCGTCTGTGTGTGTGTGTGTGTTTTGAATAAAATTTAAACTAGTAATCTGACGTTGATGAACAAACATCTAATTGACAGAATCGTGGACAGAGATAACGCGTATTAACATCCTCACATTCATGCTCGAGAATGAATGCACAAATATCACCTGGTTCATCTTCGCAGAGAACTAGAGAATAATAGAAAAGAACGAAATTCAAGAGATTTTATGTAATGCACATCTACCTATTTCACAATTCTCGCCGGTATATGCAGGAAGACATATGCATAGACAATCGGACGTTAGACGACCGCCATACTGACATTGTTTGTCTTTACAGTATTCATAAGAACGTTCTGTTGTCAAAGTCGTCGTAGTGATAATAGGTGTTGTGATTGTTGTTGTTGTTGTTGCTATCGTTGTGGTTGTTGTATTTCCAATAAGATTCAACATCCACGAGAATGGTGGTGGTGGAATAACTAATGATGGATCAAAGAAAGGAAAGATATTGATTATGGGTGTAGTTGATGTGGATGTATATTGAATTGTTTCGGTAGTATTTTCAATTGGTAATGTAGTACTCAAATCCGATTCTATCGAATCATCATCATCTTCAATAATTTCGGTTGTTGTGAAATTGACAATTGGTGTTGTTGAAATAATGATCTCGGTCGTATTCAATTCAATACTATCCTCATCTAAATCTGGATCATCCCAAATACTACTATCATTGTAGATACTAGTTGTTGTAACGATACGATTCTCTCGTCGACGAGTTGTTGCAGGCGGTTCATTGTATAAATTCATGACAAAATCAAAACTAATTCCATTACATCTTAACAAATAACATTCGAGACAAAAGAAAAAAAACAAAATTTGACCTTGACTTACAAAGATTCTTCACAGAAGAACGCATCAGTTCCGAATAATTTCTGCAGACCATTTTTGCCATTTACATGTGGCAAATAAATCGAACAATCTCGTGTAATTACTTGAAAAACAAAAAAACAAACAGTCCGTTTGTCCTAGAACAAATTCTCTCCGATTTAACTTACAATTCAAATCATTGGGATTTCGAAAGAGAACACAACTTGTCGGACAAGCTCGAATATATTTCATTGCGTAATGTAAATCAAGAAACTCGCCACAACCTTGAAATCGTTCCGTACATGAATAGCATTGTTTCCATGTCGATCGATATCTCATCTGTTGAGGATTATTACTCGCTAAGAGAACCATCGGACGTAAAACTTCCGGTTGAATATACGTGCCATTATTGCATAGAATTGAATCACAAAAATAGGCTGGTATACCCGGACTGATTTCGTGCCAACCGACAGGCTTTCGTGTCATATGTCCGTATGTCCACGAACAGCCACGTATGATCGATTGTTTTTCATCTCGAAAGAGAACGCATTGACCATGACATGGTTCGGTATAATATTGCAAAACAGATGAATAAATCGACGCATCACCGATACATTCGGGCAATGTTTCTTGCGAACAGAGATAACAACGATTACTGTTGATTAATGGAAAGAACGAGAGAAGATAAGTTAGTAAAAGAATCATCGTTTTGAATATGAAATTATGAAAAAAAAAGAAAACGAACAGAAAGAGATTTAGATCTCAATCAAACGTGATGTAATTCACTTCATTATCGATAGAAGTCGCTCAAGGACAGTTCAATTAACACATGTATTGGATGTTTAGCCTCTAAATCCAATCGATTATTGTCCGTTCGTTTTCGTTCTTTCTTTCGTTCGCTCGCTCCTTTCATTCATTCTCTCTTTTTTTTGTCGAAGATTTATCATCATGACTAATGCCGATGATTTTTGTCGATATGCTCGATTAGGACAAACAGTTAAAATCCAAAAATGTTTACAATCAAATAGTATTGATGTTGACGCACTTAATTTATACGGTGAATCAGCTCTTTCAACAGCAACGCATTACAATCAAATACTTTGCGTTGAATATCTTTTAGCAAATAAAGCTAATCCAAAATTGTAAAGAAAACTTTTATTTTTCGTATTCGATTTCATTTTTTTTTGATTGAAGACATTTAGCTGCTGGACATACAGCTATTCATATCGCTTGTCGATTAGCCAATGTGCCGATTCTGCATATGCTATTATCGTTGAAAAATGACGAACAATGCGCAAATATCGATGAACAGCATCGATGTGATGATAAACATGTATATGAATGTTTGAAATTGAAAGATTCATCGAATTTAACACCGATTCATTGGGCAGCAACGCAAGAATCCGTTTCGAAACGACAGAAAATCTTCGCCTATCTCGATAAACGAATGCCCGGTGTTTTAGAAAGTCGATACGATTTGAATTGGTTTCGTTCATGGGCACAAACACATCCATGGGTTATAGATTTCAAACCATCTGCGTATGAATATTTTATTTAAACAGAAGAAAATATTAAAACTCTCTTTTTACTAGTCCAATTCGATCTTTTCTTTCGAATTCAACTGATCAATCATCAGATCTTACTTCATTAGACATGACACCGAAACTATCGAACAATAACTATGAATGTACACCTCGACCGCCACCAATTCTTCCCAAAACACCCATTAGCAGTTGTAAAGTAACAGTGACATCAGTCTATCATATTCCTAAACAGCCATTATCCGATCGATTTACTTATCGAGCTCATCGTGTTCATATTCAACCGACTATTGACTTTCCTCCGCCACCACCTCTGTCCGAACTCAACGAAAACGATGAAGATTTAAACGATCGACCAGCACATAATCTTCTTTCGAATATTGTTCCATCAATATCGAGTTCATCGAGTGAACATATTGCTTCATCAGTTGGTTTCGATCCAACAAATGAATCACGTCAAACAATCTATTCAAATACCGATCTAATTACACAACAGAACGAATCCGAATCCGATAGTTCTTCATCGGACTCATCGAATGATTATCAAATGAATCCAATCGATTATCTGTGTAAATCTACGTCAACAATCAATGTCAATTCACCTTATACATTGTAAAATATTCGTTTGTTTTTCTTTGTTTGTTTTCTTTTTGTTTGAACGAAATTAAATTTTAGAACAAAAAAGGTTAGCTATGAAAATAAATGACTAGGAAAAAACAACAACACACTACATTGTCTTTATTTATATATATAAAAAATAGAAACAGATCAATGACGCAACCATTGTCATACGAAGAAAAAAAAATTGGGAAATAAAGGGTAAAAGTTGTTGAATACACGCGCACACACATATATATTTTTTTCGATTAATTTTTCTTTTTGTCAATATAATCTTGATCAAAATAGACGACTGTGATTGTTATATCATCACGTATTGAACGTGGATTTGGTACGGTCAATACATCAGACAGAAGTTTACTGTCGAATTGTCCTTTGGATGTGTAAGCTAATGCTTGTCGAATTAAATGCGTTGCTGAATTTTGATCAATCGGTTGATTTTTAATGGCTTGTTGACGTGCAAGTAGTAATTGATTGATATCTTTTAATTTCAATGTTGTTGTTGTTGCATGACCTATTTTAGGTAAAACAAATCGATCGAAACTTTGTATACCTTTTTGATGATTGAATATTAATTCAACGACTTTTTCCGGTGATAATAAATCCCAAACACCGTCTGTTGCTAGGACAAGAAATTTATCATTTTTTGTTAGTTTATATTTCGTAATTTCCGGTCGAACACTAAGGTAAGGCGGTGATAAATAAAATTGAGGTATAGCATCGCCTTTTTTGTAATACGGTTGAAGATATTCACGAAGATAATTGGCTGGCCATTTGAAACGTATATCGCCAAATGCACGAAATGGCATCAGTAAACCTAAGAGTCGTTCACTACGTATAACCGAATGGGATTCATTGGTTGGATGTTCGGATAGAACACGTTTCACTTCCGATTGATTTCGAACATTATGATCATGTGAAAGATTGACAACTATTGGATTACCATCATCATCAATTTTACCAAGTATAGCTCGTGCATCACCGCAATTTGCTATATAAAGATCATCTTCTTTTATCAATGCAACACACGCACATGAACCAGCTGTACAAATCTGTAGTAAATCTTCATTGACCGCTTGCGTATCAGATGGTATCGCTTCCGAACAAATATCTCGATCAAGTTTAATAAATGCACTTTCTAATGCATTGACAATTTCCGTATGGTCATGATCAATAGTCGTGTAAATATCTTCAACATGTTTCAATAGATTCATTTGATGGATTTCTTTGATTTTTGAATTTCGTGTATCTTTATATGGATTATAATATGAATGAAGTAGAATTGAAGTAATACTATTTGATGATATTTTATCATGACTATGACTGTGTGTTGTATGTGATGCGCTTATAAGTCGTTTAGCTTCTTGCATAATTCGTTGTAGATCATCGGGCGGATGTAATGTCACAGAAATGTATTCGAACAGACGTTGACCAACAACATCTGAACACCACGGACCACCATGTCCGTCAAATACACCAAATAAATACATATGTGAATCGACAGATTGAATACGAGCTTGTGCCTGTCGATCCTCTAGAGAACAAAAAGAAAACGCCAGTTAAGTTGATCGAAATCAATTGAGGGTGTTGCCTACCCGGCGGATTATTGGCACCGAGATAGTTGACATCATAGTATTTCACTGGGCAATTAGCTTCAAGATCGATACTTGCTTCATGTGTACGTAGAATACTAGTTGCTTCTTGTGATGAAAGACGTTGTTCTTCGAAAATCGGTTCATCAGGAACATTGCCTTCGCCAATTGAATCACTATGGTAGAATGAATTTAATTGAATACGTTTGATAAATGTCGAAAGGACATGATTCGAAAATAGACGACAAATCATTTCATTCTCTAACAACAAGAAAATGGAAAATCCAAGCAGTTGCGTGTTCTCATCTCGTCGCCATCGTTGATATGCATTGCGTCTCTACTAGGCAACTCTCGTTATTCGATTGGATAGAAAAAGAAAACTATCAGAACGAGAAGAACGATGAAGAAAAAAAGAGAAATGTAAAACATTCACATTGCGTGTATCTATTGCTGATTATTGTTTATTTACAACAAAAAGAAATAAAAATTTTTTTTTTGTCTAATCACTTGTCAAGTCATGGCTAGTAGTTTTCCGTCGCGTACAGGTACATTGATTTGTTCGAAAAATTCGGTTCTTTGATGGATCAATTGTGACTTTGATTTAGTTGTTCCACGAAATTTTAAATTATTGGAAGAACTCGAAGCGGCACAAAAAGGTCAGCATGAAGGGTAAGACGTGATTTATTCTTTGTTGTCGAAATTTAATTCCAAAATTCTGTCTTTCAAAGATCCGTATCATGGGGTTTAGAAGCTAATGATGACATGTCCTTATCCCGGTGGGTTTGTATGATTATAGGACCATCACGAGTATGTTCAGTTGATTTCGAATGACAAATGAGAACGAAATTATTGCTTGTAGACGCCTTATGAAGGTCGAATTTATACTTTAAAAGTTCATTGTGGTGATCGTTATCCTGAAGAAGCACCGATTGTTCGTTTTCAAACACGTATTAATCTAACTGGTGTTGCAGCCAATGGTTCCGTAAGAAATTCCTTCATTTCAATTTTATTTTAGAAAATATCTTCGTTTTCTTTTTTCATCGATTGATTAGGTTGATTCAAAATCAGTTCCCGCTCTTCGTAATTGGAATCGAGATTGTACAATTCATCAAGTTTTAAACGATATTCGAGCGAGCATGTCAACTAAAGAGAATGCTAAATTGTCTCAACCACCCGAAGGCGCACTCTATCCGTCTCAGTGATTTTTCATCAATCAAACAAACGCACAAACTAAAACAACATTCTATAACTTTCTTTCTTTTTGTTCTTCTTTCATTCATTTTTGTTCTTTCTTTCTTTTTCTTCTTGTGATACCTTGACTTCTTCATAAACTATCTATTAATCCTTTTTCGATGTATGATTTACTTGTGTTTCTATCCTATCAATAGCCTTTTATTCTAGACCACGAGAAATTAATTATGAAATTAACATTGACACCATCGAAAAAAACCAATGACAATGATCAATCATCGGATAATGATGTTCGGATTCATGAAGGTTCATCGTATCAAGCCAACATACCTAAACTCGATCGTAAATTATCGACAAACGATCATGATGCGATTCTTTTTTGGAAGCCAACTGATTTACTAACTGATGAAGATCTTGAAGAATATATTTTGCATGCTAAAAGCAAACATCGAATGAACGAAGAACAAGCATTAGCTATTCTACAAATTTGTAAATATAAAATCTCGACTAGTAAATTATTAATGGACGAATATGTGCCTGAAACCGATCAATGGGCAGTTGAAGAGAAATTTTTATTCGAACAAGCTTATAAATATTATGGCAAGACATTTTCACGTATTAAACAAATGTTACCGGAAAAAAGTATATCTGAATTAGTTCGATATTATTATTCGTGGAAGAAGACACGATTACATAAAAGTCTCATGGATAAAATTGAAAAACAATGTCAATTAATGCCATATGACAATGAAGATGATGAAGATGACGAAGAACAAAATATTCCATCGATATCTTTACCAACGAAGTTCGTTTTCTAGTTGAGATCAAACTTTTGCATTATTAATGAAAATGTTTATTGTTTTAGAGATTTAGATCATCGTTCGAAAGTCGACGATCAAGATGAATGTTGTAATTGTGAAATCATGTCACAATCACCAATGCATCCAACGCCAAAAGGTATTCTTTGTGATGAATGTTTTGTTTATTGGCAAAAATCGGGTTTAATGCGACCGGAATTATATCGAACAAAGCCAGCGATTAAAAAAATCAAGCGTCCACCGAAGAATCTCTCATTAGATATCAATAATTTCACTCCAAATTCTATCGAACAATTAGAAGAAAATATACAAAATGAATTAACACGTATTCAATCATCGAATCAAATACTCGAACAATTGACAATCGATGCACGTCGTGATCTTGAAAATTTGCATATACCATTTCTAATCTCATCGGCTCATCATTCAAATGAAACAGCAACAACAACAACATGGTCAACAGAAGAAATTCTTCTTGCTCTACAAGCATTTGCTAAATACGGCAAAGATTATTCGACTATTGCGAGAATTATTGGTGGAACAAAAACTCGACAAGATATCGAAAAATTTTACATTGACTACAGAGAACGATATCAACTTGATATGATCATAGATAATTACTATTCAAAATCACATGAGATAGCTGCTTCTGTCAATTAAAAATAGTCAAATAAATCTATTCTCTATGCTTTCTTTTCATTTCAGATGTTTTAAATGCGATTAGTCAAGAATTTCGTTCGAATAATGGCAACAAGAAAGTATTCTTATTTAACACAAGAACAAGCGAAAAATATCGATCAAGAACTTTTCAATGACTACAAATTCAGTGTTGACCAACTTATGGAACTCGCTGGTTTGAGTTGTGCATCTACAATTAGTAAACAAAACGTGTTGTTTTCGAACATTAAAAGCAAAAATATTTTTAGTGAAAGTCTACGGTGATACAAGTCAATATTCAAAATGTTTAGTTGTCGTCGGTGGTGGTAATAATGGTGGTGATGGTCTTGTCTGTGCTCGTCATTTGAAATTATTTGGATATGATCCATTGATTGTCTATCCGAAACGAACGGACAAGGAATTGTACAAAAATCTCGTGACACAATGCGAAAAAATGGATATTCAAGTTGTCGATAAGATACCATCGGAAAAGAAATTCAATTTAATTGTTGATGCAATATTTGGATTTGGTTTTTCGGGCGAAATACGTGAACCATTTGGACAGATTCTTAAACAATTGAAACAATTGGAAAGTAGCACGCCAATCGTTTCGATTGATGTACCGAGCGGTTGGGATGTTGAAAAAGGTCCAACGAAATCGGATGATCTTCAACCTGAATGTGTTATTTCACTAACAGCACCGAAGAATTGTATGAAACATTTTCAAGGCAAATATCACTTTGTTGGCGGACGATTTGTACCGAAAAGTTTACAGGATAAATATGAACTTGTTCTACCCATTTATTCTTCTAGTGAACAAATTGTTCAAATATAAATTTCATTTCTAGATGACACCTTTGATTATTATTGATCCACGACAAGCTTTAACTATTGATTCATTTGAATTTCTTCTTCAAATGATCATTAAAGATATTAATGCCGTCTATGAACCTGTTCGAAATGGTTTAGCTTTGTTAGCTGGATGTTATCTACTCAAAAAACTTCTTCCAATTCCCTATTATATCTATCGAACAATCAAACTCTATGTTATTCCCTATAAAATCAATGCTGTTCTTCTCAAAACTCCTGTAACGAAAAATTCTATCTCTCATTCAGATCATGATGAACATTGGGCATTGATCAATGATTGTACAACACCGAGTGGCTGTGCATTTGCACAAAATCTAGCTGTAATTCAATCCTTGTCGTTATTTTTTCTGTATGAATCTTGTTTTGTTTTTTTAGAAACGTGGTTATAATTTAATCTTAGTGTCAACGGAAGCATTGCAAGACGAGCTTAAACTACTTGCTGCACATATCGAACGGACATTTCTCATTCGAACAGTAACTGTTATCTATCGATGGCATAGTCCACATCAACCATTAGAATTAACTTCTTCATCATCGCCAACAACAACAACAACTGCTGGTACATGGTCAACAGCAACACCACCAACTGTTGGACAAGTACCATTGAATAAAAGATTTCATCGAACAGGATCATTCGATCGACTTGAAACGATCGAAACGATTGCACGAAATGCCAATCTCGTTCTTTATATTAATTGTACACGACCGTTCAACGATCAAACTCTTTCAAAAACACTCGATCCAGGTGAATTTCAATCAATTGTTAACAATTATCTCATCCCACCAATGCAACTCGCGTCTATTGTTCGTTATCTTTTTCTTTTTTTTATTATTCTCTACGCACATTTTTCTTAGGTTTTACCTTATATGTCAAGTCCACATCGTCCAGCATTTGTTCTCAATGTTGTTCCTCATTCATCATGTTTAGATTCAACTCTTCATCGTCTACTAACCATTTATTTTCGTGCTCGACAAGACGAATATTCTGCTCGAGGTCGTTTACATTTTCAAACTGTCTTTTTGCCTATACGTTGGATACGTTCATCGAATGAACATTTTCAAAAATATTTCTTCTCCGAAAACAATCAATTCGTATGGGGCTCGTGTAAACCTCAGAATTTCGTCGATCGAACACTTCGACAATTAGGTCGATGTGATTGCAGTTCAGGCTATTGGTTAAATGCACTTCATCTAACATGTCTTTCACTATTTCCACGAATGTTTTCACAGAAATTTATCGAATATTGGTTAAATCAATAACCATTAGGATATTGTTTTTTTTTCTCCTTGTTAAGTGTTTGTTTGTTTGTTTTTTTTTCAGATAAAATGGAACTTGATGAACAAACTCTTCTTCAATCATTAATCAAAGATTCAACTGATGAATCATCATTGAATCCAATTGATTACACATCCTATACTCCTTATTTACAAACACTTTTCACTTATAATACCGATCGTTTACATCGTGAAGTTGAACATTTAAATGACGATAAAATTTCGAAGTCCAATCAAATGTTATCATTAACATTTGATAATTATTCGACATTTATTCAAACAGCTGAATGTACAAAAGATATTTCGAAAGATTTCTCAACCATCGAAGATCGTCTATCATTAATACAAGATCAACTTGATCAATTTTCGAATTGTTGTCAAGTATTTATACGTGAAACTGAACAAACAAATTCATTTCGTAAACAAAATATGTTAACCTTACAAAAATATCCGCAACTACTTGAAATTCTTGAAATACCACAATTAATGGATTCATGTGTTCGAAATGATTATTATGATGAAGCACTTGAATTAGTCACTTATTGTAAACGTTTAGAACGTAAATTTTCATTGACAACAAATAAAATTCATTCACATATACCAATTATAACGAGTATTATTCATGATGTACGTTTATCACTTGAATATATGCTCGAACAATTAATTAATCAATTACAAACAAATATTCAACTACCTGCTTGTTTAAGAATCATGGGTTTCATTCGACGAATGGATATTTTCAATGAATTAGAATTACGTTTGTGTTTTCTTCAAGCACGAACACATTTTCTACATAAACGTTTGAATTTAATTCAACAACAATATTCATCAACGAATGCAATCGATTACTATGATCATGCATCGAAATATCTCGATGAAACACGAAATATTTTGTTTGATATTGTTACACAATATCGAGCATTATTTAGTGATGATGATACAACACTCTATGTAACATTCAATCGAAACGAATTTATTAAAGAAACAAATCTTTTTCGTTCGTGGTTAATTCATCGTTTGAGTGAATTTCTTAAAGTTCTACAAAATGATCTTAAACATTGCAATAGTTGTCAATATCAACGATTAGAATCTCTTCTTGGTCAAGTGATGTATTTCGGTGCATCATTTTCTCGTTATGGTTTCGATTTTCGACCGTTGTTCGTTGAATTTTTTTCACAAACATCATTGAAAAAATTTCAACATACATTACAAGAAGCAAATCATCATTTTCAACAATTTCTTCAATCGTATACATTCGATCAATACGTTCAATTGCCCTCAACAGATATTCTAACAAATCCATTTGTTCCACCGATGATCTTGGTTAATTATACGCCTTTAGCTGTTTATTGTAATGGATTATTAACGGCTTTCAATGATCTACGTATTTGTTGTCCATTAGGAATAATTAATAAAATGAAAGAAATTCTAATGGATTCATTGATTGTTATTCGAAATTTATTGTTAAATTACTATCATTCCGAAAAAGTAACATTAACTGTGATTGAATCCGAACATTTTATTGAATTTCTACGCATATTTATAACGATTTTTTTGCCATATATTGATTCGTGTGTACAAGCACTATTTCCAGATGGTCAATTGGCCAAAGAATTAGGTGTTTCAATATTGGATATAAGCGAAAAATCGAAATTAAATCGACTAGATTTAGAGAAAATTATTGAACCTATTCAAAAGATTATTGATTCTGTCACACCAAAAATTGTGGTTCCAACAACAGAAGAAATTTCTATTCCTGCTACTCTCCCAGTAGAAGACGAAGAACCACCACCACCACTACCGTCACAAGAAGAACAAACTGATATAGCTGAATAATGTTATTTTTATTTTCTTTTTCTGGATTATTTCTTAGTATTATTCTTTTTTTTTATCTAATCATGCACACACACACAACAAAAAATTAATGGGAAGAAATCTAAAAAAATAAAATTCATTTTTTATTGTTTAAGTTGAAATTAAGATTAAAATCTTGCAAAATCTGCACCACCTTTTAATACGCCCGACGCCGATGATGTGGCAAGTCTAAAAGCAAAAGGAATCAAAATTGAATAGAATAATAAATGATGAATACCGTCCAGCATAGTACATATAAGAGCCAACAGCTAAACCAGTGGTTGCAGCCATTCCACCTCCTAGACCAACACCTAAACCGACTTTTAATCGATAGTTTTCATCTTCGAGTTCTTTAATACGTTGGCTTGCTGTTAAGTCATCTGTAGTAGAAGTTGTTGTCGGTGCTGTTGTTGTTGGATACATTTGAGCACAAGTACCATTTCTCCATACATCAGTTTCACAATTCCATTCATAGCATAGATCCCAACAACGAGTCGTTGTTGTCGTTGTAGTTGTACTGGTTGTACTGGTCGTACTAGTTGTTGTTGTACTTGTAGTGGTTGTGCTGGTCGTACTAGTTGTTGTACTTGTGCTTGTAGTTGACGTACTTGTCGTAGAAGTAGAACTGGTCGTAGTTGAAGTTGAAGTGCTTGTTGTAGAAGTACTAGTCGATGTGGTAGTTGTCGAAGTTGAAGTACTGGTACTGGTTGTCGATGTTGATGCAGTTGTACTCGATGTAGATGATGTTGTGCTTGTACTAACAGTTGAAGTCGTCGATGTTGATGTAGTTGTGCTTAATGTAGATGATGATGTACTTGTACTAGTAGTTGAAATCGTCGATGTTGTAGTAGTAGTACTACTAGAAGTACTGGTACTTGAAGTTGATGTGGATGTACTAGTTGTTGAAGTACTTGTTGCTTACAAGGAAAAGAAAAAAAATAAACATTAGAGATTTATGTTCATTTCTCTCGCTTACATGTTACTGTTGTAGAAGTTGAAGTTGTTGTTGATGTTGTACTGGTACTGGTACTTGAAGTTGTTGTTGATGTTTCTGATGTAGTGCTTGTTGTTTCCGATGTGGTACTTGTTGTCACTGTCGTTTCAGTTGTTGTTGATGTTGTACTGGTAGTGGTACTGGTACTTGAAGTTGTTGTTGATGTTTCTGATGTAGTGCTTGTTGTTTCCGATGTGGTACTAGTTGTCACTGTCGTTTCAGTTGTTGTAGTACTCGATGTTGATGTCGTGGTTGTTACTGATGTAGTACTTGTTGAAGAAGCGTCAAACACTGTTGTAACAGTCGTTGTTGTTGTAGCAGTAGTTGTACTAGTTGTTGCTGTAGTATCTGTCGTTGTAGTGCTTGTTGATGTTGATGTTGTGTCTGTTGTTGATGTGGTTGTTGTTGTATCACTCGTGGTTGAAGTGGTCGATGTCGATGTTGTATCAGTAGTCGTTGTCGTAGATGTGGTGTCAGTTGTTGTTGTTGTCGATGTTGTATCAGTTGTTGTTGTTGTCGATGTTGTTGTTGTATCAGTTGTTGTTGTTGTTGATGTAGTATCAGTTGTCGTCGTACTAGTTGTTGTAGTAGTTGAAGTGGTGTCCGTCGTTGTGGTAGTGGTTGTTGTATCACTTGTCGTAGTAGTTGAAGTAGTATCCGTTGTTGTGGTTGTTGTTGTTGTATCAGTTGTTGTGGTGGTTGTTGTTGTATCACTCGTGGTTGAAGTGGTCGATGTCGATGTTGTATCAGTAGTTGTTGTCGTAGATGTGGTGTCAGTTGTTGTTGTTGTCGATGTGGTGTCAGTTGTTGTTGTTGTCGATGTTGTATCCGTTGTTGTGGTTGTTGTTGTTGTATCAGTTGTTGTTGTTGTCGATGTTGTATCCGTTGTTGTGGTTGTTGTTGTTGTATCAGTTGTTGTGGTGGTTGTTGTTGTATCACTCGTGGTTGAAGTGGTCGTTGTCGATGTTGTATCAGTTGTTGTCGTTGTTGATGTAGTATCAGTTGTCGTCGTACTAGTTGTTGTATCACTCGTCGTAGTAGTTGAAGTTGTGTCACTAGTTGTTGAAGTCGTCGATGTTGATATTGTATCGGTGGTGACTGTAGTTGTAGTTGTTGTTGATGCTGTATCGGTAGTGGTTGTAGTTGTCGTCGTGGATGTTACCGTTTCCGTTGATGTTGTTGAAGTTGAAGTTGAAGTCGACGTTGTAGTTATTGTTGTCTCTATTGATGTACATGTACATGAACATGCAGTAGGACAAGTAGTGCTAATAGTAGTCGTAGTATCGTCATCTGCGCGAACCTGCCGTCTATATCGTATATGAAGATCTTCAAATGAATCTCTTGATATCGATGTACCTATTGAGTTAAGATAAATTAAAATTTAGTAACGAAACAGATTAGATGAAACCATACCATCTTTCGTTGGTAGACCATTAACAAAATGTCCACAAAGAATAATTAGAAAGCATATTGGAAGTTGACGGTTACCCTTCTATTGTAAATACAATAAGAGTAAATACGAAATCTGCTAAGAAATGTCTGTAAGACAATTAAATCCTATCCGCTCTCATGAACATTCTTACAACAAAGGGCAGATAACTTACCGCATACATTTGAAGTCAGCAATTATAATATAAATTGGAAAAAAAAACAGTTCGATTCTAATCTGCCGTTTACGATAGTAATAATTTTTCTATGTCTGCACACGTCTTATTTTTTAGTTTTTTTTGCACTCAACAGAATTTAATCGAACTGATCGAAGAAAAGAAACTAGTGCTGCTTTATGCTTTAAACGCGATGCGTACTTACCATAACAGTCAAATTGATCGAATGAAAGTATTTACTTGCTCTTGCGAAACATTTGCATTTTTCTAGAACAAACATAGATTGGCAAAACAGGTGAAATCTGACAAAATTCGACCGTAAATTTTTTTTCTCTTTCTGTCTCTCTCGTCATATTATTTTTAATGAGTTCGCAACTGTACAGTCATCGTAATAGAATAAGCAAAAAAAATGTTCTTAAAATAATTTTCAAGGTCATTTTTCAAGTAGAAAAAAAAAGTTTTTCAAAAGAAAGTGATGAAAGCGCAAGAAAGAAAAATCGAATTGGTTTGTTTTGTTCGTTCGAGAAATTTGAAAATTTCTGAATATAATTGCCTATTGAATCGGACACACACAGATTGCTTTCGTCATCAAACATCAAACAAGCAAGTCCATTGAATTGATTTGATTGTCTTTCTACACCATTACCACCTACCACGATCTCACATTTGTTTGATCCTTTTGGCCAACATACTATCGGATGATTTGTCGAATCTACGATATAGACACTCTCCATTTCATCGACGAAGATTCCTCTCGGATTATTCAACTGTGAGAGACTATTTTCTTGTCCTTGGCCACCGGCCACAACTATGCCTTCTTTTGCATCTTTGACCCATTTCATAATACGATGATTTCCACTATCAGACACATAAACAGATTCATTCTTGTCGACGAACGCATAATGTGGTTGATTGAGTTGATTGTCCCTTCAGTCTCTCCTATTTTCCAACGCCGGACTTCATCACTTTTATAATCAGTAGCATAAAGATCATCATTTATATTCATTGTTAAACTGCAGCATCTGATATTCGAAATGATTGTTTCGCCACTCTCACCGTTTTCACGAGGCCAACGAACAACTCGCCGATTGCCCATATCAGCGATAATCAATGTATCATTTTGATAATCAATAATCACATCGGTCGGATCGTTTAATTGATTATTTCGATCTCCTCTTCCATTTCCACCAGCTACAATTTGGCCAAATGTTGCGTCTTTCTTCCATGCAACAATACGATCGTTATCAGAATCGGCGATATAAATTGTTTGGTTTTTATCCATGCAGATTCCCCAAGGATTTCTAAGTTGATTTTGTTGTTGACCAGCTCCATTTCCTCCAGCAATGGTAATTGCATTTGGATTCCATTTTGTAAATTTCTTATACGAATAAATCCTGACATAAATTTACCTGATCAACGTTGAACCAGTTTTAATCTCTATATGTTGTGGCTTGTTGAGTTGTTTGTCTAATAAATCTAACTGATTTTTCAAATAATTTATGTCAATTTCATCAAAATCATTTTCATTTCTTAGTTCTTTCATTTGATTGGTTAATTTGTTTAACTCTATGTCAACTTTTTCCAGGTATTTACTCATGTATTGATTAATACGGCCTCTTGATTCTTGGGCAGTATGCTGAATAATCTCAATGGATTGTTGCTCCCATTGATCAATTTGTTGAATTAGTAAATTTTTTACTAGATTTGTTTGATATCGTTGAATTTTTTGTTTGAAAATATTTCTTTGGTTCACAAGTTCATCTAATTGTTGATTTATTTGTTGATTATGATCATTTAAATGATTGAGACAAAATGCTTGTTTACATCCTTTGCAATCGTATGTTGTTTTCGTCTTTTCACAAATTATACAATTTGTTTTTGGAAACGATGACGCCATTAATTATGTAAAAGAAACAGATTTTATATACGTATAATAATAAGACGCACTCGACTGTATCTTACTAGTTTCGTTACGTTCTTTACGTTTGATATCGAACAACGAATATTATCACACATATTCGTAAGACTTAATCAAAAGTTCAAAAATGGGGACATCACCTTTGCAATTCTTAACACATTTTTTTTAAGATAAAACTTTTTCATTGCGAGTGTAATCGCATTACTTTTGTTTATAATCCAAAAAAACCTTCAAATAATATAATTTGCACATGACATATTTTCAAAAGATGTATTTTTGGTGTCTATAGAATGCACCATCTGCTAAACCAATAAACATCGAAGCTTTTTTTCTCTGTTCTTCACATATTCGTCGTTCTTGAAGTGGAAGAAAACAGAAACTGTCAACTATAATGTCGTCAATGTCAACCATAAACTATGAAACAACAATATTCACCTTAAAACCCGATTCGATTGGTCAAAATAAAGCAACATTACTACATGCTCGAACTCAAAACAATACTAGTTCAACCTACAAATCAATTCTTTACATACATGGATTTCTTGATTATTTCTTTCAGTAAGTTATAATAAATGCAGTTTATGTTTTTATATCGTTGCATATTGAAGGGATCATGTTTGTCAACATTTTCTCGATCATGGTTATGATTTCTATGCATTAGATTTACGCAAATCAGGTCGATCGATTATTTCACCTGAACATGATCAATACATATGTTATTCGAGTGATCTTTATGAGTATCATGAAGAAATCACTCTTGCTATCGAACATATCATTCAACAAGCAAATAATCGAAAGAGAAAAATTGTTCTACTCGGACATTCAACTGGAGGTTTAACAGCAACTTTATATGTTCGTAAAGGTGCTCGTCGATCAGATATCGATGCATTGATTCTCAACAGTCCTTATTTTCCTCCTTTGGAATTAACACTTTTTGAATCAATTCAAATGAAACTACTAATTGCATTTGGTCTTGCTACCTATGTAGATGCTGGATGGTATGGTCGATCGATACATGTTTCTGATCGTGGTGAATGGAATTTCGATTTAAAGAAGAAACCTATCGACAAATTACGATTCTTTGGTAAATTTTTCGGTGCTGTGGCTACTGCTCAACAAGAATTAACTGAAAAACCAATTCCAATTGAATGTCCAATTCTATTACTTTGTTCAGATCGATCAATCAAACCAGGGAAAGTTTGGAATAATGATTATGCTGAAGGTATAGTTTGCTTTTTTTTAAAAATATAGATCCTAGTGTACTCTATAATTGCAGCTGACATAATACTTAATGTCACAGGTATGAAAAAAGTCGGCACAGTTATCGGTGATCAAGTAACGATTGTTGAAATTGAAAAAGCTATGCACGATGTTTTCTTATCGAAACAATCAGCGCGTGAAAATGCATTCGAGCAAATGTTTTCATGGTTAAAACGCGTGGAAAATGGTTGGATAGATGAAGAGAATAAATAACAAATTATAATAAATTATTTTCAAAAAAAATATGTAAAAAAATCTATTTTTTCTTGTCATTGGAACTACTCGAAGTTGTCGATCGACGACGATGACGACGTTTTGAATGTTCTCTATCACTACTGGAATCGGAACTTAATACAAAGAATAAACGAATTGCTTGAGTATGAAAGAAAATTGTTACCGATGTCGACGATGAGAAGATTTCGTTTTCTTCTTTGAACGTTCACGACTACGAGACCGTGAACTACTAAAAATTCAGCAGAAAATAGAAAGCAATGATTCATAAAATCTTACCGATGACGAGAACTATACGTCGGTACATTACGAGTATTAACTGAACGAGCTTTCGCATGTTCGGCTCGAATACGTTGTCCACCGAAGACGCTAAAACGATAGTCAAATTATTTCGCTTCATTATGCATCGTTACGCTTTCACCTTCCATCTAAATCTAAAAAAACAACGCATCAATAAAATTAACTTTCTGAAATCATTACTTTGAACAGCTGCTTGAGCATCTTCACCTTTCTTGAAAAGTACAAATGCAAAACCTGGCGGATTTCTAAAATTATTCTCATTTTTTTTACTTTTTACAATTCTCGATAAGTAATTCTTACCTAGCCACCCAACAGTCAACTAATGGTCCATATTTCTGACATTCATTTTCGACTTCGGACGGTTTCGTATGTGAATTTAAATTACCAAGAAACACTCGGTATCCACCTAGGAAATACTGATTCTGCAAAACTATGTCTTTTCCCAAGCAACAAACCTTGTTTTTGATCAAATATCGCCTGACTCATCCCCGACTCGCTTTTTTTCGAACGCGACACGACTAGTTTTATTCATTGTTTTACTTTAAGAAACGAAAAAAATAAAAAGAACAACAAAAAAATAGTCCCTTTCATCACATAGATGACGCTAAATTATTGACAGTTATATCTATTTTCGTGACATCCAGTATCTTACAGGTTTCTAGGTCTATTTTTCGACTTTAAAGTGCAGCTTGTCCAAATTTGCCGATTCTAATCAAAGCAATTAGTACCATGCATAATAAACTCCTCTGCATGGTGTTGATAATTGATGAAGAGCGAAGAAAAATGCATTTATAAACAAGCCTACGTTCCCGTTATACGTTTCAGTCTGATTAACGCTTCACTTACTTGTACGGGTCATATTTTCGTGTCACAATATTTCACAACAATAATGTCAAGGCCAAACATCGATTATGAAACAACAGTTTTCACATTAAAACCTGATCATATAGGTCCCAATAAAGCTACTTTATTACATGCTCGAACTCAAAACAGCAACAATGGAAACTACAAAGCTGTTTTATATATACACGGATACACCGATTATTTCTTTCAGTAGATTTTAATAAGGAGAAAAAAAAACATGTTTGAATTTAATTATTTTCCTTTAAGTGACCATCTTTGTCAACATTTCCTTGATCATGGCTATGATTTTTATGCACTAGATTTACGTAAATCTGGTCGATCGATTATCTCGCCTGAACACGATCGATATATATCTTATTGTTGTGATCTTCGTGAATATCATGAGGAGATTACTCTCGCTATCGAACATATTATTCAACAAGCAAATAATCGAAAGAGAAAAATTGTTGTCCTTGGACATTCAACTGGAGGTTTGACAGCAACTCTATATGCTCGAACAGGCGTTCGTCGATCAGAAATAGACGCGCTGATTCTTAGCAGTCCATATTTTCCTCCAATGGAATTTTCATTTTTGACATCAATTCTAATCAAAATCATAATTTTCTTTGGTCTCATTGTATACGTGGATCCTGGATGGTCCGCTCGATCGTTACATGTATCTCATGGTGGCGAATGGGATTTTGATGAAATAAAAAAGCCTATGGATAAAATGTATTTCTCCGGACATTATTGTGGTGCTGTCGCCGCTGCTCAACAAGAACTAACCCAAAAGCAGATTCCAATTCATTGTCCAATTCTGCTTCTTTGTTCTGATCGATTTATACGACAAGGCAAAGTTTGGCATGACGATTATACCGAAGGTAGAATATTTTGTGGAACGAAATTTTCAAATATACGTATTTGCCTTTTCATTAGCTGAAATAATATTGAATGTTACAAAAATGCGACAAATCGGTGCAACACTTGGTAATCAAGTCACTATAGTTGCAATTGAAAAAGCGGTGCATGATATATTCTTATCGAAAAAACCCGTTCGTGCACATGCATTCGAACGAACGTTCACATGGCTGAAACACGTTGAAGAAAATTGGACAACTTCAGAAACTAATTCACAATGAATCTTCTTCTGTATTTTGCTAACTTTCGAAATAAATAAATCACATTTTACTTTGATTGACTTATGTTTGCAATAGTTATTTTCGACATTGCTAAATATTTGAGATTCGACCAATAATTTGTGCATTAATCATCCTTTTTCATGTATCACTTCCCCATAAACATAAGCGTGCGATTATACTCGCTTCACCTTTCAGTGTGAATTAACATTAGCTTCACACATACGCCAGTATACGATGACGAGAACCCTATATATTAGTTATGAAACAACAATATTCACCTTAAAACCGGATGCAATCGGTCAAAATAAAGCAACATTACTACATGCTCGAACTCAAAACAATACTAGTTCAACCTACAAATCAATTCTTTACATACATGGATTTCTTGATTATTTCTTTCAGTAAGTTATAATAAATGCAGTTTATGTTTTTATATCGTTGCATATTGAAGGGATCATGTTTGTCAACATTTTCTCGATCATGGTTATGATTTCTATGCATTAGATTTACGCAAATCAGGTCGATCGATTATTTCACCTGAACATGATCAATACATATGTTATTCTTCTGATCTTTATGAGTATCATGAAGAAATCACTCTTGCTATCGAACATATCATTCAACAAGCAAATAATCGAAAGAGAAAAGTCGTTCTACTCGGACATTCAACTGGAGGTTTAACAGCAACTTTATATGTTCGTAAAGGTGCTCGTCGATCAGATATCGATGCATTGATTCTCAACAGTCCATATTTTTCTCCTTTGAAATTGACACTTTTTGAATCAATTCAAATGAAACTACTAATTGCATTTGGTCTTGCTGCCTATGTAGATGCTGGATGGTATGGTCGATCGATACATGTTTCTGATCGTGGTGAATGGAATTTCGATTTAAAGAAGAAACCTATCAACAAAGTTCGATTCTTTGGACAATATTTCGGTGCTGTTGCTGCAGCTCAACAAGAGCTGACCGAAAATCCTGATGAGATTGAATGTCCAATTCTATTACTTTGTTCGGATCGGTCAATCAAACCAGGTAAAACTTGGAATGATGAATATGCCGAAAGTAAGTTTTTTTTTGCGACACCAAATGACGAATGTATTTTATTATTATCATAGGCGACATAGTACTCAATGTGATACCAATGCGACGAATTGGTACGCTTCTTGGCAATCAAGTGACAATAGTTGAAGTTAAAAATGCTGTACATGATGTTTTTCTATCGAAAGAATCAGTTCGAGAAAAGGCTTTCGAGCGAATGTTTGCATGGTTAAAACGTGTCGAAGAAAGTTATGAACAATAAATATTGTATGATTAAGTATCAATATTTTTATGTTTTGCTTGAATAAACTAGAAGAGAAAAAAGCGAACGAAGTCTAGGGGACGCTGAATCGAGCTACCAATCATATATTTATAAATGGTTGAGTTATTTTTGTTTCTACGATAGTGTGCTTTCGTTACCTCTTATTGAAGTACGATAAACACAATGACGTCAAACGTAAAAATTGATTATGAAATTACGGTTTTTACGTTGAAACCTGATCGTATTGGTCAAAATAAGGCGACGCTATTACATGCTCGAACAAAAAACAACACTAGTTCAAACTACAAGGCGGTTCTGTACATTCATGGATTTTATGATTATTTCTTTCAGTAAGTTTTAATAATTGTAGCCAATGTTTTTCATATCGTTGCATGTTGAAGAGATCATGTTTGCCAACATTTTCTCGATCATGGTTATGATTTTTACGCATTAGATCTACGTAAATGTGGTCGATCGATTATTTCACCTGAACAAGATCAATACAAATATTATTCGAGTGATCTTTATGAGTATCATGAGGAGATTAGTCTTGCTATCGAACATATTATTCAACAAGCAAAAAATGAAAAAAGAAAAATCGTTCTACTCGGACACTCGACAGGTGGTTTGACAGTAACGCTTTATGCTCGTAAAGGTGCTCGTCGATCAGACATCGATGCACTGATTCTCAACAGTCCATATCTGGCTTCATTGGAAACGACGTTTTCGGAGTCAATCCAAATGAAATTATTGATGAAACTTCATCTAACCGTGAATGTTGACGCTGGCTGGTACGGTCGGTCACTACACGTGTCTGATCATGGTGAATGGAACTTCGATTTAACTAAAATGCCTATCGATACATTTCGATTGCATGGTGCTTTTTTTCGTACAGTAGCTGCTGCTCAGCAAGAACTAATTAAATCACCGATTTCAATTGAATGTCCGATTCTGTTACTTTGTTCGGATCAGTCAATCAAACCCGGTAAAACTTGGAATGATGATTATGCCGAAAGTAAACGTTTCTTTTTCTTTTCACATGAAACGAAAAATGTAGTTTTATATTTATAATAGCTGATGTGATACTCAATGTTGTGCCAATGAAGAGAATTGGTTCTCTGCTTGGTAGTCAAGTCACGATAATTGAGATAGAAAAAGCTGTACACGATGTTTTCCTATCGAAAGAACCAGTGCGTGAAAAAGCATTCGAAGAAATGTTTACATGGTTAAATCATGTCGAAGAAAATAATAAACAATAAATATTTTTTCATTTTTCAATTAAATTTCAATAACAATAACAAGAAAAAAAACGAACTAAATTCTAATTGTTATCTGTCGAAACTATAATTATAGGTTGACTTTCTCTTGCAGAAAATCGTTGCCACATAATACCTAAAAGTTCACCTAATCAAAGCAGAAAAAGGCGAGCACATTGAAAAAAATATCATTTCAAGTTTATTTTACCAGCAATAACTGGACTCGTATTTTTTGCTATTAATTGAAGGAATAAGATTCCATCACCACCTAAATATTTATTCGTAAATTTATTAAATAAATCATGATCAATTCGATTAAAATTAATCTTCGAATTAATACGTAAATGTCGTTTGAGAAACTTCGCCGACCTCGATAACTCATTTGAATAAGCCAATTCACTATTCCATACAACGTTGCACATGATAAAAATATCAACCAAAACCAATAGACTGTCAATATACGTTCATTATACAGATTAACTGGTAATGTACATTGAACCTTAACAAAAATAAAAATGAAAATATTTATTCATTTTGTGTTTTATTTTAATTTACTGTATAATTTTGATTATTATCTGCTAAATATCGAATAGTAAAATCACAAAAGACAATACGTGGAAAGAGTTCAGATATTTTAGTATAATCGTATGACCAAGAATCAATTTTCAGATAGTAATTTATTAAAAAGAATTGGCCAATTGAATTGATTAAATATAAAATTTTAATAAAAAAATAAATTTCTGTTAGAACACCACCACCAGCAAAGAACATGAAAATCGACGTTAAACGCTTAGTGAATCGATCGGTTCGATTGAAACGTTGTGCATTTTCGTAGTGTTTTGTTAGGATAGTTAACATGTTTTCTCGTTCTTCGGCATCGGTTAGATTGGTTTTCGATAATTGTTTGATCATAGCAGGAATATCAAACGTTGCACGATGGCCAACAACCTGCCATAACCAAGCTGGAAGATAGGTTAATAAAGCTGCTGTGAGTAAAATATAAGGAATCCAAATATAATAGAGTGTTGTACGAGAATTTTCGCTACCACGAACGAAATCACGAGTTAAAGGGGTTTGATCATCAACTAAAATTTTGAAAATACGTAACAACTCGATTGAAAAGAAAAGAATTTGTAAAACGATGATTTACTGGAATAAGTCGAATGAATCCAACAATAATTTTCAATATAAGTTTTATGTTCATCAGTAAATTCAGCTGGAGGAATACATTCAATTGGTTTACCAACGAATTGTTTCGCACTAAGTACAATTATACAAATACCAAGTATAACAATTGTCCATCGATGACTATACCGATCATAAACATCATCATCCTAAAAGGAAATGTCTTTTGATATAATATTCGAAAATAAAAGATTACATTTCGTGCAGTTTGACCGACTTTTCCGTAGACATCAATCTGAAAAACAAAATAATCCATTTTAGTATTTTTTTTTAAATTCTTTTTGTTTGTTTGTCTTACTAGATCGTATAACATGTTAGTCGGACGAGTGTCGAAGAAACGAAAGAAAAGAAATTTGATTTCTCATGTTTATTTATTTTGAAAATAAAATAACAGAAAATTTTTTAAAATTGTTCGATTGGTTCAACGTTACGATGCGCATCTGCTGCTTCTTGACTATCTCTAACACTAGTTAATCGGTGCAATTCGTCCGCTAATTCAGACATTTTATTTATAACAGTTTGAAAATCGATTGCGCTGTTGTTGTCGGTCGGTTGAGAGAAAGTTTTCTTATAATTTGGATATATAATGGATATAAAAAGTTCACAGAAAAGTGATTCCGGAATAGTATAGTCGATATTGTTTTGTTGCGCAAGTGAAAGTGGTTCTTCATCACCATGAATAACAGCGAGTGATACATGTGATAATCGTTTTATAGCTTCTTGGCGATTTTTATAAACATTATAAGAAAGAAACAGAATGTAATGTGTTGTATGATTAGAAGTCAATTCGTTTAAACAATCGTCGATCGAATGATGAATCGATAGATATTCTGGAATCGAATTATTAAGCATGGCATATGAGGGTGATGAATTTAAAAGTATGACCTTTTGATCTACTAATACAGTTTTTGTTTCGGTATAGCATATAAAAGCACAAGATATGATTGAAGACAGAAATATTATAATAAGTATACTAATTTGTATCGAATTTTTTGCCATAGACCATCGATTTTCAGAGGTTTCTTCGTTTTTACTTTTATAATTTTGGTTAATCTTTTCCACGGCATCTAGTATCATATCAATATTAAAAACTGCATTGTAGCTTTCAATGTATTCAGGTGTCATTTTAACATATTCGTAATCATCAAGTAAAAAACGTTTAACGTTATATTTGTTCACTGGCAGCATGCAAATAACGAGTGATTCTCGTGAAGGATCGTATTTGGTGAGTTGTACTGTTGTCTGTACTTCAGACAATAATTTATCATATGAAATTACATTTAACGTCGGAATTCGACGATGGCGGATGATATCAATAGCAGATCCGCGATCGATTTCATAACAATTGAATTGATCTAAACAAAAAATACGAATAGATTTTAAAATTTAAGAAGTGTGTTTAAATTACGGTTGGCTATCGATTCTTTTTCAGATAGTCTATTTTGTTGATCTACATGAGAAATAGTTAAAATTATTATTCAAATGAAATGTTTAGAGTTTAATACCTAAGTCAGGAGTGACTGTTACTGGTTTCTGATTTAGGTTATTTTGTTGATATGTACGAAAATCAGCTAAAAATAACGAAGAGAATCAATTAAATTATTATCTGAACAATAAAAATTCTTTACCTAACCAATGACTAAGAATGGATGTTTTCTCGTATGGATTTTTTTGTTGATATGCATGCGAAGGAGTTAGTATAATGCAAAAAATAAATACAAATTGTATTGTTTTACAAAAAGATTCCACGCTGCAATGAATTCGATCGTTTGATTTTTGTTGACAAAATAATCTTTTAATTCGAACAAACCTTGCTAATTGAATAAATACTCGATGTTTAGCATTGTCTACATGCACAGTTTTCAACACGAATATGTATTTCCATTTCTTTCAAATAAATAATTATTTCTATTACTAACTTGTTATGACAATTACTTTGTTTTGATTCATTTCGTTTGAAGTCTTCTCAATTTTGAATCCCAACTAACTTTCTTCGTTGGTTTTTACCTTTAGGTAAGAATGATAAGGAAAACAAACAACACTCTAGATGTTGCATGTGTCTACTCTAGTATGCTTTGTAGACAGTAGCGCAACAAATGGTCAAATTGATAATAATCCCTACAACTTTATCAATTTAACTTTTTACTTCGACTTTTTTTTGGAACAAAAATGCATCGATCAAAAGAATAACAATGAAAATTTATTGAAATCACCTGTTTTCTCTTTCAACATCAAGACCTTTTCGTAATTTATTTTTGTATAAATTAATAACAGTTTATTTGCACTCGATTTCGATTGAGACAGCACGCATTCGATTAATGATGTATATCTTAAAAATAAATCTGCGCATATTTCACACCTGTTGTTATCTCTCATCGAACATGTGTGTACGGTTTCACACTTTCATCATCATTACAGATAAATGATTTTTCTTCGTTTTTTTTCTTTATAGATTATATTTTTTGTGCATTTCGTCAATGACGATGCGATATAAGAATCCATAAATTGCTCGAAATTTTCTTTCATTTTGTTATTATTGTTGATTTTGTTTTCATGATGGTTTCGCAGAAGCAATTTCTTCTCATTGCCAGTATTACTCTTCTTTCGATTGCCGGTGCCTTTGCTGGACAAAACTGGGCTGTTCTTGTTGCCGGTTCGAATGGTTATTACAACTATCGACATCAATCCGATGTTTGTCATGCCTATCAAATTCTTCATAAAAATGGTATTCCCGATACAAACATTGTCGTTATGATGTACGACGATATTGCCCAAAATACCGAGTAAATTCGACGGATTTTGTTTGATAAAATTTTCTATTTCAAATTCGAATAGAAATCCAACCAAAGGTGTTATCATCAATCACCCAAATGGTAAAGATGTCTATGCCGGAGTACTCAAAGATTACACCGGTGCTGTGAGTAGTTCGAGAGATCTTTGTTTCAGAAATGTTTTATGTGGAAAATTTTTAGCAAGTTACACCAAAAAATTTCCTCAATGTTTTACTTGGTAACAAAGAAGCTATGGTTGGTGTTGGCAGTGGAAAAGTTATTGAAAGGTAAACTCGTTTGATTTCGTTGTTTTTCGTTGAATTGTTTCGATATATCAGTGGTCCTGATGATAACGTTTTTGTTTACTTCACTGATCATGGTGCTGCTGGTATGTTTTGCGCGTTTAAATCTCTGAGAAAGTCATCAATTTTTTTCTCTTCTAGGTCTCGTTGCTTTCCCAACTGGTGTTGTAAGTTCTGATCACATATTTTTCAATCAATTCATAGAAATTTTTTCTTGTTTCGTAGCTCTATGCTAAAGACTTGAATGCTACCCTTGTTCAAATGTATCAACAAAAGAAATACAAAGAAGTAAAACTTTTTTTTCTTATTCTGAAAAATTCATTTTATTTTCTCTCTCGTAAATAGATGGTTATCTATATTGAAGCTTGTGAATCTGGTTCAATGTTAGAAAACTTACCAACTAACTACAATATCTTTGCTACAACAGCTTCAAATGCCGTCGAATCATCATATGCATGCTATTATGATGCTACACGTCAAACTTATCTTGGTGATCTTTATTCAGTTAACTGGATGGAAGATTCCGATGCTGAAGATATTACCAAAGAAACCTTACAACATCAATTCGAAGTTACCAAACAATTGACAAACTTAAGTCACGTTATGGAATACGGAGATCTCGTATGTTGAATAATATAGACAGATCAGAATGAAATTTTTTTTCTAGACCATTGGTCAACAAAAAACAGTCAGCGACTTCCAAGCTGCTCCAGGTAAAGCCGTACCAAAATTCGGTCTCTTCCGTCAACGTATCAACATGGAACTCAAAAAAGATGCCGTTGCCACAGTCGATGTCCGTGAATCAATTATCCGACGTCGTTTAGCTGCTGCTATTGCTGAAAATTCACCAAAACAAGTCGCTCTTCAAAACGAACTTCGATCAACTCTTCAAGTAAATTAATTTCTATTTGAAAATCAAATCCAATTCTCGATCTATTTTCTAGCAAAAAGCTACCATCTTCTCAACAATCGCCTCAATTGCTAAGACATCATTCCAAATCAATGGTGATCTTAACAAAGTTCTTACTCAACATATGAAACTCACAAAAGACGATTGCTACATCTCAGCTACACAATATATTCATGAAAAATGCTTCGACATTCAAGTTAGTTTCAAGAATTATTCCTCTTCGCAATATAATTCGATTTTTTCTTTTCTTATTTAGAACGAATATGCTTTGAATCGATTATTCATCGTTGCTAATTTATGTGAAGTCGGTATTCAAGATTTCACCATCAACAATGCCGTTGATGCTGTTTGCGGTCCAGCTGGTCGTCAAAATTTTGCTTATTAAATTTGTCTTTTTTTCTTCGTATTAATCTAACATCATTATAGAAAACAAAATCTTGTTTTGTTTTTCTTTCTAATTGTAATAAAAAAAAAGATTAAACCAAATAAAGAATATGATTGAATAGCAACAACAGAAGATAGCTGTTTTTTGTTGTTGTCTGACATACATTCCAGACAGACACTAGAGAGAAAGAAAAGAACGTCTTATTATCAATAATCTATTTATTCATAGAAATAAAGAAAAGAAAAAGAAAAACCGAATTATTGCAAAGAATAATAAAACAGACATTGATGATATTGAAGAACTCTTGCCAGGCAAACGACCATTGATATCCGTTAAATTATAATATTTCAAGACTTTTTTAACAGCTTCTATTGTCAATGGTCCATTGCATAACATTCGATTGCATTTAACTGTCATCAATGCCGAACTACCGGAATCATAAATATTGACACTGGCTGATTCGTGCGAACTACGTTGACACGAACGTCGATGTAATTTACGTTTAACGAGATCATCAACAATCTGACAAGAACCGATGAGATTTGATATAGCACATTGACGTATGGCTTCGTTCGTATCAAAACAAGCTAAATCATTCGATGAGTGATGATATCGTTGTAAAATCTTTTCTAAATCATTGTAAATTCTTGACAAATTATATGTTCGTTGTGTCATTTCGATGATTCTCTTTTGAGCATAAATATGAGCACAATTGTCTTGATCTTTACAAACGAAATTAATATCATACGAAAAGAATTTGTTCGTTAGTCCAGTTTCGATCATTAAAAATTGTCGATTATCATTGACATAGGGATCATTGAAAAATTCTCCAGGATAAGTAACAATATATTCATAACGTTGATACCAAAAAATTAATTTAACTGAACAACGATCCATTGAAATTAGACTACAATTAGTCGTCGACATAAGATTTGTTTCATACATTGAATAAATCAATGAACAATTATGATAACATTGTAGACTACTAATGGAAGAATATAATGAGATGAAAAATACTAAAACAAACAGCATTAATGTATATATCGTTCGTTTAGAACTGAAGTAAACAGAATAAGAAGAAATATCTTTTTATTGATGCAAAACAGTCGATTATTTTTCCTCTGTAAATGCCATTACATGCTTATTTTCTTTCTTATATTGTAAACGTTAAATAATAATAATAGTTTAAAGTTTTATTCTATCGTTCAAACAATGGTCCTTGAAAAGACTTCGCCTTGAATGAGCACAAAAAGACAACAGTGAAAGTATTAGAACGACTTGTAATATGATGCACAAAGAAATCAACATACGAATTAATCTTTTATTGAATAATATATTTTGACAGACAGATAAGACTTCGGTCTATTGATTTAACAATAGAAAGAAAGCGGTCAGTTTTAGTATGTTATACTCATTTCTGGATGATTGTATAATCAATCATTGTACTACTTGGATATTTTCTTTTTGATTGAATAAAAAAATTATTGACAAATGAAGTAAATAGAAACAAAAAAGAAATAATTTATTTTATTGACAAGTTTGATTATTATTATTAATATTTGTTCTTCAATGTCAAGAGAATTTCTATGTATTTCTTTCTTGTTCTGTGATGATATACGTATATATTTTTTTTCTCTCTATTTGAATGAGATAATGATAATGATATCATTGACGAGACACTGTGTTTGTATATAGAACAAGTACGTGCTTGTTGAAATTATTGATAACGAGATTCTCGTTTGTGTACACCCACGACCGACATTTGACAATATTATGTGTTGTGCCAACATACGATCAATAACATATCAATAGATAACATATTTGTTTCGTTCGTTCTCTCTCTCTCTCTCTCCGTCTCATTCTCGTGTAACAGACACGAGCAGATGTGTTTATAGTTCCAATGAAAAATCACTTTCTTCATGGACAAAAATCTTTCAACACATACACTACATAAGTTTGTCTCGTTTTTTTCTCCTTCGTCGTCGTCTTCATATCGTAACTAATTATATACTTGGACAATCTCAGTGTCATCGTTTTTTTCCTTATTTGATATATGAGTGCATATATACGTACGTTCAAAAAAAGAAACCGAGAGAGAAAAAGTAACGTAAGCAATCACTCGAGCGTTTGATCGACGCGTCCTATGTGTTCTAGGCAATACTTACAGAAGAAAGAGAAACGCGTTCATTATTTTGTCTGTGTCCCTCAGCTTTTTTCCACAAGCTGAGGAAGAGAGCGGGAGAGAGAGCGAGAGAGAAAATTGGCGAGAAGAGAGAAGCAGCAAAACGAATCGCATAAGCATCTACACACATCAAATATTCGCTCAGAAGAAATCGAAGGAGAATTGAATATTTTTTGTTCTTTATTCATATATTTAGTATGTATAATTCAATTCTTAAATCATCATCACATCATTCATTAGCATCCAATGAATCATTTTCCAATCACAATTCAAATTTCCTTCCAATCATGCGGAATGATTACAGTTTGGATAGTGTCTGCTGTACAAAACGAACTTTACACACATTTTCACATATGTGGATCGTCGAAAATTTCTCGTCCTATCTCGAAGATCCCGAGCCAATCATTTGTCTATCATCGGCACCATTCAGTCCTGTTTCAGGTTTAAGTATGGGCACACAATGGCGATTAGTTTGCTATCCAAAAGGCAATTATGGTGCATCATCAAATTATATGTCAATTTTCCTTGAATATATCAAAGGTGAACATGATATCAAAGCTAAAGCAGAATATTCACTTGTGAACCGTAAATGTGAACTAACTGACATGCGTAAGGACGCACAATTTTCGATTTATAAATGTGGAAATTCACGTGGATTTATAAATTATGTTAAATATGATACATTAACATTACTCGAGAATGAAACACTCGATGATGATAAATTAAAAATCTATGTTCGAATAACAATTATGGATGATGCCATAACGGAAGAAACGAAATATCAAGAATTCGATGAAAATGATAGCGTGAATTTTACGACACGAGGTTTAGAAGGTCTCGTGCGAGATTTCAGTCAATTACTATTGAATTCATCGATTCAACTCAGTGATATTCAAATTAAAGTTCGATCAATTGAACAACAATCAACACCTGTCATATTCAATGCACATAAACTCATTCTTGCTGCACGATCGCCTGTATTTGCTGCTATGTTTGCAACACATACACTAGAAACGAAAACAAATATCATTGAAATTCATGATCTACATCCGAATACGATTCAATCCATGTTAGAATATATTTATACGGGTAAAGTTAATGATATTAAAAATTCAACTGTCGAATTATATCGTTGTGCGGATAAATATCAATTAGAAGATTTACGTTTGCAAGCTGAAATGGCTTTGATTAATTCGTTATCGATTGATACAAGTGCTGAAATACTTCTACTTGCCGATCAGCATCATTCAAAAGATCTTAAATCACGTGTTATGCAATTCATTGTGAGTGGAAATCTTCGAGCTATTATTCAAACCGATGGTTGGCATAAGTACGTTGCTTGTATACCAGATTTAGTGACTGAAGTTATTCAAGCTACGGCAATCGAATAAGCGAGACATCAGACTGATTGTTCTTTGATTAACACCTAGTCAAACGCTTTTTTCTTCTCAAGGACAAACTAATCGATATTTGCTTGAACTTGTGTTTTTTTATTTTCATTCTCCTTCACTTTGAACATATATATATGGTGTGTGTGTGCGTGTGTAGAGAGAGAGAGTGCGAAATGGAGCGCTAAAGGACATTGATTTTTCGTTTTTTTTTCTAATGTATTTGACATTTCAACTGTCCATGAAAAAAAGGTGACTAGTATATTAATCGAACTTCACGCTATTACACTTGAATAAATAAGAGAGAAACAAATAATGGCAAGAAAACTAGACAAAAGTTTTATTTGTTTTTTGTTTGAAAAGAAGAAATCACACACATGCTAACAGAAACTTTTATAAATCAGGTTTTTTGTCTGATAGACGATTACTTTCGAGAATAAAATCGAGTTTTTGTTGTACTTTTTTACAGCCTGATACAGAATAGAGTAATGAATCAGGTGGAAAGAATTCAATAAGATCAAGAACTTGATCAACAATTTCTTCATCGGATATTTTATATCGTTGTGGATTTGTTCGATGTTCGTGAGCTAATTGCCGTTGAATACATGTACGAACATGTGAACGTTCGAGTGGGAGAAACGGTATGAAAAATGTAACTAAATGACGATTAATTAATGGAGCATGCCAAAGGCCACCTTGTTCACTGAATGCAGCATTGGCAAGAGCTCGTTGAAGTAATGTAATATTGTATTTTGTTCGTGGAACATTGTTAAGATGATAATCACGAGATATTTTGACAATATCTGTAGCACCGGTATTACTAAGAAAAATAAAGATTGTCTTTCGAAAATCGACTGGTTGCGCATAATTTGGCGTATGAAAATCAATATAAAACAAAATTGTATCGAGCAATTGTACAGGCATTTTATCGACTTCATCGAAAATAAATATTGTATGAGGACAAGCACTTGTCGTTGTTTCAATATCATATTTTAGTCGATTCTTATACTGTCGAAGGTTTTCTTCATCATGATGCATAAAATCTCGAGATGCAACATATAAACGAGCGTATTTACTTTTGTAACCTCTTCGATATAAACTTTCGACAATATGTTTTGCAACAAAATTTTTTCCTATACAAACAAAACAATACGATTTTTTGCTTGTAACTCGAAAGTTTACCTGTTCCTGTACTGCCATGTAATGATAAAACCAATGCTTTCCCTGGATTTGGAGTATTTATATGAGCAGAAATCGATTTCAATATCAGTTCATACGCCATCGGTTGGCCCATAAGTTGATTTCTTAATCGTATGTCAAGTGCTGTAATATAGAATAGTTTTTCTTTCTTTCTTTTCTTCGAGAAAATCTTTTCACCTGTAGTATTATGTGGAATATAGTGTGGCGAGCAACATTCAATTAAACAGAACATCTGCCAAAAACCTCCTGCGACAACCATATCGTATATTTTTACTATATCTTAAAAAGATGCAGAATTATGTCTTTTTTTTTGTTATTTATTTAAATTCGAAAAAAAAGAGATTAGGAATGTTATGAAGAAACATTTTCGTCCATGATAAACTGTCTTAAGCAACCGACAGCACTGAGATAACCCTAGACAAAAAGAGAAATCGAGAGAGACATGATATGAAAATCAAGTAATTTTATTACTTCATGTTCGAGAAAAATTGCTTTGATTCGACCACCGGACCAATAGTCCATTGCATAGGCAAGGATTCTCATTGATAGATCATTTATACGAAGAAAACTTCCGCTGAATAATATTCGATCGACATTCTACATACGAATAGAAGAAATCTTTTGAACAAAAACAACAATCATCTCCTGTTGAAATATTTACTTCAGTTCGTGCACACATCATCGCTATCGAACCGATATTATTCAAAACTGTGACGAGAGTTGCACGAGCTAGATCAGCATTGCTCGTTTGTTCACGTTTATCCGGTAGATTCATATGACCAAAGCTGAAAAACAACATTCGAATATTTCAAAGTCAATTTCTTTTTCTTTCGTCATTCACCTGCTAGCAACAATATGACCAGGCAAACCAAATCGTTCATAATCACCGCCGTATATATCTCGAACGAGTTTGTCTACCTTTGTACTATCACCTTCAGAAGCTAATTTAATAGCTTCGTCGTAAGTTGAGCAACCGGTTAGCAAGCAACAGAGTCCTAGAAAAGTTCCACCACCAATACTAAACATGCATGGAATTAGTTTTGTTCGAAAAAGACAAACAAAATTGTGCACCTTGTACCACTAATACGTCGATAATTCGTCTCGGATTGAACGTGTAGAATACTGATACCACTACCGATATTGACAAGTAAAAACGGATGTTTAATATCGAATGTAAACGATTGTCGACTAAGATTTGTTTCGCTCTGTGGTTCTTGATAATAAAAACATTCATTCGAATTTAATTTACTCAGATAATTTAAACCGTTCATCAGCGTTTCTAATTCATCACATTTACACCAACTAATTTTTAAATTCTATTATTAATAAATAAAACAAGTTATTTGATTTTCTGTTTTGTTTTCTTTCGATTACTTCAACAATATCTTTTTCAAATTTATAAGCACCACCTCCCGTTGCAAAGATCTTAAACGTTAACATATGTAAATTTCTCATCACACACAAACCAATAAAATTCGTCATTTTCGATGTTGGAAAACGAATAAAATGTAGATTACCCTTTCGTCCACCTAATTGAATATTTTTCAATTCTAATTCGGCATCACGTACACCTTCCTGACCATAGGCACGATTCGATGTTAAATATTTACGAATATTCTGCAAGATTTCACCTTCAGTTCGGATTTCATCCGCCGTTAAATCTAACGGTTCGAAGTAAACAAGCTTTACTAACGTTCCACCAATGTCAATACCAAACCAGGGAAAAACTAAATAGAATACGATTATACACTCAAGAAAATCCATCAATCTCATTCACACCTGGAACTTTCCTATCCTGAGAATCGATCACTGTAGCCATATTAAATCATATGTGGTACTATCGAGTATTTTTATTAGTCTTTAATTAAGCATCTGAAAAATGAGAAATATATATATATATCTGTGTTCATGTATTTAATGATAATATACAGAAAAAGAAAGAAGTGACTATTTATTCATCATCATCATTAGGTTCGATATTTTCTTCTTCTTCGTCATTTTCACCGATTGTTTCCATTTGATTATCTTGTCTTTTTGCATTATCTTCTTTTTTCTTTCGATTTTGTTCTTGATAATCTAAATAAGAGAAATCTTCGATAGAAGAAAATAATTATTCATAATGATATTCAAACCTTTCAACGCTTCTTGCAATGGTTCAACGAGCATTTCGAATTGATTACTTTGTAAGGCTTTGAAAATATCTTGAACGGCAACTGTTTTACGTTTGGCATTCGACGCATACTGATTGGCACTAGAGATGTGAACACACACAGAAGAGAGATGAGAATAGAAACATCAAGGAAGTACGTCATACGTTGTACTAATATAAAGAATGAATGTTAATGCTGCACGTGACATAGCTAATCGAGCATCTTTAGAAATAGTTGTTGATTCTCCTAACTAGGAAAAAGAAGAAATAATTTGCTTGTTGACATTCGAGTTTCTTACTGCTTCATTCATTAATCGAGTTATAACAGCATTAGGAAATGATAAATCATCGATTTCATCTGACATCTCTTTCTTTTTTTATGATTACTAATCTAGAAAACAGAACAGATATTGAATTTATTCGACAGCTTTCTTGAGCACCCAGCCTTTACGCTCGGGTACGTTTTTTTTCAATGCTTCTGACCAATTTTTATCAGTTATGTAAGTCAAAAGAATATCAAAAACTAAAAAAGTAAAAATAATCGATCGTATTTTTTGTTTTGTAGAAAAAACTCAACCTTGATTAATCGTGAGAATTTGATTGAATGTTCCGCCATCAACGGAATGTTCCATGAAAGTTTCAATAGGTAGTTTATAACAAGTTAAATTTCGATCTCGACACGCTTGATAAGTGACATTCTAAGATTGAACAATAGAAAGAAGAAAAAAAGAAACAATCGAAAGATTATTTATACCTTTCGAACACTATCATCAACAAGACCACCGATGATAATGATATCTTGATCTTTGATTTCAGTTAAGGTTTGATCTGCATTCGGACTCAAATAGATCAATCGTTCGGATGGGAAATGTTCGTGAATAGGACTATCATTGAGAATAATCTGATAATTATCAAAACCGCTATTCACTCGTCGACATTCGTTAGCTAATGAACTTGTATTCGACCAATTGGTTAGCATAAGTCGAACGGGTTTCGTTGCACAACGATTCGAACTATAGCATCGACCGATTTGACGAGCGAGACTCGCCATTTCCTATATTTTCAAGCAGATAATACAAAAACCAAAACAAAACGAATTCCACTGACTTTCTTCGTCATACAATTATCGTATGAACAATCGATACATATCACAGGTGTGTTTTCATCTTGATTAATCTCAGCTAATCGTTCGTTTGCCTCACGTTTAACAATTTTACCCGCTGGATTATTAGTCGATTTGACTGTTTGTTTCGTTTTTCGAGTTAGTTTTCGTTGTTGTCGAATACGTTCATAACGTAGACGTTTCTTTGCACTACGCGGCAATCGTTTCGGTTTAGTCGATAGATTTTCATCTGTTTCCAGTTGAGGAGATGGAGATGATGAAGATGAAGATGGTGATGACATGAGAAGGAAAAGAAAATGTTTTTCTTTCTATTCAATTGTCGAAACAACAATCAACCGACTGACAGAATTTAAATACCGATTGGATATTGTGTTTCAGTTAGTAGACTCGTAGTTTTTCTTGAGGAGATGTCGCTCAAATTCAAGCTTATATTTACAAAAGAAAAAAAAACGAAAAAAAAAAGACATTTTCATTAAACATTAGTCGATTTCTTCGAACTAGTCGGTGATAAGGGTCCGAAATTTGGACTACTACTATTACTCGTGCTATTATGATGACTTGATGATATGCCGAGAACTTGTCGTAAACGAGTTAACGGTCGTAAGTTCTGTTTTCGGGCTTGTTCCATATATAACAATGCTTTGAATGCTCGTACATCATTGTCATCAACGTCACATGCAAATCGTCTAGTTTCTAGACGACCTTTGTCAACAATTGGATTTGTACTTGAAACGAGATCATTCGTTGAACTCGCCCATTGTCGTTGCATAGGAATGCAAAGAATATTCGTATTATTGCCGCCATCGGATGATGTTCGACCTTTGAGTCGTAATGATTTTCGTACGGCTAAGAACCATTTGGATTGATCGTTATTTTTCGATAGATCGACACTCGACGGGCATGAACGTAATGGTTCATGTACGGCTGTTGATAGATTTGGACTACTTGGACTCAATTGAAGGCTAATATTCTCGGATGAACTACGTCGAAGTGGTGACGGAGGTGATAAACGATTGGTTTTAATTGATTCAGGTGACAGATATCGTTCTTTTGAGAGTAGTGGTGGTGGAGGCGTAGGCGGAGGCGGAGGTGGTGGTAGTGGTGTTGCTAATCGAGTGATTGTTTCTTCAAGAAAACGAATACGATCAATAAGTAGATTATTAAAATTTGTTAATAATTCTTCTCGAAGTTTAGCTAAACGTAATTGTGTTTCATGTTGCATACATTCACTATTTGTACAAGTTTCATGAGCCATGCGTACTCGTCTTTCTTTCTTTTTTCGATCAATGATAATAACAAACAACAGCAATCGTTTTAACGCAATGTCGAGTGTTCAATGATGTTGAAGATTAGTCTTTTTTTCTGTGAGTGTGTGTCTATCTCTGTCTCTCTTTATGTGTGTATTTAATGGCAGATTCCGTCGATACATAAGAAAGAACCGAAAGAAAGATGCAATTAAGAGTGATCACAAATAAGACGACAGTATATAAAAAGAAGAAAATGGAAAAGATGATGTCAAAAGGAAGAAAAACCGAGAAAAAAGAGAGAGAGAGAGACAGACAGAAGAGAACAAACTAATGGTTTAGATTGAATCAATCGTTTCATTCGAGCACTTCTTTTTCTGTGTTGTTCCACCGCGTATGTTCTATTCAAGTACATGTTCCTCTCGTGTGTGTTTTTTTCTTTGAATTTGCAAACAATGTTAGTTGATTTTGTTTCCAACGCTTTCATAGTTCAAAGAGAATTGCATATTCGATGTGAGAAGATTCCAAAAAAGAAAAAAGAAATTTTTTTTTCAAAAAAAATAATAAAGAGCCATGTGTGATCTGTCATTCTTATGATTACTGTTGACTTTTTACTTCCATAATAACTTTGAAGTGTTTTTGACATGCAATAAGAAAGATGAGTTAGTATAAAAAAATATGTATGTTTTAGTCTTGTTGCATGGCATTGGAATTATCCTGTCGATATTCGAGTTCATCGAGAATTCGTTGATAAAATTTCAAATGAATTTCATTTGAATTTACAGTTGAATGTTGTTGTCGAACATCGAAGATTTTCGCGATAATATCCGTTGAGAATTGTTCATTGATTTGTTTACGCTTGTCAAATTCATCGAGACTTGATCTTAAGAGAATACATTGACTACGAATTTTCGTCAATAACGCATCATCATTTCCGCCAGACAGATAGGCCATGAAAACTCGCTAAAAAAAGAAACGAAAAAGAAATTTAATCATCAATCGGAAGGAAACCGGAGACAATTTGTTCAGCGTAATGAAAATGATCTCAACTAACCATTAGGTGCGCTTTTAATAATCGGCTAGTTTGTCCGTCGCTTCCATAACGAACAATGATTTGAATGATGAGATCGTTAATATTCGTTGTTCGATTGGATTTCGATTTTAAAGATTCGATGAGATTTAAACAAATAAGATGAAATGCAATTGAATTTGAATTCGATTCGATTGGTACTTTTAGGAGATGATCGAACAAACAACTGAGATCATTCTCATCGAACATATTCGAATGTTGAGTAAATACATGTAAAAATTCGAGACGAACATCAGTTGTTGTTGTTTGTTGATCTAATTCAATAAAAATTCGTACGAGTTGTCCAAGTAATTTTTGTAGATTTTCATTTGAATTCTTCGGTAAATAACTAAGAATTTTTAAAATTCGAATTAACTGTTCACATGTCATTTCAGTTAGAATAACTAAGGAAAATATTTGTTGAATAGAAAATATACATGTATCAATTGTATGTTGAATTTGATTTGGTGATAGATCCGATTGAAATATTCGTACAAATCCATACAAATGTTCGATATTTATTGGATAGATTGTCGAGAGATTTGTTGAATTAAAACAACAATCTTTTATTTCATTTGTAAATAAATCTTCAAATCGATGTAACATATTCGATGAAAGAAATGCTTCATAAGCACGATATTTCAACGAACGATTATTTGTTAATGAGAATAATCGTTGAATTAAATTCGAATGAATATCTAACCGAACCAATTGACTAAGAAATAAACCGTAGAGATATTGAAATGAATTCGATTGATTAACAAGAATCGAGCCTTGAATGATCACATCACAAGCTAACTGATTTGAACTCGAGAAGATCGTTGTTTGATCTTGATAGGTTTGAATTAATTTTGTCATTGATGAAACAATCGTTTGCATGGGTTCATAGTCGAAGAATTTCTTGAGAGATGCATAAGCTATGTCATATATTGATTTGTAACCAATTTGATTCGTTGAAAATGATTCAGGAAGTATGCCTGAGAGAGCTAAAGGCATTTGACAATGATCGATGAGAGAAAATAAATGTACAATGAATTGATTGATAATATCGATCGATTGCTGATCGATTTGTGTAAGACGAAAGAGACAGACTAGACAAGCGTATTTATTCGTAAATGTATTTATTTGAGTGAAAAATTCATCGAGAAAATATTTCGCTGTTGAATGTGTAAGGAAATATTGAAGAATATCTTGAATACCGACTGAATTATTAAAGAATTCAATTTGAAAACGACTTTGATCGCAAGTCGATGCTAAACATGAATGAAAATTGAGAAGAATTTGTATTAGATCAGTGAAATTTTCGATTTGACTGAAGATTATATTCGATGGTACTAAACGAGCGATTATTTGAAAATAAACTCCACACATCTATTTTTCCAAACAAAAAAAAAGAAGAATTTTCGAGTTTGTTTTTTTTTGCTTGATTTACTTTGAGAACAGTCAAAGGGTTATTTGTATCTTGAGATGATCGATTCAATAATATGGTGACTTGTTTTAAAGTCCCCTGGTAAATTGTATAGCTAAAACTATCTTCCGTATCCGAACAGATCACTTGTCCATTTTTATCAGTTTCAGCTATTAATTTAACGATACATTTATAGAGTATAAATCCTGTGCCAATGTCATTTCCACTCGATTCGATAACACCGAATACTTGTTCGCAAAAATTTCGTTTTTGATTCGAGTGTTCGAATAGATCGTTTACTTTTTTACTTTTAAAGAATTCTTTTATTTGATTAAGTAGAGTTTTTGTTTTGAGAATTAAATCTTGCGATAATTTGTCTGAACAGAGACGATTTAATGAAATGAGAGTTTGAGTGATAGTTGGAAGAATGAATGCGACAAACGTTGCATCGTCTGTTTTTTGTACATGTTCGAAATGGTTTAAACAGTCGTTGAGAAGTTGTTCGAAATTTTTAATGAATTCATCGTGAATACGTGTCGTTTGAATATCTTTTAGACGTAATTCGAGATCATTAACGAGATGCTTAATTGTACGTGGTGTCGATTCCATTCGCGAGACAAGGAGAGAGAAAAAAACAGAAAATGAATGGAAAATAGAAGGAGAACGTTTGTAGTTGTGCTTTTTATCGTTTCTCTTTATTTCGTCACGTGGATATTATTATTCGTGGTGAACAGACGAATGGAAATCGAAAAAAAACGGTCATGAGAGTGACTGACGGGTGTTGATACAAATAAATTCGTGATAACCATCAGTCTTCGGACCGCAATTTTCTTTCCTATACAACAACTATTAATATTGCATTTGTTTTGATGTTGTGCAATAAATAGAATTCGTTATGGATCATCACATCATAAGAGAAATTTATGGCAAAAATAAACGGTCATGGAAGTGACTAACGGGTGTTAGAAAGTATAGGCTGTAGATAACCGTTAGTCTTCGGACCGCATTTTACTTTTCTATACAACAACTATTAATATTGCATTTGTTTTGATGTTGAGCAATAAGTAGCGTCAATTATGAATCATCACACCATAAGAGAAATTTACAAGAAAAAAAGCGGTCATGGAGTGACTAACGGGGGTTG